>Ga0308415_1000775_pt1 | contig 14149 bp, 9 predicted proteins | sample HotsprSampleOS55_FD_203465 | JGI IMG/M metagenome (GOLD analysis project Ga0308415, IMG submission 203465) | Hot spring phototrophic mat microbial communities from Octopus Spring, Yellowstone National Park, Wyoming, United States - 20090730_OS55 ... | reverse complement strand
TGACACGCTGGGGACACTCGTCGGACAGTAGGTAGATATCATTTGGAATCAAGCCCGTTGCTCCTGAATTCCACGGTCATTGCGCGCGCCGATCTCGGGATCCACAGCCCTGGGCACATACACCCGTTGAAAAAGATCGAGATCCGAATCGGCCGGAGTGGCCGCCGGGACAGGATCAATGTCAAACGGCCTCAGCCCCGAATGGCGTCGTTCGATTAGCTGGCGTTCCTCCTCCGCGGTGCTTACCGCCCGTCGCGGACCTACGCGAACCCCAACACGCCCGCGACACCTTGCCGGAGGATTTTGCGAAGGATGCACGATAACAACCGTCACCTCGCAGCCTTTCGACCGCCGCTTCTCAACGACCATGGACGGACAAGGAACGATATTCCCGTCGGAACGCATATCCGCCAGGCTGCGCGGGAGTTCCTCAGTGATGGTGCGCCGGGCACAGTTGCCTGGGTCGTCAACGCCGACGAAAATCACGCCCGGCTTGCCGTGACCCGGCAGGTCATTGGCGAACGCCAGACGGCTTCTCGAATCCTGTCGCGGTCCGCCAGGGAAGGTCTTCGCTCGACTCGGTCGGATTCCCGATCCTCCGACAAGGCCTCGAGCTCAGCGTCCTGCATCGTCCCTCAGTCAACACCTGCGAGATCGGGGCCCTCGCGTCAGTCAGCCCATGCCCGTTACAGCAAACACGACTCGATCGCGGCTTCGAGCGCCTGAGCCACACTCATTCTCGATCCCGATCGGGCGACTGCGCAGGGCGGCGCCCCACTTATCGGCGGCGCAAGGCCAGCAAGACCAGAGCCATTCCCACAAGCCAGCCGGTTCCTGGTTCGGGAATTTCGCTCGTTCGGTAGATCTCGAAGTTGGTGTTGCTGGTTACTCCTGCGATGGTCCAAGAGATGTCGTCCACCGCGCCCGTGAAGACGCCGTTCCAGCCGCTACCCACGCCGGCGCCGAAGCCGAGAATGACAGCGTTGGGGAAGTACGCCTGCCACTCGGCCAAAGTGGCATCGTAAGCGTACGGGGTGTGGTTGGGGTGTGGTTAATGTTGGCGGCGAATCCGATGCCCAGGCCGAAATTCCACAGCCAGGTCGAAGGCGTTATCACGTCGCTGACCCACTGGCCGGTGGGCACGGGCAAACCCAGATAGACTCTCTCGAAGACCAGACCGCCGCGATCGCCGAACGTATTCAGGTCCCCGTCGGCATCCAGCAATACGCGGATCACCGGATGCAAGTGCGACGGCGCCGTGCTGGTTCCGCTGCGGTACCAACGGTAGGAAAAGCTCTGCAAATCAGCGAACCGCCCCAGGCCGGCGGTCGCCCGATAGTTCCCGCCGATATTGACCGCTCCCCCGAGGTATTCGATATCCGCCTTGGCAGCGCCGCTCGGACTGACGAAGTACACGGAGCCCGTCGTATTCCAGGGCAAGCTGCCGGAAATGCCGACGCCGCCGCTATGGCGGACGTTGTTGTAGTACCAACCCGAAGACCCTATCGCCTGTCCCTGGTTGAGCGGGCCGGCGTTCGTGAAGAAATCGTCGCCCGGAGTGTTGTTGGAGAAAACGATCAGGCCGGCTTGCAGTTGGCAGAGGCGGCCGAGAAGGGCCAGCAGGGCAATAACCACAAGTTTCATAGTCGAGTCGGGCCTAAGAATCGAGGATAACACCGATGTTACCGCGGGGTCAACCGCGGCCAGGCAATCTCGATGCCTTGGGCCTGTAACTTTGCCTGGAATTCGGCCAGAAGCTTCTTGTCGTTGCGGATCTTGCGCGGCGGATGGCCGGTGGCCAGCGCGTGCGCCACGGTCATGCCCGCGGCCTCGCCGATATTCCACTCCACGGGATGCAGCCGGTAGCAACCGTTCGTGATGTGGGTCACCCCGAGATTTTTCGCTGCCGCCAGGAGGTTTTCCACCCGTTTGGGAATCAGGGCGCCCAAGGGGATCTGGAACGGCAATGAACTGACGTCAATGTAGTTGTCGCCGCCCGTGCTCGGGTGCAGATCGATGCGGTAACTCCCCACGCCCACGGAATCAGGGAAATACTCCGCCGTCAACTCTTCGGGCTTCTTGCCCGTGAGCTGCGCGCGGGCGTCGGTCCCTACGTGCTGCTCGAGGACCGTGAATTCCGCCTGGATCCGCCGCGACTCGCGGATATAGGGATACTTCGCCAGGCCGTCCGAGGTGCCGACGATATCGCCGCGCAGTCGCAGGCCGCGCCAGCCCTGACCGCCGTCGGGTCGCGGCGCCTCCGTCTGCATCCAGTACAGCAAGGAAAGGCTGAGCTGTTTGGCTCGCTTGAGATGGCGTGCTGCTTCCTCCGGGCTCACTTCATGCAGGTTGCCCAGCCAGTAATCGTTCTGCGGCCAGTTCACGAGAGTAATGTCACTCAAGTAAGTACCCGACTCGAAATTCCGCTTGTTGGCGATGCGCCGGTAAATCCAGAGATTGAGCTTGCCAGGCGTGGGTCCGGCGGCGAGGGGATCGAAGGTCACGGAGCGAACCTTCAGGGTAATCGGATCCGACATGCTCCAGCTCAGCAATTTTCCCGGCCAGGGTGGGCGAAGCTGGGGAACGTAATCGCGCCAGAATTCGTACTCCTCGGGCTTGTCAATGGTGTGGTCCTCGCCGGGCAGATAGTCCATGGCGAAGCAGACCGTGAAGGCCTGGATGTTGGCGGGCTGGGCTTCCTCCGGGGCGTGCGGTTCTCCGGTCTGCTTGCGGGATTCGAAGCCGGTGACGTATTCGGTGCGGGTCAGAGGCAGCAGGTCGCCTTGTTCGGTAGCGTCCAGGAAGTAAGGTGCGTGGACGATGCGCTGGTGGCCGTCTTCGAGGCTGCGCAAGCGCACGGCGCGGACGCGGTCGCCCTCGGTATCCGCGGCCACGGGCACGTGCCTGAGCAGCACCAGGAGCCTCCCGCCGCTCACGTAAGGGGCTAGCATGGCCTCCAGCACGGCCAGGGAAACCCTGGGCTCGTGAGTGAGCCGGGAGACGCTGCCATCGCCCGGGTTGAGGTTCCAGCGGGCGCGGGCCTCGGCGGTGAGTGGATAGTGCGCGCGATAGTAATCCCGGACGGCGTTACGGTAAGTGCGGTAGGCACGAGTGCAGCCGAACGACTCGATCCAAGGGTGCTCGTCCGGCGGGACGGCCTGGGCCGTGAGCTGCCCTCCGATCCAGTCTGTCTCTTCGCTCATGATCACCTTCAGCCCGTTGCGCAGGGCGGCCAGCGCCGCTGCGCAGGCTCCTGTGCCGCCCCCGATGATGGCTACGTCACAGCGGAGTTCCCGCCCGGCAGCGGCCAGCAGGGGAGCCGTCAATTGCGCCAGCAGGGTACGCCGGGTAATTCGCATACCTGCATGATGAACGAAGCGTCGTGCGTCCCGCAACCAGGCAAGTGTATGATGGTCGGGGATTGGGGAGAGTGCCGGCGTTCCGTCGTGCCTGTCCCCGGCGGGCAATGGGTCTGATCACCGTAGCTGGCGCACCCGGGTCGCGTCACGAGGAAACCGCCCGTCTGATCGCCCAGCGCCTGGGCTTCGAGCTGATCAGCGAGACTCGGCTCGCCACACTGATGGAAGAGGAGTTCGGCCCGTCCGCCACGCTGCCGGAAAGAGCTTACCCGGAGTTAATGACCTCGATCATTGCGCGCCTGGCCACGCAGCATCACCTGGTGGTTTCCGCCGAGGGGGCCGAACGCGTGCTGCCGGACTTTCCCGGGCGGCTGCGCATCCATATCGTGGCGCCGGAAGCCAGGCGCATCGGTGTACTCATGATCGAGCACCGGCTGGAACGGCCGGCCGCGCGGGAGCTGCTCCGCAAAATGGAGGTCGAGGAGAAGTTGCGCCGGCGGCGCCGTTTCGGGCGCGGAGTGCAGCGCGTGGAAGCTTTCGATCTGGTGCTCAACACGGAACGCCTGGAGCCGGAGGAGGCGGCCGAAGTCGTGGCGGCGGCCGCCGCCGCGCGGGGCATTGTCGAGCAGGGCTTGCTGTCGGCGGCGGCGGAAGCGCATTTGCAGTTCCAGGTCCGTCTGAAACTCTCCCGTTTCGGCATTGCTCCGGCCGGCAAGCTCACGTTCAAGCCCCGTCGCTTCTCGCATCCCAGCGAAGAGATTTTCGCCAACCTGCTGGATTTCTACCGCGTGGCCTGGGAATACGAACCGCGAACCTTTCCCTTGCAATGGGACAAGCACGGCAACGTGATCGAGTCGTTCACTCCCGATTTCTATTTGCCGCAGTTCGACCTTTACGTCGAACTTACAACCATGAAGCAGTCGCTGGTGACCAAAAAGAACCGGAAAATCAAGTTGCTGCGGCAGATTTATCCCGACATCAACATTCAGGTGTTCTATCAGAAAGACTTCGAAAATCTCATCTTCAAGTACGGGCTGAGCCGCGCGGCGCCGGTTGCGCCGGCACGACCGGCGCAGGGAGGCGCCCGCGCGCCGGCGCCTGATCCGGCTCCGTCTCAAACGCGATGAATTCCTCTCACATCCCCGAGATCGAACGGATCCTGTTCAGCGAAGAGCAGATCGAACGCCGTATCCGGGAAGTCGCCGAGGAGATTTCGGAACGGTACCGCCACGGAGACCTCAAGCTGGTGGGGGTGCTCAAGGGCGCGGTTTTCTTCCTGACGGCGCTGGCCCGCGCCATTCGCATTCCCGTCAAGATCGATTTTCTTTCCATCTCCAGTTTCTCGACCCGGCCCGCGGCGCCCGGGGTCGTGCGCATCGCCAAAGATCTGGACGAAAGTATCGAGGGCGAGGACGTTCTGTTGGTCGAGGACATCGTGGACACGGGCTTTACCGCCCGGTACCTGCTGCAAACGCTGGCCGCCCGCGGTCCCAACTCGCTTGCCGTCTGCACGTTGCTTGACCGCACGCCTCGGCGCATCGTCCAGGTCCCGGTCGAGTTCCGCTGCTTCGAAATTCCCGATCGTTTCGTGATCGGCTTCGGACTGGACTACAAACAGCTCTACCGCAACCTCGGCTATATCGCGGTCATCAAGCCGGACCGGGATCAGCACGGTTTCAGCTTATGAAGGACGATCGCCGCGGCCCCACGGCCGAGCCCTCGCCACAACCGGCGCCCGAGCTGCTCGGGGAGGCGACCCATCAGCAGATCGTTCGCTCCGCGGGCGTGGTGTCGCTGGCCGTGCTCGGCAGCCGGTTGACCGGCCTGCTGCGCGAAATCGCGATGGCGCGGTTGTTCGGCGCCGGCATGTCCTACGATGCCTTCCTGCTGGCGTTCCGCATCCCCAACCTGACGCGCGATCTGTTCGCCGAGGGCGCTCTCTCCTCCGCTTTTGTCCCCACCTTCACGGAGTGCCTGACGCGCAAGGGCAAGGCTGCGGCCGTCGAGCTGGCCAATCTTGTCGCCACCACGCTGATGCTGCTGGTCGGCTCGCTGTGCTTGCTGGGAATCGTCTTCACTCCCGCTTTGGTGTGGTTGCTGGCGCCGGGCTGGGCGGGTGAGGCGACCAAGTTCGCACTGGCGGTCAAGATGACGCGGATCATGTTCCCGTTCCTGCTGCTGGTGGCGCTGGCCGCCCAGGCCATGGGGATCCTGAACGCCTGCCAGCAGTTCGGGTTGCCGGCCTCGGCCTCGACGTTCTTCAATTTGGGATCGCTCGGTTTCGGCCTGCTGATCGGGTTCGGCCTGGGGCCGTCGCTTGGTCTGCTGCCCATCGAAGGCATGGCTTACGGCGTGCTGTTGGGCGGCGCACTGCAATTGGGCGGACAACTGCCCAGCTTGTGGAAACGCGGCTTCCGCTACCGGCCGCAGTGGAACTGGTCGCATCCCGGCCTGCAGCAGATCATCCGCCTGATGGGACCGGCGATCATCGGCAGCGCCGCCGTGCAGATCAACGTCATGGTGAACACCAACTTCGCCTCGACGATTCTGGATCCGGTGCGCGGTCCCAACGGTCCGGTGAGCTGGCTCAGTTACGCCTTCCGGTTCATGCAGCTTCCGCTGGGGCTATTCGGCGTGGCGGTGGCCGCGGCGACCCTGCCGGCGGTTTCGCGAGCGGCGGCGGCCGGCGATATGGAGCAATACCGGCAGACCCTGTCGCGCTCGCTGGGTCTGGTTTTCCTCCTGACGCTTCCCTCTTCGGTGGGACTTGCCATTCTGGGACGCGCGATGATCGGCGCCATTTACGAAGGCGGACAGTTCGTGGCCTACGACACGGTGCAGACCGCCAACGCTCTTACCGCCTACGCCGTCGGGCTGGCCGGCTACGCCGCCGTCAAGGTGCTGGCGCCCGGATTCTACGCGCTGGGCGACGCACGCACGCCCATGATGGTGAGCCTGGCCTCCATCGCGGTGAACTATGCGGCCGCCTGGAGCCTCACACGGCGCGCGGGCCTGGGACATGCGGGACTGGCGCTGGCGACCTCCACGGTGATGATCTTTTCGGCGGCCGCTCTGTTCTGGAAGTTGCGCCGGCGTCTGGGCGGCCTGCACGGCCGACGCCTGGCGACCAGCGTGCTCAAAATCGGTCTGGCCTCGGCCGCCATGGGAATGGTGGTGGCGGCCTGCTGCGCGCCGTTCGAGGCGCAGCTGGGAAGCGGGCGCGCAGCTCGTCTGGCCGAACTGGCGGTGGGTATCCCCTTGGGCGCGATCACGTATTACCTGTTGTGCCGGCTGCTGCGCGTGCCCGAGGTGGGGGCGGCCTGGCGCGCGCTGGCAGCTCCGCTGGCGCGCCTGATGCGCGCGGCTGCCGTCAACGGACCCGGCGGCTGACTGTCAGCGCTGCACGCGCCCCGACCCGCCGCCCTTGATCAGGGCCTGCACTTCCTCCACACTGAAACGGTTGAAATCGCCCGGCAGCGAGTGCTTCAGGCAGGAGGCGGCCACGGCGAACTCCAAGGCCTCCTGATGAGTCGGTAAGGTCAGCAGGCCGTAAATCAGGCCGCCGGCGAAGCAGTCGCCCGCGCCCACACGGTCCACGATGTGCGTGATGTCGTACCGGCGGCTGGCGAGAAATTCGCGCCCGTTGTTCAGGCAGGCCGACCAGCCGTTGTGCGAGGCGCTGAAAGACTCCCGCAAGGTGATGGCCATGAGCTTCAGGTTCGGGAACTCGCTCATCACCCTTTCGGTCAGGCCGCGGTATTGCGAAACGTCGAGCTTGCCCGAGTGCACGTCCACATCGGCCGGGATCCCCAGCGCCATCTGCACGTCCTCTTCGTTGGCGATGCCGACGTCCACGTGGCGGAACAGCTCGCGCATCACTTCGGGAGCGGACTTGCCGTATTTCCACAGGTTCTTGCGGAAATTGAGGTCGCAAGAAACCGTGAGGCCTTTTTCGCGCGCCCGCTGGACAGCCTCGAGCGCCAGGTCCGCGGCGCCCTGGCTGATGGCCGGCGTGATGCCCGTGATGTGGAACCAGCCGGCGCCGTCCAGCGCGTCATCCCAGTTGATCACGCCGGGTTTCGCCATCGCGATGGCGCTGTAATCCCGGTCGTAAACCACCTTGGATGGTCGCTGATTGGCGCCGCTTTCCACGTAATAGACGCCCATGCGCCCCGGCGCGCGCACAATTTTGGAGGCATCCACGCCGAAGCCGCGCAACTGGCTTATCACGGCCTCCGCGATGGGATGCTTGGGCGGCAAGACCGTGACGTATCGCGCCGGAATCCCGAAGCCGGCCAGGGCGACTGCGACGTTGGCTTCGCCGCCGCCAAAGGTGGCCATGAACACGGGCGATTGCAGAAATCGTTCGAAGCCCGGCGGCGCCAGGCGCAACATGATTTCTCCGAAGGTGACTACCGTTTGGGTCATGAGGATAACTCCTACTTGAAGATATCCCAATTATCAGGAGCGCGGACAAGCGCCCTCGCCCCGGCGGCGCTCACTGCCGCGAAGAAGAAGGCGCGGGTGCAGGATCTCCCGCCGCGGGAGCTGCTGCGCCGCGCACTGCGACGACGTCCACGCCGAAAGAAGCATCCAGCGAGGGCAGGCCCTCGAAGGCCAGCATGGTGGAGGCGGGCGGAGCTTTGCCGTTGTAAAACTCGCCGCGGACGCGACGCACCAGTTCCCCGATGGCGCCCGAAAGAGGATAGATGTGGGACATGGCGACGGCGTGGAACGAAGTCCCCGCCTCTTGCAAGGTGCGACCCAGGCGCTGAAAGGCGAGCCGGGCGTCCTCTTCACTGAACCGGAAGCCCAACTGAGCACCGGTGAACACCAGAGAACCCGGCCCCACGAGGGCGATCTGGGAATAAAAGGGGGACTGGGGAAGACCCGGCGGGTTGATCAGCTTGAGTGGGGTGTCGGGAGGCGTCCTCAATCGGGCCACTGCTTCGCATTCCACCAAGGCGCGGGTGGGCGCGCGCTGCGGCTGAAGCAGATTCAGCGCAGCACGCGGAAACACACGGGCCATTTGCTGGCGCAGGGGGCTCCAGTCGTCGAAGGAAGCGATAAAGCAGGTGACCCGCAGAACGTCTTCCTCGGTCGAGCCCGCGGCGTGGACCGCGTTGCGCAAGTCGCCCAGTGATTTTTCCAGCAGCGGCCCTGGAGGCGCCAGGGGATCGGGCGCGGTGGCGGCCTGCCCGGAAATGAACGCCAGGCCGTGCGGGTTCACCGGCTTGCGTTCCTGTGCGACGGCTTCGAGAACGACCTGCGCGCCGGCCAGCGGCAGCGCGCCCACTTGGACGACGGTGAGCGCCGGCAGCGGCAAACGCCGTTCCGTGAAGGTTTCGCTGACCACCGCCTGCACGCGCCGCAAGTCGCCCGTGCCTGCGACGAAGGCGCGCAATTTCACCACCGCAGCATTGCGCATTTGACCGAGCAGGGAGCGCAGGGTTTGGCGAGCTTGTTGGGAAAGCAAACCCTGGCCGGTGAGTGGGGAGACGTAAAAGCTGAGGCGGGTGCTGTCGGCGATGACGCTGGCGGGCGGCTCCTTGGGGAGCTCCAGAACCTGGGTGGGTTCCTCCGGTTCTTTTTTCTTGGGTTCGGCCACGGGCAGGGGCCAGTCCTGGCGCGGGCGCTGGGCGGCGGGCATCCAGGCTGCATCTGGCCAGACCCAAGCCCACGCCAACCCGAGGATGACCAGGCCTCGCATCGGGTCCCGACCACGATTCTAGCAGAGGGCCGCCCAAGCTGAACGACGGCAAGGAAAACACGACTGCGCGGAATTGTTCCAATCGGGCGAGCGCAGGCTTGCCCCGGCGTGCGCCGCTCCCGCGGTAACCGGTGGGCGGGCCTGCTCGCCATCTCTGTGACGCGGCTCGCGCGGGGACGTGACCCGCGTTAGTATGGTATCGGCAGCAGCAAGGCTGGCGGGACAGCATGGCCCCGGGGCCGGGGTGGCCCGGCCGGCGCAGCGAACCCGGCCGGCGCCGGATCTTCTAACCCGTTCGAGGAGGTCACAAGAGGCATGAGCCAAGGCAATCGGCGAGAGTTCTTATACGGTGCAGGTGCGGCGGCGCTTTCCCTCGGCGCACGCCGAATCCTGGGCGCCAATGATCGTATTCACGTGGGCATAGTGGGTTTGGGTGGACGCGGCCGCGCCCACCTGGGCTATTACATGGCGATCCCCACCGCGCAAGTGGCGGCGGTGTGCGACGTGGACCAGGCGGCGCAGGAGCGCGCGGTTGCGATGGTCGAGAAAAAGACCGGCTTGAAACCGCGAGTCTACGCCGACATGAGAAAGATGCTGGAGGACAGGGAGCTTCACGCCGTCTCCATCGCCACGCCCAATCACTGGCACGCGCTCCAAACCATCTGGGCCTGCCAGGCAGGCAAGGACGTGTATGTGGAAAAGCCTGCCTGCCATAACGTCTGGGAAGGCCTGAAGATGATCGAGGCGGCGCGCAAGTACAACCGGATGGTGCAGGTGGGTTCGCAAGGCCGCAGCGCTCCTCACAAGATTCGCGCCATGCAGCTCTTGCGCGAGGGCGTGATCGGCAAGGTCTATCTCTCCAAGGGCCTTTGCTTCAAGCGGCGCCTTTCCATCGGCAGGAAGCCGGATGGCCCCGTGCCTCCGGGCGTGGATTGGGATCTGTTTCTGGGCCCGGCGCCGATGCGCCCGTTCAACGAAAACCGCTTCCGTTACAACTGGCACTGGTTCTGGGACACGGGCAACGGTGACATCGGCAATCAGGGCGTGCACGAGATGGACATTGCGCGCTGGGGCCTGGGGGACATCACCTGGCCGACGTACGTGGTGTCCACGGGCGGCAAGTACATCTACGACGATGACCAGGAGACGCCCAACACGCAACTGGCCACCTTCGACTATGGGGACTGCGAGATCGTCTTCGAGGTTCGCGGGCTGATCACCGGGGGCGAAGACGGCTTGCAACCGCGGGGGCAGAACACGATCGGCAACCTGTTCTTGGGCGCCGAAGGTTACATGGCGGTTGACGGCGCCGGCTTCCAGGTGTACAAGGGCGAAAAACGCGAGCTGGCGATGGAAGAGAAGGCCTCCGGCGGCGACACGATCCCGCACATCGAAAATTTCTTCAAGGCCGTCCGCAGCCGCAACTACAAGGAGCTGACCGCGGACGTCGAGATCGGCGTCATTTCCGCTTCGCTGTGCCATCTGGCCAACATCAGCTACCGGCTCAAGCGCGGCTTGCGTTTCGACCCCAAAGCGATCAAGTTCGCGGGCGACGACGAGGCCAACCGGATGCTGACCCGCGACTATCGCAAGCCCTACGTAGTGCCGGAGAGAGTCTGAGCGCGCAAGGCGCGAGATGCCCGGGTGAGGGCAGAGGCCGGAGCGGGAGAGAAGACCCGGACCGGGCGAGCAGACGGTAAATCCGGCGGATACCGCTAACCAGTTGGGGCAAACGCAAGGCACTGCCCCAGTGCGAGGCCGCTTGGGGCTTGCAGGCGCCGCACGCACAGGGAATTCGTAGGGGGAGCGACAAGCGTACGCTCCCCCGCAAACTCCGGAAGGCGCCGGGAGACAGATACCGTGGCTGAGGCGGCGGAGGACCATGGGGTGAGGCCAGCGAACGTGGGGCCAGGCTGGGCCTCATTTGCCGACAGGATAAACCAAGGCACTAGGCGTTTCGCCCGACATGGTGCTGGCCCGCGAGGCCGGCCGAAAAGAACGTCATCGCGGCGACATTTTTGCGGCGCCTTCCCGGACCGACTCCCTGCGCAGCCCGCCGCCCTGGGGGCGATGGCCTTGCAAATCCTCCCGGATCGCCTCGGTAAACAACCTCAGCCGGGGTGGGTCAGGATGCGCTTGGGAGTCAAATGACTCGGGCAATTTTGTGTTGACAACCAAGGCAGTGGTGAAAATAACAGGATCGAGAGCGCTTGAGGCGGGGGTCTTGGCCCCAGCTCAACGGCGGTGAGACCTCCGCTGGGAGGTGGGGAAATGTCTCGTGCACTGTCGGGGTTGCTTTTCCTATCCGCTTCACTGTTGGTGGCCCAACAGGACCGCGGAACATTCACAGGTACGGTCACCGATCCGACGGGGTCGGTGGTTCCCAACGTCACCATCACGATCCAGAATGTCGAGACGAACGCCACTTACGAATCGCGGACGAACGAGGTAGGCCAGTACACGGTGCCCAACCTTCCGGTGGGTCGCTACCGGATTATGTTCGAGGCACCGGGTTTCAAGCGATTCGTGAGGGACGGCCTGGCGCTGAGCACGGCGCAGGTGGTGCGCATTGATGTCCGGCTGGAGCTCGGCCCGACCGTCGAATCCGTCGAAGTCACGGCCCCGGTTCCGTTGCTGCAAACGGAAACCCCTGAAGTGGGCACGGTGCTGGAACAGAGGCGGGTGATTGACCTGCCCCTGAGCTTCAGCGGAGGGCGCTACCCGGAGGATTTCGCATATCGTCTGACGCCTGGCGTCGAAGGCAATAACTGGACCAGTCGCATCAACGGAGGCCCTGCCTTCTCCAAGGAAGTCGTTCTGGACGGGGCGTCCGCCACGGTTTACATTGCCGGTCACTTCGGCGAATCGAGCGTCTCCATGGAGGCCCTGGAAGAGTTCAAGGTGCAGACCAGCGGTTTGAGCGCCGAGTACGGCCGCACGGCCGGGGGCATTTTCAATTTTGTCATGAAGTCCGGCACCAACCAGATCCGCGGCTCGGCCATGGGGCAGTTGCGCAATGAGTGGATGAACAGCAACACTTTCGCCAACAATTTCTACGGGAGGCCGAAACAGCGGGACCGTCGCCACAACTATGCCTTCTCACTGGGTGGTCCGGTCTATTTGCCGGGTCTGTACGACGGCAAGGACAAGACCTTCTTCTACGTTGCGTACGAGAAGTACTCCGAAGTGAATCGCGGATTCGGCAGCCCCAACCGTACCGTACCATTGCTCGAATGGTACGACGGCGACATGAGCCGGTATCTGACCACGCAGATCATAGGCCGTGACGGGGCCGGTCGCGACGTACCGCGCGGCGCCATTTATGATCCGGCTACCACCCGGACCGTGGCCGGTACGATCGTGCGCGACATGTTCCCGGGCAACATCATCCCCAGGGCGCGCATTTCGCGGGTTTCGCAGAGGGTGGCGGAGATCATGAAAAAGTGGTATCCGCCGCTGGTTCGCGAGCCGGACGGCAGGTTCGCGATGATCAACAACAGCTTCTTCCCGGTCTACAATACGGCCAGTTTCGACCAGAAGCAATTCTCGATCAAGGCGGATCAGAATCTGTCCAACCGGCAGAAGCTGTCCGGCATGTTCGCCTGGGTCACGCGTCCTCGCGTGCTGCTGGACCAGGGCGGCGTGTGGAGCGATCAGGACCCGAACGGCGGTCCCTTGAGCAAAGCGCGCCTCCAGACGGTCGAGACCTACATGGCGCGCGTGTCCCACGACTATACCTTCAATCCCACGCTGCTTAACCACTTGACTCTGGCCTTCAATCGCCAGCTCAACCCCAGCGTGTCGAAACACGTCAATGAGCCCGGCGGGGAAATTCTTGGCATTGCCAATATCGGCCAGAAGTCGAACTATCCCGAAATCAACTGGAGCGGAGGCGACCGCGTCAACCTGGCTAACATCGGCTATAACAAGAACGACGCGATCGCGGCCCACACGTACCAACTGGCCAATACCGTCTCCTGGATCAAGGGCCGCCATACGGCGAAATTCGGGCTCGACATACGCCGCTTCTACCTGAGCTACCGTGACCTGTCGGGGCCGGCCGCGTTCAACTTCAACCGCGAACAGACCGGCCTGCCGGGATTCCCGCAGACCGGGCATCCTTTCGCCAGCTTCCTGCTGGGCGAGGTGCACAGCGCCAGTGTGCCCGTCGGAACGCCGACGACTTCGGAGATCCGGACCTGGGCGTGGTTCGTCAACGACGACTTCAAGGTTCGTCGCAACCTGACCCTGAACCTGGGACTGCGATGGGATTATCAACCTGTGCAGACGGAACGGTTCGATCGTCTGTTCACCTTTACGCCTGAGGTGACGGATCCGCAATCGGGTCTGCCCGGGGCGATTGTTTACGCCGGAAAGGGCGCCGGCCGGAACGGCAAGCGCGGCTTCGCCAACAACCACTACAACGACTTCGGTCCTCGCGTTGGTCTGGCGTGGCAAGTACGGGATCGCCTGGCGTTCCGTGCAGGCTAAGGGATTTACTTCAACCCGCGCGTGCCCAACGACTGGACCGGAGATCCCTGGGGCGGCGTAACCTGGTTTGGCTTTGGCTGGGGCAAGTCGAACACGGTTACCAATCCGGGCAGTCTGCGCGCAGCCTTCAATTGGGACCAGGGTTATCCGGGGGTCCTCAAGGAGAACACTCTGGACCCGTCCGCTGCGAACTATCTCTGGGGCGCGGTCTCCTGGGATCCCGACGCCGGCCGGGTCGGCTACACGCAGCAGTGGAACGCCAACATCCAGTTCGAACTGCCGGGCCAGATGGTGTTGGATCTTGGCTACGTGGGCACTCAGTCCACCGGTATTACCGCCAATCAGCTCCGGCAGATCCTGCAAGTAGATTCCAGGATTCTGGCGCTGGGCGACATCCTGGGCCAGTGGATTGATCGGGATGAGGCAATCCCGGCCGCGGTCAAGGCCCTTGGGGCGCGTTATCCCTTCAAGACCCTTGGGACCTGGATGCCGGTTCAGCAAACTCTTCAGCCTTTCCCCCAAGTCCCGTACTGGAACTCGATTCTTTCCTGGGGATCGCCGCTGGGCTTGGCCACCTATAACTCGCTTC
>Ga0308415_1000768_pt1 | contig 14209 bp, 5 predicted proteins | sample HotsprSampleOS55_FD_203465 | JGI IMG/M metagenome (GOLD analysis project Ga0308415, IMG submission 203465) | Hot spring phototrophic mat microbial communities from Octopus Spring, Yellowstone National Park, Wyoming, United States - 20090730_OS55 ... | reverse complement strand
CGGCACGCCTGGGCAGCGCTCCGGCACATATACGCCGAACACCGGATCGGGATGAAAGGGCACGCCGCTCAACGAGCCATCCAGGGCTGCTGTCACCATCGCACGGGTGTAGGCGATCTTGATGCGCTGCCCAACCCCATGCGGCCCACCGCTCCAGCCGGTGTTGATCAGCCAAACGGTGCACCGATGCCGTCTCAGGCGCTCAGCGAGCATCTCCGCATAGACCGTCGGAAAGTGCACCATGAACGGCGCGCCGAAGCAGGCGCTGAAGGTGGCCTGCGGTTCGCTGACCCCGCGCTCCGTGCCGGCCAGCTTGGCCGTGTAGCCGGTGAGGAAGTAGTAGATCGCCTGCTCCAGCGTGAGCCGGCTGATTGGCGGCAACACGCCGAAGGCATCGGCAGTGAGGAAGAAGATGTTGCGCGGGTGGCCGGCGATGCCCGTGCTGATGGCGTTGGGGATGAAATGAATCGGATAAGCGGCGCGGGTGTTCTCGGTGATCGCCTCGCTGTCCAGGTCAAGCTGGCGAGTATCTGGGTCCATCACCACGTTCTCCAGCACGGTGCCGAATTGGCTCAGCGTGGCGTAGATCTCTGGCTCAGCCTCTGGCGAGAGGCGGATCACCTTGGCGTAGCAGCCGCCCTCAAAGTTGAAGATGCCGCCCTCGCCCCAGCCGTGCTCATCGTCGCCCACCAGGGCGCGGCGATGATCGGCGGAGAGCGTGGTCTTGCCGGTGCCGCTGAGGCCGAAGAACAGCGCGGTATCGCCCGCCGGCCCGACGTTCGCTGCGCAGTGCATGGGGAAGACGCCTTGCAAGGGCAGCAGGTAGTTCATCACTGTGAACACGCTCTTCTTGATCTCGCCGGCGTAACCCGTGCCGGCGATCACCACCAGGCGCCGGCTGAGGTGCAGGGCGATCACCGCGCTCGGCCCGGAGGCTGGCGCGCGCGTCCCGTGCCGCTCCGGATCAGGATGAAACTCCGGCGCGTGCAAGATGGTCAGGCTGGGCGCGAAGTCGGCCAGCTCTGCCGGATAGGGCCGGATGAACTGGTTGTGGGCGAACAGCGTGTGCCAAGCGCTCTCCGAGATCAGCCGCACGTTCAGGCGATGCGCCGGATCCGCGCCGGCGTATACATCGCGGATGAATAACTCTCTGGTGTTGAGGTGCGCTTTGACATCCTGGACCAAGCGCTCGAACTTCTCCGCTTCAAGCGGTTGGTTGACCTTGCCCCACCAGACCTTGTCCTCGCTGAGCGGCTCGCGCACGATGAACTTGTCCTGCGGCGAGCGGCCGGTGAAAGGGGCAGTGATGGCCAGAAAGGCGCCGCCGGCGGTTAATTTGCCCTCGCCTCGGCAGATGGCCAGCTCGATCGTGCGCGCCGGCGAAGGGTTCCACGTTTGTTGAACGCCCCGGAGGCCAAGGTCGTGGAGGCCGTTTTTGCTTTGGGTCATCGCTGCTTCGCCGCCGCGCGTTCATCCAGGATGCAGGGGACAAGCTATATCGAATACGCCGACGGCGGCAAGAGTATATCGCGCGACGGCGCGGGTGCGTTGGGTGCGTTCAGCGATAGAGGCAACTTTCCGCTTTCCTATGGTTCACTCCCACGACTGTAAGCGTGAGTTGCTGACCCTATAATGTCTTTATCATGGCAAATGAGGACTCGAAGCTAGTGCTGGTGGTGGACGACGAGCCGAGGATGATCAACTTCATCCGGATGAATCTGGAATTGGAGAACTTTCGGGTGGTCTCGGCGACGAATGGGCTAGAAGCAGTGCGCAAGGTGCGCGAGCTATTGCCAGATTGCGTGTTGCTCGACGTCATGATGCCAGATATAGATGGCTTCGAGACCCTCAGCATGATCCGCGAGGAGAGCAACGTACCGGTGATCATGCTCACCGCGAAGGGTGAGGAAGAGGACAAGGTGCGGGGGCTATCGCTGGGCGCGGACGACTATGTGACGAAGCCGTTTAGTCCGCGCGAGCTGGTCATGCGCGTGAAGGCTGTGATTCGCCGGGCGGAACTGCCTGCGATGGTGGAGAAAGCGCCGATCAAAGTAGATGACCGCCTTTCTATAGACTTCAATCGGCGCGAAGTGATCGTGGAAGGCAAGCCGATCAAACTCCGACCTACGGAATGGCGGCTGCTCTATCACCTTGTGCAGAACGCCGGCTGGGTCGTTCCGCATGAGACATTGCTGAGTAAAGTGTGGGGGTGGGAATACCGAGACGAGACCCAGTATCTCAGGCTTTACATCACCTATCTGCGGCAGAAGATAGAGAAAGATCCTTCACAGCCTCAATACATTCTCACGGAGCGGGGCACAGGATATCGGTTCGTTGACTTTCGCAGGAGAGAGCGAGAGCGCGAGCGTGAGAAGCAGGCTGACTAGTGTGGATTGAGGGCTATTTCGGAAGCGCGGTACGTTTTGCGCAGCGCACACAGCAACGGCTAACGCGGCGCCTTTTAAGAATGTAAAAATCCCTTGCCTGTCTAAGTCTGCACGTGAGGTTGGCGCAGCCTGCGACAAGGTTGCTGCGATGATGGTCGCCACAGGGCAGTGTTGAGCGGCGGGGCAGTGGTGCGCTGATGCGTTGCACATTTGACGATCTCTCGATGGGCCTTGACAGCCTGTGAAACCGTGGTATATTACGCGTCCCTGCTGCAAGGCGGTGTGCGCAGAACAATGCGCTCCACCCCTTGACAGGTTAGAGCAGAAGTGGTATCTTCTGCGTGCACAGGTGAGCGCACCTTAACAACTAAAGAGTGGCAAAGAGACCTGAGAACGTGCGAGTGTTTGGGTCTACCGAACGATTCCGAGTGACGTAAGTCACAACTGTCTTTACGGAGAGTTTGATCCTGGCTCAGGATGAACGCTGGCGGCGCGCCTAACCCATGCAAGTCGAACGGTCCCGCAAGGGATAGTGGCGAACGGGTGAGTAACACGTAGAAATCTGCCTCGCCGGAGGGAATAACTCCTCGAAAGAGGAGCTAATACCCAAAAGGATCCGCAAGGATCAGAGTCCGCAAGGGCCTGGCGAGAGGAGTCTGCGGCCCATCAGCTAGTTGGTAGGGTAATGGCCTACCAAGGCTACGACGGGTAGGGGGTCTGAGAGGATGTCCCCCCACACTGGAACTGAAACACGGTCCAGACACCTACGGGTGGCAGCAGGGAGGAATCTTGGACAATGGGGGAAACCCTGATCCAGCGACGCCGCGTGAGGGATGAAGGCCTTCGGGCTGTAAACCTCTTTTCAGGGAGAAGAGAAAGGACGGTATCCCTGGAATAAGTCACGGCTAACTACGTGCCAGCAGCCGCGGTAATACGTAGGTGGCGAGCGTTATCCGGATTTACTGGGCGTAAAGCGCTTGTAGGCGGCTTCGTAAGTTGGGCGTGAAAGCTCCGGGCTTAACCCGGAGAGGCCGTCCAATACTGCGGAGCTCGAGGGTGCCAGAGGAAGGTGGAATTCCTGGTGTAGCGGTGAAATGCGTAGATATCAGGAGGAACACCCGTGGCGAAGGCGGCTTTCTGGGGCATTCCTGACGCTGAGAAGCGAAAGCTAGGGGAGCAAACAGGATTAGATACCCTGGTAGTCCTAGCCGTAAACGATGGATGCTAGGTGTTGGCGGACAAAAACCCGTCAGTGCCGAAGCTAACGCGTTAAGCATCCCGCCTGGGGAGTACGGCCGCAAGGCTAAAACTCAAACGGAATTGACGGGGACCCGCACAAGCAGCGGAGCGTGTGGTTTAATTCGATGCTACACGAAGAACCTTACCCAGGCTTGACATGCAGGTAGTAGTGAACCGAAAGGGGAACGACCCGCAAGGGAGCCTGCACAGGTGTTGCATGGCTGTCGTCAGCTCGTGTCGTGAGATGTTGGCTTAAGTGCCCTAACGAGCGCAACCCTTGCTGCCAGTTACACGTGTCTGGCGGGACTGCCGGTCACAAGCCGGAGGAAGGCGGGGACGACGTCAAGTCAGCATGGCCTTTATGCCTGGGGCTACACACACGCTACAATGGGACGGTACAATGGGTAGCCAAGCCGCGAGGCGGAGCCAATCCTCAAAACGTCCCTCAGTTCAGATTGCAGGCTGCAACCCGCCTGCATGAAGTCGGAGTTGCTAGTAACCGCGCGTCAGCCATAGTGCGGTGAATACGTTCCCGGGTCTTGTACACACCGCCCGTCACACTATGGGAGCTGGCTACACCTGAAGCCGGTAGCCTAACCGCAAGGAGGGCGCCGTCAAAGGTGGGGCTGGTGACTGGAGTGAAGTCGTAACAAGGTAGCTGTACGGGAACGTGCGGCTGGATCACCTCCTTTTTAGGGAGTATTCCCTCACAAGCGGTCTACGGTGTGGCCGCGCCCAAACGCGCACGCGATGGTTTCTTTGTCACTCTTTAGTCGTTAAGGCGCGAGTGCGCCAGGAGGGCGATTAGCTCAGCTGGTTAGAGCGTCCCTCTGATAAGGGGAAGGTCTCAAGTTCGAATCTTGAATCGCCCACTGCCTTCGGGAGATTCGAACTGGGTCCCTCGGACACAGCGGGGACTTAGCTCAGTTGGGAGAGCATCCGCTTTGCAAGCGGGGGGTCAGGGGTTCGAATCCCCTAGTCTCCACAAACTCGGAGGCAGCGCCGAGGTTTTGAACAATCTTCAAAGCCTTGGCCCTGCAGCTGAGGGAAGCTGTAGGAGCGGCACTTTAAAAACTGAATAGGACATGGGCGCGAGAAAGCGCAAACGTCGAGGGAGCAATGCGAATTGCTCATCGCGGGAGTTCAATTTCTCGGCCTCATGTGAGCACAAGCTACTAAGGGTGTACGGTGGATGCCTTGGCGCCAAACGCCGATGAAGGACGCGGATCACTGCGATAAGCCTCGAGGAGTCGTGATCAGACGCTATCACTCGGGGATTTCCGAATGGGGAAACCCGCTCAGCGAAGAGCTGAGCACCCCGCGCTGAATCCATAGGCGCGGTGGAGGGAACCACCCGAACTGAAACATCTTAGTAGGGTGAGGAAAAGAGAGTATTCCGAAAGTAGTGGCGAGCGAAATCGGAACAGCCCAAACCAGCCGGCATGCCGGCTGGGGTTGTAGGACCCCAATGTAGGACTGCGTAGCCTAGCCGAACCGTTCTGGAAAGCCGGACCATAGAAGGTGATAGTCCTGTAGGCGAAAGGCCAAACAGCCGAGGGGTATCCTGAGTAGCACCGTGCACGCTAACACGGTGTGAAGCTGCGGAGACCACTCCGCAAGGCTAAATACGTTTGGCGACCGATAGTGGACAAGTACCGTGAGGGAAAGGTGGGAAGCACCCCGATGAGGGGAGTAGCAGAACCTGAAACCGTACACCTACAAGCAGTCGGAGGGCTATGCCGCTTAGCGGAATGCCTGACGGCGTGCCTCTTGGAGAATGAGTCGGCGAGTTAATGTCTGTCGCAAGGTTAAGGCAGTGACAGCCGGAGCCGTAGGGAAACCGAGTCTGAATAGGGCGTCTAGTGGCAGGCATTAGACCCGAAGCGGGATGAGCTACTCATGACCAGGGTGAAGCGAGAGTAACATCTCGTGGAGGCCCGAACTCGTTAGGGCTGCAAAACTATGAGATGAGTTGTGAGTAGGGGTGATATGCCAATCGAATTCCGCGATAGCTGGTTCTCCCCGAAATAACTTTAGGGTTAGCCTTGATCGTTCAGTGACGGAGGTAGAGCACTGAACGGGCTAGGGGCCGTAAGGCTACCAAACCCGATCAAACTCCGAATGCCGTCACTTAAAGGTCAAGAGTCGGGCTACGGGTGATAAGATCCGTTGCCGAGAGGGAAACAACCCAGACCGCCATCTAAGGTCCTCAAGTGCATGCTCAGTGGAAAACGATGTGGGACTGTTTAGACAGCCAGGAGGTTAGCTTAGAAGCAGCTATCCTTTAAAAAGTGCGTAATAGCTTACTGGTCGAACGGTCCTGCGCGGAAAATTTAGCGGGGCTAAGCATGCCACCGAAGATACGGGCTCGAAAGAGCGGTAGGGGAGCGTTCTGCGAGCGCAGAAGCCGTACGGTGACGAGCGGTGGAGCGAGCAGAAGTGAGAATGCCGACATGAGTAGCGTGAATCACGTGAGAACCGTGATCGCCGTAAGCCTAAGGTTTCCGATGCAAGGTCAATCCGCATCGGGTTAGTCGGGCCTAAGCCGAGGCTGAAAAGCGTAGGTGATGGACAATCGGTCAACATTCCGATACCGGCATAGGGTGCGATGGAGTGACGCAGCATGGTAGGTGAGCCAGACCGTTGGTTGTTCTGGTGCGAACGCCGTAGGGAGATGAGGCGGCCAGGCAAATCCGGTCGCTGATCCTGAAAGCGAAGCGGGTCCCCAAGCCTAAGTCACTGAGCCAAGCTGCCAAGAAAACCTTCTAAGCATAACCCTATGTCGCCCGTACCGCAAACCGACACTGGTAGGCGAGGAGAGGATCCTAAGGCGAGCGAGAGAACCCTCGTTAAGGAACTAGGCAAAATGTACCCGTAACTTAGGGAGAAGGGTAGCCTGCGAAGATGACATCAGGTGATGTCGTCTTTGTGGGTCGCAGAAGAGAGGCTCTAGCGACTGGTTAACAAAACCACAGGTCTCTGCTAAGTCGTAAGACGACGTATAGGGGCTGACACCTGCCCAGTGCCGGAAGGTTAAAGGGAGCGGTTAGCGCAAGCGAAGCTGCGAACTGAAGCCCCGGTGAACGGCGGCGGTAACTATAACCGTCCTAAGGTAGCGAAATTCCTTGTCAGGTAAGTTCTGACCCGCACGAATGGTGTAACGACTGGAGCACTGTCTCAACGAGGGACTCGGCGAAATTGAACTAGTGGTGAAGATGCCATTTACCCGCACCAGGACAAAAAGACCCCGTGGAGCTTTACTGTACCCTGGCATTGCGCTAGGACTTCGTCTGTGTAGGATAGGTGGGAGGCTGTGAAGCCGGGGCGCCAGCTTCGGTGGAGCCGACGGTGAAATACCACCCTGACGGAGTTTTGGCCCTAACCCTGATCCGTCATCCGGACAGGAGACAGTGCCAGGCGGGCAGTTTGACTGGGGTGGTCGCCTCCTAAAAGGTAACGGAGGCGCCCAAAGGTTCCCTCAGGCTGAATGGAAACCAGCCGTTGAGTGCAAAGGCATAAGGGAGCTTGACTGCAAGACTGACACGTCGAGCAGGGACGAAAGTCGGGCTTAGTGATCCCACGATGCTGAGTGGAAAGGTCGTGGCAATCGGATAAAAGCTACCCCGGGGATAACAGGCTAGTGAGGCCCAAGCGTCCACAGCGACGGCCTCGCTCGGCACCTCGATGTCGGCTCGGCGCATCCTGGGGCTGAATAAGGTCCCAAGGGTCGGCCTGTTCGGCCGTTAAAGCGTTACGTGAGCTGGGTTCAAACCGTCGTGAGACAGGTTGGTCTCTATCCGGTGTGGGCGTAGGGGATTTGAGGGGAGCTGTCCCTAGTACGAGAGGACCGGGATGGACGCACCGCTGGTGTGCCAGTTGTTCCGCCAGGAGCACCGCTGGGTAGCCATGTGCGGAAGGGATAACCGCTGAAAGCATCTAAGTGGGAAACCCTCCCCAAGATGAGATCCCCCTGAAGGTCACGAGAAGACTACTCGTTTGATAGGCGAGAGGTGTAAGCGCTGTAAGGCGTTTAGCCAACTCGTACTAATGACCGTCCGGCTTGTCTCTCACATGAGGCAGAGAAATTGAATATCGCCCGCTTGAGCACGCGCCGTATGTCCTATTCAGTTTTTAGAGTGCCGCTTTCATCAAGAGTCTTCTGGTGATTGGAGCGACGAGGAAACACCCGGTCCCATTCCGAACCCGGAAGTTAAGCTCGTCAGCGCCGATGGTAGTGCGTGGGCAACCGCGCGCAAGAGTAGGTCATTGCCAGGAGACTCTTTACCTTGTACCGTAGCGTAAAGCCATGAATGCGGCGCATTCCGTTCGACCCTACCGTTACCTCGATTTAGTCCTCGGCCTGTTTGTGGCCGTTCTGATCATTAGCAACCTCACCTCGTCGGCGAAGATCGTCGTGCTCGGCCCGTTCACCTTCGATGGCGGCACGCTGCTCTTCCCTCTGAGCTATATCTTCGGCGATGTGCTGACCGAGGTCTACGGCTACTCCACGTCGCGGCGGGTGATCTGGATCGGCTTTCTGGCGACCGCGTTGTTCAGCCTGACGGTTTGGCTGGTCGGCCTGTTGCCGGCAGAGGCTGAGTGGGCCGAGCGGGTGGGCATGGAAGCCTATAACGCCATCCTGGGCAGCACACCGCGGATCGTGTTGGCCTCGTTGCTCGCTTACTGGGCCGGCGCATTCTCAAACGCCTTCGTCCTGGCCCGCCTGAAAGTGGCGACACAAGGGCGTTGGCTGTGGACGCGCACGATCAGCTCGACCATCGTCGGCCAGGCCGTGGACACCGGGCTGTTCGTGCTGATCGCCTTTGCGGGGACGATGGGCAGCGATCTACTCTTCAGCATCATCGCTTCTAACTACGTGTTCAAGGTTGGTGTGGAGGTTGTCTTTACCCCAATCACTTATGCTGTCGTGAGCTGGTTGAAACGGGGCGAGGGGGCGGACGTCTTCGACACAGCCACCAACTTCAATCCCTTCCGATTGGCTGTCAACTGATTCAATTGCTCTCTAACCGCACCACCGGGAAGATCCGCCGTTCGCTCAGGAGGGTGGTGGTGACGGCCTTGCTGAAGAGCGGCACGCTCTGTCCGCCGAAGGTGAGATGGGCTTGACTGGGGAGTGGGCCGGCCTGGGCGCTGCTGATGACCAGCGTCAAACTGAGCGTAGCCGAGGGCGCCACGGTTGGAAACGCCCAGCGCACGGTGTTGCCGTCCAGCGTCGCGGACGGTGACGCGCTGATAAAGGTGGCTGCCGCCGGCAGCGTGCTAGAGATGACCACGGTATTGCGGGTGATCGGCAGCGCGTTCGTCACGCTGATCGTCACCGTCAACAGCTCGTGAACCCAAGCGAAGGTCGGCGCAGCGACGACCGGCCAGAGCGTTGCGGCCTTGACCGCAGCGAGGGCGTCCACCAAGCCGTAGCCGTAGGTGTTGTTGGGCACATCTGTGCCCGGCACGCCGCCACAGGTCTGCGTCGTCGTCAGGGGGCGAGCCGTGCGGCGCAGCAGGTCTTCGGTTAGCGCCACCTCGCCGCGCAGGTTAGGGGCAGCCGACCAGACCAAGGCGACAACGCCGGCCACGTGCGGCGTGGCCATGCTGGTGCCGCTGAGTGAGCCGTAGCTAGTGGTTGACCCGGCGAGCGCCGAGCGCACGCTCACGCCCGGGGCGACGATGTCGGGCTTGAGCCGGCCCGTGAGGGTGGACGGGCCGCGGCTGCTGAAGCCGGCGATGACGTCGCTGCTGTTTGTCGCGCCGACAGTGAAGGCTTGATCAAGCGTGGCCGGCGCAAGGCGCACCGTGTCACACGCCGGTCCGCTGTTCCCGGCAGCGGCGATCACCATGATGCCGGCGTCGCGCAGGGCTTGGGTGGCGGTGACCAGCGCCGTCGGCACCTCGCAGCCTACCTCGCCGTAGTTCGGGTCGCAGGCCCAGGAGTTGCTGGTGATGTCGGCGCTGAGGGTAGGATTGGGTGAGTTGCCGTTGACATCGGTGGGGGCGAGCGCGAACTGGAAGCAGGCCACATAGCGCGCCACGCTGCCAATCCCCGAATACCCGGCCATGTTGCGGCAGGCGATCCATCGTGCGCCGGGCGCGACGCCGATCTGGTTGCCGGCACCGTCGTCGCCCACCGAAGTGCCGGTAGTGTGCGTGCCGTGCCCGTTCAGATCTTGGGGCACAGTTGAGGGCGGCCCCGAGTCCGGCGCGGCGTCGAACCAGTTGTAGTCGTGGGTGACCGTGATGCCGTTCCAGCCGCGATAGTTCGGTTTCAAGGCGTTGTGATCCCAGCGCACGCCGGTGTCCAAGTTGGCGACGACAATCCCTTGACCGGTGTAGCCCAGCGCCCATACCTGCGGCGCGTTGACGCGCTGGACGCCCCACTCGACCGTAAGTGGCGAATGAGGAATCGGGCGAGGCAGCAGCCCATACTGAACGCCGCGCATCTTCACGTCGAGGTCAACGTAAGCCACATCCTCACGGGCAGCCAGCCAACGCAGCAGAGCGCGGTCGGCGTTGCGCACGGCGATCTGGTTGGTCAGCCAGAGGGGGAAGATCTCCCAGCCACGGGCGCGCAGCGCAGCGCGCAATTGTCCCTGGGCGCGTTCGGCATGGTCAATCAGCGTTTGGGCCACAAAGCGGGTTTTGGCTTCCTTGCCGCGCAGGTTGCGGGCCGGCGAAAGGTCGGGGTAGCCGCGTGCAGTAATAAGGATGTCGGTGCGGCGGCCCTGGGCTGTGGCTTGCCAGGCGCGCGCTGAGACGGATGGCGGTTGGGGTGGATTGGACGGCTGCCACGCTACCGTGAGCAGGGCACAACTGACGAGAAAGCAAAGCAGCCTGCTTTGCATTGGCTAATCCTTCGGCGTCACCCATACTTTAGAGGCCAACTCCAAGCCGATCACGTGCTCATCGTGGAAGCGACCGTTCATCACCCGCACGCGCAATGGGCCGGCAAATGGCGCGCGGGCGACGAGCTGAATCGGCTGGTCGGGAATGAGCTTGAGCGTGCCCAGGTAGCGCAGCAACTCGCCGTCGTGCGAGGCGATGCGGCTGATGACCCCGCGCGCCCCGTCGGCGAGGTCCGGGAGGCGGACTTCGTGGATCACCGGGACGCGCCCGTCGCTGGTGGGGATGGGATCGCCGTGCGGGCAGCGGGTTGGCTTGTCCAAGCGGACGAACATCCGCTCCACCAGCTCGTCATCCAGGTGCGCGCTCACCGAAGCGGCGACCGAGTACACCTGATCCCAGGTGTAGCCGAGGAAGCGCATGAGGAAGACCTCAAAGATGCGTTGTTTGCGGATGAGCTTAAGGGCGATGCGCTCGCCGGCTTCGCTCAGCACCAGGCCACAGGCGCCCTCGCGGCGGAGCAGGCCCTGGCGCACCAGGCGCTGGGCCATGCGGGAGACGGCCGGAGGCGTGACGCCCAACCGCCCGGCCAGCGCGCGCAAAGAGACGCGCCCTGACTCGCTGGCCTCCAGATAAACTTCGCTTAGAAAGCTTTGAACGACAGCGCTGAGGCTGCCGGCCACCAGCTTCCTGGTTGTGTTGTGCGCCATCGAACGGCGAGATTATTCCACAGATTGGTGAGTTTAAGAAGACGTGTTTACGCACAGGGGCGATTGCCTACGGGACCGCTTGATCTACTGCGCCGACGTGTCATGCAAAGCGTATGCGCCCCGCCTCTGAATGCGCACGCTTTGATATAGGGTGCGTTCACAGTTAGGGGCAGGGCTGATCTCACGCGGAGACGCGGAGAATTTTTAGTTGCTGCCTAGAAGGCGCGCTGTGTTTTGCCCCTATTAGTGAGCGCCCCCTTGGATACTTCCCTGAGGGGTATAATCCAAGTGAACAACCGAATAGCTCGTTAGGTGAGGCTCCTGGCCGAATATACGCTGCCGCCCGGAAACGTCGAGAGACGCCAATGGGCAGAACAGGCCAAGCCGGCTTAAGGCTTGGCACAGAGCAGCTGATTCCAACCCCAATCACCATCCGTCCATGGAATCTACGTCGGCCAGTGTCAAAACTTGCACGAGGGGCGCTTGGAAGCGCGTGCTTGCTGCCTGAGAGCAGCGACGGCGTGCGCAAACGACGACCAACAGCCCCTCTGTGGGCTGTTTTAGTTTTTCCCGCTGGCTCGGCAATCACGCGCGTCCAACAAGCGGATGGTGGATCACTGACCTTTGTCCGTGGCTTCTGTTGACGCTGACAGGCGATGCTCCGTTGGAGGCGTTGAACGAAAGCAGGGGGCACGGTGAATCCCGCCGGCGAGATTGGCCGAGACGTGGCGCAATCCTAACTGAAACAGGAGGATGGATCATGACCAGATTGACCTTCCCTACACCCGAAGCCGTCCGCCGGCTGCCGTTCACGCCCGCGGATGTCGCGGTGATCGTCGGCGCGCTCGGCCTGATCGCCATCGTCGCCGTCGTAGGCAGCACGGCCCTGGTGCCGTTTCAGCCACCGGACGTGCTGCCTGAGCCGATCAGCTTGGACGTGGCCTATCTGCCGTATTACCTGGCGCGCTCGACCCTGCGCATGTTCATCGCTTTGTTCTTCTCGCTGTTGTTCACCCTCAGCTATGGGTATGTGGCCGCCCACAGCCGGCGCGCAGAGCGCGTGCTCATCCCCTTGCTGGACGTGCTGCAGAGCGTGCCCGTGCTTGGCTTTCTATCGGTCACCATCACGTTCTTCATCGCGCTCTTCCGTGGCAGCCTGTTGGGGCTAGAGGCAGCCTCGATCTTCGCTATCTTCACCAGCCAGGTATGGAACATGACCTTCTCGTTCTATCACTCGCTGCGGACGATCCCCCGCGAGCAACAGGAGATGGCGCGCATGTTCCGCTTGTCGCGCTGGCAATACTTCACCAAGGTAGAAGTGCCCAACGCCATGATCGGGCTGACGTGGAACACCATGATGAGCTTCGGCGGCGGTTGGTTCTTCGTCGCCGCCAGCGAGGCCATCAGCGTGCTCAATCAAGACTACCGCCTGCCGGGCATCGGCGCCTACGTGACCGAGGCGATTGAACAGCAGAACTTCGGCGCCATCGTCGCTGCCATCGTCGCTATGGCGCTGATGATCATCGTCGTGGATCAACTGGTGTGGCGGCCGCTCATCGCCTGGTCGCAGAAGTTCCGCAACGAGCAGAGCGAAGCGAGCGAGATGCCGACTTCCTGGGTGCTTGACCTGTGGCGGGCGGCGCGCCTACCGCGGTTGATCGGCGGTGCGCTGCGCCCGGCCGGCGAGTTCGTCAACCGCACCCTCAGCGGCGCCCTGGGATCCACGCCGCAGATGGAGCCAGCGTCCCCTAAGGGGCGGACGTGGGTGGATGCGCTGTACGACGGCCTGCTGGTTGCTCTGCTGGTGGGTGGCGCAATCGCGTTGATTCGCTTCGTCCTCAGCGAAGTCGGCTTGGTGGAGGTGGGCAACACGTTTCTGCTGGGCGTCGTCACCATGCTGCGGGTCGCCGCGCTCACCATCCTCAGCACGCTGATCTGGGCGCCGGTAGGGGTTGCCATCGGCTTCAACCCGCGCCTGGCGCGTCTGATCCAGCCGGTTGCTCAATTCCTGTCGGCGTTTCCAGCCAACTTCCTCTTTCCATTTGTGACGGTGGCACTGATCGCCACCGGCATCAGCCTGAACGTCGGCAGCATCCTGTTGATGTCGTTGGGGGCGCAGTGGTATGTCTTGTTTAACGTCATCGCCGGCGCGCAAAGCATCCCCAGCGACCTGCGCGAGATGGCAGCCAATATGGGGCTGCGCGGCTGGCATCTGTGGCGACGATTGATCATCCCTGGCATCTTCTCGGCCTGGGTGACGGGCGGCATTACTGCGTCCGGCGGGGCGTGGAACGCCAGCATCGTCGCCGAGATAGTCTCGTGGGGAGACACCACCTTAGTGGCGACTGGGCTGGGGGCTTACATCGCTCAAGCCACCGAATCCGGCGACTGGCCGCGCATCGCGCTGGGCGTGAGCGTCATGACGCTGTTCGTCGTGGCGTTCAACCGCCTCCTGTGGCAGCGGTTGTATGCCCTGGCCGAGCGCAGATATTCACTTTGAGGCAGGAGGAATCTACACATGACGATGGTCAACGACGGTGTGAAAGCGGTGCCGACCGCCGACAGCGCGCTCATTCGCGCGAAGCAGGTGAGCAAAAGTTTTGAATTGCCCGACGGCAACGGCGTCTTCACTGTGCTCGATGACGTCAACCTATCGGTCCAGCCCGGTGAGATCGTCGCCCTGCTCGGCCGCAGCGGCAGCGGCAAGAGCACGCTGTTGCGCATCTTAGCCGGCCTGATTCCCGCCACCAGCGGTGAGGTGCTTTCGTCTGGACGGCGCGTGACCGGCCCCAACCCTGATGTCGCCATGGTCTTCCAGTCGTTTGCGTTGTTGCCCTGGCTCACAGTGCAACAAAATGTCGAGCTGGGCCTGGAGGCCATCGGCGTGCCGCCCAAGGAACGCCAGGCGCGCGCGCTGAAGGCGATTGACATGGTTGGGCTGGACGGCTTCGAGAGCGCCTATCCAAAAGAGCTATCGGGCGGCATGCGCCAGCGCGTCGGCTTCGCCCGCGCGTTCGT
>Ga0308415_1000766_pt1 | contig 14217 bp, 13 predicted proteins | sample HotsprSampleOS55_FD_203465 | JGI IMG/M metagenome (GOLD analysis project Ga0308415, IMG submission 203465) | Hot spring phototrophic mat microbial communities from Octopus Spring, Yellowstone National Park, Wyoming, United States - 20090730_OS55 ... | reverse complement strand
ACCGTCCGGCTTCCACCCGCTCCGAGACGGCCGGAGAGCGCGCCCGCCGAGCCCGTTTGGGTGCCGGCCCGAGCGCCGCGCCGAGCTGCTCCTTCAAGACCTTGCGAGGTACTTCCTCGATCGCGCCGCGCGGCAGGTTGCCGAGCTGGAAGGGGCCGTAGGCTACCCGGATGAGCCGGTTCACGACGAGCCCGAGCGATTCGAGCACCCGACGCACCTCGCGATTCTTGCCTTCCTTCAAGCTGATCGTGAGCCAGAGATTGGCGCCGCGGACCCGGTCGATCTTCGCGTCGATGGGGCCGTAGGCCACCCCGTCGACCACGGTCCCGCGGGCGAGTTCGGCGAGGGCTTTCTCGTCGACCTTGCCGAACGCCCGGACCCGATAGCGGCGGGTCCAACCCGTGCTCGGGAGCTCCAGTCGGCGCTTGAGCTCGCCGTCGTTGGTCAGAAGCAGAAGGCCCTCGGAATTGAGGTCGAGCCGGCCGACCGGCACGAGCCGCGGCAGGCCGGGTGGGAGCCGCTCGAGGTAAGTGGGGCGGCCTTCCGGGTCGCGGGCGGTGACGACGACCCCACGTGGCTTGTGCCAGCGGAAAAGGCGGGTCGGTTCGGGTTCGGGCAGCGGCCGACCGTCGACGGTGATCCGCTGCTCGGGCGTCACATCGAGCGCCGGGCTTTCGACCGTCTTGCCGTCGACCGCGACGCGGCCGGCACGGATCCAGGCCTCGGCCTCGCGCCGCGAACACAAGCCCGCCCGGGCGATCCGCTTGGCGAGCCGCTCGCCGGTCTTGCTCGGCGGCGGGGCGGCGGAAGCCGAGCCGCGCCGGGGCCGGCTCGGCGGAGTGGGCGCGGCGTTCGAGGGCGCGTTCATCCGGCCTGCCGCCGCCGGTCGCGGCAGGCGGCGACGAAGCCCTTGAGGATCGCCGTGTCGCCCGCGTCGATTCGATATTCCGGATGCCATTGGACACCCAGGCAGAAGCTCCGCCGAGGGTCCTCGATCGCCTCGATCACCCCGTCGGGCGCACGCCCGCTCACGACGACCCCGGGTCCCACGGTCTCGGCAGCTTGGTGATGGGCACTGTTGACGAGCAGCCGTTCGGCGCGGGTGAGGCGGTGCAAGAGCGTGCCCGGCTCGACCAGGACCTCGTGGCCGGGCTCGGTCCGAGGGTTGGGCTGCTCGTGCGGGAGCGCGTCGGGTACGACATCCGGGATGTGCTGGATGAGCCGCCCGCCGAGGACGACGTTCAAGAGCTGCTGGCCACCGCAGATGCCGAGGATCGGCAGGTCACGGGCGATCGCCCGTTCGGTGATCGCCCATTCGAAGCGGGTGCGCCGCTCTTTGAGGCGCACGGTGGCGTGCCGTTCGGCAGCCCCGTAGAGGGCCGGGTCGATGTCGAACGCGCCACCCGTGATCACGAGCCCGTCGAGCCGGGCGAGATAATCTTCGACGAGATCCACTTCGTGCGGCAAGGCGAGCGGCAAACCTCCCGCTTCGGCGAGCGCGTCGCAATAATTCTCCCGGAGCGCGTACCAGGGCTGCTTCGCGTAGCCACCCGGCGGCTCGCTGTCGAGCGTGACACCGATCGCGGGACGGGGACTCGTGCGCATGGCCGCGCAGAGGTAGCGATCGGTCGGCGTCGCTGCAAGGAGAAGGCCGGATGATCGCCGAGCTCGAGAGCCGGCTCGGTGTACCGCTGCTCGACGCGGTGGCACCGCTCGTCTTCTTGCTCGCTTGGATCGGTTACGCGCGCTGGGCCGACGGGCCCGGCAGGCCCAGTCTCATGGCGCGCATGCACGAATATCGGCTCGCCTGGATGCGCCGGATGCTCGCCCGCGACAACCGGATCACCGACCTCCAGGTCGTCCAGGTCCTGGTCCAGAACATCGCCTTCTTCGCGAGCTCCTCGATCATTCTGATCGGTGGACTCGCGGCGGTGCTCGGTGCCCGCGACCAGGCGCTCGCGATCCTCGCCGACCTCCCGCTCGCCGCGCCGAGCGGGCCTCGGGTGTTCGACGCCAAGGTGCTCCTGCTCATCCTCGTCTTCGTCTACGCGTTCTTCAAGTTCACGTGGACGCTCCGGCAATTCAATTATGTCGCGATCATGATCGGCGCGGCGCCACTGCCCGCCGAAGCCGCCAGCCCCGCCGCTGCGCGGCTCGTCGAGCGGGCGGCGCGCATGGCCACGCGTGCGGCTGACCATTTCAACAAGGCCATGCGAGCTTATTATTTCGGGCTCGCCGGCCTCGCCTGGTTCGTCCATCCGCTGCTCTTCGTGTGCGCATCGCTCTGGGTCGTGCTCGTCGCTTGGCGGCGCGAGTTCCGCTCGACGAGCCTCAAGATCCTGGGTCCGGTCGGCGAGCCGCTCGACGACGGTTCGGCCGCGTCGGCGAGCCTCGCGCCGCCACGCTGACCTCCGGCTTCAACCGCTCGACGGTGTCGGAGCACGGCAATCTTCGAGGCGCAGACGCGTGCCCGGAAGGCCGAGCCAATCGCGCGGCCGGCAGGTCAAGACCACGATCTGCTGCCGCTCCGCGGCCTTGGCGAGGATCGCCTTCATCCGCTCGAAGCGGTCCTCGTCGGCGAACACGAGCGCATCGTCGAGGATCAAGCACGGCGCTTCGCCCTCGCGCTCGAGGAGCAGCTCGCCGAGCGCCAGCCGGACCAGCACCGCGAGCTGCTCGCGCGTCCCGACACTGAGCTCCTCCAAGGGTTCCGCGACGTCACTCCGGCGCAGACCCACGGGGACCAGCGTCTCCGCGTCGATCAGGGGCTCGGCCTCGGGCAGGAGACGGCACAAATAGGGGCCGAGCCGACGGGTCACGGGCTCGACGAGCCGCTCGGCACCGGCCCGTTCCGCCTCCGCCAAGCTCTCGCGCAGGAGCTTCCATGCTCGGGCCTCGCGCTCGAGCGCTGTGGCCTGCGCGCGATCTTCGGCGAGCTGGCGCTCGAGCTCGTCGAGGCGGTTGTCGAAGGCCTCGACGCCGAGCCCTTGCACCTCCCCTTCGAGCCGATCGACCTCGCGACGGCAGCGCAGGATTTCGCCCTCGAGCGCCGCGAGCTCGCGCTCGGCCTGCGCCTTGCGCAGCCGCACTCCCTCGGCGTCGAGTCGAGCGAGCTCCCCCTCGATCGCCTCGACCCGGGCGAGGGCGTCGCGGTACCGCTCCGCTGCACGGCGCCGCGCGGCCTCGAGATCTGCCTCGGGGAGGCGTGCTTCGGCCGTCAGCTGTTGGTCGCGTGTACTCTGGACCGAACGCAGGAGTTCGTGCCGGCGGCCCTCGATCCCCGCGAGCCTTTCGCGTTCGGCCGCGGCGGCACGACCGGTCGCCTCGGCTTCGGCCCGTACTTTGACGAGCGCGCGCTCGGTCTCTTCGACCGCCCGCTGCGCCGCCTCCAACGCTTCCGCGAGCTGCGCCGGCTCGGCGTCCTCGCCGAGGCTCTGCCGGCCGGTCTCGAGGCGGCGTTGCTCGACCCGCAGCCTGCCGCGCAGGCTCTCGAGGTCGAGCACGCCGGCGCCGCGCAGTAAACCCTCGAGCGCTTTGCGTTCGGCGGCGAGCCGGCTCTCGAGCTCCTGGCGGCGGGCGAGGCAGCGCTCGGCGCCGGCGAGGTCGGCGAGGCCGAGCTCGGCGAGCGCGGCCGCCAGACGGTCTCGGCCCTGGGCGAGGGCGCGCCTGCGGCTCGCGAGATCGCCTCCGGGTGAAACACGGATCCGGCCGAAGCCCTCGAGCTCGAGCTCGGTCGGGGTGGTGAGATCGAGCGGCCTGCTCGGATCGATCTCGACCCCTTCGGCCGTGCGGGCGACGCGCCCCGTTTCGGGGAAGAGCTCGATCCGGGTCGCCTGGGCCAAGAGCCCGGCTGCGAGCCGCTCGACTTCGGCGGCGAGCTCGTTCAGCCGCCGGAGCCGGGCTTCGTCGATCGGCGGAATGGCGGCGAGATCGGCCTCGAGACGGGCGATCGCTTCGGCCTTCGCCTCGGCGTCGTCGGCGAGTCGGCGCAGCCGCTCGGCTTCGTGCTGGCGCTCCAGAAGCTCGCGCGCGGCCTGGGCGAGGGCGAGCCTTTTACGCGCCGCCACGGCCGCCTCGGCGAGCCGGGTCTGCTCGGCGTCGAGGACGGCGAGCCGTTGCTCTATGTCGACGCGCCGGCGGGCGAGCTCCCGGGCTTCGGCCTCGAGCGCGCGCAGCGCCGCCTCGTCGCGGGCGAGCTCTTCCCGGCGCTCGGCGCGAGCGCGCCCCTCCTCTTCGAGCCGGCGCAGCTCGGCCGCCTCGGCCTCGACGGTTTTGCGGGCGAGCGTTCTCTCCGCCTCGAGCCGCTCGATCCGAGCCAGCTCCTCCGCGGCGAGGCGGAGTCGCTCGCGCACCCGTTCCGAGCGCTCCGGTGCCGCGGCCCGGGCCCGCTCGGTGCGCGCCCGCTCGAGCTTGTCGACCGCCTCGTCGTAGCGGGCCCGTGCAGCGCGCAGTGTGGCCGCCAGGCTCTCGCGCTCGACGATGCGAGCGCGCAGTGCGGCGAGCTCGCCGCTCCGCTTTTCCTGCCCCCTCTCGGTCCAGAACCGTGCGCAGGCCTCTTCGATCCGCGCGCGCAGGGCAGCCAGCCGGGGGCCGGCTGCGACCATGCCGATCTCGCGGCGCAGGAGGGCGGCGAGGCGATCGCGCTGGGCCTCGATCGCCGCGGCCGTGGTCTCGGGGAGGAAGCTCGTGCCCTGATCGACCCAGAAGAGAGCCGAGAGCCCTTGATGCTCGGCGCGCCGCTCGGCCCGTCCGCGCCGCGGCTCGAAGCGCAGGAGACGCTGCAGTTCGGCCTCGGCGGCATCGCCCCTGAGCCGCAGGTCGGGTCCGGCGAGCGTACAGTCGCGGCCGAACTCCTTGACGAGTTGGTAGCGTGCTCCGCCGAGTTCGAAGGTGACGGCGACGCGAGGTGTCCCGCCGCCATGACTCGTCATCGCCTCGCGGATCCGTCCGCCGACCGACCACGCTTCGAACAACGCCGACTTGAGCGCCAGGAGAACGGTGGATTTGCCTTCCTCGTTGTCGCCGCCGATGAGCGTCAGACCACGGTCGAAGGGGCCGATTCGCCAAAGCCCGGCGAGCTTGCGGAAATCGCGAATCTCGAGCGCGACGAGCCTCACCCGCCCGCTCCCTCTCCCTTAGCGAGGCGATCGGTTTCCTGCCAAAGGAGCCGCAGCGCGAGTTCCGCGACCGCGCGCTCCTCCTCGCTCGGCGCGCGCCGGGCCCGATCGAGGAGCCGGCGGGCGCACACGCCGATCGGGCCGCCATCGTCGAGGGCCCCGAGCTCGAGCTCGGTCGGCTGGAGCGCCAGCCGGTCGATCCGATCGAGATGGCGGACCGCGGCGGCGAGGCGAGCGACCGCCTCGTCGACCGCGGCTCGGCCCGTTAAATCGACCGAGCCTTCGAGGACGAGGCGCAGAACGCAGCGCTCGGGGGCGGCCGGCAGAGCCCGACGGAGCGCCTCGACCCGCGCGGAAAGCTCGACCGCGGGCAGTGGGGCGAGCTCGAGACGCTCTTCCACCCAGTGGAACCGCCCCGTGGGGATCGGCACGACCCGAGGCGGGGCGGTCGGGCCGTCGAGCTCGACGAGCAGGACGTGGCCCGCCTCGCGGTAGCGGAACTCGTCCGGTTCGGGGGTGCCGGCGTACCAGGTGCGGGGCGCCACCTCGAGGGTGCCGTGGCGATCGCCGAGCGCCAGATAAGCGAGGCCGGCGCGCACCGCGCGGTCGCGGGCGATCGGATTGGAGACTCGCGCCGTCGAGGCCGCGAGGCCTTCGACCACACCGTGGGCGAGGCCGATCCGGAGCGCTTCCGGCGGGCTCGGCGCATCGTCCATCCATTCGCTCGGATCCTCAGGCGAACGCCGATCGGCGAGCGGTGCCGGCAGGACGGTCGCTCGACCCGCCGCGATCGGGATCGGCGCGCGTTCGAGGGCGATCCGGACCGAGGCTGGGGGCCCGCGCCGGGCGAGGCGGGTCCACACGCTTTCGGCGCGCGCCGCATCGTGGTTGCCCGGCAGCAGGATCCAGAGCCCGCTCCAGCTCGTGAGGATCTCGAGGGTGCGGTCGAGGAGCGTGTCGGCGACGTGTTGGCCGTCGAACACGTCACCCGCGACCAAGACGGCGTCGACCCGGTGAGCGCGGGCGAGGCCCGCGATCTCGCGGATCACGTCGAGGCGCCGCTCGCGCAGCACCGCACCCGCATCGGCCGGGATCCAGGCGAAGGGGCACCCAAGGTGCCAATCGCTCGTGTGGAGGATCCGGATCGTCACGACCGCCCGGACCTGCCCCGGCCCTTCAGCGGTCGCGCGACAGGCCGCGAGCGGCGAGTGCCTCCAAATAGGCCTGCCAGATCCGCTCGCGATCGCGGCCGAGCCGGTATAAATAAGACCAGGAATAGATCCCGGTATCGTGGCCGTCGTCGAAGACGATCCGTACGGCGTAATTGCCGACCGGCTCGAGATCGCGAATGGCGACGTCGCGCTTGCCGGCCACTACGACCTTTTGCGAGGGCGTGTGACCCTGGACCTCGGCAGAGGGACTTTCGACCCGCAAAAGCTCGGCCGGGAGCGTGAAGGTCTGGCCGTCGTCGAAATCGATCTCGAGGCAGCGCTCGGCCCGCTTGACGCGGATCTCCAGCGGCCAGGGCTCGCTCTCACGCGGGCTCACCGGCGGAGCTCCTCGGGAACGGTTTCTCCTTCACCGAGCGGTCGCGCCTCCTCGACCAACATGATCGGGATCCCGTCGCGGATCGGGTAGGCGAGCCCGGCCCGTTCGGAGACGAGCTCGTTGCGGACCCGGTCCCAGCGCAACGGCCCCTTGGTCAGCGGGCAGACCAAGAGCTCCAACAAACGCGGGTCGACCCCGACCTCGGCCTCCCGTTCGGCCATCGCTCCTCCGTCAGTGGCGGATCTGTGGGGCGGTCCCCTGGGCCGCCCGAACGTCCATGTCCATGAGTGTGATCAACAGCTCCGCCTGGTCCTCGAGACTCGGGGCCTCCAGCAGAGCCTGCTTCTCGGTCGGCGCGAAGGGGCAGAGCATCGCGAGCGAGGTCACGAGGACGGCGAGCGGTGCGCCGCTCACGGCCTCCCAGTCGGTTTCGATTCCCCGACGTCGAAAATAGGCACGGGTCGCGGCGAGCAGACGCGGCCGTGCATCCGCCGGAGGTTCGACCGGCGCGAGATCGCCCCGCCAACGCTCGAAATCGCCCACCACCACACGATAGGGTGTGGTGACCGTGAGCTCCTCGACCACGGTGAACCGGCAGAGGCCGGTGAGCGTGATGAGGAAGCGGCCATCCTCGGTCTCGGCGAAGCGCGTGATGCCGCCCAAACAGCCCGTCCGGTAGATGCCTCGCCGGTGACCGGGCCGCTCGGGCTCGGTCGGTTGGATCATGCCGACGACCCGGTGCGTCCGCATCGCGTCGCGCACCATGGCGAGATAGCGCGGCTCGAAGACGTTGAGCGGCAGGTTGCCGCCGGGCAGGAGGATGACCCCATCGAGGGGGAAGATCGGAAACCGCGTCGGGACGCTCTGCGCGGCGGAGCGCATCGGCGTGGTCAGGAAAACAGCACGCTCGAAAGCATCCGCCGCCCCTTGAGCGTAGCCGGGTGCTTGGGTCCGAGCGCGTCGAAGAAGCGGATGAGCTGCTTGCGCGCCGCGTCGTCTTTCCAATTCCGATCCTTCTTCACGATCCGGCAGAGGTGCTCCATCGCCGGCTCGAGCTTGCCGCGCAAGAAGAGGGCCGTGGCGAGCCGGTAGCGAGCCTCGTGATCTTCCGGGTCGACCGCAAGGCGGGCTTCGAGGCTCGCGGGATCGCCGATTTCGCCCGCCTCCTCGGCGAGTTGGAGGGCAGCCTGCGCCCCGCTGATCGCCGGGTGGTTGGCGAGCGCTTTGGGCGCTTTGTCGAGCAGCCGTTTCGCGTCGTCGCGTTGCCCGGTGGCCAAGAGACAGCGGGCGAGACCACCGATCGCCTCGGGGTTCTCGGGGTCGACCCGCAGGATCGCATTGTAGATCGCCGCAGCGGTTTTGGCCTCACCGCGCTCGAGGGCGGCACGCGCCGCCTCGAGATCGGCCGTCGGGTCGGCCCCCAAGGGCCCGCCCACGAGCTTTTCGACGAGCGCCCTGATCTGGCTTTCCGGCTGTGCCCCGACGAAGCCCGTGACCGGCTGGCCGCCGATGAAGGCGTAGACCGTCGGGACGGACTGGACGCGCAATTGCTGGGCGAGCTCGGGGTTCTCGTCGATGTTGATCTTGACGAGCTTGACCTTGCCGCCTGCCGCCCGGACGACCTTCTCCAGGACCGGGCCGAGCTGCTTGCAGGGACCGCACCAGGGCGCCCAGAAATCGACCAGGACCGGCGTGCTCAAGGACGCTTGGATGACGTCTTTGGCGAACGTCTCGAGTGAGCCGTCCTTGATGATCGGATCGGCGTCGGTAGCGGCCTTTGCTTTGGCGGCCGCGCCGCTGAACAACACCATGCTCGCGATCCTCGTCCGTGGGCGGCTGACGTCCCCGCCGCGGGGCGGCCGAACCAGCTCGGTCCCTCGACGCGCGCGCCCGACTGCCTTCGCCCCGATCGCCGCGGGTTCCGGAAGCCGCGCGTAATGTGAGCGCCGAACGCGTCGGTTACAAGTCCGGCTCGGCCCTTGCCGCGCGACCTCGTCCGGGTCCACTAGAGAGGCGGCCGGAGGGGGCCGCGTTGGCCCGGTCCCGATGGTGCCGAGGCCGCAGCGCCGGAACGTCCGAGGAGCTCTCGAGCCTCGATGCGTCGTGTCACGCTCGCTTTTCTGGTGCTCGCTGCGCTCGTGCTCGTGCCCTTCCTGATCTGGGGCGAGGCGCTCGAGGCCGCTCTCGACCCGATGGCTCTCGCCGTCCAGCTCCAGGGGCAGGGTCCGGTGGCCACGCTCCTCGCCCTGGCCCTGCTGTGGTCCGACCTCCTGCTGCCGATCCCGGCGACCGCCGTCATGAGCGCGCTCGGCTTCGTCCACGGTGCCGTCTTGGGCGGGCTTCTCGGGGCCGCGGGCTCGATGCTCGCCGGCCTCACCGGCTACGGGCTCTGCCGCGCCGCCGGGCCGCGCGCGGCCCGGGCGATCCTCGGTGCCGAGGGACTCGCCGAGGGCGAGCGGCTGTTCGCCCGGGTCGGCGCCTGGCTCGTCCTCTTGTCGCGCTGGCTGCCGGTCTTCCCCGAGGTCGTCGCCTGCATGGCCGGCCTCGCGCGCATGCGGTTCGCGACTTTTCTCCTCGCGCTCGCCGCCGGTTCTTGGCCGATGGCCACCGCTTTCGCCGCGCTCGGCGCGTTCGGGCTCGAGCGGCCGGGCCTCGCGCTCGCCGCGAGCGCCCTCGTGCCGCCGCTCGTCTGGATCGTGGTACGCCCGCTTGCGCTGCGCGCGGCCCGCGTCGGCCCGGTTCCCACCCGGAGGGCGTCGCCGTCCGACGCCCGTCCGAGCCCGAGCGAGCTTCCGCCATGAGCAAACGTCCGAGCCCCGAGCCGGTCGATCCCGCGAAGCTTCCCGAACTCGCCCGTGCGGTGATCGCGGCCGACCGCTTTCCCAGGCTCGCGACCGTCGACGGCGATCAGCCGCGGGTACGCCCGGTGAGCCCGGTCAAGACCGACGGCTTCACGATCTACGTCGCGAACCTGCGACGCTACCACAAGACCGAGGAGCTCGCTGCCAATCCGAAATGCGAGCTCGTCTATCTCTCGCCCGAGCACGACCAGGTGCGGATCGCGGGCGTGGCGGAGGTCGTCCACGAGCGCGCGATCCTCGACGAAATCTGGCGGACCAACCCGCTGTTGCGGGCTTATCTCGGCACGCCCGACAATCCCGAGCTGATCGTCTATCGAATTCGTCCGACCCGCGTCCGCTTCATGCGCGAATGGGCCCTCGACTATCACGACGTGCCGCTCGAGGTGCGGACGGACGGCTCCGGCGGGGCGACGTGCGAACCGCCGGTCCGGAGACCGTGACGACGGCTCAGCCCGGATATCGCCAAACTATCGTCAAGGGCGTGCAGCAGCCGGGTTGGACCACGCGCAACCGGAGGTCGTCGCCGGGCTCGGCGGCCCTGGGCGTGCGCAGCAGGAAGCTGCCGGCGGCCTCGAGCCGCACCGTGCCGTCGCGCGTTCCGGTCCAGACTTCGGCCGGGCCGCGCCGGCGGTCGGCCATGAGCTCGAGCCCGTGCGCCTCGAGCCGCAGGATCGAGGCCACCGGCAGGGGTGGCCCGGCCTCGCCCGTGCAGCTCCCGGTGAGCGCCGCGGTCAGCTCGCGGCCGAGCGGCAGGGGATCGTCGAGCCCGCGCAGCGCCCAGCTGCACACGAAGCTCGCGAGCCGGCGGTCGCGGTCGAGCCAGAGATTGAACAGAACGAAGCCTTTCGGGGGTGCGGCCGACGCTGATCTGCTGGGCCGGGCCGCCGGGTGGCTCGATCCGCACGCTCCGGGTCTCGAGCAGGGTCTCGACCCGCTCGAAGGTGCGCCGTGCCGGCGGCGTCGCCGCAGGCAGGAGGGCGGGCTGCGCAACGACGGGGGGCGCCGGCTCGGGCGACCGGGTGCGGGCGAGCTCGGCCTCGATCCGCGCTTGCTGCTCGGCCAGCCGCCGCTGCTCCGCCTCGATCCGCTGGCGTTCCGCCTCGATGCGGGCGCGCTCGGCTTCCACGCGCTGCCGCTCGGCCTCGATGCGGGCGCGCTCTTCGGCCGCCTTGCGCGCCTGCTCGGCGGCGAGCTTGGCCTCCTCGGCGCGCCGCTGGATCTCCTGCTCGAGCCAGGCGATCCGCTCCGCGGTCGCGCTTCGCGCCCGCTCGAGCGCGGCGAGCTGCGGCACGAGTTCGCGGTCGACGAGTGCTCGGGTCTCGGCGGCGAGGGCCGCCACCAACGCCTCCGGCGTCGTGGCCGCTGGCAGGGCCGGTCGGGCGAGCGGGCGGAGCGCGGTCGGCAGGGCCGCGGCGGTCGCCGCCTGCTCGACGAGCGCCGAGCGGGGCAACGGGAAGAGGAGGCCCACGCGGTCGTCGCGCAAGAGCAGGTCGCCGCGTGAGGCGGCGGCCAAGAGCTCGCGCAGCTGCGCGACGGCTCGGTCGAGGGCAGCGAGCTCGAAGCGCCGCTCGGCGATCTCCGCTTCGAACGTCTCCTGTGCCCGCGCCGGGTGCGGTGCGAACATCGCCAGGAGGACGAGAAAAGCCGCCAAGCTCGAGAAGTGAGAGACGGGCATCGCAGCCTCCACACGCGCAGCCCCGGTATTGACCGGGGCCCCAATGAAACGTTAACCGAGAAGGCGGATTGTCCCTAGTGGGCGGACGGCGAAACCGCCGGGTCGCGAGCCTCGCCTTCGGATCGAATGGCCCAGCATACCCTAGCTCCGTCAAAGATTTGGCGAGAGCTTTTCGGGAGCGGTCCCGGGAGTCGATCCCGTACGCTCCTACGTACCTAGCTGTGCTTCCGCTCGAGCCGTAGCGGTCGCGGCCCGTCGCGCGCGGCTCACGAGGACGACGGGTAGGCCGAGCGCCAGGCCGGAAAGCGAAGTGACGAGGCTCGGCGAGATCATCAAGAAGGCGGCGAGACCGGCGGCGAGGCGGGCGAGCGGGCCCAAAGGGGCGAACAGGAAGCCCGTGAGCGCTGCGGCCAAAAGGACGATCCCGGCCACCGCCGTGCCGAGCGTCAAGAAAAGCTCGGCCCAAGAGAAACCGGGCAGGACGAGGAGCATCGAGGGCGCGTAGACGAAGACGAACGGCACGAGGGCCTTGGCGTTACCGAGCCGGAAGGCGGTGAGGCCGGTCTTGAAGGCATCGGCGCCGGCGATCCCGGCGGCCGCATACGCCGCGACGCAGACGGGTGGAGTGAGGTCGGCCAGTACACCGTAATAGAGCACGAAGAGGTGGGCGGCGAGTGGCGGGATCCCCAAGAGCACGAGGGCGGGGGCGGCCACCGCGGCGAGCACGATGTAAAGCGCGGTGGTCGGAATCCCGCAGCCCATGATCACGCAGGCGAGCGCAATGAAGAGAAGGGTAAAGAAGCGAGTGAGATCGGCCGCCTGAATCGCGCCCAAGGAGAGCAACCCGACCAAGGGTTCGAGGTCCTCGGCGAGTTGAGCTGCCTGTTGGGTCACCGCGAAGGAGACCTTGAAACCCACGCCCGAAAGTGTGATCACACCCACGAACATGCCGACCGCGGCGGCAGCGGCCCCGATCGCGATGGCGTAGCGCGCGCCGAACGCGAAGATCTCGGCGATCATCGGGAGGCTCAGGCGCTTTCTCGGGTTCAAAAGACCCACGAGCAAGGCACTCGTCGTCCCCCAGAAAGCTGCCTTGGTGGGTGTGTAACCCTCGAAGAGCACGCCCACGAGGACGAAAAGCGGCACGAGCGTCGGCCAGCCCTCGGCGAGCACCCGGCCGACCCGCGGGATCTCGGCTTCGGACAGGCCGCGCAGGCCCGTCCGGCGCGCCTCGAGATGGACCATCATGAAGACGGCGAAGAAATGGAGTGCCGCTGGGATCGCTGCAGCAATGCAGATCTGGAGGTAGGGAACGCCCAAGAATTCGGCCATCACGAAGGCTGCGGCACCCATGATCGGCGGCATGATCTGCCCGCCGGTCGAGGCGGCCGCCTCGACCGCACCGGCGAACTCCGGCCGGTAGCCGATCCGTTTCATGGCCGGGATGGTCAAAGAGCCGGTGGTCACGGTGTTCGCGACCGAACTGCCCGAGATCGAACCGAACATCGCCGAGGACAGGACCGAAACCTTGGCCGGCCCGCCGGCGTAGCGCCCGGCTGCTGCCGTCGCGAGGTCGAGGAAGAGCTGGCCCAACCCCATCCGCGTGGCGACGACGCCGAACAACACGAAGTGGAACACGATCGTCGACATGACGACGATCGGCAGACCGAACAGGCCTTCTTGGGTGAGGTAAAGGTGGCTCACGAGCGCCGGCCACGACGAACCCGCATGGCCGAAGAGCCCGGAGAGCCGGTGGCCCTGCAGCGCATAGAGCAGGGCTCCGGCGACGATCAGCGCCAAGGGCCAGCCCATCGCCCGCCGGGTGAGCTCAAGGACGAGGCCGATCGTCGCCGTGCCCATGACGAGGTCGAGCGCAGTCGGGTTGCCGATGCGGAAGGCAAGATCGGCGAAAGTCAAAGGGTAGTAAACAACAGCTGCCACGCCGATGGCTGCCATCCCCCAATCCCAAAGCGGCACTCCGCCGGGCCGCCACCACCGGGCCGGTGCGGTGGCCGGTGGGGCCGACCGTCCGGCACCGTAAACCAGAAAGCCGATCGCCAAGACGAAGGCCAGATGGGTGGCGGACATGACCTGGGTCGCCGGCTGGCCGAAGCCGGCCGTCCACCAGTGGAACAGACCCATCGCGAGGAGCAGGAGGAACACGAGGAACTTGGCCGGCTGGGCGAGCGGCCGGAAATGCATCTCCGGGTCGTATTCCTCCTCGAGCCGCCCTGCCCGCTCGAGATCGAGTGCAGCAGGCGCCACTGGCCCGCCCTCTGGACCCGATCCCGTTGCCCCGACGGGATCCGGTGGCCGGGATCCCGACCCGCCGGGGGGTCCGGGCGCGATCGCCGATCTCACCGACCCCGCCGCGCCGTGCGAGGCCGTTGGCCGCGGTGCACCCCGCTGCGCCGCGGTTTCACTTCAACAGGCCCACCTCGCGGTAGTAGCGCTCCGCACCCGGATGCAGCGGCAGGCTCACCCCGGCGAGCGCGGTGGCCTTCTGGATCGCCTTGCCCTTGGCGTGGCCGGCATCGAGCAGCGCGCGGGTGTTGTCGTTCCAAAGGGCTTTGGTGACCTCGTAGATCAGCTTCTCCGGCTGGTCGGCCGAAGTCAGGAGCTGGGCGCCGACCGCCACGGTCGGCACGTCCTGGTCTTGGCCTTTGTAGGTCCCGGCGGGGATCGTGGCCTTGGCCCAGAACGGGACTTTTTGCACGATTTTATCCTGCATCGCGGGCTCGACCGGCAGGATCCGCACGCCGGCCGTGGCGGCGAGTTCGGTGATCGCCGCTGCCGGATAGCCCACGATGATGAACGCGGCATCGAGCTGGCCGTCGCGCACCCGATCGGCGGCCGGCCCGGGTTGGAGGAACTCTGGGGTGATGTCGACCTTCTCCCGCAGGCCGTAGGTCTCGAAGAAAAGCCGCGCACCGATCAAGGTGCCGGAAGCCGGTGGACCGAAATTGACCTTCTTGCCCTTCAGGTCCTCGATCCGGCGAACCGGCGAATCGGCGCG
>Ga0308415_1000763_pt1 | contig 14260 bp, 10 predicted proteins | sample HotsprSampleOS55_FD_203465 | JGI IMG/M metagenome (GOLD analysis project Ga0308415, IMG submission 203465) | Hot spring phototrophic mat microbial communities from Octopus Spring, Yellowstone National Park, Wyoming, United States - 20090730_OS55 ... | reverse complement strand
GGCACATCCACAGGCAACCCGCCGAAAGCGTCCTTCAGCGCGACGCCGTTTTTCGTGGCGATGTTGATCAGTTCCACGAGGCGCGAGTCCTCTACGAACGAGTGGAACAGCGCGACTGCCGCCACAACCGCCGTCGCAATCGCGAAGCCTTTGGTCAGCGCCTTCGTGGTGTTGCCGACCGAGTCGAGGCGATGCACGATTCTGTCGCCTGTCAAGCCGCCTGCAGCGGGCTGGTTCCCGCGCTCTTTCAGCGCGCCCGACATCTCAAAAATGCCGTTCGCGTTGTCCGAGATGGGACCGAAGGTGTCCATCGCCAAGATGTAGCCTGTGGTCGCCAGCAGCCCCAGCCCCGTCAGCGCAATCCCGTAGAACGAGAGCATGGGTCCGTCAAACAGCCCTGGCGGGAAGATAAACAGCGGCGCGAGTAACGAAGAGGCAATCGCGAAGATTGCCCACACGCTCGATTCTAGTCCGTAAGCAAAGCCCTGAATAATCAGCGTCGCAGGTCCTGTGGACGCCGCCGCCGAGATCTCCTTGACGGGCTTCTTCTCGGTGGAGGTGAAATACTCGGTGATGCGCTCGATCATCACGGCGACCACCACGCCGAACGCCGTCGCCAGCCAGAATCGCCACCAGTCCACAATCGCGCCCGACTTGAGTTGGATGTCCTGCATAAAGAAATACGCGACGCCCAGATTGCCCAACGCCGCCAGTATCGCCGAGACCCAGAAGCCGAAATTGATGGGCTTCATCGGGTTCAGGTCAGCACGGTCTTCGCCTTTGACCGCCAGCACGCCGATGATGGAGGCAATCACGCCCACGCCGCGCACCAGCAGCGCGAACATCACCAGCTTCATCGCGCTGGCGGGCGTCAGCACGAGGCTCGCCGCCACACCCAGAATAATCGCGGCGACCAGCGTGACTTCGTAGGACTCGAACACATCCGCCGCCATCCCCGCGCAGTCGCCCACATTGTCGCCGACATTATCGGCAATCGTGGCGGGGTTGCGCGGGTCGTCTTCGGGGATGCCTGCCTCCACCTTGCCTACCAAGTCCGCGCCGACATCCGCGCCTTTGGTGTAGATTCCGCCGCCAACGCGCATAAACAGCGCCGCCAGCGAACCGCCGAACCCAAAGCCCACCAACACGAACATCGCCTTCTCGCGGAACAGCAGGAATATCACCGTCGCGCCCAGCAGCCCCAGACCGACGGTGAACATCCCGCTCACTGCGCCCGCGCGAAAGGCAATCTCCAACGCGCGTTTGAAACTGGTTAGTGCAGCTGCCGCCGTGCGCAGGTTGCCCCGCACCGCCATATACATGCCGACATAGCCTGCACCATACGAAGCAAACACGCCCAGAAAGAAGGCGACCGCAATCCCGATGCCCAGCAGCAGCCCCTCGCCAGGATAGATGCGCTCGTACACAGGGCGATACAACAGAAAGAGAATCGCCGTAATCGCCAGCACGAACCAAATCATCGTGCTAATCTGGCGTCTCAGATAGGCGTTCGCGCCGTCTTGAATGGCGCGGGCAACCTCTTGCATCTTGGGCGTACCAGGGTCTTGTGCCAGCGTCCAGCGCAGCAGGTAAAGCCCGAACCCCAACGCCGCAAACGCCAGCAGCAACACGATGCCCAAAATCAGGTACTCCTGCGTTCCGAAGGGGGGCAACTCTACTGCCTCTCCAGCGAAAGCGACTAATCCCGTCAGCAGCCATAATAGCGCGATGCTCGCCGCGCGTGCGGGTATGACTGCCCACCCGACGCGCACGCCTGCGTCTGTGTTCCTCATCGAATCGTTCCTCCCTTGTTCCGTATCGTCGCCTGAAATCAGGTCGGGCTTAAAATGTACCCAATCAAGCGTAATTATCGGACAAAAGGGAGGACTTCGGCAGTTTTTCGGGGTATGGTAAGCCTGCGAGACGACGGCTCGACCACTTGGTATAATAGTGCCGAAGGAGGCAACCGATGGCATCGATTCGAGAATTACTGGAGCAGAGCGTATTGATGGGGCTGGGGGCGGTGTCGCTGACGCGCGAGACGGCGCAGAACCTCGTCGACGAGATGGTCAAGCGTGGGCAAGCGCAGCGCGAGGAAGCCAGCGAGATGGTGGAACAGCTCATCAAGCGCGGCGAGAAAGAGCGCAACGCCCTGCGCAAACTCGTCCGCGAGGAGGTGCAGGAGGTTCTCAAGGAACTCCAGTTGCCCACCCACGCCGACATGAAGGCGATTGAGAAAAAACTGGACGCCATCCTGCAGAAGCTGGAGGCGACTCCGCAGGAGTAAGCGATGCGCCCTTTCACGCGGCGCGTGCGCAGCTTGCAACGCTATCGTCAGGTAGTCAGCGTGCTGGCGCGGCACGGCTTCGGCGGCGCGCTGGAGTACCTCAGCGTTCACCGACGCCTCTCGCTGGGCAAGGAAGAGCTGCGCGCCCCCGCCGAGCCACTCGAATCGCCCGCGCAACACCTGCGCACCGCGATGGAAGAACTCGGACCCACCTTCATCAAGCTGGGACAGATTCTCAGCACCCGCTCCGACCTGCTGCCCGACCCGTTCATCGAAGAGTTGCGCAAACTTCAAGATAGTGCGCCTGCCGAGCCGTGGGAGGTAATACGCCCGCTGATCGAGGCAGAACTCGGACGCCCACTGGAAGAGGTGTTCCGCGAGATTGACCCCAAACCTATTGGCGCGGCGTCCCTCTCGCAGGTTCACACGGCGACCCTGCGCGACGGAACGCCCGTCGCCGTGAAAATCCAACGCCCCCACCTGCGCGAGGTGGTGGAGGTGGACTTGGAAATCCTGCACGACTTGGCGCATCTCGCGCAGCGCACGCAGCTGGGCGAACTGTACGACCCCGAAACTGTCGCGGAGGACTTCGCCTTCACGCTGCTGAGCGAGCTGGACTATCGACGCGAGATGCGTAACGCCGAGCAGTTCCGACGCAACTTCGCCGATGTGCCCGAAGTGCATATCCCGCAGTTCTACCCTGAATACTGCACGGAACGGCTACTGGTAATGGAACGGTTGGACGGGATTAAGGTAGACGATGTGGACGCTTTGCGCGCTGCAGGGCACGACACGCGCGAGATTGCCCTGCGCGCCTCACGCCTGATTATCAAAGAGGTGCTGGAGGACGGCTTCTTCCACGCGGACCCGCACCCAGGCAACTATTTGATTTTGAGCGACGGACGCATTGGCGTGCTGGACTTCGGGATGGTCGGCGTGCTGAACGAGGACGACCGTTTGAACCTCACGCGCCTCTATGTGGCGATTGTGCGCTTGGATACGCACGGCATCCTGAATGTGTTCGCGCGGATGGGCGCGTTCACGCGCTTTACCGACCGCCAGAAACTGGCGCGCGCGGCGGAGCGCATCCTCAACAAGTATCGTGGGCGCACGCTCAAAGAGAGCCAGTTCACCGAGTTCTGGTCAGACTTGACCGAGTTGTGCCGCCACTACCATCTACGCTTGCCAAGCAACCTGTGGCTGGTGGGCAAGACGCTGGTGATGCTGGAGGGCATCGGGCGGCAGTTAGACCCCGACTACGACCTGTTCGCCGTCTCGCGCCCGTTCGTGCGCCAACTCAGTAAGACCGCGTGGCTGCCCGCCCCCAGCATGCAAGAACTCGCCGAACAGCTGGACACTTGGCGCTACCTGCTGCGCGAGATGCCTGCGATGCTGATGCAGTGGCTGCAGAGTGTAGAGCGCGGCAAAGTGCCCGTGGAAGCGCAAATCGGCGCAACGCAAGAGACGCTGGATCGGCTGGACGCGATGATCACGCGCCTGTCGCTGAGCATGCTGGTTGCGGCGTTCATCGTGGGGCTTGCACTGTTGCTGCCCGCCACGCGCGACATCCCCTACGGCACGACGCTTACCATCATCGGCTTCGTCGGCGCAACCGTGTTGGGCGTGTGGCTGCTCATCTCAATCCTGAAGAAGCGGCATTAGGGCAACGGCAGTGGAGTATGTTGTGCTGGGCGTGGACGGCTGCCGTGCAGGCTGGCTGGCGGTTTGCCTGAAATGGCGGGGCGAACGCGTAGCGCTTACCTACGCGCTGTACCCGTGCTTCGCGCCGATACTGGAGCAGTACCCTGACGCGGCAGCGATTGCGGTGGATATGCCGATTGGTCTCTACGAGACGGGTCGGGCGCGGGCGCGCCCGTGCGACCAAGTTGCCCGTCGGCGGCTGGGCAGACGCGCCTGCTGCGTGTTCCTCCCGCCGACCCGCGCGATGCTGTGCGCCGAGTCGTATGCGCCGTTGCGTATGCTGGGCTTGAGCGTGCAGGCGTACCACCTGATTCCGCGCATCCGCGAGCTGGACGCACTGCTGACCCCCGACCTGCAGGCGCGCGTGTGGGAATCGCACCCCGAGTTGAGCTTTCTGGCGATGACGGGCGCGCCGATTCCGCATCCAAAGCGCACAGCAGAGGGGTACGCGGCGCGCGTGGAAGCCCTGCGGTGCGCTTTCGGCAAAGCAAGCGACGCTTTCACAGAGGTGCTTGCCGCGTTCCAACGGCAGGTTACGCCCACACATGCAGGCGTAGACGACTTTCTGGACGCCTGCGCCCTCGCGTGGAGCGCACGGCGTCACCTACGCGGCGAATCCGAAGTGTGTGTCGGCGACCCCGCATATGACGCCCGCGGCTTGCAAATGGCTATTCGGTATTGAACACAGGTATACTCTCCCAGCCTTAGCGAAGGGACTCGCCTTAGGTTGCGTGCAGGAGGCATCTGCATGGTTCGAAACGGGATTGACCGACTGGAGTCGCATCTGGAGCCGTTGCGCAAGGCGCGGCTGGGTGTGATTACAAACCACACGGCGCTGACCGCCGCACGCGAGCCGCTTGTAGACCTGCTGCGGCGGCTGGGCATCACTATCGGCGCGCTGTTCAGCCCCGAACACGGCATCCGCGGACAACTGGACGAGCTTGTGCCCGACGGCGTCGACGAGCGCACAGGGCTGCCGATTTACAGCCTCTACGGCGAGCGCAAAAAGCCCACCCCCCAGCAGCTGGCAGGCGTGGACGCGCTGCTGTTCGATATTCAGGACATCGGCGCGCGGTACTACACCTACATCTCGACGATGGGGCTGGCGATGGAAGCCGCCGCCGAGCGCAGAATCCCGTTCTATGTGCTGGATCGGGTGAACCCCATCGGCGGGCAGGTGGAGGGACCGCTGGCAGACCCCGACCGACTCTCGTTCACCGCCTACCACACGATTGCCCTGCGCCATGGGATGACCGTCGGCGAGCTGGCGCAGATGTTCAACACGGAACGCGGCATCGGCGCAGACCTGAAAGTTATCCCCTGCGAAGGCTGGAAGCGGAGCATGCTCTACGACGCCTGCGGGCTGTATTGGACGAACCCGTCGCCGAACATGCGCCGCTTGCAGCAAGCGTTTCTGTATATCGGTATCGGCGTGTGGGAGGGTACGAACCTGTCGGTCGGGCGCGGCACGGACACCCCGTTCGAGCTGGTCGGCGCGCCGTGGATGGACGGGCGTGCGCTGGCAGGAATGCTGAACGAGCTACCCACCAGCGCGGGCGTGCGCGTTGTGCCGATGGTCTTCACCCCGACCAGCAGCGTCTACAAGGGCGTCGAGTGTCAGGGCGTGTCGGTGTTCATCACGAACCGCGAGCAGTTGCGCCCTTTCGCCTTCGGAATCGGGCTGGCGTACTGCCTGCGCAAGCTCTACCCACGCGAATGGGAGGCACACAGGTCGCTGGGGCTGCTGGCGAACCGCGAGGTGCATGCGATGGTGCTGGACGGCGCGGAGCCAGAGCGAATCCTGCAACGCTGCGCCCGCGACGAGGACGCCTTCCGACGCCGACGCGAGCCGTTCCTACGCTACGGGTGAATTTTTCGCGCGATTTTCCGTATAATAACTATGGGAGTCCCACGCGCGGGATTCCAGCAACCCCAGGAAGGCTCCGCCCGTCTAAGGAGTGGTATCTAAAACTTTATGGGGCAACAACTATCGAAAACCGACAGGAGGTGCTAAAATGGCGAAGTTCACTATGATGGAGGTTGAGGCGATACTGAACCGCCTGGCAGGCGAGAAGGCGGAGCGGTTCCAGCGCGAGGTGCTGTATCCGCAGCTGGCGCGCGCGATGCGTACACAGCTACCGAATAGCCAAGCGGTGCGCGACGCGCTGGCAGACCCGTATTACGCCTTCCGCGCAATGCTGGGCTACTACGCTTTCGCCAAGCGCGGGAACGACCGCGCCGAATATTCGGGATTCGCGTTGCAGGCGCTGGACAAAGTGCTGAAGGGCGACAAGGCGAACTTCAGCAAGTTTCTGGCGTCGGGCGACGCTCCTGAACAGCTCTGGAACGCTTTCGTCGCGGTGTGCCAGGAGCATCAGCGCAAAATCAACGAGCAGCTCAATCGCGGGCTGATTGAAGGGCTGGCAGGCTACGCCGCGCGCCTGTACGCCGAAGACGACATCGGCAACATCTGGATGGACATCCAGCAGGCGATTGTGCAGTCGGGGCGTGTGGAGCCAATCTACCAGAAAATCACCGAAATCAAGGGTATCGGACCCAAGGTGGGCGCGCTTGTGCTGCGCGATATGGTCGCCCTGTACGACTTGGAGAGCGTGATTGAACCTGGCGACTACCACTACCTGCAGCCTGTGGACACATGGATACGGCGCATCGGTCCGCTGCTGAGCGACGAGATCGACGACAAGACCGCCGACTGGGTGATTGCGGGCAAGTTGGCGAAGCTGTGCCGTCGGAATCGCGTTAGCGGCGTGCGGTTCAATCAGGGCGTGCAGTACCTGGCGATCGTGGAGGTGCGCGATTTGGAGCGTCTGAAGGGCTACCTGCTGTCGCTGGCGCAGAGCGCGCTGCGCACGGGCGGTGGTACAGGGAGCGTGTCGCGCCCCACTGCCAGCACAGGCGGACGCCCTGCGCCGCGCTCATTCAACTGGCGACGGTAGCGCACTTTCACACGCGCAGCAAGCGCACAAAGAGATTCTCGGTCGCGATTTGGGGGTTCGCGTTGCCGAGAATGGCGCGACGCGCCTCGATAATCGCTTGTAAGTCGCGTGCGCGTTCCGTCAGCGAGAACCGCTGGGCGAGCTGCTGCAGCGCGTCTCGATGCGCCGCGAACCGAACGCGAGCGTTAGGATAGGAAAGCACGAGCGCGTCGCGATACCACTGAATCAGGTACTCCAGCCCTGTGGCAAGCGCGGCGCGCGAGGAGCGCGCCTCAACGCTGCTTTCCAACGCCTTGCACGCCTCGCGGAACTCGTGCGCCAGTCGCAGCGCGTCTTCCAACGATGCCTGCCCCAGCCGTGCAAACACCTGCAACAGCGACTGGAGCGCGTCCAGCGCACGCGGCGCACTGCCGCTCTCCTGGAGCGATTCTGCCCAGCGGATGGCGCGCCCCAACGCGCCGTCCGAGAACACTGCAATCGCTTGGAGGGTAGCGTCGTCCAGGGTTGGGTAGTGCGCTTGTAGGTACGCCACAATCTGCTCTTGGGGCAGCGTGCCCAAACGCGCGATCCGACAGCGCGACAGAATGGTCTGCAGGAGCAGGTCGCTGGCGGGCGCAGTTAGTAGGAAGTGGTAGCGTGGGGGCGGCTCCTCCAATGTCTTGAGCAAGGCGTTGGCTGCCGCAGGGTTGAGCAGGTGCGCCTCCTCCAGCAGGATGAATCGCACGGGCGCGACGGTCGGCGCGAAGGTCGCCCACTGGCGCGCGCCGCGCACCGCGTCTATCTTAATCTGGTCAGGGTCGGGGCGCAACACGCGCATATCGGGATGCTCGCCAGTCTCTGACCACTTCTGACACACGGCGCATACGCCGCAGTGTCCGTCGGGCGTGCGCTGGGGGCACATCCATGCAGCGGTAAGCGCGCGCGCCAGCGTGCGCTTGCCCGCGCCTGCCATGCCCACTATTAGCAACGCCTGCGGCGGGCTGGGACGCATTACCATCTGCGCTAACGCGCTCCGCAACGACTCGGGCGATACGACGACCTCGTGGAAGCGCAACGGTCTCACGCACACGAAGGATACCCGCTACCGACGGGTGACCAAGTAGATAATGCTCAGAATCAGCCAAAGGATGCGCAGCGGCTCCTCCGCAGAGGCGCGTCGCTGGGCAGGTTCGGGCACTTCCACCGTGTCGCCAGGCAGTAGTGGCTCGTCCGGGCGCGTGCCTTGCGCTACCTCCAGCAGGTTGACCGTAATGCGTTGCTGTTTGCCGCGCTCTGCGGGGCGCAGGATGACCACGCGCTCCAAAATTGCGTTCGGCTTCGGTCCGCCTGCCGCCTCAATCGCCTGCGTAAGGGTCATATTCTCGGCGTAGTTAATCAGTCCTGCACGGTTCACCGCGCCTCGCACCACAATAAACTGGCGCACGGAGCGGAACGGCACAGTAATCTGGTCGCCTGGCTGGAGTTCGATATCGCCCTGAATCGTGTTGAGGTTGACGGGGATTGGCTCCGCCTGATTGGCGCGTCGGATTTGGATGCGTGTCGTGTCGGCTTCGGGCAGCGTGCCCCCTGCCTTGCCAATCGCTTGAATGAGCGTGCGGGCGTTCTCGTAGTCGAACGCGCCGGGTGCGCGCACCGCGCCCAGCACCAGCACATTTCTGCCCCCAGCCCGCAGCGGCACAAAGATACGGTCGCCCGCTTGCAGAAGGGGGTTCGCGCTCTCGTCGCCCTCTTGGGTGAACTTGAGATGGTTGAGGGTCAGCCGTTCGCCGTTCAGCCGTTCCAGTCGCACGGCGCTCAGGTCGGCGGTATCGGTCGGCTGGGCGGCGTTGAGCGCGTCGCTGAGCCGCCAGCCTGCCTGCAAGGTGAAGTCGCCCGCGCGCCGCACAGCGCCCAGCACCGTCACCTTCGGCTCCGCGCGCTGGGCAATCTCCACCGTCACTTTGGGGTCGCGGTAGAAGTTGCCCTCGCGCAGGCGTCGCGCAATCTCCTGAGCGACTTCGTCCGTGGTGCGCCCCCCTGCCTGCACTAAGCCAATCAGCGGCATGCGGAACGCCCCCGACGAGTCCACCACATAAACCCGCGAGAGTGATTCGTCGCCTTCAACGGTGATGCGGAGCGAGTCGCCTGGCTGCACGCGCGGCGGATCTTGCGCCCACGCCGATAGCAAAACCAGACACAGCCCCAGTAAGCCGACCCAGCGCGTCATAGCCATAGGATACCCTGCAGGCTACGCCTCGCCGCGGAGTCGTTTGAGTTCCGCTTCCAGTTCGGCAAGACGCTGCTCGGTTTGCTCGCGCAGGCGGCGTTCCTGCTCGGCGCGTTGCTGCTCTTGCTCGCGCAGGCGGCGTTCTTGCTCGGCGCGTTGGTATTCCCGCTCTGCGCGTCTTTGCTCCTGCTCGGCGCGGCGGCGTTCCCGCTCCGCACGGCGCTGCGCTTGCTCCGCACGACGGCGTTCTTGCTCGGCGCGGCGCTGCTCCTGCTCCGCGCGACGACGCTCCGCCTCCGCCAACTGCTGCGCCACCTGCGCCAACTCCTCGCCCGTCGGCACTAAACGACCCTCCGCATCATACAACCGCAACCAACGATACCGCCAGCCCTGATACGGCAACTCCGACACACCCAACCACGCACCCAACACCTCACTCCAACGCCAACCACGCTCGTTCACCTCTATCGGCACATACTCGCCCCCCTGCAGCCGATAACCCATCCACTCGCCCAACTCCTCGTCGTACCAGAAATACTCCCGCGTCCGAAACACCTGCGCATACAACTCCAAGTTGTCTTTGGTGTCTTTCTCTTTAGTGCTTGGCGAGACAATCTCCACAATCAGGTCAGGAAAGCGGTCGTTCTCTTCCCACACCAGCCAGCTCTTGCGCCGCTTTGTGCCGTCCACGCCCAGCACCACAAATAGGTCGGGACCTTTGTAGCGCACCTCGTCGCGCTTGCCCTCTACGAACTCGATGATTTCTTGGGCTTGTTGGAGGCTGAAGTAGACGAACATATTTCTGCCGCAGAAGTAGTCGGTGCGTCCTTTGAGGTGCTGATGGATGACTTCTGCGAGGAGTGCGCCTTGCAGCACATGGTAGTAGCTTTCCAAGGGTACACCGTCCTCTTCGGGGAGTTGGAGTCGTTGGAGTTGCTCGCGTTCGGCGTCGGTGAGGACGCCGCGCGCAGCAAGCGTTCCATGTTCTGTTGCCACAGGCACAGCAACTTCGGGCATGGCTTAATTGTACCCGCCTAACGCGCCCAGCGCAGCAACACAGGCTCCAGCGGCTGAAGCGTAATCGCGCCCTCTACCGTTGCGCCGTCGATAAGGTTGGTCGCCGTAATGGGTTGGTTTGCGTCGCTGATGAGGCGCACAGTAATCGGCGCGCGGGTGTAGTTGCACAGGCTGGCGACATAACCGTCCTCGTAGGGCGCGACGCGGTAGCTAATGCCCCAGACGGGCTGGTCGTTCTCGTTGAGCAGGCGCAGCGGGCGGGCGATCCCCCAGTTGCCCAGCAGCGGCGGCAGGCGCGTAAATAGCCGTCGCGCATCCATCAGCGGGTTGCGCTCGAAGGTTGTCGTGCCAGGGCGCGAGAGTCGCTTCCTGCCATAGCGGTCGTAATCTAGCGATGGCTCGCCGAAACCCAGCACCAGTAGCCCCTGCTGCTGGCGTAGCTGGTCTAACCCTGCGAACGCCTCGTCGGAGATGAATTGCGTATTCGCGATAATCAGGCGCGAGGCGTTCGGGGGCAACCGTCGCGCCTCCAGTTGTCGCTCGGTCACGAACCCGACGCGCACGCCCAGCATTGTAAGCGCGATATAGAGGCTGTCGCGCGGCACGACGGCATCCACGCCTTGCATCATCATGTCGTACTGCGAATAGAGCAGATACACATCGGGCGGCTGATTCTGCAGCGCGGCGATGTAGGGCGCGAGTCGGTTCAAATCCAGCGTGGTGTGCGCTAACGCCTCTACGATTTCGGGGCGATGCAACAGGCTGCCCGCGAAGTCGCTTTTCGGGTCGTCCGTGCGCTCCCAGACCCAGAAGGTGGTCGCCGACAGCCCGCGGATGGCTTCTTCCCACAGCACGGCGCGCGCGTGCTGCGGCGGCACATAGCGCGTCTCGCGGTCGCGAATAATATGGTTCTCCGAGTTGAACACGGGCGCGTCGCGTAGCGACCGCTGAATCTCGTGCGCCAGCATCGTGGTCACCCAGCCGAACGCCCACGGCGCGTCCTTGTCCCACTGCGGGTAGGTGGCAGCGTCGTTGCCGTTCAGCTCGCAGAACTCGGCGAACCGCTCAGGGTCTACCCCGCGTGGCAATTCGCGGTCGTCGGTGAAAGTCCAGCTCATCAGCTTCGCGTGCTTAGGTACGCCAGGCAGGTACTGCTCGATGGCGTTCGCCAACTCGCGATGCCAGTTCGCCAGCGTCTCGGCGTTGAACTCCTGCCACTCGGCATACGGCGCGCCCGACCCTTCCGCAGGGATGGGGATCTCGTTCCAGTCTTTGTAGTTGGTCTTCCAGCGCGTGTTCAGCGTGATGAGGTTTTTGTGCCGTTTTTGCAGCCACGCGCGCCACGCCTGTTGGTGAGGCGGTGAGTCGGGCGACTCTTTGTTGATAGGCTCGTTGGAAAGGCAGATGCTTAGCAGCGCAGGCTGGTCTTTCAACAGCGGCGCGAAGTGCCCGATATACTCGCGCAGCACCGTCAGGCTCTCAGGTGCGAAGAGGCTGTATTGAATGAACCCGTCGCGCGGCTGGCGCAGGTGCGGATACTTGCGGTAGACCCATTCGGGCATGTAGTGCGGGCTAATCAGGTAGTCCACCTTCACATTCGCAGCTGCGGCGCGGCGCAGCACGGGCAACACATCTTCCTCCATCGGCTTGAGGTTCACTTGCCCCTCTTCGGGCAGGATGTCCCACACGCCGCGCTCAATCTGGATGAGGTTGAAGCCCATCTTGGCGAGTTTCTCGATGTCGGCGCGCACTTGCCCGAAGTGTCCGAAGCCCACGAAAAACACGGGGCGTCGCTCCCGCTCGCCTGTGAGGGGGTTCACTGTGTCGGCGATGAGCGATGCGCCGCGGATTTCGACGGGCGAGGTCACATAGCGCGGCACGGTTGGGAGGGGCTTCGCGCCGCTGAGCGCTTCCGCCAGCCGCTGGTTCAGCCGCGCGGCGACGCGCTCCATCTCGTCCAGTTGGGCGTAGGCGCGTTGCAGCTGCCCCTTCTGCAAGTCCTCGCCGACATAGCGCACGAACTCTTGCAGGATTATCAGGCTCGCCTGCGGGTAGGCGATGTCTTGCCCGCTGTCGCGCACACGCTGGAGTTGCACTTCCCAGTTGGGCAGTTGCGCGGCGAGGGCTTGCAACCGCTGACGGGCGAGGGCAGGCGTGAAAAAGCGCAGGGCGCGCTCTACTTCCGCAAGCGTCTGTCTGCCCCGTCGAAGTTGCAGGCGCAGGGTCTGTTCGGGGGCGTTGGGCGCGTTGTATTCAAACGCGACGCGAGTATGCCCCGCGTTGAGGTTCACTCGCTGGCGGACGCGCTGCTCGCCCAGTTGCGCTTCGATTTCGGCGTTACGCAGCGGCTGTGCTATGTAAATCTCGAACTCGATGCGCCCGCGCGGCTCGCTGAGGTACACCTCCTCGCCCAGATCGTCCAGCGTAAGGATTGGTTGTTCAGGCGGCTCAGCGGGGGTGAACGGCGTGGCGCGGTTGCCCCGCTCCAGTTTTATGGCGTCGATCCACACGCCGTCGGTCGGCGCATCAATTGCAATCACAAGATCGAAGGTGGTCTCGTTCTCGCGCGTGGCGAAGGTAATTTCGGCGCGTCGCCAAAGCCCGCCCGTGTCTTCTAATGGCAGGCGCACGCGCCAGTTCTCGCCGCCGCCGACGAAGCCCACATACCCCTCGCGCGTCTTGTAGCGGCAACTGAGCGTGTAGACCGTACTGGGCTGCACAGGCACGCCCCCCTCATAGCGCAGCAGCCCGTAAATCTCCGCGCCAGACGGCGTTGTGTTGGTGAACTTGAGACAGCGTTGCCCTGTCGCGCCTGCTTCCGCAACCACCTGCGCCGTCGAATCGGTGTTGCGCTTGTCCCATACCCAGCCGACAGGCAGGTCGTTCGCGACGGCTTCGAAACTCGCGTTGCGGATTAGGTTGGGATTCGGGTTCGTGTTCAAAGGTGTAATAGTCAGTCTCGCTTGCGAATAGGCGCACATAACCAAGCCCAGCCACACCAACCAAGCACTCCTGCGCATCGGTGCCCTCCGTGTTGCGTAGAGAGTATACCCGCTGGATAAAGGGATTCAGGGAGACCAAGAAGGGCAGGTCAACGGATTTCGGTGCAGGCGCGATTGTAGTCTCCCTGAGGGATGTGGAAAAGACTCGCGGGTGATAGGCGTGTCATCGGTCAAGATACGGATACCGAACACCAATCGATCGTTTGAGGGGCAACTGGTCGGGATAGACAAGCAGTCCCAACTCCTGATAGTCGCTTTGGGGGAAGAGGCTCAAAACCTGCGACCGAACTCGCTGGTAACCGTGAATCTGACGGTAGGCGGCGTGCCGCGCACGATGACAGTGGTCGTGGAGTCAGTCGCGCAAGACCGCGCGAGCCTGCGTCCTGTCTCGCGCGTGAACAAGCACGAGCGACGCGCCCTCAAACGCTATTCGGTGAACCTTCCCGCGCGCCTGTGGCTCGAAGGAGACACCTCACCGTCCACGGTACGGATTGTGAACATTAGCGCCAGCGGCGTCGGAATCCACTCGGAGCGTTCGCTTTCGCAGGAGCAGGTCGCGAGGTTGGCGTTCGCGTTGGTGGGGCAGGAAGGTATCGTCCAAACCGTGATTCAGGTACGCCATACGCGCCCGTTGGCAAACGGCTTACACTACATCGGCGCGTCGTTCGCTGAGATTAGCCGCACAGACGCGCTCTGGCTGCGCAAGTTGTTCCCGTAGGTTAACGACGGGATACGACAGGTACAATTCGCGCGTGGCGCAGGCGTCGCTGGACAGCGCGTGGGTACATGAATTGCGGCGGTCGCTGCTGGCGTGGTTCGCCGTACATCGGCGTCCGACCCCATGGCGCAACGACCCCGACCCGTACCGCGTATGGGTGGCGGAGGTGATGCTGCAGCAGACTCAGACAGCAACGGTCATCCCCTACTACGAGCGGTTCCTCGCGCGGTTCCCGACAGTGCAGGCGTTAGCGGACGCGCCGCTGGAGGAGGTGCTGCGCTACTGGGAGGGATTAGGCTACTACGCGCGAGCGCGCAACCTGCACCGCGCAGCGCAACTGATTGCCCGAAACGGCGGGCAGCTGCCCCCAAC
>Ga0308415_1000760_pt1 | contig 14285 bp, 10 predicted proteins | sample HotsprSampleOS55_FD_203465 | JGI IMG/M metagenome (GOLD analysis project Ga0308415, IMG submission 203465) | Hot spring phototrophic mat microbial communities from Octopus Spring, Yellowstone National Park, Wyoming, United States - 20090730_OS55 ... | reverse complement strand
GACCTTTCTCGTCTTTATCTCTAACGTTTCCGCAGATTTCAACGGATGCCCGCCATTAAAGCCTAAAAGCACACGAAACACTCGGAAGTAAACAAAACGCTAGTAAACAAAACACTCGGCATTCTCCTGCCGAGTTTCCCCCTGCTTCCCATTTTCGAGGCCGGCTCGCTCGTGATTCCTCCCCCACCGAATGCCGCAAACCACCGCAAACTTTTATCGGTAAGACCCGCTGGCTTGGCCAACCGGGGCCGTCCCTTAGGACTTCTCTCCCGATCTTTTTTCCAAGCGTTTTCCCTTGAGTGCCTTTGTTGCACCAGCTGCGGGTGGAATTCTGGCGAGGAGGTGGGGAAGGGTGGTCCTCGCAAAAATCAGGAAACGGTAACCCCGGCGAAAAACATAGGTCCCGATCGCAAAAATCTCAAGCCCCGAATTTTCCTAGTCGGCCCGCATGAGCCATCGCCAAAGACATGAGATATACGGCGGGGAATTGCCCCAGGCCCCCTCGCAGGCACTCTCGTTCTCCGAAGGCTTGGCAACCGTCCGGTCGGGCTGAGTCCGCAACCAAGAGCACCGGCACAGGATGCCAGCTATGACTTCGTAAGGCAGCTGGAGTACTGTGATCGGCCGTCACTATCAGAACAGTCGGTCGCAGAGCTTCTACCCGCGGGATGATTCGGTCAAACTCCTCAATCATCTGTACTTTGGCGGCAAAGTTCCCGTCCTCACCGCGGCTATCGGTGTACTTGAAATGAACAAAGAAGAAGTCGTAGTCGTTCCACACTTTTTCCAGAAGGGCGATTTCCTCGTTCAAATTTGCGGGGGTCCCCACGATCGTCATTCCCACAAGCCGGGCCAACCCCTTATACATGGGGTAGACGGCGATCGCAGCAGCCCGCAGACCGTACACCGACTCATAGGTGGGGAGGTTGGGCCGGCAGGAAAATCCCCGCATCGTCAAACCGTTGGCTTTAGGATGACCGCTGAGAATCTCGCGGGCATGAGCGATAAACTTCCGAGCGATATCCGCCGTCCGTTGGCTCTCGTAATCATTGGCCACTGGATCTAGTGGCGGAACCCCGGTCCGTTGGGGATCGGTGTCGGCGACGTTTGCAGCCAACCCCTCCCCCCGGAAAATGACCACAAACCGGTGTTCCCGCACCGGCTCCACGAAGATGTCCACGCCGGGGATTTGGATCTCCCGAAGCTTGATGGCCAGGGGGGCACTCTCTTCAGTGGAAATTCTGCCGGCTCGGCGGTCAATAATTCGGCCCTCTTCATCCAAAGTGCAGAAGTTGCACCGAACCGCTACGTCTTTCGGCCCCACCTCGAAACCAACCCCAGTGGCTTCCAGGACTCCTCGGCCAATCACATATTTGAGGGGGTCGTAACCGAATAGGGCTAAGTGTCCCGGACCGCTTCCCGGCGTGATGCCCGGGGCAATCGGGATCATGCTCCCGCAAACCCCTCGCTGGGCCAAGCGGTCCAAATTCGGCGTATAGGCCGTCTCCAGCTCCGTTTTGCCTGTGTTGGGATCCGGCAAACCTCCTAACCCGTCGGCCACCAAAAGCACAATTTTGGAATCGTTCTTTTCCTTAAGTTCCGCTATCAGTTCTAAGATGTCCATCTGCTTACTCTCCGCCTCAGACCTCTGTTTCCCCGATCTATCTTGCTGTTTTTCCCCCCGGCATTTAGCGTTCCTGGTTCCCTATTTCGACGGAGAATTCGAATAACTGGCAAGCACCTAATTGGCTAAGCTCGCAATAAGCTCGAAGTTTAAAGTAACAAACCGGTTTGCCTGTCTTACGCGGTCTAGCTTCATGCTAAAAAGGGTGCTTGATTTCGATTATGAAAGCAACCTCTCGAAGACTGCGGCGTGACAATTTTAACCCATCGGGTTCTTTCGACACCGAGCTATGAAATCCGAACTGGGAACCAGCAAGCGGGAACGGATGATCGTTGAGCTATCGATAACCATTTACTTCCTGGTTTCCCCTGGATTCCATCTGGCACGAGAATTTCACCCTTCCAAGGCTTGCTTGAAATCCGCTATCAGGTCCTCGGTATCTTCGATCCCACAAGCTACGCGAATCATATTGTCGGGGATACCTACGGCCGCCCGCTGTTCGGGGGTGAAGTCGTGATAACTCATGAGCATGGGCTGCTCGATCAAAGATTCCACACCCCCGAAACTAGGACCAATCCTCGGGATCCGCACGCGATCCACCACCCGAGCCGTTTCCCGCCAATCCGCTCCTCTAACCAAAAAAGTAACCAGTCCTCCAAAGCCCCGCATGGTACGCTTGGCAATAACATGATCCCGATGACTAGGAAGGCCGGGATAATAAACCTTTTCCACTCGAGGATGACTTTCCAGGAATTGAGCCAAGGCCAAACCGTTTTGATTGTGCCGTTCCATTCGCAGTTGAAGAGTTTTTAGGCCCCTTTCCAGCAGGTAGACGGTATAGGGCGAGGCTACTAACCCCATTACACCGCGGATTTTTCGACATGGCTCGAGTTTCTCCACTGAGCCGACAAGAACCCCGGCCAAAAGGTCATTATGCCCTCCTAAGTACTTGGTGCACGAGTGAAGCACCACGTCCACACCATACTCTAACGGTCGGACGTTGTAAGGTGTGGCGATAGTGGAATCGATCATCGTTTCCACACCATGTTTCTTAGCGATGGCTACAAATCGTTCGAGGTCAACAACACTAAGGTGGGGATTGGTAGGAGACTCGCTAATGAGAAGCCGGGTTCGGGGGGTGATCGCCGCTTCTAAGGCCTCGTAATTCCCGGCTGGGACCTGCCGAGTGGTAACTCCCAAGCGACCTAAATATTCTCGGCAAAACTCACGGGTCCGATGGTAGCATTCGTCGATAAGCACTACCTCATCGCCCGCTTTTAACTTGGATAACAGATAGCCGGCGACCGCTGCCATTCCGGAAGCAAAAAGTACGGCGGTTTCTCCCCCTTCCAGTTCTGCCAGCTTCCGCTCCACGACTTTTTCCGACGGATTTCCGTACCGGCCGTATTCTTCGCGGCTGGTCCGGTTTTTAAGGTACTCTAAAATTGCCTCGCTATTTTCGAAGGTATAAGTTGCAGTTGAAAATATGGGATCCGTTATAGAAAACTCTGGCTTAGTATGAGTTTCTCCGGCGTGCACTGATTTCGTAGAGAATCCCCACGGTTTATCCGGGGGCAAGTGGGGTACACGGCTATCACGCAACCCAGCGGATTCGGTCATATGCTGCAGTCCTAAGATAACTTGGTTGTACGTGCACAAAACCTCGGATTTGGCGTTCGTCGTTCAAAGTTCAAAGAGCTTCCGTTTGGAAGACTTCCCTGTGCGCCTTCCCCCTGGCAGGCAGTTGCTGAGCCCGTTTTCATTGGGGTTTGGCATCGGAGGTTCGTCCCGAGGCAACCTCGAAGTTAACCGAGTTCAGCACCTGATACTCCGTTGCAAAGGTTTTTCCCGGACCATCCTCCTGAGCACAAAGCTACCAAAGATTTATTGGAGTTTTGGTTTACTTGTCGGCCTCTGCAACGCCGAGGGGTCAAACGGCTTCCATTATCCCTTAGCATAGCATCGTCCCTAGGATATCGGGTTTGTGAGTCCGCCATGGGTCGTCCGGAATTTGGTTGGCGGACCTATGTCAGACCTATTCTCGGGGATTATCCCGGCGGAGCTGAACCGCTTACCGAGATTGTTTCTGCCTTCTCCTTTTTCTCCTTATTAACTTTCCAGTCCTTTATTAACTTTCCAGATCGTTTAGCCTTCCGATCCTCTTTCATTCTCCTATGTGCTTTCCGAAGAATTCCTACTTTTTCGGCTTCCTACACACTCTTCCGGTACCCGAGCTTTTTCCATGACAAAGTGCTTTTTGGGTACTTTTTCCATAAAGTGATTTTTGGGTACTTTTTCCATAACAACTTGAGTAACTTGGGCACTTTTCCCAATTGCAAACTGATTTTTGGCTAAGTGTGGTCGTAATTTTATTGGTTGGGACGTCTCCCCACAAGCGCCGGGGATAAGCCCGGGGACAGAGGGAAAGCCTTTGCAAGGACTTAACTTCGGTTTATCTTGCTGAATAGTGGATATCTTGCTGAATAGTGGGCAAACAGGACAACCCCTGGACCGCCCGGCCTGGGCTGGGGAGCGACGTCGGCAGCTCGGGCCGGTCGTGACCTCTCTTGGAGGGGTGAAACGGAAGCTACAATCCCTCCGGAAGCCTAAGTTTCCTCCAACGGTTCGATCTATTTCGGGTCGACGCCCGCGACCGAAAATGCCGGGTGCCCGCCAGCGGCATCTCCAAATGTTAGAGGGCAATCGCGGAAAAAAGGGAGGCCGTTATAGCTGGCCTTCCTCAAGCAGGCGGGTTTTTTAACGATTTGTCCCCCCCATTGCAAGGAAACCGCAAAGGCTGGGAGCTCCTCCCGGCCTCTTGCCGGGAGGGTGGACCCAGCCTCCGGGGAGGCGTTGGCGGGATGGGCTAGACCTTGACTTCGGCCGATTGTCGCGGAAGTCGGGGGAAGCTAGAAAGTGCGGGGACACATTTCAGAAGCTTCGGGGGAATTGTCCCACCTAAGCGGCAGTAACCAAAGCCGAGAGCATCTCGGGGAACTTTCGCCGACTGGGGAGCTTGATGCATCATCTCTATGTGCGGTGGTGTCATATCCCTCAGCGGCAAATTAGTGGAAAGGTCAAATCAAGGTGAAATTGATGAGGTTGGAGTTGAGATCTATCCCGACTGGGCCTTTTTTGGACTGGGGCAGGGGAACCTATTACTCCCCGAATTGGCTTTGGTTTTTGGGAAATTGAGGCCATCGCCATCGGACTGGTGGTCGCTCACAATCCACCGTCGTGGAACTTGCGGGGGGAAAACCGTTTCGTATAACTCGCTAATGTCTGAGGAGATTGGGGTTGGGAGGGGGTTTGCGGTGGTCAGGATCATAAAGAGAGAAGTTCGCTATGAATAGGATGCCAAGCGTGGAGGAACTGCGGCCGATTGTAGACGTGGCAATTCAGGCTGCCCGAAGTGCTGGGGAGGTGTTGCGGGCCCATCTGGGGCGGGTAACAGCTCGGGAGAAGGCTCCGGCAGATCTTGTCACGGAGGCTGACTGGGCCGCCCAGGAAGTTATCGTGGAAGTGATTCGCCGGCATTACCCCGGGCACCAGTTGGTGACAGAGGAGGGCCAGGTTTCCCCGCTGGCATCTGGAGGCCAAAAGGCCAGAGGTCCAGCTCCGGGTGGGGGTGATACTTCGGAATCCGAGACAGAATATCGTTGGCACATCGACCCATTGGATGGTACCACAAACTTTTTTCACGGATTTCCCCTCTTTGCCACCTGTATCGGAGTGGAGTTTGCAGGTAGGGTGGTTGCTGGTTGCATCTACAATCCTCTCACCGACCAAGTATTTCATGCTCTCAGGGGTGGGGGGGCATGGCTAGGGGACCGGCGGTTGAACACCAGTGGGTGTCGCCGGTTCGAAGATGCATTAGTAGCAATAGCTCTTCCTGCCCGGGTGGATTACGATTCGGCAGAATTCCGGCTTTTCTTATCCGCGATCAATCGGTGTCAGTCGATTCGGCGGACGGGCTGTACCTCGCTCAATTTGGCGTTTACGGCAGCTGGCTGGCTCGATGCAGCTTGGGGGCTTTCGTGTCATAGTTGGGATCTGGCTGCCGGAATGCTCCTGGTGGAGGAGGCGGGAGGGGTAACAGGTGATGTGGGCCGAAGACCCTCTTCGCTGGCAACCGGTCGTATTTTCGCAGCGGCCACTCCCGAGTTACTGGAGGCTATTTACAGTTTAGCGGAACCGCTTGGGTTAGCTTGAAAGCCAAGGGTTAATGATCTTGGCGGGGAAGGAGGACATCGATCCCCGATCGTGACTTGGGTGGCCAGTGACATCCCTTAGCAGTGGATTCTTGCCGCAAACTTAGTAATTTCCTTTAACGAGCAAAGAATACAAAGCTGGGTTGGGCTGAGGGGCCTTTCCGGCAAAGGGGGGTGGCGGAGCATAAAAAGTCAGACCGGTAGGCGGAGGATGGCAGTCGGGGCCCGATCGGTCCGGAGAAACTTGGGCTAAATCGACGAGGAAAATCGGAGGTTTACCAGTCATGTTTTGCTTTTTTGGGAGGCGGTGGGCGGCAAAACGGTTCATGCCCTTCGGGGTCACCGGATTTTTTGCAGGAATTCTGACACTTCTTGCATTACTTCGGGCGGGTCAGGGTGGCTCCCCACAGGGCCAGGGGAGTCTCCAAGCTTCATTTTCCGGCCCTACCGTGGTGGATGCCGGGAGTTATCCCTCGCTTCAGGCGGCGGTGGACGCCGTTCCGGGAAGTGGGGGTGTGGTTAGAATTCCTCCCGGAATCTTTCGCCTGGAGAAACCCGTCGTCATTAACCGGAGCAACGTGCGTTTGGAGGGTTCGGGGCCGGCTACCGTCTTGGTGAACCACTCCACCGCAGGAGAACCATCGTTGATCGTTTGCCCACCAGAAGCGGAAAAATCACCTAAAACCCGGCTTTGGCGAGTGGAGATTACGGGCCTGCGAATTCTGGGGGACCCTGCTGCCATTGACGACAAAAGTGGCCAACCCACTTCTGGGCACGGAATTTGGGCTCAAAACGTAAACGAGATTTTCATCCACGGGGTAACGGTGGACCATCACGGCGGGCACGGAATCTATCTCTTCAACTGTTACGAAAATCCCCGAATAATCGGATGCAACCTCACTTACAACCGGGGCAGTGGAATTCATATTGAGGGTGGGCATGATATCGTAGTGAGTGGGAATCAGCTCGAAGAGAACGGCACAGCCCTCCAGTGCTTGGACGGTTTTAACCTTTGTATGACGGGAAACAATATCGACGATCATTTGGGGCACGGAGTGGTGGTGGAAAACACTTACGGTTCGGTGATCTCCGGGAACATGATCGAGGAATGTCAAGGTGCAGCTATCGTACTCAACCGTGATTGTTACGGAATCACGGTGAGTGCAAATGTCGTTGCTCATAACTTCGGTGGGGGTGTCCATCTTTTAGATGCCTGGGGTTGTGCGGTGTCGGCCAACACCTTCGTGCTGAATAGGAAGGACTCGGTGTATATTGGTCCAGAGAGCGGTCGGATTACCGTGAGTAGCAATAGCTTTTGCGATAGCTTCGTCGGCGGTGGAACCCGGAGAGCTGAGCCGGATAATTCTGCTGGCGGCATCCGACTGGAGGGAACTACAGATATTTCTATCACCGGAAATCAATTCAGTGGCTTGGATGGCCCCGCAGTGGTGGCTGATGCTCAATGCCGCGGAATCCTTTTGACCGGGAATGTGGTCAGAGAAGTCAATCGGCGAGTGGCCGAGCCTCGCCCGGCCTTCGAGCTTCCTCAAGCACCGGGAATTTGCAAAGTGAATAACCTTGTGGACGGTGTTCAAGAGTAACCTTGTGGACGGTGTGCAAGAGTAGCGGCCTTGGATCGAACCGTTTTTTGCCGGAAGTACGGTAGAGGGTGGAAGCGGCCCCTCATGCCTGTTTGTTCGGTTTCAGTGAATTAAGGAACCGGTGACAACGGCACTTTGGATGAAATACTTAGCAAACCGTTGCCCAACCCTTTCCCCGCCGAAGAATTTGTGCTAAGACCACGCTATCTGGTCACCCAGACGCCAGGATAATCGAGGGATTGCACGTTGGCTTATGGGGGCTTGAAACGTTGGCCTATTGGGGTTTGAAATATTCCAGAAGTTGCGAGGTTGTCGGGGCCCGTGAGGAATCATTTGCGTTCCCGCATGGTTGGTTAAATGTCCAGGAGTGGGCATTCCAAGACGACATGATCTAGGCTTCCAGGTATCCTGGCGAAATTACTCAGGCTTCCCGGTCTCCTGACGGAAGGAACCTCCGAAGACTTTCTCTTAAGCTTGGGAAAAGTTTTCGGAGGGAGCCATTGGGGGCCAAACCCGATTGAAAACTATCGATGGATCCCACTCCGCCCTCCATGCCTCGAACGATTTAGAGTTCTCGAAATTTTTGGGGCTTCTGGGGCTCCCGGGCTCGGGTTGGAGTGGCCGGCTTCCTCAGAAAGCTGGAAAGAAAGGTGGTTAAAGGGGAGGTTCTACTTTTTCGGGGTCTTTCCCTCGACCGGCCAGTTGGAACCACGGCACCTTGCGGTCGAAAGAAGTTCCTTGGTAGGGAACACGTGCAAGGATCGGAGGAACGCACCGGCGGGCGAGCTCATCGGGATTATATTTCGTGCTAAGATCCTTCTCCGGAGAAAAGCAGTCGTTGATTACAATCCCCGCGATGGGTAGGCCGTCTTCGAACGCAGCGGCTGCTATTAAGGTTTGGAGAGTTTGATTGATCGTTCCCAAGGCGTTTCGAGTCACCACCACGAGGGGATACCCTAATCGGGCGGCTAGGTCGGCCACATAGTGATCCTCGTCGATCGGAGACATCAGTCCCCCCACTCCTTCCACCAAAAGGATGTCACAACGAGTCTGCCAATACTTGGCACCGCGGAGGATCTGCCCCCAATCGACTTTTTTGCCCTCTAAACCGGCGGCCAAGTGAGGGGCAAGAGGGGCACGAAAGAACTGCGGGCATACTCGCTCCAGCGAAGCCGGTCGGCCCGCAGCCTCCCACAGAAGCAGCCCGTCTTCGGGGACTAACCTTCCTTCTTGCTCGAAGCATCCGCTAGCTACGGGCTTGTAAACGCCTACCCGGTATCCTTCCCGAGTGAGCTCGCGGGCAATCAGGCATCCCACATATGTTTTGCCGACTCCGGTATCCGTGGCCGTAATAAACAGACCCACCGCTGCATCAGATCGCGGTTCCTTGCCACTTTTGTGCTTTCCGTCTGGCGACCTTTTCACGCAAACTTCCTCCAAAACAGTCTTTTATAGGTTTATTGCAGGATGAAACGGCACCGTGCCGACCATTTCCTTGCTTTGGCAGGTGCGGTCGGCGGCTTTTTGTCGCGGGGGGAGAAATTTAAGGCGGGGGTACTTCTTGCTGCGTTTGGAAATTGCGACGCAACCTCTTGTTGGGTTCCCTCTCCTTGGAACCGTAGGCCACAAGATCACCAGTAATTCCTCGGCAAAGCTGTAACCGCACCGCTCAAATTTAACGACCGCCGATTTTCGGGGTTCACAACCCCGTGCCGAGATGGACGTGCCCATTGTTTGCAAATCGCAAAGAACGCAGCCCTCCCCGGGGTTTTCCCCCCACGTCCGGGTCGCTTCGTTTTCTGAACACCAATGATTTCCCGCCGGGTGGGTCCCCTCCGCCGGGGTGAAATCAAGGCCATCGTCATGGGGTAAGACTTGCGTTGGTATAACAGCAGTTGTAGTTTTCGGAGTAAGTGCCTGGTTCGGCAGAAAGTGCAGGCTCCTTCGTGAGTTTTGGAGTGGGTTAAATCGGGCCGGACGGCCGGCACGACCCCGCAGGCGGCCTAACTAAGCCGGACCACCGGTGCCTGGCTGAGTCCAGAATGTGTAGTTAGAATTGCCAAAGTTAGCCTTTTGTGTTCCTGGCAGGATGTTTTAGTTTAACAAACCGAACACTCGCCCCCGGGAAGCCCGAACGCCAATCGGGCCCCGACGGAATATTCCCAGTTAAGGGGATCTGTTCCGGAGTGTTTCGAGACCTAGGCGGTTTTCAAACCGGTGGGCCTTCGGATCGGGACAGTTTCCTCAGCATTCCAAATTAGCAGTTAAGGTTGCCGGAATGACTCGGTATGTCGTGATTATACTCTTGCTTGTGGGAGTTGTGACTTCTGGCTGTGGCAGTGGAGGCAAAGAACCAGTTCCGGCCCAGGAGGAGCAAGTCGCTCAGGGGCCCCTGCGGCTGCTTGTGGTGGGTAGCCCGGAGCTGGCTGCGGCAATCGGCCGTTTGCGGGAGGAGTGGCGGGGGCAGGCTGGTTATGGGTTGGAACTGGAGGAATGTCGCCGGGAAGATTTGACCGGCGGCATTGCAGCTCAATCGCTTCCAGATGCTGTCATTCTTCCGTATGAAGCTTTCCCGCTATTGGCAGAATCAATCCCGCTTGCGGAAATCCCCCATTCCATCCTGGAAAGTGATCGGGGACACTGGAGCGGGATATTCGGCACCTTGCGGGTGCGGCTCCTTCGTTGGGGTGAAAAGCCGTTGGCGGTGCCGTTCGGTTTTCCAGTGTTTATTCTGTATCTCCGTCCGGACAAGTTAGAGGAAGCCGGGCTAAAGGAGCCGACTACGTGGGAAGAATATGAGGCGGTGGCGAAAAGGTTGGCGGGGTTAGCAACGGGCCACTTCTCGGGCTCCCAAGGGGGGAAAGTATCGGAGCAGGTGTCCGCTGGCGGGCACGAGCTCCAGTTTCCACCTCAATCGGAAAGGCAAAGTTCGCTGAGTGGTACTGAGGAAAAGTACACTAAAGAACAAGGGGATGGATTGCCAGAGCGTGGGAGTTCTCCTCATCGCCCACGGTGGTTTGGCACTCTGGAGCCATTGGGGCCCGGGTGGAGGGGTTTGATTTTGCTGGCCAGGTCGGCCGCTTATGTTACCCACCGGGACCACTATTCCACGTTCTTTTCCATCGACACGATGGAGGCCCTTATTGATCGGGAGCCGTTTGTCCGGGCACTTGAAGAGTTGGTTGCGGTGGCCCGCTTAGGGCCTCCGGAGCTGCTGGAGTATGGTCCGGAAGAGGTGCGGGAAGCGTTTTGGCGGGGCGAGTGTGGGATGGCAATTACTTGGCCCACCGCAGCTCACCAAACGGATTGGCCCGAAAACCCGCCTCCGGTCGCTTTTGCCGAGTTGCCCGGTTCTTGGGATGTTTTTGATCTCCGTAAGGGTCTCTGGCAGAAGCGGCGGCGGGAAGAACCCCCGCAGGTCCCCTTGCTGGGTGTGGAAGGCAGGGTAGGAGTGGTCCTGGCATCGTGGGCGAGGGTGCACGATGCCTTCCAGTTTCTGTTTTGGGCCTCTTGTGAACAGGCTGGGGAGGTTGCGGCACGTTCACCCGCTTGCACATTGTACCGGAGCGATCAAATGACCACGCCGACTATTTGGGTGGAAGAACCGGTGGGTTCCGGAGCCGGGATCGAGTACGGCCTTCTGGTGCGTAGAATTTTGGAGAAACCGGTGGGGCTGGTAGCACTCCCGGTACCGGGGCGGGAGCAATACTTAGCCGCCTTGGACGATGCAGTAGCCGCTGCTGTGCGGGGCGATCTTCCCCCGGACCAGGCACTTCGCCAAGCTGCCGCAAAGTGGGAGGAAATTACCGATAAATTGGGCCGCCAGCGGCAACGGGCAGCTTATCGACATAGCTTAGGTTTACGGTAGGGGGCGTTATTCGAAAGACTTTCGGGATAGTACCAGCTTCAAGAATTCGTCCGAGCCCCAAACCTTCCGCTTCTAATGGGGGCGGCATTGGGTCTGCATCGCTGCCGTTGTAAATCTATTGCTCACAGCCAAGGAACCTTTGCCAGCGGCAGTTTTCGCTGCAATACTCCACCAAGGAGTTTCAATTGTCTATCACGAAGTGAGGAGTCGTAGTAACACGGCTAAGTCTCGGGCGGGGTTGTTGGGGATAAATCTCCTGTTCCGTGACTTTGCCAATCGAAATAATTTGGCAGTGGAGGTATTGTCTTCGCGAAATAGCAGTGGTTTGGGAACCTGCCCACTGAAAGGTGATATGGGAGGAGAGTATCCGATGATTCGTTTCCTTTGTCCTGGCTGCCGGAGCCGTATTCAAGCCAAAGACGAGTTAGCCGGGCAGGTTCGGCGGTGTCCCCGGTGTCAGGTGGCTTTTAGAATTCCCAGACCGGAGTTTCCCACCGAGGAGTATTTGGAAGCGGAATGGGTGGAAGGTGCAGGACCGGCTGAGACCTCGGTGGCTCCTGCGGCACCGGGAAAAACAAAGATAGTTCCGGCTCCCGAGGAGGGTATCCGCACGGTTGAAGTTCCGGACAAGTTGGTCCGAACCAATGTGTATCTCATTTGCGATAAGGCGAGCATTTATGGCGTTTGGGAAAATAACGGGCGGGGTTGGCAGGTGAAGGGGAGCATGGGTTTTGTCAGTGCCCGACAAAATAGCGACGAGTTACCCCTGGAAGGAGACTTCCAATTGGTGGAGCTAAAGATGCGGCCGGTGCCGGGGGGGATGCGTTTGGTGGGCTTGATGAGCTATCAATTGGCACCACGGTATGCCCTCCTTGCGCTGGCAAAGGGTGACGAGGATATTTTGAGCAAGGTAGTGGGGCCCGGCCGACTCACTCGGGACCAGAAGTCCGCCATCAAGTTGTTTATTCTGAACAAATTTATGCATCCAGTTTGGCAGGAGGCTCGGGAGGTACTTGACTTTCTCAATAGTCCGGATTACCTGACTCCCGGAGTAGGCTGAAACCCTGAACATTTTTCTCTGGAAAAATCGTGTTGCCCCAAAAAGAGAGCGGTCGTTGCCATTTCATCTGCTTGCCTTTGGAAGGCCGACTGTAGCTGTGGTCATGAAGGATCGGGTGAGGGATGACGCAAGTGATGTTGTGAGAATTACTGGTCCGTTTTTCCGGCAACCTTGTTTGCCATGGTGAAGTCCCGCTCTTTAGTTGCACTCCCCATTTACAATGAAAGAGCGTTTGTGGAGCCGGTGCTAGATGAGGTCTCGCGGTATGCCGAAGAAATTTTAGTCATCGATGATGGTTCCACGGATGGAAGCGGAGAGATTTTGGCAAGCCGGCGAGACGTGCATTTGGTTCGCCACCGCCAGAATCAAGGCTATGGGGCGGCTTTGCGATCGGCGTTTCACTTCGCCCTGGCTCACCATTATGATTTTCTTGTGACGATCGATTGCGACGGCCAGCACGAGCCGAGGTTCATTCCAGAATTTCTCGATGCCATCCGTAATGCTGACGTGGTTTCGGGGAGTCGTTATCTGAAAAGGTTTCCGGGTGACAGTACCCCTCCCGCTGACCGCCGCCGCATCAACGAACTAATCACCGCTGAGTTGAACCGGTGCTTAGGATTGAACTTGACGGATGCTTTTTGCGGATTCAAGGCATACCGGGTTGCGTTACTGAGGGATTTGGCTATCCAGGAGAATGGGTATGCCATGCCTCTGGAAGTTTGGGTGCAGGCAGCCCGACTGGGGTGGCGGATTGTGGAGCTTCCAATCCCTTTGGTTTATCTGGAAGAAAGACGGTCTTTTGGTGGAGCCCTGGATGATGCGGAGACCCGGCTGAATATGTACAGACGTGTACTTCAAGAGAGTATCTGCCGATGTTGGCCGGAAAGGGCTCGAGAATTGGGTTGGGAGCTGCCCGGGGGTAAGCGGACGACCTAGTCGAAGGTAGTCTTCGACCGCTGGGCCTGAACTTTAGCATAGTCTTAATTGCTCGAGCCTCAAAGCATCGAGGGTCCAGTTTCCTGATAAGTTTGGAATTGGTGCGGGCAATTTTCGCTGCCACCGGGGATTCTTTGGGGTACCCTGCCGGACTCTTTCTCGCCGGGGGCTAAATTCTAGCCCTGAGATTAGCTTCTTGTGATTTGAGCCCTGATAGGTATATTTGCTTGTGGCAGGTCGGAATTATTTGCCTTTGCCGATGCTGAGGCTTGGAAGAGTTTATGTAAACATGAGTTCACGGTAAGGGGAGGAGCTCCTTGGCGGGAGGAGTGGGCTGGAGTACTGCTCGGTCGGCTTTGCTGGGGTATGAAGCTTTCGGGAACCGAAGCTAACTCGAGGCAGCTCTCACTCTGGGTGCAAACTCAAAAGGGAATATCCCGAAGGGGATATCCCGAACTAGTTGCGAGCATGCGTTACCGGTGGAAGGGGAAGTGGCGAGTTTTAAGCGAAAATTACCAGGTCTTTTTGGGCGTTGCCGCTAAAAATTTTTACGGAAGGCTATGGAAAGGCCGGGAATATTTTCCGCGGGGAGATCTTTCGTGAGTCTTCGCGGCAGGAAGATCTGAGTTTGCGGGGAAGGGCAGTTCGGCAGAGGGCTTTCCATGGGTAATCCGGCTGCCTGAAGATTGTGTTTGACTAAGGATTGGGCCCAGCCCTGAGGATTTTTTGGCTGAAATGGATTGAGGATTGTGTTTCGGCCGGAATAGGGGTCGGATTGCGGATTGAAATCGAAAAGGGTGCTTCGAAATCCCCAAAGCTGATGCCACGTTGATTTCGTGCAATGGCAAGTGCCAAAATTAACCACCGGGTTTGGAAGGTGCCACGTAACGATGGGGAATTTCTGATTTTCCCCTCGATAGAGGAATGCAGTAATGCGTTAAAAGTTACTCGGCACTTGCTTGCTGGGTGTTCGGTGTGGTTGGGA
>Ga0308415_1000757_pt1 | contig 14317 bp, 10 predicted proteins | sample HotsprSampleOS55_FD_203465 | JGI IMG/M metagenome (GOLD analysis project Ga0308415, IMG submission 203465) | Hot spring phototrophic mat microbial communities from Octopus Spring, Yellowstone National Park, Wyoming, United States - 20090730_OS55 ... | reverse complement strand
ACCAGCCGGTTCCGGGCAGATATCTGGGCTCACTAATGGAACCGCGGCTAGCTGGTCGGCCAAGGGCTTGGGAACCTCAGGCGTCGCACGATCTTGGGCGGGGCTATCTTTGGGCGGGGATTCCTCTCGGATAAAGACCAAATTTCCTCGAGCGGCATTGCTATCCTTCCGAGAAGCCTCCACACCCTGCCATTCGATCTTTGGGAAAACAGGGGGCAAAACGCCCGGTACTCCTTCTTGAGAAAAAGCAGGAAGACGATCCGCGGCTGAGGCCACCTCCTTCCCGTTGCCTAAACCGGCTCCAATCCCCCCTGCTCCCGCGCGCGACCGCAAAGTCACGTCTGCGCGATCGAATTGATCCGAAATCCGAGACAGCGGTTGCGGCTCGTCGCCGAATGGACGAGCAAAGACATCCGCTTCCGAGCTGAAATTTGCTGGCTGAACCCCACCTGCCCGCTGGCTTTCCGTTTTCCACTCCTGCCCCACTTTCGCTTCGGGCAGTGGGTGAAGCGGGCCACCCTTCTCCCTGCCTAAAGGCCCGAAGTTCTGATCCTCTTCTGAGGTTAGCAGATAGAACACTGCCGGTTCGGCAGAAGACGAAACACCCTCGGCTCTCTCAGGGGGGTGTTGCGGCAAGTTAGGTCGAACCCATCGAAGGGGGTGCCCCGATCTTCCCACCACGTTGGTGCCAAACCTGGCCGATTCTGCGAGGGTGCTCGCAAGACTAGAGGCTACCGCCGTAATTGCCGGGCCCTGAGTCCCCGGTTCCGGCGTCTGCTCCACATATGGAGGAGCCGACCTCACGGCAACCTCCTCTGCAGTCACCGAGTTTATTCCGGAAACGAAGAAAACGGCAATCGGTAGCAAGCACTTAAGCCCCCTTACAGGCAAACGGAGATCACTTGTTGCACCGAGGAAAGAGCCCCACCAACCTTGCGAGCTCTGCCGTTTAGCGACGGACGAGGTCATTTCGGCCGGTGCAAAACGGGTTTCTGCAGGGCGATACAATCCCGCCTGCTTGTTTCGAAAACTATACTTCCCTGTCAGCAAATTCCGTGCTGTAATTTGGTGCTTCCTGGGTAATGATGATGTCATGGGGGTGACTCTCCCGTACACCAGCGGGACTGATGAGAATGAAGGTGGTCTTAGTGCGAAGTTCTTCAATATTGCGGGTTCCGCAGTAACCCATCCCCGCTTTTAAACCACCGACGAGCTGGTACACAAACGGGCCCAATGGCCCCCGATAAGGGACTCGCCCCTCCACCCCTTCGGGAACAAGTTTATCCATCCGAGCGACACCGCCTTGGCGATAGCGTTCCTTGGAGCCTTGGACCATCGCTCCGAGGGACCCCATACCTCGATATTGCTTGTAAGCCCGCCCCTGATAGAGGATGAGTTGCCCTGGACTTTCTTCTAGGCCGGCAAAAAGTCCCCCAATCATTACCGCATGAGCCCCTGCGGCAATTGCCTTGGTGATGTCGCCGGAATAGCGGATCCCGCCGTCGGCAATGATAGGGGTTCCGGTCGGCAACGCCGCCTTAGCAGCCTCCATAATGGCAGTAATCTGAGGAACCCCGACGCCAGAAATCACTCGAGTCGTACAAATGGACCCTGGCCCGATTCCCACTTTGACGGCGTCAGCGCCGGCCTCGATCAAATCGCGACACCCGGCCGCCGTGGCAACGTTCCCCGCGACAATGTCGATCTCCCATTGTCGCTTTACTTCCCGCACTGTCTCCAATACATTCGCGGAATGACCATGGGCACTGTCTACGACAAGGACATCAACGCCGGCTCGAACAAGCTGCTCTGCTCGCTCATAATCGTGGACGCCGATAGCAGCTCCCACCCGCAACCGACCGAGGGAATCCCGACAAGCATCAGGGTACCGCCGCATGTTATCAATATCTTTAATCGTAATGAGCCCGGTCAGTCTAAAGTTTTCGTCCACAAGCAAAAGTTTCTCCACTTTTTTTCGAATGAGAATCTTTTCTGCCTCCTCAAGGGTTACATGACCTGTGGCCGTTACTAAGTTATCTTTTGTCATAACTTCGAAGACCTTTCGGTCCCAATGCTCTAAGAACCGTAGGTCGCGGCGGGTTATAATCCCGAGCAGCCGCCCATCTTTATCCACGATTGGGATGCCCGATACAGAAAGCTGGTCCATCAACTCCTTTGCCTCCTCCACTGAGGCATCCGGCGGCAACGTGGCAGGATTGAGAATGATCCCGTTAGCACTCCGCTTAACCTTGCGAACCTCTTCGACTTGTGCCTCGATAGACATGTTTTTGTGAATGACGCCCAATCCCCCCTGTTGAGCCAAGGCAATTGCCAATCTACTCTCCGTCACTGTGTCCATCGGAGCACTAAGGATTGGGATGTTAAGGCGGACATTTCGTGTAAGCCAAGTGCTGACGTCCACTTCTGTGGGAACAACCTCGCTTTTGGCCGGCTCAAGCAAAACATCGTCGAAAGTGACTGCTTGATACTTGATCCGCTCATTCAGTGGATGAATCATTGGAGTTCCCCTTGGAACCTGAACCTTGGATGCTTTGAAGGAATCTTCTTTTCCTGAAAATTACTTTCCCTCTGGGCTCCCGAAAATTACTCTGCCTCCGAGCCGCGACAGAGTGGCGGCACACCCAAAATCCAGTTCACATGCTTTGAGTGGCACCCGGTTTTCGACAGTGTATCTGGGCAGCACATACACCCGGTACCTCCGACCCAAGAGCCTCCAACAAAAGGCACTTGGCTAGCCACAAATGGCCTATAACGCTACTCTGCGGCCGGGGTACCAAGGGACTTACTATCCTCTCACAGATTTAATGTCCCGTCCTAGAAGTCGGATACAAGAGGCGTCTGGAAAGCCCGCAAGCTTGCACCGGACTCGTAGGGGGGTGTCAAAAAAAATGATTCCCCCCAAGTGGGAGAAAATTCCCCATCTCAGCACTACTCCCGCTTCCAAAAAGCCTCATAAATTTACGTTGTCCCATTCTCCCTGCCTTAGCAAAGAACCGCATTCTTCCCAATCCTCCTAGATTTCAAATCCCCCTCGAAAGCTCGCTAATCCGCGGACATAATGAAAGCATTCCGACGAACAACCAAGCGAGGAACCCAAGAAGCGTCTTTCGAAACTCTCCAACGGTGGAGACGGACATTGTCCAGAACGCCTCACAGTCGGGACTGGTGTCTCAAAAGGATCCCCGTAAAAGTTGGGCTTCCTAAAAACGTGACTTACCTTAGCTAGGATTCATTATTAGGACTGCCGCGGTTCAATATTATCGGGGGCGATTTTGCTCCGCTTAGTTGGCCGAGAAACGCGGGTTACCAATCACGGGCTTCGGGCAAAAGCCGCCACATGCGGTGGCAATCGGTGGGCAAAATCCGCGGAATATGCGGGGTGCTTTATAGGCCCGGAAGCTCATATCAGGCAGGGTGCGTCCTCGGCGGGCGGAGAGGGCAACCCAAATTGCCTAATGTTTAGGCAAAAGACTTGGGCAACCCTCTCCCGGAAGGCGGAATTCGCCCCACCAGTACTTCGGTTGCTGGATGTCTGGTTCGACAGCAGAGTTCGAGCCTTCAAGGGTGCCGGCCGGTTTGCTCCTAGGGACCAAGTTTTTGGAACCTTACATTTTAGCTCCAATTAGGAAAACTCTTGAGGGCAACCGGATGAGGTCGAGGGAGCATTCCGCAGATGGCGGGAGCCCCACAATTCTGAAGAACCAACAGGTGGCGGGAGCCCCATAACCTTGAAGAACCAAAAGACGTGCTGACTGCCAGGAGTTACTTCAATATTATTAGTGGCCGCAGTAAGAGCCCGGGTGCCACCCTACTTCGCGGGCTCCTTTGGGCAGCAGAAATTCCTTATTGTTGGCTCATCCAAATCCGCAACCGGGCTTATGATCGCGGTCGATTTCGGACGTACTGGGTAGGGGCACCCGTGATCAGTGTGGGCAATTTGACGCTTGGGGGCACTGGGAAGACTCCGTTTGTAATCTGGCTCGCGTCCTGGTACCGCCGGCGTGGGGTGCGTGCGGCGATCCTCAGCCGGGGATATGCGGCCCTAGGAGCAGGAGGTAATGATGAGGCTCGCGAGCTGGCGCGGGTCCTCCCCGACATACCGCATTATCAGGACCCAGATCGTGTTCAGGCGGCCCGTCGTGCCATCGAAGAACAAAAAGCCGAACTCCTGCTCCTGGACGACGGCTTCCAACATCGCCGCCTTCACCGAGACCTCGATATTGTCTTGCTCGACGCATTAGAGCCATTCGGCTACGGCCATGTATTTCCCCGCGGGACTCTCCGTGAGCCCGTGGAGGAACTTCGCCGGGCCCACGTGATCGTTCTTTCACGGGCCAATTTTATCGAGCCGGAAGCCCGGGCGGAAATCCAGCAACAGGTGCATCGGTACGTTCCGGAAGCTCTGTGGGCAGAAATCGCTCACAGGCCGCGTCGGTTAATCAACGCCACAGGAGCAGAAGAACAGCTCTCCGCGTTGCGACGTCAGCCTGTGGCCGCCTTTTGTGGGATCGGCAACCCGCTAGCTTTCCGGCTAACCTTAGAAGAGTGTGGCTTTCGGGTGATTGCCTTTTGCGAGTTCCCGGACCACTATATTTACGGTCCCCGGGACCTTGAGCGTCTCGCCCAGTGGGCCAATCGCTTCGAGGTGAAAGCCGTCCTCTGCACGCCAAAAGACCTCGTGAAAATATCCCGGGAACACTTAGGGGAGCGACCCCTGTGGGCTCTAATGACAGAAGTTGAGTTCCTCAAGGGCGGCGAAGCCCTCGAAGAACGACTCCTGGCGATTAAGCCGCTTCCGCCACTCCCGTAGAGGTACCAGGTTGTATTCCGCTGCTGCCGGGCGGTCAACCAAGCCTTTTCCGCTCCCATGGAGGCAGCACTCCTGGCGAGTAATGACTTTGCCGGTCTGGAGCCTCCCGGGATCTCCCCTGGCCAACCAGCACAAAATCTTCGGGGTCTTGCCCCAAGCGAGGCCCCAGTACTCCTGGCCCTTCCAAATGTTCTTGTTTTTGACGTTTATCCGCCTTTCTGCTGCTTGGGAGAAACTTTTCCCCGGCAATCCCTCAGCAACTTGGCCCTTTGCCGGTGGCGATGGAACTCGGGTCTACTGGCCATCCCGACGAGATGGACCTAGCTCACCATCGAGCCCGACAACCGGTTCCGCAGTTTTCGGCCAAAAAAACCGCCAACGGCTTCAGTGCATTTCAATCTCGCAAGTACCGATTCCGGGGCGGTAGAAATTAAATTGGACGTTAGGGTGATCGGCTAATAGCGACATGGGAACCGAGGTATCCACGATCTTTTTGGCGATCATAAGAGTAGTCAGCCGCATCCCGAAGGGATTATCGTGGTGACCGGGATGCCAAATGGAAACTTTTTCCGCCTTCCAAGTCTCGACTGGGCCAACTGTAGCCGCCTTCGTGGGCACCAAAGCGACCTGTCCACCGCCACTGGTGCGAGCGTTTTGGATAACAGTCATCGGGTGAAGATCGGTGATCCGGGTTTTCAGCTTGCGATATTCTTCAGGGGGTGGGGGCTCATTTTTCCACTTCCCAGTCCGCTTTGGGGGATCGTTGAATGCCCAATGCTTTACCTCCCCCTGGCCTCCCTGCATTATCACACAGCGGATTTGGTCGAACGAGCGGGAGTACTCCTCAAGATCCCCAATGGGGAAATGAATATGGGCGTCGGGCATCCGAAGCTTGCGATCAATTCGGTTAAAGCACAGTTCCATATCGGCACGGGCAAAACTTAAAGGGTGATCGGGAGATACCGGCTTGCCGTCATCCCCGACCCACTCATCCATCCCCCAAAAGTGAGCACTTCGGATATCTAGCTGAAGGGAGTTGACCAGCCGAGCAACCAGCGGAAGTTGCTCTGTGGGGCCGATCGGCCCACATATGCCGGCGGGATTGTCTTCCGTCGAGTGCCGCCAAGCCTCGATATACTCCAAGGCCTCCGCAAGATAAAACTCCTCGAGAGTATCATACATCACCACTTTGAAGCCGGGCCGGGACAACCGCTCCATGGCCCGAGGGGTTAACTTTGCCGCATCCGCTAAAAGTTCCGGGTCCAAAGTAGTATAGTCCCACCAATCCGGAGCTACCTTACTCAACGGCCGAGGCATCGCTTTTCTCCTCCTAGCTCCCGAAAGATCCATTCCTCACCCACAACCGAGTCCACTACCCACATCTTTGCCTAGTAAACATATCCCAAAAAATTCCATCGCTTGATCACGATTTCCCTAGCCTTTGCCGGTTTCCTCCCCACGCGGCAAAACCAACGCTCCGATATAACCTCCTATGCAGCTCATCTAATCGTGAAGCCAAAATCCCCAAAAGGTCATTGTGAATGCCGAACCAAAAAAGAATTCTTGACAATAGAACCTCCGTCGGCCCCACCGATCCCTGTCCCAGTAGCCTCTATCAGGAGTTTCAGTTCCTCTTTTGTAAGGCGAACTCCTTGTTGCTATTCCAAATTCCTAGGCCGTGGAAGCTCTCCGAATAATGAGGCCAGCAAATCATCGTGCGGGTAAGCATGGCCACGGTGTTGCACGAAAGCCTCGGCCGCCCCAACTCCCACTTCCTGGCCCCGCATGCGCGCATGGCGACGCATGCCCTCTAGATACTCGTCCACCCCGTGATGGGCCAGCAACCACTCGCGCTGGCTTGCGTGGCAGGCCAAAGCTTCCGCTTTCTTTTCGAGATATTCCGTAATGTCCACGTAGGTTGTGGGTGTCACTCTGCGGCCTAAGGGATCGAGAGCTTCCACTGGGTCACAGTAGTACAAGTAAGGAACCTGACTTTCTGGATGGCGGGGAAATTCCGAGCAATTGGGAGCCCCATACAGGAAGCTTGCTGCCCGGGCTAAAAGCGAGCACATCTCATGGTCCATCATGTAATCTTGAGGTGCATGAGCGAACACTAACGTGGGAGTTACCCGACGAAATAGATCGTACACCTTTTGTAAGGTGGGTTTGTCATAGACGATAAACCCATCCCGCTCATCAAGACAGTGATAGGTGGCTCCGATCAGCTTTGCAGCTTCCTGGGCCTCCCAAGTCCGGCGGGCACCAATTGCCCAACGAGTCTCTGTCATCGTTCCACAATCCCCGGGTGCTGCGGTAGCAATATGTACCTCCCAGCCCAACTCCCGCAACCGGAGCAAGGTGCCCACACAGAGAAACTCTGCATCGTCCGGATGAGCCATAAACGCTAGGACCACTCGCCGAGGGGATCTAACCATCCGCAATCACTCCCTTCGGATCACTATAGGTCAGCTCTCCACGCAAACCCGCTTGCTTCCATAATTCTGTGAGTTTCAAGACATCATATCCCGGCCTTCTCATTCCCCGCCGCCGATAGAGTATAAGAAGTGTTTCCCAAAATACAATCACCCCTGGACGAACCAATCCTGGCGATAGAGACCATTTGTGGGTGATGGGTTAAAACTCTTTTCCTGGAAAACTTTGTTTCAGCAAGAAGTGTCAAAGCAAATCACCTTCTTCGGCTCCCAGAAGCGAAGAGAACCGGGTTTTGCGGGATTAGTTTTGCAAGACTCCCCCCGAGTTCACGAGTTGCCTTTCCGAACACACAAGGGAAAACCCAAAACCACTCGGCAGCCTAACCGAAGTTCGACTAACAGAGAGCTTGGGAGGAAAAACCCCGGTCCCAGTTTCACACTAGCCAGAGCGGTTTGATTCCTTTCCGGTAAAAGTTTCCCAGAATGCCTGGCTTTGCAGCCTATGTTTCCTTTGTCTTTTCGACCAGGTAAGTGCTGAAAATGTCGATAGGCCAAGAGCCCAATCTGGGTTAAACCCGGCCAACCTTTGACAGACACACTAGAGCCGGCAAACCTTTAATCTTGAACCTTGCGGTAAACAGCCCTTGACTGCTGTTGGGAGGACCAAAAGATCCAAAGTTGGCCGAACACGGCAGATTCTGCTACCTGCATCAAGTGGGAAGATCAATGAGGATCGAACAAAGCAACCGCGAGATCACGGACTTCAAGGGCCTGCCCCGTTTTCCGCGTGCAGCCGCTACTGGCTTCCAGCTGCAACCGGCTCCCAAAGCGTTAGGTGTTGAAGGTCTTTGACAAGAAGTCCTCTGGCCGTCCAAATCGGATGGGCCCAGGTCGCCGAATCGGCCACCTTCCAGCGGGCTAAAGGCTTAAAGTTCTCCGCTGTTGGATCAAACGCGATTAGCTCGCTCCCTGTTGTGAGAGCCAGCACATAGTCTCCCAACACAACCAATGCAGCATTCTCCCCCTGGCGGGGCTCGCTCCTCCAGAAAATCTGGCCAGAAGCCGGATCCATTGCGAAGAACTGCCCCCGTTGCTCCTGGGCTAATCCAACCAGCCGGTCTTTGCACAATACCGGGCTATTCATGTACATCGATACCTCGCGGTTATGCCAGATCTCCTCAACAGCCCAAGGCTCACCCGAAGGTTTCAAACGGTAAGCTGTAGTCCCTCGGCGGAACCCGGAAAAGATGACCAAATCCCGCCAGACAACCGGGGTAACGATATTCACGTCGTACTGGGTGGTGAAAGGAATTTGCCACAAAACCCTGCCGGAGCCCACATCCACCCCCAAACAAAATCGCTGGGATTGAGTTATTAACTGAGCCTTCCCATGCAACTCAACCAAAATGGGGGAAGTGTAAGCGGGTCCATCACCTGCCCACTCCCAAGCTTTTTCTCCTGTATCCAGATCCCAGGCAGCAAGGGCTCCTCGATCATGACCTCCCACATGGGCAATGACCCGACTGCCGACCACTATCGGGGACATCGCAGTTCCATATAAGGGGGCTGTCTCCGGGAAGCGGTCCCCAAATCGGTGCTGCCATAGACGCTTGCCATCCTTGGTGGACCAGCAACTAAGGATCCCGCTAATGCCCAAAGTTACCAACTTCCCCGAAGCTACTACCGGAGTTGATTTCGGGCCCTTCCCATGAGCCCGAGCCGCAGGATTCACCTCGTAAGGGGCCGGATAGCGTTGTTCCCAAAGGACCTTCCCAGAAGCGACGGAAATACCCCGAACGACCTCGTCCTCCCCTTCTCGTGACAATAAGTACACAACTCCATCGGCAACTACAGGCGAGGAGTACCCCTCACCGACCTCCAACTGCCAAACCTTTTTCCATGCAGCCGGCCAACTACCGGGCACCGGCACTCCCAAAACATGACCATCTCGCCGGGGCCCCCGCCATTGAGGCCAGTCCTGGGCATAACCCTGCGATTCGAGCACCCCAACCCAAAATGCAATGGCTCCTAGGCAGACTCCCAAAGCCACCTGAATCCGCAAGTTCATCTTTTTACCCTTTCCCATTTGCCTATCGATTTCAACCCTATCAAGTCCGTCCGGTCGCATGCCTCCGAAAAGTAAAGCGAAACCCAACAACAGAGCGAAACCTCCTACCCCCACCTCTCCCCATCAAAAAAAGATATGTGCCCTTTATCGCCTCCGGATCCCGCTTTTTCCCTGGCATCAAAAGGAAATAGAGAAGCCAATCCACCGTTCTTTTCGGCTACTCAGTCCCCGCCCGGAACTCCCAAGCCTGCTTGCCCCACCCTTTCAAGGTAGATCGCCTATCCAGGCCTATATGAAATGAGCAGGAAACAGCGTTTAAGGGGCCAACTTCGGCCTGGCCTCTCATCGGCATCGATTCCTCGTGACGTCGATGCTCGATCGCCGGTCCTGATCAGTCCGAGGTTTTTTCACTTATTCCAACGTCGGATACACAACATGCCCCAAAGCCTGAGCTTCTGTAAGCTCATAGGCCCCGTAGAACTCGCTATTCAAATCGAGCCAAAGAGTAACTCGCTGGAAATCTTCCGGAGGAAGAGTTACCCCATGGTGTTCCGGAGAAAGATATCTTAACAGAGGTGCTGCCCTTGCTCCAAATTGACCAGGAACGGTCCGCGAACCGCCATGAATCCCCTCGTTGATGGAGCCATTATGCACATGGTAATAAAAGCCGTACTTGGGGGCGAGATTGCTGTAAGAACGTGTCCACCCGTATGGCCCCTCCACAATGCCCCGCAAGTCCAGGGCCCCCTTCTCGAGATGACACCCCACACAATGCCGATCCAACACCGGCTGGACCAGACGCACGAAACTAAACGGATATGCACCTTCAGGAGGAGGCACCAGCTGGGAGGGTTCCCGCTGCAGGGCTAAGGGGAGTCGGCCTCCGGGAAGGGTTTGACGATGCCGCGGTTCATGGCATCCTTGACAGCTCAACATCTCGCCTGGATGGGCATAGGTAACCGATCGCATCGACATCACCGCAAGCCCCTGCTCATCCAATGCTTGAAAGTAGATAGGCTTGCCCGGTGGTACTTCGAAGTAGGCACTTCCGTCGGCTTCCACAGGTACAACTCCCAAGACCGCCCGTGCATTCGTTTGATTGCCCACCCCAATCCGAGGTTGATTCGGTGCAGGAGTAGTTTTGGGAAGCAGCTGGAGCACGCGTAAGTGCGTGATTTTTGTACCCTGCGGCCACTCGAAGTCGCTATCATACACATTCATCACCGCTACGCGCGCCGGAGGGATCCGAGCAGCGTCGGCCCATCCTTGATGCCCCCGGGGGATGACCGGAGGTTTTGGCCGCGGGCGAATAGGAATAGGGCTTGCACAGGAGATATCCGGATCGCGGTACAATAGTTCCCGATTCCCATACCGATCCATCCAATAAATGCCCCGATTTTTGGCAGCCGGATCCAACACCACAAGGAATTCCTCCTCGCTAAGAGGCCAGGGGGTCCCGTAAACCATGTACGGGCGGATAGGTCGGCCCTCCGCCTCCGGAAATGGAACCTCCGGGGTTAATCGCTCCACCTGAGACATCGCTCCGTCGTCCGGGATAGTTGGGTCCACTAACACCAAAGAGCCAAATTCATGCCCATGATGAGCCGCCGCCACCCCTATGAATTTCTCAGAACCAGGAATCGCCCGAATTCGCATGAGCATCCAAGGCCTAAGTTCCCGCCGCAAGGGATAATTTCCATGGGGTGCTCGAGGATTTCGGCCATCAGGGAAGCAGGTCCACATGTGATGAGCGATATTGGTATCACGATCCACATAGTCCCAACGTGTATAGACGATCATACCGTCGTGGCTGACACTGGGATGCCATTCGTGGGTTTCGTGGAAGCTTAATGGCTCGATCGATCCCGTTTCCGGATCCAAAACATGCAACGTGTATACCGGGCAATGCCGACCACAGCGAAGAAAGCCACCTCGCCGCATGGAGATAAAGGCCACCCGATTATCCGGCAAAACACAAGGATCGAACTCGTCCCAGGGCCCGTCAGTAAGTTGCTCCAACTGGGAACCATCGACCCGGCAACGAAACAGATGGTAACAAATCTCTGGGGCCCACTCATAAGCCTCCCGGCCCTGATACTTCGGCCAAGCTTTCGCCTCGGTATAGGCGAAGTAAATCCACCTCGCGTCCCAGTCAAGTTCCGGTGACAAAAAGCTTCCTCCCACCAGAAGTTGCCCCGCAAGCCGACCCTTTTGCACCTTCGATCCTTGAAGAAGATTGATCAACTTTGGCTTTTCGCCAAAAGGGTCTACTAGCACGTACAGGCCGCCACCAGGCACCGCGTTTACGCCATAATATTGATCGCACATATGGAAAATGCCGGCAGGATCGCGGCGTTTGATAAACAAGATCTTATCGAAATCCAGCAACTTGCCCGCCAGAGCCAATTTCCGCAGCACTTCCCGTACAGCAACAAAGATCTCCCTTCGAGCTGCCTCGGGGATCTCACTGTCACTGTGGGAACTCAATTTTCTTACGCGATCTTTCCACCGAGAAAGCTCTGCTGCTAGCTCCTCTATTTTGTCCCCGGAGCCTTCAGAAAGGCGTCGCCAAGCCAGGCGTTCTGCCCGGGAAATAACCTGCTCGATGTGCTCCAGTGAAAAAGCGGGCAAAGTTCGGCCCGATTGTTCCTGGTGTCCAAAAAAGCCGAGATGGTTCTGCCATTGACGGAAACGGATGTCCTCAGCCTCCCAATCTGCCTCAACTTGCTTCCGGATTGAATCCGCTACATCCTCAATAAATAAATCCGAAACAGATCTGCTCCCCTGCGGCAGAAGGTCCCCACCACATTCGCCCGCCCATCCAACACTCTCGCACCAAAATAAAGCAACGATCAAAGAAGCTACGCTCAAAAGACCTACGGCGGGTCCGCAATGACCGGAGCCCAGAATAGCGGGCCTGAAAACTAGTCCAATACCGGAGCAACTCTTCAGCATAGTCCGAAGACCCTTTCGAAACTTTTCCCTCGCGGGCGGCAAGTTTGAGTCCTGCCCGCTTGCAGCAAATTCTTGAAAGATATTCCCACCAGACCTAACGGCAAACGTTCCCTATGCCCCAGGGACCAAACCCCGGGGACCAAACTGCCCCGGTTCTCCTCTCATTAGTGCAGAAGACACTCCATCCTCACCCCAAAGAGGAACCCCACATCAACCCAGGTAATTATCCCCAATAAGCATTTTTGCGGGCTGCTGCCACCGATGCAATCAAGAACGAAGGGAATTCGTTTTTGCTTCTTAAACCACATACCCCTCCCCACCGAGTTGGCCCAAGGCTGACGATCCCTGGAAGCCAGGGAACGAAAAAAATCGTCTAGGTTTCCAAAGTCAGCATCCAAAGGCAGGAAGAGACAAGCCTGCTTCATGGGGGCATCAAAGAATCAGCATGGCATCGCCGTAGCTATAAAACCGGTATTCCTCCCGGATGGCTTCCTCATAAGCCCGCCGCATTAGCTCACAGCCTCCAAAGGCATACACAAGGACCAACAAGGTGGAACGAGGCAGATGAAAGTTTGTGACCATGCCATCGACAAGTTTGAACTGGTAAGGTGGGCGGATGAAGAGATTTGTCTCGCCGGCAAAGGGCTTCAATGTCCCATCTTGAGCAGCTGTTTCCAAGGTTCTCACCGAGGTCGATCCCACGGCAATCACTCGGCCTCCCTTACGGCGGCAATCCAAGATCCGCTCCACTGTCTCTTCCGAAACGCGAGCCCATTCTGCGTGCATTTGATGCTCGCTGACACGAGCCGATTGAATCGGCTTGAACGTGCCCAAACCAATGTGGAGGGTAACCCAGCACAACTCGATGCCGGCTTGCCGCAACTCCCCCAAAAGCCGTTCCGTAAAATGGAGGCCAGCTGTAGGAGCCGCCACCGATCCCGGTTGCCGGGCATAGACGGTCTGGTAGCGTTCCCGGTCGGACTCCACCATTTGTCCCCCTCGGATGTAGGGAGGGATGGGAACACGTCCCACACGATTGAGAATCGTTTCTGCCGGTTCTTCGGATTCCGGCCGCATAATCCAGGTTCCGTCCTGATCCCTCACCCCCACACTCAGTCGAACGTCCTCCCGACCTTGGAGGTCTACCAGAGTGATTGTTTCCCCATACTGGAGCTTCCCACGGGTTTTTCCGATCACTCGCCAAAATCGCTCTCCCTCCAAGCGAAGGAATAGGCCCTCCCAACGGCCGCCAGTGGAAGTCCTAAAACCTACGAGCCGGGCCGGAATCACCTTGGTGTCATTAAAGACCAGACAGTCCCCAGGCCGGAGAATTTTCGGCAAATCACGAACTCGGTGATGATGGATGCTTCCCCTTCGCCGGCGAACCACCATCAAACGGGCATCCTCCCGATTGGGAAGGGGCTCTTGTGCGACGAGTCGGCGTGGTAACTGGAAATCGTATAAGCTCAAATCATCCCACCAATTTTCCGATCCCAACCCCGGTTTGGATCCCAAATCGCCTGGGCCGCAAGGCACTTTAGCCCACCTCCATGGTAAACCCAATTCTAAAACCAGTTACTTCCGTTCCACCCCGCCACTTCTTGCGAAAACTCTGGAGGAACAATTCTCCTGCCTAACCCCAAAATTGACTAAAATTCCCCGTCAAATACTTCTTTTTTCATCCGGAAACTTATGATCCAGTTTCATCCGGAAGGTTATGATCCAGAAACATTCGACGAACTTCGGGAGAATTCGTTTTGACAAAATCCATCGAAGAACTGGGGTCCGTATGTGGATTATTTCCTTTTTAACGACCTGTATACTGCAGCACATCCCAGATTCTCTAGATCTCCTAGATGATCATTCAGATGCTGCTGCAGCGGCATATTCCCTGCATAATCGATTGCAACCCTAAACCTTTCACCCCTGGCTCCCGCAGAGATTTCGGATGGCCTACATCGAGAAAAACCTCGAGTCCCTTTTCTATCCCCTTTACTGGTATGATGACTACTCCATTAGTGGCATACCGCG
>Ga0308415_1000756_pt1 | contig 14326 bp, 15 predicted proteins | sample HotsprSampleOS55_FD_203465 | JGI IMG/M metagenome (GOLD analysis project Ga0308415, IMG submission 203465) | Hot spring phototrophic mat microbial communities from Octopus Spring, Yellowstone National Park, Wyoming, United States - 20090730_OS55 ... | reverse complement strand
TAGTTACAAAACTTCGTGTCTTCGTGCCTTTTTGGTTCCGTATACCTTTGCGGTGAGGGCTGGGATGTTTCTCTGGATGGCCGGTGGGGGAACGGGCGGGCACGTCTATCCGGGGCTGGCCGTTCTGGAGGCGCTGAGGGGCCTGGGGCCGGTGGACGTGCTCTACGTGGGCGGCCGGGGCAGCGTGGAGGAGCGGCTGGCGGCCCGCGCGGGGCTTCCCTTCGCCGGGATACCGGCCGGGGGGCTGCACGGGCTGGCGCCCTGGCGGGCCGCGCGCAATCTGGTCAAACTGGCGCTGGGAGTCTTTACCGCACTGCGGTTGGGTCGCCGTCGCCGGCCGGACGTCCTCTTCGTCACCGGCGGGTACGCCAGCGTGCCGGTGGCGCTGGCGGCGTGGGCCCTGCGGGTGCCCATTCTGCTCTACCTGCCGGACATTGAGCCGGGGCTGGCGGTGCGGTTCATCGCCCGTCTGGCCACCCGCATCGGGGTGACGGTGGAGGACTCGCGGGCTTTCCTGCCGGCCTGCAAGGTGGTGGTGACGGGCTACCCGGTCCGGCCGGAGTTCGCCGGGATAGAGCGGGCGGCGGCGCGGGCGGCGCTGGGGCTGCCGGACGGGGAGCCGGTGCTTTTGGCCTTCGGGGGCAGCACGGGCGCCCGGAGTATCAACCAGGCGGTGGTGGAGAACCTGGAGGTCCTGTTGGAGGTGGCGCACGTGGTCCACATCAGTGGGGAGCGGGACTGGCCCTGGGTGGCGGCGCGGGCGGACACCCTTCCGGCCCCCGCGCGGGGCCGCTACCACCCGTCCCCGTATCTGCACGGCGCGGCGATGGGGCAGGCGCTGGCGGACACCCTTCCGGCCCCCGCGCGGGGCCGCTACCACCCGTACCCATATTTGCACGGAGCGGCGATGGGGCAGGCGCTGGCGGCGGCGGACCTGGCGGTCTGTCGGGCCGGGGCGTCCACGCTGGGGGAGTTGCCGTACTTCGGCCTGCCGGCCGTCCTGGTGCCCTACCCGTATGCCTGGCGGTACCAGCGGGTGAATGCGGAGTGGCTGGCCTCGCGCGGCGCGGCGGTCATTCTGGAGGACGCGCGGCTGAAGGAGGAGTTGGTGCCGACGGTGCGGTCGCTGCTGGGAGATTCGGCGCGTCTTTCGGAGATGCGGGAGCGCGCGCGGGCCCTGGCCCGTCCTGATGCGGCTCAGAGACTGGCCCAGTTGTTGGTAGAAATTGGGGGCATGCCATGATGCCACTCAACACCTTCTTCTGGCTGGTCGTCCTGATGTTTGGCTTCATCGGCGCGCTGCGGGGATGGGTGCGGGAGTTGCTGGTCACCCTGGCCATTATCTCCGCCTACTTCCTGCGCTGGCTGGTGCTGAATGTGATTCCCCCCCTCGGGAATTTTCTGATGGAACGTTCTCCCAGGGAGCAATTTTACATCTTCAGTTTCCTGTTCATCTTGATGGCCTTTTTCGGCTATGCCGGACCCGCTATATCCCCCTATCTAGCCAGCAAGGCCCGGCGGGAGAAGATTCAGGACTTCATTCTCGGGATGATTATTGGTGCCTTCAACGGTTACTTGCTGGCAGGAACGATCTGGGGCTTTCTGGATGCGGCGGGGTATGGCATTTGGGGCATCGCAGCACCGTCGGAGGGTACCGCTGCCGCCCAACTGGCCGCCCGTTTTCTGCCCCGCGTCTGGATGACCGACACGCTGGTTCTCATCCTGACCGGGGCGACGTTGATTGTGGTGCTGGTTGTCCTACTGTAAGGTTTCGGAGGAATATTTATGGAAAAAGAAATCTTGCACATTAAGAAAGGGGCTCTCGGGCCTATACGGAATTTGCCGGAAAGCGGATTGGAGATTTACCCATTTACCCTGTTCATTGGTAAGCAAGGAACGGGGAAGTCGCTGGTATCCCAACTGATTTATTTCTTTAGGAATCTACCTTTACTGGTCCGCTATTATAGGGCAAGAATGGGTCCAGAGGCAAGCCCGGAGAGGATCGTTCGGGCAGCCCTGGATAATCTTCGGAGCGCCCGAAGAGCCATAGCGGTTTTCGCTGACCCCTCTGCTATAGTGACGTACGGTTATGCTGGTCAGGAGTGGGGATTCCGTATGGATCGCCGAAACCGGCTGATTTACCCTCACCAATCTATGAAGAGAGATATTGAACGCATGCACGGCCGCCTGGAAACTGGTAGGCTGGGCAAGGCCGTATATATCCCGGCGGAAAGAATCCTGTACTCTCACGCCCAGGCCCCATCTGTTTGGGAAATTCTCTCGTGGCCCTCTACGCTCTTTCGTTTTGGGGATTTGATGGAAATGGTTGCCGAGACGTTTCACCAGTGGGAAGACGGCCAACCGGATACTGTAGAAGGGCAAAGGATTCGTGAGATTGGGAAGCAAGCGCTGGGAGGAGAGGCATATCGGGTGGGGGAACGGTGGAAATGGGAGTTCGGAGGAAAAGAACGGCTGGACATAGATATGGCCTCCTCAGGCCAGAAAGCGAACTGGCCCCTGGTCCTGCTGGCGGAGGCACTGTTTACCTGGCGCCGGGACCGGGAGATACCGGAGGACTTCGCGATCCACGTGGAGGAGCCCGAAATTCACCTGCACCCGGAGGCCCAGGTCGCGATGGTCAAAATCCTGGCCTACCTGGTCAACCACGGCTTCCGGGTCCTGGTGACGACGCATTCTATGACCGTTCTCTACGTGCTCAACAACCTGATAGAAGCGTCGGCGCTGCCAGAAGATTACACGGAGCCGGGCATTCCCGAACCCGAAGTGCGCCTGAAGCCGGGCAAAGTGGGGGCCTACTTCTTCCGTGAGGATGGAGTGGTGGTGGACCTGGTGGATAAAGCCCTCGGCGTGATCTCAGAGGCGGAATTGGCGGAAGTGGGGGAATCTCTGGTCGTAGAGGCGAACCGGATAGACTACCTGAGGGCGTATGGGAGGTGAGGATGTGCCGGCTGGCCCAGTACTGCATCTACGACTCATCCCGGCAGTCCACTTTTGCCCTCAGGGGGATCTCGGTAACCGTGCAGAAAGATGAACGACTTTGGGCCTATGATCTGGAGGCATATTTCGGAGATATGGGTTTCAAAAGACCGGATCACCTGCTCGTGGGCCGGGTCGGAGAAGAGCCCTGGGTGGTCGTATTGATGGAGTCCAAGAGTCGGACCGGGTGGTCCCATGCCCTGGGAAAATTCAAAGATGTCCGTCCTGCTTTGGGGAAGGGCGGAGAAGAAGGAGGGGAAGAGCACCACTGGGAATGTGCTTCCCTTTTGCCCCTGGGGAGAGAGCACCGGGTTGTTGCGGTCGTCGTCGGTCAGGTGGGTTCAGAGTACCGGAAATTCATCACCCCAGAGGGTTCTGGGGACCGGAAACGGCCAGCGAAAATCATCCCTTCCTGGAGGGGCAAAGAGATTGTTGTCGTTCAACCCCTCTGGGGAAAGAAATTCGGATCGTTGAGAGAGTTCTGGGTTTACCTGGGCATTCGTGGCAGGGGTGAGGTCTGATGCCCGGATTGCAGGATGCCCGTCACGTTCACTTCATCGGCATCGGCGGAGCGGGGCTCTCCGCCATTGCGCGCGTGCTGATGGAGCGCGGGGCCGCCGTCTCCGGCTCTGATCTGGCCCTCTCCCCGGCAGCAGAGGCGCTGGCGCGGGACGGCGCGCAGGTCTACATCGGCCACCGGGCCGGGCACGTCGCCGGAGCAGATGTGGTGATTGCCTCCTCAGCAGTGCGGGAGGACAACGTGGAGGTCCAGGCCGCGCGGGCGGCGGGCATCCCGGTGCTCCGGCGCGCCGAGGTCCTGGGACAACTGATGGAAGGGTGCATCGGCATCGCCGTCGCCGGAACCCACGGCAAGACGACAACGACGGCGATGATCGCCACCGTCCTCTGGGAGGCCGGCCTGGACCCGACCTTCATCATCGGCGGGACGATGGTGGGGCTGGGGATCAACGCCCGCGCGGGCGGCGGCCCGCACTTCGTCGTAGAGGCGGACGAGTACGACCGGACGTTCCTGGGATTTGCGCCGCGCATCGCCGTTGTGACCAACGTGGAGCACGACCACCCGGATTGCTACCCGACCTTCGCCGACTTCCGGCGGGCCTTCGCCGAATTTGTGGCCCGCATCCCGGCGGATGGCCTGCTGGTCGCCTGCTGGGACCACCCGGTGGCGCGGGAACTGGGCCGGGAACGGCAGGCCCAGGGGGGTCGGGTGGTCTTCTACGGTCGGGAACGGGGCGCTGAATGGACGGCCCGGCGGGTCCACGCCAACCCGTCTGGCGGAGTGGATTTCTACGCGGTCCGGTCGGGGCGGACGCTGGGGGAGGTCCGGCTGCGGGTGCCGGGGGAGCACAACGTCCTGAACGCGCTGGCCGCGCTGGCCGTCGCCGACGAAGTGGGGGTGCCCTTCCCCACCGCGCGGGCAGCGCTGGGCGGGTTCCGGGGCGTGGGGCGCCGGTTTGAGATCAAGGGGGAGGCAGAGGGGGTGGTCGTGGTGGACGACTATGCCCACCACCCGACGGAAATCCGGACCACCCTGGCGGCGGCCCGCCAGCGGTTTCCGGGCCGTCGGATCTGGGCCGTCTGGCAGCCGCACACGTACAGCCGGACGAAGGCCCTGCTGGAGGAGTTTGCCCAGGCCTTTGACGGGGCCGACCACGTGGTCGTCCTGCCCATTTACGCCGCGCGGGAGTCGGACACGCTGGGGGTGAGCAGCGCCGATGTCGTGGCCCGGATGCGCCACCCCGACGCGCGGCTGGTGGGGTCGCGGGAGGAGGCAGTGGCGCTCCTGGGCACGGAGGTCCGCCCCGGCGACGTGGTCCTCACCCTGGGCGCGGGCGACGGGGATAAGGTGGGGGAGTGGCTGCTGGAGGCGCTGGGAGCGAAAACGTGAAGCGTGAAACGTGAAGCGTGAAGCGTGAAACGTGAAACGTGAAAAGCGAGGTCGGTCGGAGGTGATAGGATGTCCACTCAGAGCGAACGATCGTGGGGGCGGCTGCAGCGAGTACGGCGGCGACGCCGGAAGCGGAACGCTTTCGCCAGCGAGGTCCTGGCGGCCAAGATAGAACTGGTGCAGGCCCAGAAAAGGTCCCGCTCCGGGCGGTAGATGGGGCGAAAGGCTCCGCGTTTAAGGCAGAATCTCAAAGTGGTCGCAGTGGGAGGGGCGCACGACAGCAAAGTGTCGGCGGTCCAAAGTGAGGATTCGTCTGGCATCCAATCGTTCTGCGAGGGCCACAATAGCGGCATCTACGAAATCCAGGCCGATGTCCTCGTAGCGCTCAAGAAGTTCCAGGACTCGCGGCAGGTCATCCGGGTAAAGGGGTTCCAGGGGAACATCGTTACGGACAAGTTCCTGAACAAACCGCTGGAGTGCCCTGCGGCCCAGCCGCGAATCCAGCAGGTAGCAGATTTCTGGGAGTACCGGGCAGGGAAGAACATAGGGGCTGGTAAGAGTCCGGGCAATGGCCAGCACAGCATGATGATGACGGTCACTGGCATCGGCCAGAGCGAAGAGGAAACTGGTATCAAGCAGGGCCAGAAAGGGGCTTCCAGCCATAGGGAGGACAGGCCTCTGAGGCCAGAATCTCTTCAGTACGTTCAGCAATATCGCCCTGACCGGAAGTGCCCAGCCCGGCGATGGCCATTAAGAAAGCGACAGGAGAGGGATGGGTTCTCTCTTCGTAAACTTGAAGGGCATCCGCGATCACATCGGCCGGACGGCGCTGCTCCCGCCGGGCAATAGAACGGATTCGCCGAACCAGGTTTCGGTCCCAAATCCAGATCATTTTGGCTCTCCCTGAAAGGGATTATACCATATCGGGTAAGCGCACGCAAGATTTTCACTTACATTTTCCCAAACGTTGTAGGGCAACTGCGAGCAGTTGCTCTACAGGGCTGCCAAGCCCATTGAAATTAGGGTACACTTGTAGCCTGGCTTATGGACATTTCTCCACTTCTGGAATGGGCCTCGGGATTGGGAGAGCGGGCGCGGCGGGATGAACCGCTGGCGTCCTATACCGCCATGCGCGTGGGGGGGCCCGCCGACCTCCTGGTGGTCTGCCGGACGACGGAGGAGGTCGTGGAGGCGGTGGGGCGGGCGCGCGCGGCGGGGGTCCCGTGGCTGGTCCTGGGCGGCGGCTGCAACGTCCTGGTCTCCGACGCCGGGGTGCGGGGGCTGGTGGTCGTCCATCGGGCCGACCGGACCCGCATCGGGGCCGACGGTACGGTCTGGGTGGAGGCCGGGGCGCCGATGGCCGCGCTGGCCCGGGAGACGGCGGCCCGCGGCCTGGCCGGGCTGGAGTGGGCGGCGGGGCTCCCCGGTACCGTCGGCGGGGCAGTGGTGGGCAATGCCGGTGCCTTCGGGGGCGACGTGGCCTCGGTGCTGCGAAGCGTCACCCTGCTGGTGCCCGATGGGGAGGTGACCGAGCGGCCCGCCGAGTGGATGGAGTTCTCCTACCGGGAAAGTCGGATCAAGCGGACCCCGCGCCCGGAGCGGCCCGTCATCCTGGCGGCGACGTTTGCCCTGACGCCCGGTGACCCGGCCGCGCTGGTGGCCCATATAGACGAAATTCTGGCCTGGCGGCGCACCCGCCACCCGTCGGGAGCCACAATGGGGTCCACGTTCAAGAACCCGCCCGGAAACCACGCAGGGCGCCTGATAGAGCAGGCCGGGCTGAAGGGGTACCGTATCGGCGGGGTGATGGTCTCGGAGTTGCATGCCAACTTCCTCATCAACACGGGCTCCGCCACCGCTGCCGACGTCCGGGCCCTCATCCGGCACATCCAGACGGAAGTGGAGCGACGGTTTGGGGTCCGCCTGGAGCCAGAGGTGGAATTCATTGGGTGGGACGCGGAGGGGAATTAACAATTAACAATGACCAATGAACAAATGACCAATGAGCAAATGACCAATGAGCAGATGACCAATGGCCGATTCTTCGTGTCTTTGTGTCTTGGTGGTTTTCAAGGAGAACCGTGAGCAAGAGAATACGGGTAGGCGTGCTGTTTGGCGGGCGGTCGGGGGAGCACGAGATCAGTCTGATCTCGGCCCGCTCGGTGATGCGGGTGATGGACCCGGAGAAGTACGAGGTGGTGCCCATTGGCATCACCAAAGAGGGGCGCTGGCTGGCCTCGGGCGACCCGATGGCTGCGCTCTCCCAGGGCGACGAGGGCCTCAGCCGCCCTGTCGCGCTCCTGGGCGACCCGGCCTGCCGGGGAGTGGTCTCCCTGAAGGAACTGGAGCCCCACCTGGCCCGCGCGCTCCTGGCCGAACTGGACGTCGTCTTCCCGGTCCTGCACGGGCCCTACGGCGAGGATGGGACGGTCCAGGGGCTGCTGGACCTGGCGGGCATCCCGTACGTTGGCGCGGGGGTGGCCGCCTCGGCGCTGGGGATGGACAAGGTCCTCTTCAAGGACGTGATGCGGGCCCACGGGATTCCCGTCGTCCAGCACATCGTGGTCAAGCGCAAGGAGTGGGAACGGGACCCGGAGGGGGTGCTGGACCGGGTGGAGCAGGAACTGGAGTACCCGGTCTTCACCAAACCGGCCAACCTGGGCTCCAGCGTCGGGGTGAACAAGTGCCGAAACCGGAAGGAACTGGCGCGGGGGCTGACGGACGCGGCCCAGTACGACCGGAAACTGCTGGTGGAGGCGGCGGTCCCGCAGGCGCGGGAGATTGAGGTGAGCGTCCTGGGGAACGACGACCCCATTGCCTCGGTGCCGGGGGAGATCATCCCCAGCCGGGAGTTCTACAGTTACGCCGCCAAGTACCTGGACGACGGTGAACGGGCGTCCCAACTGTTGATTCCGGCACAGCTACCGGAGGAGGTGGCGGAGCGGGCGCGGGAACTGGCCCTTCGGGCCTATCTGGCGGTGGACTGTGCCGGGATGGCGCGGGTGGACTTTCTGCTCTCGCGGGAGACGGGGGAACTCTACGTGAGCGAGTTGAACACCATTCCCGGCTTCACGGCGATCAGCATGTACCCGAAACTGTGGGAGGCCAGCGGCATCCCCTACCCGGAGTTGATTGACCGGTTGATCGGACTGGCGCTGGAGCGGCGGGCTGACCTGGCGCGGAATCGGGTGTCGTATCAGCCGGAGGAGGGGGAAAATCGATGCTGACGAAACTGATTGTAAAGAACTTTAAAATGTTCACTGAGGCTGAGATAGATCTCGCGGACCGGGTCGTTTTTGTTGGGCCCAACAATTCAGGGAAGACCTCTGCCCTTCAAGCGATTGCCTTATGGGATGTGGGGGTGAAACGCTGGCTGGAGCGGCGCGGCAGTGAAAACATTCCAGCAGAGCGGGCAGGGGTGACCGTTGGACGACAGGATTTGATTTCCATTCCCGTTCCTTCAGCGAAATTGCTGTGGCGCGATTTGCACGTCCGTGAGGTGAAAAGGGCGGGGGGGAAACCCCAGACTCGCAACGTGCGGATTGAGATCGGGGTTGAGGGGGTTACAGGGGAGAAGAGGTGGGAATGCCGCCTGGAATTTGATTATGCCAACGAAGAGTCGATCTATTGCCGTCCCCCTCTTGGATCGGACGGTCGCCGTATGGAGGTTCCCGCTCACTTACGGGACCTCCGGGTGGCTTACCTGCCGCCGATGTCCGGGCTGGCGGCGCGGGAGGACCGACTGGAAATCGGTTCTATCCGTATGCGATTGGGCGAGGGGCGGACCGCGGAGGTTTTACGGAACCTTTGCTGGCAGGTCCTCCAAGGGGAAAACGGAGAGCAGAAGTGGGAGCAAATCTGCGGTTACATAGAGCGTCTTTTCGGTTCACACCTCAACCGCCCCCAATATATCGCAGAACGAGGGGAGATTACCATGAGTTATCGTACTCGTTCCGGTACCACGCTGGATATTTCTGCTACCGGACGAGGAGAGCAACAGACCTTGCTTTTGCTGGCTTACATGGCGATTCATCCCGGTGCAGTGCTCCTGTTTGATGAGCCGGATGCCCACCTGGAAATCCTACGCCAGCGGCAGATTTATGAAGTCCTTTCTGAGCAGGCGGAACGCACGAACAGTCAGTTGATTGCCGCCAGCCACTCTGAGGTCCTGCTGAATGAGGCGGCCAGGAGAGATGTGGTCGTTGCTTTTGTGGGGAAACCCCACCGAATTGACGACCGCGGTAGTCAATTGCTGAAAGCCCTGCGGGACATCGGTTTTGAAGATTATTACCAGGCCGAGAACACCGGGTGGGTTCTGTATTTAGAAGGCTCAACGGATTTGGCCATTCTGCGTACCTTTGCCCAACGATTGAATCATCCGGCTCAATCTGCGCTGGAGCGTCCCTTTGTCCATTATGTCGCCAATCAACCGCCCAAGGCTCAGGAGCACTTTTATGGTTTGCGGGAAGCGAAACCAAACCTGGTCGGGATTGCCATTTATGACCGATTAGACCGGGAACTGCCTGCTGATCCCAATTTAAAACAGATGATGTGGTCCCGGCGTGAACTGGAGAACTATTTGTGCCAGCGGGAAACCCTTTTGGCATACGCCGAGGCGGAGGGGCGTAAACAAGAAGGAGCCCCGTTATTTGCCCAGAGATGGCGGCAGTTTATGGAGGAAGCGATCCAGGAAGTTGAGCAGGCTTTGAAAACTCTGGGAAGGGATCCCTGGGGAGCGGACATCAAAGCCAGTGAGGAGTTTTTGGATCCTCTGTTCAAACGGTTTTATGAGAAGTTGGGCTTACCCAACAAGATGTCCAAGACCAACTATCATATTTTAGCCGAATTTGTGCCTGCGGAGGCTATTGATCCCGAAATCCGCCAGGCCTTAGATGCGATCTGGGGAACCGCTCAGAGGGCAAACCCAAGGCAGGATTAAGCGAGCAGGCCTGGAGGAGACTATGCCCCCAGCACGACGAGGCAGTAGACGGCGGCAGAATTTCCGGCAGAGCGTCCCGTTGGTCATCGGTGGCAGGACGACGGCCTGGCCCACTCCCACGCGCCCGGCGGCTATGCTGGGCAGTATGGGGGGAATTGCCCTTCTGGGGCTGGTCCTGTGGTTCGCCTTCAGCCCCCCGTTCTTCATCACCAGCGCGCAGGTGGTGGGAGCCCAGCGGGTCCCGCCCCAGGCCGTGTTCGCCGCCAGCGGACTGGAACGGCTGCACATTCTCTGGGCCAACCCCCGCACGGCAGAGCGACGCATCCTGGAGAATATTCCGTCCATAGAGCGGGCGCGGGTCTCCTGCCAGTTGCCGGCCCGGTGCGTCATCGCCGTCACCGAGCGGGAGGTGATGGTGGCCTGGGAGCAGGGCGGGGTCTACTACTGGGTGGACCGCGCAGGCGGCGCCTTCCCGGCGGCCGGACCGCTGGAGGGGAAATGGCGGGTCAGCGGGCCAATCCCCACCGATAAACGGGGGCTGGTGGTCCAGGACGTGCTGGTCGGGCTGGAGGAACTGGAACGGTTGGGCGTTCGTCCGGGCCCGGTTCTCTATCGGCCCGGTCGCGGGCTGGTACTGGAAGACCCGGCGGGCTGGCGGGTGGTCGTGGGCCAGGGGACGGGAATGGCCCGCCGGCTCCAGGTCTACATGAAAATCCGCGCCCATTTGGTGGCGAAGGGGATCACCCCCCGGTTCGTGGACGTCCGCTTCCCGGACGCGCCGTATTATTCGGTGACCAATGACTGGTAGTTCCTCACCCCACCCCCGGCGGCTTCGCCGCGTTGGGGGAGGGGTGAGGTACCGGAGGGCCGTATGGAGCAGACGGTCGTCGGCATAGATGTGGGTTCCAGCAAAATCTGTACCCTGGTGGGGGAAATCCGGGAGGACGTGGGCCTGCGCGTCATCGGCGTGGGCATCGTCCCCTCGCGCGGCCTGCGCAAAGGCTCCGTTGTCAACCTGACCGAGGCAACGGCCGCGATCGCTGCCTCGGTCCAGGAGGCGGAACGGTCTTCCGGCTACCGGATTGAGCGGGCCTACGTCAGCCTCAGCGGCCCCCACATCGCGTCCCTCAACAGCCGGGGGGTCATCGCCGTCCCCCGCCGGGAGGAGGGGATCGCGGTGGAGGACGTGGACCGGGCGCTGGACGCGGCGGGCGCCGTCGCCATACCCTATAACCGGGAACTGCTCCACGTCATCCCGCGCCACTACATCGTGGACGGACAGGAGGGGGTGCGGGATCCGGTGGGGATGCACGGGTTCCGGCTGGAGGTGGAGGCCCACGTCATCACCGCGTCCTCTATGGCGATCCAGAATCTGATCAAGTGTGTCGCCGCCGCCGGGGTGGAGGTGGACGAGATGGTCCTGGGGCCGCTGGCGGCGGGGGACGCCGTCCTCACGGAGAACGAGCGGGAGGTTGGGGTGGTGCTGGTGGACATCGGCGGCGGCACCACCGACATCGCCATTTTTATTGACGGCACCGTCTGGCATACGGCGTCGCTGGGCATCGGCGGGGAGTACATCACCAACGACATCGCCATTGGCCTGCGGCTGCCCACCGAGGTCGCCGAGCAGGTGAAGGTCCGCTACGGGCACGCCCGTCCGGCCCAGGTGGGCCAGGATGAGCGGTTCCCGGCGGAACCGTTCGGCGAGAGTGGCCCGCAGATGCTCCCCCGCTGGAAGATGGCGGAGATCATTGAGGCCCGCGCGGCGGAAATTCTGGAAATGGTCCAGACGGACATCAAGCGCTCCGGCTACGACGGCCTGCTCCCGGCGGGCGTCGTCCTCTGTGGCGGGGTCGCCCAGTTGCCCGGCATGCCGGAACTGGCGCGGGAGGTGCTGGGGCTGCCGGTCCGGGTGGGCCGTCCGCAGGGGCTGGTGGGGCTGGTGGACCGGATCAGCGGCCCGGCCTTCGCCGTCGCGGCCGGCCTGATGGGCTGGGGGATGACCGCCGACGTCCGCCGCCCGCTGCCCAGAGGCGGGCCGTCGCTGGGGAAACGGCTCCGGGAGTGGCTGCGCGCCCTGCTCCCCGGATAACCCATTTCACGCTTCACGTTTCACGTTTCACGTTTCACATCCCACATCCTGGAGGTCGCTCATGAAACCGTCCGAGAACTTCGCCCGAATCCGTGTGGTCGGGGTTGGCGGCGGCGGGAGCAACGCCGTCAACCGGATGATAGAGGCGGGCATCGCCGGGGTGGACTTCATCGCCGTCAACACCGATGCCCAGGCGCTCATGCTCTCCAACGCGCCCACCCGCGTGCGCATCGGCGACAAACTGACGCGCGGGCTGGGCGTCGGCGGTAATCCGGAACTGGGCCGCAAGGCCGCCGAGGAGTCCATGGACGAACTCTACCAGGTCCTGGACGGCTCCGACATGGTCTTCATCACCGCCGGGATGGGCGGCGGGACGGGGACCGGGGCTTCGCCCGTCGTCGCCAAAATCGCCCGGGAGATGAACGCCCTGACCATTGGCATCGTCACCCGCCCCTTCTTCTTTGAGGGGAAGAAGCGGGCCGAACTGGCGGCGACGGGCATTGAGGCCCTGAAGGAGCAGGTGGACACCCTCATCGTCATCCCCAACGACCGCCTGCTGGAGATTGTGGAGAAACGGGTCAGTCTCCAGGACGCCTTCCGCTTGGCGGACGACGTTCTCCGGCAGGGCATCCAGGCCATTTCGGAGGTCATCACCGTCCCGGGCCTCATCAATCTGGACTTCAACGACGTCCGGGCTGTGATGTCCGAGGGCGGCGCGGCGCTGATGGCGGTGGGCCAGGGCAGCGGCGAGAACCGGGCCCAGGAGGCCGCGCATCAGGCCATATCCAACCGTCTGCTGGACATCACCATTGACGGCGCCCAGCGCATCCTCTTCAACATCACCGGCGGGCCCGACATGAGTCTGCACGAGGTCTACGAGGCGGCGACGGTCATTCGCGAGACGGCCCACCCGGATGTGGACCTGCGGTTCGGTGCGGTGATTGACGAGGAAATGGGCGACACGGTGCGCATTACCCTCATCGCCACCGGCTTTGACGCCGGACAGTGCCCGCCGAAGGCGGCCCGGGTTCCCGCGCGGGAGACTCTGGAGCGCCCACTCCCCGTCTTTGATAAGGACGACCTGGAGATTCCCGCCTTCCTGCGCCGCCGCGCCGGGTGATGGGTCTCACACAAAGACACAAAGGCACAAAGGAAAAAAGAAAAAACTTCGTGTCTTTGTGTCTTGGTGAGAGGTATCAGGAGGTACTATGGCGGAGGGCGTCGGCCTGACCGCGCGCTCGTCCCTGAAAGAGGCCATTCCGGCCTTTCAGGACTATATGCGCGCGCGGGACTTTAGCCCGCATACCATTCGCTCCTTCACCTCGGACCTGCGCATCCTGGGCGAGTACATCGGCATGGAAACGGCAGTGGGCGACATCGGCACCCGTGACCTGAACCGATTCGTCCACTGGCTCACCGACGAGCGGGACGTCCCCTGCACGCCCAAGTCCCTCTCCCGCCGGATCACCACCCTCAAGGTCTTCTTCGGCTGGCTGGCGGAGACGGGCGTCCTGCCGGAGGACCCCGCCGCGCCGGTCATCCACCGTCCCGTCCTGACCGGTCCGCCGCGGGTGCTGCGCGAGGAGGAGATCGCGCGCGTGTTAGAGGTGACGGAGGCCCTGCGCCGCGCCGACCCCCCGGACGCCCGCCCGCATCTCCTGGTCACCCTGCTGCTCCACACCGGCATCAAAAAGGGCGAATGCATGAACATCGCGCTGGACCACATAGACCTTTCCGACCCGGCGCGGCCGATGTTGTGGGTGCGGTACGCCAGCCCGCGCCGCAAGCACAAGGAACGACGCCTGCCGCTGCCCGCCGACTGGCCCGCCGTTCTGGCCGAATACCGTGCCCAATACGACCCCCAGGACCGACTGTTTCCCTGCACCGCGCGCAATCTGGAGTACGTGCTGGACGACGTGGCCCGGCAGGCCGGGCTGACTGGAGGCCTCTCCTTTGAGACGTTGCGCTGGACCTGCGCGGTGCGCGACTACCGCGCGGGCATGACCCCGGAGCAGTTGCGGCAAAAACTGGGCCTCACCCGCATCTCCTGGCGGGAAGTGGAGCCCAAAATCGCCCGGCTGGCGGGGAAATAACGACGGACGACAGACCACGGACCACAGACGACGGACGACAGACCACGGACCACGGACGACAGACGACGGACCACAGACGACAGACCACAGACCGCAGACGATTAGCGATACGCGATTAGCGATGCGCGATATGCGATATGCGATACGCGATAAGCGATAAGCGATAGGCGATGCGCGATATGCGATAAGCGACCAGGAGCCTTTCCGATGAGCCGACGAGTTTCTTTCTGGCAGCGCTTCCTGTGGATTGCAGGCCTCCTGCTGGGGCTGGCGGGATGCATATCCCCGCGGCCTTC
>Ga0308415_1000754_pt1 | contig 14333 bp, 10 predicted proteins | sample HotsprSampleOS55_FD_203465 | JGI IMG/M metagenome (GOLD analysis project Ga0308415, IMG submission 203465) | Hot spring phototrophic mat microbial communities from Octopus Spring, Yellowstone National Park, Wyoming, United States - 20090730_OS55 ... | reverse complement strand
CAAAGCGGTGAAAAAGCGGTTTCGGCTTACTGCAACCGGGAAGGTAAAGCATCGCCAAGCAGGGACGAGCCACTTGGCCACGCGGAAAAGCAAGAAACGGCGGCGTCAGCTTCGAGGGACGACCACCCTAGACCCGTCGGCTGCCCGGGCAATTCGGCGCGCTTTGGGGACATGGAGCTACTGAGGCCACAGGGACGGCCCCGAAGTAGCCTTGCTCCTTCTGTCGAGGGAACTGAACCTAGGCCCCGGCCGGGCAACATCTCGGCTGGAGCCTGGAAGAAACGAACCAGATAAATGCTGGTGGGAGCAATTTTTTGGGGTGGTGTCCCTAGGGTACGGGGGTAAAAGGGAGATCGGTGGTAATGCTAGGGCTCCCTTGACACCCGGAAGGGTCCGGTAGCCAGCGGTTCCAGGTGCTTTCCCGGGATGCAGGCGTTGGGTTTTTCGATGGCTGCAATTAAGAAAAACCTGGTCTGAGCGAGATTTCAGGAACCGGATTTAGGAATTCCTGAGGTCGGCGAATATTACTTTAACTTAATTATGGACTGAAGGAGAGAGTTGATTTATGGTCAGAACAACTCCCGGACCGGCGAGACTTCGGCGGAAAAAGCGGCTATTTAAACGGGTTGAAGGGTTCGTTGGGGGTAGGCGGCGGCTACTGCGGGTAGCTCGCGAAACTGTTATTCGGGCTGGGGTATTCGCCTACAGAGATCGTAGGACCAGGAAACGTGAGTTCCGCCGATTGTGGATTTTGCGGATTAGTGCTGCTGCCAGAATGAGGGGCTTGAGGTACAGCCAGTTCATGAATGGTCTCCGGAAGGCAGGGGTTGCGTTGGACCGCCGCACCTTATCGGAACTTGCAATTCATGATCCTGCCGCTTTCGATGTCGTCTTTGCCCAAGCAAAGGCTGCTTTGGAGGGGCAGGCAGTTTCGGCGTGAATCCCCTTTTGGGCAAGGCCCGTTAAGGACTTGATTTCCGTTAGGGAATTAATTTCCGGAGCACAAAAAAGGAACATCGCCGCCAACTGGGTGGCTATCGATAGGGGAAAGACGAGGATAAGTTGGCGGGGCCTTTGAATGAAGGCCCCGGCTTTGTTTTTGATGGCAGCTTGCTGGGGGAAAGATGCAGAGAAGCGAGGACGAGGCGAACTCCTGTGTCACCGTGCTGACACCCGTTCCGACCCGGCTGATTGCGACCCCGCTGAAACCGCGTAAGCCGGGGGGTTGGAATCCTCAAAAGGGGCTCTTGGCTGAAGGATTCGTCGGCTTGGCGGCGGGTTGTCGTCTTCGGGTCAAAAATGGGCCTTAGGCCAAAGGACTACCTTTTTGCGTTAAGCGACCAAATGGCCGCGGTATAGTCCGAAATTTTTTATTCCCGGTGCATTTCAACCCAGGGAGCCAACTCTATGTCGGTTTCGTGGACTGATCAGTGGTGCTGCCTACTTACTTTGACTAGTGCCTCGTCAGCATAAGAATCTAGTGCCTCGTCAGCATAAGAATTTAGGGTTGGGTGGATATCGGGTTTTTTATGTCCACATGCCCTCTGGAGCCTGCTAAGGAAAATTGCTTTCTGGGCAATCCCGATTTTCGCTCGTGAGGAAGCATTGGGGCTTAAAGTACTGCTCTGTAAAGTGGACCTCTTGCTACCGGGATGACTCCGTGCGGTACCAACTTTTGCTTTTCAAGAACAAGCCAGGTCCCCACAAGCTCGTTCGGGGCATGTCCCGTCTCTTTGGGCCGTTCCCGAATTCCGCGAAGACGGAGATATTCCTGGGCTTCCAATCAATCCCCCAAGATCAACAACGGGCAACGCTCTGGGGCCGGGGCCAGGCTGGCTTGTCCCACATCCCGGAATGCACACGTGGGGAAGGCACGACTTTGAAGGCTCAAATGTTGAACTTCGTGATTCCGGGCTTTGGAATCGGATAATTGCCAGTTTCGTCGGGGACAACGGGAGGAGGTGTATCAAAACTGGATTCATCGGGCGGCGGCCCGAATTGGAAATTCGATTGGCTGACTTGCTCGTAGGTCAGTTCCTTTCCCAGATAACAAGCAAGTTGCCCCATGACGGCCACCATCGTGCTCTTGGCCATGTGATAGCCGCTGTTTATGGGTTCGCCTTTCCGGATCGAATCCATGAAAACCTTCTGCACCTCCAGGTGGGCATCATTGCGGGGGCCAGAATATTGCCACTTCGTTTCACCCTCGATGCGGTAGGCAAAGAGATTACACTGCCCCTTGGTTCCCATGATCAAGTCGTTGTAGTGGCCGTAGGTGTTGACCTGCGTGCGGCACAAGGCGTACACCCGGACACCTCCGGGATATTCATAGACAACGGTATGGTGGTCGAACATATCGCCATAGACCTCTCCGAAAGAGGCCGATCTCCCGCCCAATCCGAAGCACCAAAGGGGTGTTTGCTCGTGCAAGATCCAGGCCACCCTATCGAGGTTATGTACAAGCGATTGAGTGACATCGTCGCCGGAAAGCCAGCAGAAGTGATACCAATTGCTGAACTGGTATTGGGTCTCGGTCAACTTCGGGTCGCGTTGCACCAGTCCGTAGGGACCCCGGAGGAACATGGCTTGAATTGCTACAACGTCGCCAATGGCTCCATCATGGATCCGCTTGATCGTTTCCTGGAAGCCGAAGTCGAATCGGCTTTGGAGCCCGGAAATAGCAGATACACCCTTTTCTTTGGCCAGATCGCAGGCGGCTTGAGTTCGGCGAGCTCCCACGGGGTCGATGCCGTGGGGTTTTTCCACAAAGACGTGGCGTCCGGCTTGGATTGCCGCCTCCATGTACATTGGGTGAAATTTTGATGCACAAGCAATCAGGACTGCGTCCGAGCACTCGATGACTTTCTTGTAGCCGTCAAAACCAACAAAGACATGGTCGTTATCGACTAAGACCTGCTCGGGATAACGTTCACGCAAGTTGGCCAAAGCAGCCCGTGCTCGATTCTCGAAAATGTCTGTCAGTGCGACCAGCTTGACATCGGGGCCGGTGGAAAGGGCTTGTGCCGCGGCCCCTGAGCATCGACCTCCGCAGCCGATCATGCCGAGTTTAATCTCGGCCTTTCCTGCGGCATGGGCAAGTCGGCTTACGGATAGCAGGCTAGGCCCTATCGTTGCGGTCGAGGCCACTATCGTGCCCCGATGCAAAAACTCCCTCCGCGAAACCGGGAAAACGGTTTTTTTCGCAGTTTGCCGATCACAACCAGAATGAGTCATCTTGTGCGTCTCCTCATTGTTTGGGGTGGGACCTTTCGGGTTGTGGTAGGACCTCTGGGGCTGTTGCGGTTCCGTTCGTCAAATGCCGGTTAAAACTCCGGGTAGGGGGCTGGTAAGCCATTTTTAATTGGGATACGGTTGCTTCGCAACCGAGTTTTTAAGCGGTTTTGAGGTGGAGATCTTTCCTCGACTGGCCTGCACGTTAGGATGGGAGGGAAGTCCAAATGTGGCGTTGGAGTTATCAGGCGGAAATATATTGCTTCCTAGAGGGGGCAGAAAATGAGGGAGGCGAAATTGGAGTATGCCCGTGGTTTTACGGCAACGTGGCTTGAAGAGACCGCGTTACACTCCGGAAAGGAAGGTACAACACTGGCAGTTGGTCCGATCGAGTCAACTATGCTACCAATTTCCGTTTCTCCCGGTTCACTTCCCTTCTTCGGGGCCTAGTGGTTCGGTCTGCAATAATTCCGAGGAGATGGGTGCTTCTCGCTGTGGGCGAGACCTTGGGTTTTGCCTTGCTTACCCAGCGAGGTTCATCTTCCAGGAAAGTTCTCCGGTTGGCGGAAGCACTGGAAAGATTGTGAAGGGGATGGGAGAAAAAAGGCAGGATGGGCAGACCGCGGCTACCGTTTCAGGGATTAGGTGACTGCATTGGAGCAAATAAGTTTAGTGGCTGGGAGCAAGATGGCATTTTGGCGATGGAACTCGACTGGATCAGGTACTTGGCAAAGATTCTCCCGAACCATCCTCGGCTTGCTTTAGGAATTGGGGATGATGCAGCGGTGCTCGAGTGGGGGCCCGGGAGCCAGTGCGTGGTGGCAGTAGATGTGGTCAGTGACGGGACGGATTTTCACCTCCGGGAGATCGATCCCGCTCTTGCTGGCCGAAAGGCTTTGGCCGTCAACCTTAGCGATTTGGCCGCGATGGCTGCCGAGCCCGTGGCTGCCGTGGTTGCTTTGGGGCTTCCCCGCGAGAATGCTCGATCGCTTGCAGAAAGAGTGTACGAGGGTCTCCTGGCTGTGGCCGAAGAGTACAAAGTGGCCGTGGCAGGGGGAGATACACACATCTGGGATGGCCCGTTCTTTTTGGCTGTCACTGTGTTAGGCCTCCCCGGTCCAGGAGGAATTTGGAGGAGGGATGGGGCAAAACCAAACGACGTGATTTTGGTAACAGGATCTTTGGGAGGAAGTATCTTGGGAAAGCACCTTCATTTTCGACCGCGGGTTCGCGAAGCGTTACATCTGGCCCAAAATTACGAGGTGCATGCCGCGATCGATATCAGTGACGGGTTGCTTCTAGATTTGGCGAGGATGGCCGAGGCCTCGGCTGTGGCGGCGGAGATCTCCCTCGCGGCGATTCCGGTGGATCCGGCCGCCGAGAGGCTGTCGCGGGAGGAAGGAAATAAGCGATCCCCGCTGGAGCACGCCCTTTCGGACGGCGAGGATTATGAGCTGATTCTGGCCGTTCCGGAAGCCGAAGCAGAGCGAATGCTCAGAGATTCCGCCGTTGGGGTTCCTCTGACGGCGATCGGCCGATTTGTTACTGGGGAGGGTCTGTGGCAGGTTGAGGGAAATTCCCGAATCCGGCTTAAGCCGGCTGGCTATGTGCACGGCGAGAGGTTGGAGCTTTTCGGCAAATGATGGGGGCTCCCGGCCAGGGGATTTGAAAATCCTTGAGCTATCAAGGTATACCAAAGGGGCGACAGGGGAGTGAAAAAGTTGAAATTTTAGCCGCGGGCGAGGCATGGTTTGCCCGAATCAATTCGGGTAGATGCCAGTTCACCCTTGGTTTTGGCCCATCGTAAGTGCATTAGAATCACCTTTTTGGGTCGGGGGATGTTTGTCGGTCTTGCGAAGACGAATCGGTTGCGGGAGTAACGAGAGGTTGCTGCCGAAAACTGCCCGTCAGCAAAGATCCTTTCTCAGTAAAGTGGGCCGGTGGATTCGTAAGCTAGAGTTTACGAATGCGTCGGGCCCCAAACTGGTTTGGTTTCTGCTTCTTTTATACTGGGTTGTGTTTTTTCTTTGGCCACTTCCCAGTTTGTCGAGTCCGCAGGGGGAGGTGTGGCGGCGGATTCATCTGGTAAGTTGGCTTCTGCTGCCGGAAGAATGGGTCGCTCTGTGGTTCGGCCAACCACCTCAATTTGCCTTTCTTGATCGAGTTCCTCTTTTTGCCGTTGCTGGGGTCCTTTGGTTTTGGGCATTTACGTGGGGTCGGGCACTTCTGAGGTCGGTAGGGGTAAATCGTTACCTTCGGCCTTCTGAGCGAGCGGTTTTTTCCTTAGCGGCGGGGACAACGTTGATATCGGGGTTCATGCTTTTGGTGGGTTTGGCGGGATTACTTCAACAACGGGGACTTTTGTGGGGCGTGGTGTTGCTTTCGTTGGTGTGCTGGGTGGGTGCAGAGTTCGGACGGGTAATAAGAGGAGGTTATTTCCGGCGACGAATACCGCTGGGAGGATTGGGCGGAGCTCAACCCCCAGCAAAGACCCATCAGATGGCTTGCTTTTTTCCGTTTGCGGTTAAAAAGCTTGGCATTGAGGGACCGCTTTGGATCTGGGCTTGTGTCTTCATCTTTTCTGCCGTGATCTTGTTGGGAGCGGTCTTGCCCCCTGTGGAATTTGATGTCCGCGAATACCATCTTCAGGCACCGAAAGAGTTCTTTCAAAAAGGTCGAATTTTTTTTGTTGAGCACAATGTTTATGCCAATATGCCGCTGGGGGCGGAAATGCTTCCCCTGGCAGCTATGAGCTTGCTTGGAGATTGGTGGTCTGGAGGACTGGCGGGAAAGCTCGCACAAAGTGGCTTTACTATCTTGGTGGCTGCTAGTTTGTTAGTTGCGGGGGGACGGCTAGGACATCCAGGCGTCGGGTTGACCGCGGCGTTCCTTTTCCTGTCTACACCATGGGTGGTTCAAATATCCAACTTGGGATTAGTGGAGTGGGCTTGGGGGGCATATGCCTTTTTGGCAGGGTATGCGTGGGTGTTGTGGTACAAGTTGGGGGAGGGCCAACCCCGGAAGCAGATTTCTCCGGTTGGTTTTTCCGACCCTGATTGGGGGACCATGGGGCTCTTGTTTCTTTCGGGTCTTTTTGCTGGGGCAGCTGCAGGGTGCAAGTATCCCGCGGTGCCGTTTGTCGTGGCACCTTTAATACTAGCCACGGGCATTCGTCTGGTAATGCCTGAGTGGTTTGGCAAATGGTTCGGACGATCCGATCCCGAGGCCCGGACCACGGGAAGGTCTTTTGCCTCCGGCCATGGGAGAGCAGCCAAGCAGCCCGAAGACTCTCCTCTTGCGGGGGAGGGGAATGATAAGTGGAGTCGATCCCGGGAGCAAGCGGAGGTTTCCGAGCAGGCAGCCGGGGACCTGGGCAGGGGTCGGAAGTCACCCCTCCTTTACCGCGGAGTGGCATTTGCAACTCTGCTTTTAGGAATATGCCTAGGAGGCGGGCTTTGGTATGCGAAAAATGCCTGGTTCACCGGAAACCCGGTTTATCCACTTTTGGCAGATCTTTTGGATGGCAACACACGGACTCCAGAGCTGACTCAGCGATGGACACGGGCCCATCGTCCGCCGGGGTATTCCGGCGGCGAACTGCTTCGAGCCAGCCTGCGGGTGCTTTGGGGGAGTGAATGGCTTAGCCCGCTGATTTGGCCTTCTGTTTTCCTCGGTTGGCGCGCCTTACCTCCGGCACTGCAAAGGGCGGCGGTGGCAATCCTCGCGTGGTGGTTTGGGATGTGGTGGATGGCAACCCATCGGATTGATCGTTTTTGGCTGCCGGTTCTTCCGATGATCGCTTTGCTTGGAGGCTTTATCGCCACCCCGAGGGAGCGATGGGACCGCCGCCTGAGGATCTATGCGATGGCACTGGGGACCGTCTGGAATCTGTTCGTTTGTACCACAGTGGGAGGAGGATACCCGCACTTTTTTGTGTCGCTTAACCTTCTTCGGGAGGATAGCTCTCGGGTCGGGCCGTGGGTTACTTACTTGAACCGCCACCCCGAGGTCGGCAGCGTCCTTCTTGTGGGGGAGGCAGCCGTGTTTGATTATCAAGTGCCCGTTCTTTACAACACATGCTTTGACCGCTGCTGGTTGGAAACCTTGGCCTCGGGACGGGACCCGGAAGAGTTCCGAATGCTTCTCCGGCAGGGGGGAGTTACCCATCTCCTGGTGCATTGGTCGGAGATCTCCCGGTATCGAAGCCCCGGGAATTACGGGTTTTGTGAATTTGTCTCGCCTGAGCTTTTCGAGCGATGGGAAAAAGCCGGTATTTTGGAACGGGTACCGGAGTTCGCAAATCCCCCGGTGGTGGTTTATCAGGTCCGGTAGCAAGCCTTTCGGGTGACGGTTCCGATCTGCGTGTAGCCCCACGGATCTGCTTTGCAGTTTGCCAAAAGGATTAGGCATAGTTTCCAGGGATGGCTGCGGTGTTAGGGGTGGGTTCGAGGAAGCACTTTTCCCGGAAAGTTGCCTGGGGTGGCGGGACCTTAGGGAACCAGCGGGTCTGAAGAGAAGTCCGAAAAGGCACATAATCAGGTTTGGGTGTGGCAAAATCCGGACCGGAGGATGAACTTTTTGCCCCCCTCCCTTGTAGGTCCAGCCTGGTGCGTGAGTTTGTCTTAGGGTTGGTGCGGTTCAATTTCGGCTGGAGAACTGTGGGGCGAGGTTGCTGCCGTTGGAGTTGAGACCGTGGATCGGGGGAGCCAGACTACAGCGAGGGTGCCGGACCCGGGAACTGAATGTAACTCTAGCCTGCCGCCATGGAGTTGTATAATTCGCCAGGCTTTGCTTAGGCCAAACCCGAGTCCACGACCTGCGTTTCTTCCACTGAAAAATGGATGGAATACAAGAGGTTGATATTGCGGAGGGATCCCCGGACCATTGTCTCGAACCTCAATCAGTACCTCCTTTTCGTCAAAACGAAGATCTATGGATATTTGTCCAGATTCCCCGAGAGCCTCTGCTGCATTCCGGCAGAGGGCCTCCAGGGCTACTCGGATCTGGACAGGGTCTACCTGGCAAAAGATCGGGGCCTCCCCAATCTGGCTTTGGAGGCGAATTCCCGTTCCCTCGATTTCTTTCCCGAATTCTTCGACGAGGTTTCTGATAAGCTCGGCCAAATCCACGCTACGAAACTCGGGGCGAGGTGGCCGGGCAAACAGCCTTAAATCTGCTAGCATTTCGTGGGCCCGGCGAGTCTGGGCGATAATGGTGGCCAGTGCCATCCGTCGGTCGGGGGAGGTTTCCGAGCGGAGGAGGAGTTGGGCCCGGCCGGAAATGATAGCTAAGGGGTTATTTAATTCGTGGGCAGCACCGGCCGAAAATTCCGCCAGGGCTTCGAGATTAGCAGCTTCTAACTTCTCCGCGAACCTATCCTCAAGTTCCGAAAGCCGGCGAAGTTTTCCCGCAAGATGGGGGAGAGCATCCACAATTTGCCGGATGATTTCTCCCCCGGCACAAATGCCCAGCTCGACATCCCAGAGAAATTCGGGGCTCCCCCCGGCGGTATCCCCGGAAGAAACTCGTGCTCCGGGAAAGAGTCCTTCGCTACTCCGAGACAAAGCGGGATAGAAAGTTTCCTCCGGCGTTGCTGCCAGGTTGGCGAGAATTTCCGGAGTCCCAGCATGCCTGTCAGGGTTTTTCCCCCAGCAATGGAGAATCGATGGGCAGTAAGTCCTCTCCATCGTTTGGGTCTGCCCGATCGGGAGAGGGAGGACCTCTCTTTCCAGTGTGGCCCAGATACTTCCCAAACTGATTAATTCGCTCAGAAAGACCGGCCAAGAGATAACGCCAGGGCCCCTGCCAGATGTCGGGCAGTATCCCCCACCGCTGCCCGACCCGGCCCTGCCAGAATCCCCAGAGGGTACGTCCAACTCAGGAGCGGTGGTCTCTTGGGGGGATTGGCGGCCGTCCGGAATTGTGCCCGATTGGGGCACGGAAGTCCTACCGCAAAATACACGAACAAACCACTCTGCCAGCAGTTGTGCAAGGTTTCGCTCGAAACCTGCAGCTTTTGGTTCAGGATCAAAGCCATCTCCCCCCGGCCACCAAAGGAGGGTCGATAGATGGTGCCCGAGCCACTCGAGAAGTTCCCCTATGCTGCTCGGAAGTTGTCCTGTCGCTCTCGAAAAGTTGTTGACAGCCCACGTCGCGAAGCAAGGATCTCCCCATACAAGCGGCAGGAGGTCTTCATGAGCCGAAACTCTCCGTTGTAGACGGCAAAGCCAGAGGATGAGGTAAAGTGCGGTTCTTTCCGCAAGGGGGAAACGGGCCTCGCCAATCGGCGTTTTCACGGGGGGAAGAAACCGCATATTAGCTCTTCGAGTTAGCTCTGCAGGCCCGGAGGAGGTGATGCTGCTCCATCCTGGATTTGGGGCTTCGGGGGATCCCAGATTCGTCGGTGTAGCAATAGCCTACGGGGGTTCCCATAGGTGCCGTACCCTCCAGAATAGTTCCGCCGACGGGCCTTCTCCGAGACTTTCGGGGGTGAGGCTGACCGAACCTCATTCTGCCGCAAGTTGCTCCTCGGGAAGGCCGTTAGGAAAAAGCAGACCGACAGGGACTCCCCGTCAACCGCTCCTCCTGGTAGCGAAATCCCAAAAACCCTTTAAGAAGGCAAGGGAGCCCTTGCCGATTGATCGCACCGGAGCGTCGGTGCCACAAGCGAAAAAGCCGGAGCCGACAGTCTGTGGATGGCTCCTAAACCGACGAATTTGCGCGCCTCGAAAGAAGTCCCGATTTTATCTTTGCGGCGATAAGCCCTTAGGCACAGAGCGACCCCGCACAACCTCTGGTCCGGATTTGGCAGATTTCCTCTGGCCGGAGTCCTCGGTGGGGCAGATCACAAACCGAGCGGTAAAGATGAACTCCGACGTAAGGGCCTACTGTAATCGATGATTCGCTGAATGCTGTAATCGATGATTCGCTGAGTGAAAAGGACAAGGACTTGACATCTCCCGAGGGCCCTTTTAATCGAGTCAACTGCTCCGAAACTCTGGCGACGGAAAACAGTTGGTCGTTCTCATAACTTTGCTGAGCAAGGATCACTTAATCCAGTGATCCAGTGGTCACACGGTGATCCCGCTCAATCCCTCGGGGCCCCCGGATTCAGCTCGTCGCGAGCGACTCCATATCAAGGAGCTGGCACATCCGCTCAACGAGCCTTTCAACCTCAAAAGGCTTATGCATGAAATCGTCTGCCCCGGCTGCCCGGAGTTCGGAAACTTTGTCTTCTTCCACCATCCCGGAGATGCAGATTATCCGAACGTCATCCAGGGAGGGATCACTCCGGACCCGTTGACAGACCTCCTTGCCATTAATATCCGGTAGCATGATATCCAGGACGATGATGTCCGGCCGGTATTCTTTAACCATCATTCCGGCGTCGAAGCCGTTGTTAACGCTGCGGACTTCAAACCGGCCGTCTTTCTCCAGCACATCGGTAATCAGTTCGACCAACTCTTGGTCGTCGTCCACGATGAGGACTTTTCGTTTTCCGCTCTCCAAGGCATCTGTCGGGATTCCGTTATCCCGCATGAAAGCGTAGAGCTGGTCGCGGGGGATTCGCCGGAATCGGCTTCCGGGTACCCGGAACCCTTTCAACTGGCCGGAGTCGAAGCAGCGAATGATCGTTTGTTGGCTAACTTTACAGATCTTTGCTGCTTCGCCCGTGGTGAAGACGGTCTTGTTAGCCCACTGTTTTTGCGAGTCCCTTTTTCGTGCCATGGGCGTGTCTTTGCCGTTTCCATGCAACCCAGGCGGGGTGTCGGCCCCCCGCCATCTTGACTTACCTCTTCCGTGGCAACACTACCCTAGCAGCTGGCGGTAGCCTTGGAAACCCTTACGAGTTGCCTAGGCCACCGGGGCATCTCGGCTCATCCGGATCTGCCGACCTTACCGAATTTGCCGATTGCCCTAATTATAACTATTTTTCCATCCCTGTCAATACAAGTCTCGAATTTCCAAAGGGTTGCGGAAAGATGGCCATCGGGAGATGCTAGCGCTTGTCCGGCCTGCGGATGTCAATTTTTCCTCCTCGTGCCAATTACCCAGGCCTTGCGGTTTGCCCGATGTTATCGCTTTGCCGGCTGCCCACCCGGACCGATAGACCGACGATCCCTACCGGTGGTCTTGCCGGCAGCGGCAGGCAGTGCCAGCAATCGGTATTGTTAAAGTGTCTAAATCCTCAAATCCGCCACTTTTGTCAAGTCAGAAAATTTCCGCTCTCTTTTTATTTTCCCTGCGTCAACTATCCGCTGGAAACCCCCGAAGTGCCGGTCCCTCCCTACCCGCCGGCCTCGATTAATAGCAACTTCTCATTTTTCCAGGGCCGCGGGCTATCCTTCGGCCCTAGTTGTGGGACCTTCGGGGGTTAGAAGTCGGAGCACCCGTCGGCCGGAGCGACCACGTGAGGAACTTTGCGGACTGAACCTCGGCAAATTGCCAGGCTAGACAAAGTTCCCAGTGCGAGTGCTTTCCGGAAACGATCCCCGGGCCATGGCTTTCCAAAACCGATCGGACGGATGAATCCTAGCGAGGTTTCCCAAGAATCCTTAGCCGAGGGTTGATGCCGTCACCGCAGCAGTTCATGAATCCCCACCTTTCTCATGCTGCATGGCCCACACCTTCTACATTCCCCATTGTCACACAAGTGGCACGGGCAGTTTAGGGTGCTTACCCCGAAGGAGACCGGGGACCTGGTCGTTGGATAACCCCGATATTGAGAACTTTTGAAGAAAAGCTTCCTCGAGAAAAATAAAACCCGCCGGAATGAAGCCGACTGTTGCCTTCACACGATCCTGCCCGGGAGCATTCGGCGGCTAGTCGAGCCAATCTCGTTTGGCGATCCGCTCGGGGGTGTACACCTCGGTGACATAGCTAATATCCTTACTGATGAGGGCTTCTACCTCCAGTTTGAAGCCGTTTTCCAGGAGCTGTTTGATTTCCCGTTGCCATTCTTTTTTGTGGGCGAACCAGGGGTATTTTGCGATTTGCAAGGCCCGTCGGCGGTCGACCTGGCTGAGCTCGATTTTCACGCTATCGGAGAGGCCACACCGTTCGAAATCGCAACTGCGGAGTCCCAAGAATTTGGCATCGGGGATGGCCATCCGCGGGGATTCGTAAGCCAGGTTGATTGAGCCCTGTTTGATGACGCTATAGATGTAATATCCCCAAGGATCGTTGTCGAGCAGGCAGTAAATTGGCAGCCCCAGTTCATTGTGTAGTCGGTAGAGAAGTCGGCGGACACCGCGGGGCGGCTGCCCCGCCCCGTGAGTAAGGATGCAATTGTGCTTTTGCCAGAACTTATCCTCGTTAAAGCGGCTCCATACTGTACCTTTTTCTACATGGAGAACAAACTTGGCATTGCACTTTTTAAATTGGATGACATCCGGCTCCACAATGGACGGAATGGCATAGCCCCCGGAGCCCATTCGGCTGCAGTCAATCTCATCTCCGCTATCGATTAGCACGATGTTGCCCACCATGTCGCCTCGCTTGTCCGCATAAAGGTGCAGTTGCTCCCGAAGGCTATCCAGAAGGACTTCCATGTCCTCAATGATGGGATCACATTCCTCTTGGGTTTCGAAAGTATTCTCGTTGGTGCCTTTAATCTTGTGCTTCAGCCGATAATAAAGCCCCCGGATGCTGAGGGTCTTCCCGGCGTGAATGAGCTCGGCGGCCCCTTTGGCCACCAACAAAGTCTGCATGAACGCTTTCGCTTGGTGCAAGTTGAAAAGATGTCGCCGGTTGGTACTCCGTCCCATCTCAATGATGCGTTTGCGAGGGCACCAACGCACGTTGGAGAGTGTGCGGGAAGGGATGTCGAGGAAGGGATCGCGGCCGGCTTCGGCCAACTGGACAATCCGATCGGCAAGCGATTCCAATTTTTGCAAGGTCCGGGCATCTGCCGCCGTGAACACTCGCGGAGCTGGTGCCGATGGATGTGTGTCTTCTTTTATCTTCCGTTTGGCCATGGGAGTACTCGCAACGTTAAGGTGTAAGGAAACGTAGGAAATGGTGATTTGGACCAATCAAAGTGATTGGATGAACCTTTTGGAGGTGGCTGAATCTGAACAAAAGTCCCGTAGGCTTTGCTGTGTATTCGCGGGGGAGTATTTCAAAGGCAACTCTCTTGGGAAAGTTTTCACCTTGCTCCCTATCCCACGGATGATCCCGGTGCCGCCGTTATCTCGTTGTTGCTTCCTGGGCGAGGAAACTTTTTTCCGGAATTGTGCTCGTTCCCTCCGGTTGGAAATCTTCCACAATAATGACGCTGTCGTCGGCGAGGCCTTCTGCCTCGATGAATCGGCCATGCTCGTCGAGCTTCATATCTGCTTCGGCAGTTTTCTTTTTGGCCACGGCGATTAGCCTTTCCAGCAATTTTTCCCGGTCCACCTGGCGGATGGAACTTACAGCATCGGCTACTTCGCTCAGGTACCGGAGGAAGATGTTACGTCGTTGGCCCTCGTGGTGAACCCGCTGGCGGCGAAGAAGATACATTTTTAGCTTGCGTCCCACCGCCTGTAGGGCCAGGCGGATCTCCCGCTGGATCTCCGGGTAGGCGGCAATTGCTTCCTTAGACTCGCTGGTGAAAGGTACCCAAACACTGGCCATATGCACCATCACTGTTACCGGGCCCGTCGGAAGGGAACCTTTCGTCTGACTCAGTCCGTAAGCCCGCCAATTCATCTGGGCAATCGTCTGGGTGATTACGCAAGCTCCGGCCTGGAATTGAAGCGGTACACGATTGGCAAACCGGAGCACGGTCATAGTTTGCCCCTCTTGGAGGTTGACCGTGCTAAGGGCATGATGCAGGCGATCAATCTCGGAGGAGCTTAGCTTTGCGGGATTCATCCGGCGGCGGAGCTTGGCCTCTTGGATGATTTTATCCGCCCCCACAGGCCCAAGCCCATCGAACTGGGTGATGAGGAACTGCCGTAAAGTTCGGGCATCGCTTTCGGCTAAAAGTTCCTCAAGGGCTTCTCGGGACAGTCGCTGAACCGTGGGGCCGCCGCCGTAGGCAAGGGCCACTTCGATCACAAAGGGATTCCCCCGGTAGACCGCCGGAGGTCGCGTGGCAGCAGCATAGAATTCCGCCC
>Ga0308415_1000753_pt1 | contig 14344 bp, 11 predicted proteins | sample HotsprSampleOS55_FD_203465 | JGI IMG/M metagenome (GOLD analysis project Ga0308415, IMG submission 203465) | Hot spring phototrophic mat microbial communities from Octopus Spring, Yellowstone National Park, Wyoming, United States - 20090730_OS55 ... | reverse complement strand
AGAAGCGGTGCCAGTCGGAGGAGCCACACTGGGTGGGCCGACCGCAAGATCTCCCGCAGTTTGGAATTGGCAAGTTGCCGTTCGGCGTTTTCGATGGCTGCCAGGAGCCGTTGGGTCCGCTGGGGGGAGAAGAGGTGGCAACCGCGGAGGCGAAAATCAGTCCAAGTGAGAATTCCGCGTCGCCAGAGAGCTTTCTCGGCTTGGGCGGACACACCCCCCGGCAACTGGAAACTCATGTGGAGGAAAGGTCGGAGCTTGCGGGCCATGCGTCGGCTCCTTGCTCAGCAATTAGTTGGAGACCGCAAATGTCGACAACGCGGCGATCTGGCTGGCCGTACATCTCCATCACAAAACCTTGGGAGTTATTTGCGGAGCGGATGACAAGGAGAGACATCTCGGGAGCCAGGCGACGGGCGTAGCTCACGACCTCAGCGGCGATGCGGGGATTGAGGGTTCCCACATACACGTTGGGCCGCGGTTCGAGAAACCAGCGTTTTAACATCCCCCGAACTGCCGGAGGTACATCGGAAGCAACTACGACGGTCATTGGAGTAACTCCTTGATATCATCGGGCAATCGGCTAAGGACACGAGCCTCTTGGAGCAAACCATTCAGCACAGTGAGCACGTCCTTTTCCGAGGCACGAGAATTTGCGCCGAGAGTTCGAAAAGCGGCGGGGAAAGAGGTCTCGGCCTTGTAAAGATCGGCAATATCGAACACGAAAGCCAGGGGATGATCCGAGTGGATAAAACCCAGGCTGGGCAGATATCCCAGGGAACAGATGACAGCGGTGCATAGAGCATAGAGGGCAGCATTAGCGACGGAGATAGCTCTGTTGATATCATCTGCGAGATACCAGTTTTCCGGATCATAGCGACGGCCCTTCCAAGTGACACCGTATTGGAGGGCCAACTGGGCGTAGAGATCGCGAACGCGTTTCCCTTCCATGCCGCGAAGATCGTCTAGGGATCTGCGAAAGACGTCCTCGCCCGGGAAACGGCGGGCAAACATGCGGCGGGCTACTTCCAGCCGTTTGGTCCTCGAGGCAAAAGCCTGGGCCTGCTGGCGGGCATTGGCGTTGTCGTGGGTTGTCACCACCCCCGTGGCGTAAAAGTGGAAGCCATCGACGCCAATCCAGCAGATCGGAGTATTGGTTTCGGCACAGGCTTTCACCGCAGCATGGGTAATAGTGGTACCGGGACCGAGTAGGATAACACTTAAAGAAGCCACGGGAATGCGGAGCACTGTGCCATCGGCACCAATCCACTTGACGCTGGAGTCATCGACCTCGAGTCGGCCATGCTCCAAATAGAGAGGTACCCACCGGGTGCGGCAAGGAGGGAGAGAACCGAGTTCGGGTTTGTCGAAAATGGGCATGGCAAGGGTCCTCCTAAGCTTAGAAAAAGCAATAAATGTATTTACGTACACAAAAGAGAAGAGGCTCCCTGCCGAGGCAGGGAGGGAAAAAAGGAGCGAATTGCCAAAGAGCAGATTAAACGTCCGGAGAATCCTCGGCCAGGGAGGCCTCCCCGGAAAATCTTCCCCAAGCATCCCTTCCTCCTAGGGAAGAAAACGCTTGGGTATTAGGTGCGTGCGGGACCGGCGGAAGGTCCGCTTTCTTCCTTAGGTTCGGCTACCTTTTCGCATACCCGGCGTGGGGCAAATTGACGCCTAGCGAAATCGACGGGCAGATCCAGCAGGGTGTCGGTCCCGTCCGCAAAATTCTCGACCTCGGTAACAATTCGCAAAGGCCGAGCGAGGTCGATGGGACGGAGATCGGCCAGCTGCTGGAGCCGCTCCAAGGCAGCCTCTCGAGAGGGATGAACCCGATGACAAATTGGGAAAGCTGGGATACAAGCCTTCCGACCGAACCAAACCCCCCAGCGTGGGTTACACAGGTAGCCACACAGTTGGTGCAACAACTGGTGGGAAGATTCGGCCTGCGACCGCACGGAGACCAACACCACAAAGCAGGCATCGGCCAGATACTCTCGGCGGGTGATTACGACACCGCGGGGTTTCCCGTCCGCCGAAAACGGAATGAAGTAGCGATGCGTCTGCTCGTTGTAACCGCCGCCGATGGTTTGAAAGTCCCACCAGCGACGTGAGGGGAGGGAGCGGCCGGATCGAGCCGGCTCCGTCAGCCCTTCCAGCGTCACTCGTCTCCTTTGCTTAGGGTAGGTCCGCACCTCCAGGCTCAGGGAATCCCACTGGCGCAACGCAGCAGTATCGGTGCGGTCTATCCCCGCTGCGGCACAAAACATGCCGATCAAGGCACTGCGTGTGGGATAGTGGAGGCAAGCGCGGCGGTCAAAAAGGCTCAGATATCCCCAGGCTTGCATCGGGCCATCAAGTAGCAGAAGTAACGTTGGCTTACTCATCGGGCAAACCCTCCAGAAGTTGGCTGATAAAAGCATCGAGTGTATCTACCCGAGTTCCGACCTTGGGGGCGAAGTTGTCGGTGTCCAAGAAGAGCCACAACTCGCGGATCGGACTAAGCCCGAAGGCCTGCCGCAAGAGGGCATAGTGTTCCTCCAGTCGCTGCCGCGAGCGCGCCAGATACCCGTTAGAGGAGCGAACGGGCACCTCGAAGGCATTGGCCAAAGAAAGGGGCTGACCGTCGCGAACTAACCCCAAGATGGTTCCTGGAGGTGTATGCCCGAACATTGAGTTTTTCCGGGCTTGAGGCACAGCCAAGATGACCGCCCGGAGGAAAACATCAAGGACCTGCTTCCGTTCCTTTGGGGAGAGGATTTTGAGGTGATTGGAGTCGGACAGGAGGTCCCAATTGAGGCCCACATAGCGGTAGTAACAAGCGGTATTGAACTCGAGGGTACCGATGTGCCCAGCACCGGCTTCTTCCTCCGGCCTGAGGTCGTCGACGGCGGAGAAGAAATCCACATCGTTGGCGACCTCGTGGGTGGAAAGGGCGTGGCTAAAAAGTCCGGCCCCTTCCAGGGTCAACTCCGGGTCGCTGGCGACCATTCGGCCGAAAATGGCGATATCCGCAGCATCTTCGGGTGGGGTCTTGAGAGCTTTGAGGGCATTTTTAACGGCATTCTGCAAGGCGGCCTGGGGATCGCCTTTTCTGCCGCGGCGGGGTGCAGCTCCCGCATCTGAGCTCTCCAATTCTTTAAGGTTAATCTCGGTAGAAAGGCGGTCGACCACGGCCTCCAGTTGTCGCGGAGAGAAATAAAGGAGAACGCTGGTGCGTGCTTCGCCCTCGGCTGCAGCCACGCCGATTTGGTCGGCCAACACTGCCGCCCACCGATCGGCTTTTTCCGGATCTCCCAATCGGTGCAGAAGAATTTCCCGCAACTTGGCGGCAATCTCTTTAGTGCGGATGCCGCGGAAACGGGGCAGATTATGTTCCTGGCTTAATTGCTGAGCCAGGAGGCGGATAGCCCGCTTCCAGCACTGACTGCTTACCCGAGCCCGCGGCACCCCGCCGAAAAAGGCGGACTTGGGCGAACCCACATCATCCCGATTCAAACAGGTCACTGGAAACGACTGGAGCAGGTGCAATTCCAACAGCTTCATGGAAAAACCTCCTTCTTCTGGACTGGTTCCGAACGCTTCTTCACCACTTCTTTACCGAACCGCTTTACACCGATCTGGACAAATTTACCGATCATCAAACTCAGGTCCCCAACCCCAAGGCAACCTGGGGACAGAGGCGAGGCCGTTCAGGAAACCGCTCCCGGAGCATGCGAGGGCAACGGGCGGAGTAAGAGCATACCGAAACCGAATCCGCGAGCTCGGCCAATACCGCGGCGAACGGCATCCGAGAACCTTTCGCGGTCTTCAACGCGAAGGATGCCGCGAAAATCGACGCGGAGGTGGGTTCCCCGCCGGCCCTTGCGGTAAAAGTGCTCGCGAACGGGGGGATCAAAGGAGAGGGATTCCACCCGACATCCGGCAGCCAGCAACTTTTCGGTGATCCAGTGGCGGAGTGCATTCGGCTGGAAGATGCCGGTGCGTCGGCCATTCTTCCGCCGTGAGCCATCCGAGCCCCGAACCACCCGCATCTGGGTAGGATTAGCCCGTAACGAAAAAACATAACGGTCGAATTGGAAGAATCTGTCTGGGATGTTGCGAATTTCCCATGTCCCCCAGGTTTGAATTTCGGGACGTCGGGGAGAAAGGACCAAAACCTCAAAGATTCCTCCGCGACGATCCACCCGCATGAGAAAATCGCGGGGAGAACCTGGTGGGGCCGGGAAAGCCTGCCAGATCGCACGATGCCAGGCGTAGGCATCGGTCAAACGCAGCCGGGCTGCCTCCAGCAGACTTACACGGATCCGTGTCAAATGCAGCATGGGTCAGCCTCCTATCAAGCAGAGGTATCCGAGACGGTAACCTTCGCGACACTCTCTTCAGCGGGGGCCTCCTCCGCAGCCCTCCCGGAGCCAGCGTAATAGGAGGCCGCCCACTGAATCTTGATCTCCCGGGAGTTTTGCTCCCAGCACAGCAAATCGTTTAAAAGTTGGACGTAATTGATAGGGACATTCGACCCCTTAGCCAGCTGCACCAGAGAACGCAGTTGCTGACAAATGTCTTGCACCGTACTTGCTGAGAGGATCCGACGGAAGCGAGGTTCGAAGGCCTCCAGAGGATTTTCTGCACCCTGGCGACTGCAAGCAACCCGGTTAAGGGTGGTGCCAAAGTTGCCCTCATCGGTGTGCTCCGGGTGAAAACCAAAACAAGCGGCCACGGTAGCAAAAACCATCCGCTCATGCTCGTTCTCCAACGAACAAAACCTAGCAAGATAGGGCCAGACATAGTGTTCTGTCGCCGGGCTAAACCCGCGCCGCAGGTTGGCCATGACTCCGGTGTCCTCCTTGTTTTCCAACAACCAGGCCACAAAGCGTTTGGCGACCGAGAAGAATTGTTCTGTGCTCATGCGTGAACTCCTTGCTTACTGAAACTGAACAACGATCGGCGACCTAGAACAAAGGCATGCATCTGCCGAGGTGTTTCCGCAGGACAGGCGTAGGTGTAGGCCTCGAATGCACAGTGAAGAAGCCGTTTTTCCCATAAGTCGAGTGCCGCTCCTTGTTCGGCCAACTGAATAAGTTCCGGATAGAAATTATCCAGCATGGACCAATACATGCTTACAGCCCGTGGAGTGAAACCCCTGGATTCCAGGTTCATTTGCTTGCAGTAGCGTTGGACAGCAGTCCGAAGGGAGGAATCGTGATCTAAGGCGAGCGAAACACCCTGCTGATAAACCCTTAGGTTGCTTTCCCCCAGCAAGCTTGGAGTAAAAGAGAAGAGCCATTCGCGTGTGTCGATAAGCTTTGCCTGATCGACCTCCATCCCCCCTACCCAGAGATCAACCACGACCTGGGGTTTATCGTGGTACAGCCGGCGAATGTTGTGAAGGCACAACGGCCCACCGGGTTTGTCGACGGTTCCCAGCACAAGAACGGAATGAAGCTCGCGCCAAGGATGGCGGTCCGCAGAAATTCGTAAATAGCTAAGCCCCTTTTTCGCTGGCACCACCGTGGCCATGGGTTCGCGGCTAATAGGCAGACGGGGATAATCCAGCCCCTTGGTGATCAGGCATCGGTCGGTACCGGGTAGAAGGCGGAGGGCTCGCGAAAGCGGAACCAATCGGCCGAGGTAACTGCGGATAACCTTTTCCGCCTCGGCAGAAGAGGCCTTGGGCGGGGTGGCAAACTCCCAAACAGGGCGACCGAAAGATGCCGACGTTTCCCCCTCGGGGGAGATCAATCGCTGTTTGGGGATTAAATTCAGGTGAATCGTTTCCAACAGATTCTCTCCAAGGAGTATCCCCAGTAGAGCGGACCCTTCCACGCACGGAGCCTGAGTGGTGCTGCGACTGATGGGCTCTCCGTCCCAATAGGCATCACTGAGCAGTCCTCCGGGGTGGAAACATTGAAAAGTGAGGACGTACACGGCCAGCTGGGGGAGGGAGATCTCACGCTTGCCGGAAAGAGCCCCATGATCAAACAAGGTGTGAGCATTCCCGGCAGCCCAAGCAAAGTTCAGTTTGTCCAGGGAGGGGAGGTCCCCTTCGGACTTTCCGGAGGCCGGTTCGAGCTTTGCCACCTGTAAAAACGGGTAGGGGCCGAAGAGATTAAAGCGATCCTGCCACTTTTGCAAATAGGTGGCAACAGCAGGCTGGATCCGCTCCCGGCAGGGAAGCCAATCTTCATCATCCTCCGGCCCCTCTAGGGCCGCCTGAGTAATGCAGATTAAAAGCCGCATCACTGCAATCCGTTGCAGAGGTGGAAGGGCCAGATCGCGAATCTCCGCTGCATCTTCGAAGAGTTGGCGAAGGCCCACCCGAGTGGCACCCGCTTAGTGTCCCAGTTCGTAGAGAACGGGAATCCAGGGCTCTGTAATCAAATCGAAGCTAGCATCCTGTGGAATCTTGGTAACGGCTTCAGCACTAATCATCGAAGGATCTCCTTTCAGAACCTGTTCGACAGAGACCGTACTCCATAGTGTACTGCAGTGAAGTGGATTGCCCGGCGAGGGTAACAAGACTACCGTCTTCCTTCCACCGGAGCACGCACGTCGCCTTTTCCAAATGCCCGCTCAATGCATCCACTGACAGATTTTGGTACTCTATGTCCCGTAAAAACCATTCTGCTACAGATAAGAGGTTGAGGTGCAATCGCGCAGCGGCGACCGGATCCCGCCGTCCCCTCGGGCAAATAAGAGGCCCGCGGTTATCCAAGAGTTCAACCTCAACCTCATGCTGACGCTCGACAACATTCTTAACAATCAGAAGGGGTTTGGTGGACTCCTCGCTATAGCGGGTCACTGCATCTTCCTCGTGCTTTAGGGCTGGATGACGACGATCTTGGGCGGCTAATGCAAGATCCGTCAGCGTTTTCCTCCATTCCTCGAGTTTCGAATATAGAACCTTCACCCAAGGAGGATCGTCCGCCTGCGGATCCTGATAAGTGGTTTCTAACAACGACCTGACCTGCTGGGGGAAGTCGATACATTCCTGCCCTGCCAGCAGTCGGGCCGTCCGGTACAGGACGTAAGGGGCATACACTTTGGCAGAGCCCTCGAGTCTTTCCTCGAATTGCCTCGAATCGTCAACAGCCAAACAGTCATAATCAATGAGCCAGCATTCGGGTTCCGGCAAGGGACGACCTGCCCGCCGATGCCGCCACAACCGTCCGATTCGCTGGAGAAGCATATCCGTGGGCGCAATTTCCGTAATCAAAAGATCGGCATCGAGGTCGACACTTTGCTCGACCACCTGGGTGGCCACCAGCAAGCTGGGGCCACGACGGATGCTGCTTTTCCCCAGACGCTTGGCCCATCGCGATTCCTTCTCGTACCGTTGCCACGGGAGGAATTGAGAATGGAGAAGTGCTACCTCGGCCAGGGCTTCCGGAAAGCACTCTTTTGCCCGCCGAAAAATCTGCTGGGCACGAGCTATGGTGTTGCAAACCCAGATGACGGCAGCTTCCCGCTTGAGACAAGTGCCGAGGTGGTGCCAAAAATCCGGATCCTCCGGCGAGACCCGTCGGAGGCGGACCACCTTGGGAATCGCGGGCGACAGCTCTGGGGTCCGCCAAACGCCGTTTTCCCGGCTAATAAGCGGATAAGCCATTTGCTGAGGCCCCTCAAGCTTAATTCCCAAGCTTTCCCGACGGCTGCCAGTCAACGTCCCGGAAAGCAAGATCACTGAAGAACCTAAGTCGCGAAGGGTGCGGATGAGGGATTCGATAAGAGTACCGGTATAAAAGTCGTAGGAGTGAATCTCGTCAAGGATTACGACCTTTCCTGCCAACCCAAAGAGTCGCATAAAGTAGTGACGGACCTGAAGAACTCCGAGTAATGCCTGATCAACTGTTCCGACTCCGTAGGGCCAAAGTAAGCCACGTTTGGCGGGAGCAAACCAGCGTTGGCCGGGGCGAAATTCCTCCCCGCCACCCAATCTCCACTTAAGGGGATCCTCCGCAGATGCCGGGAAGGTAGCCGAATGTACCGGTTGGTCACGCCTTCCAGGCTCCCAGTGCCGGCGGAAATATTCTTCGAGCCAAGCCTGACCGTGAATGAGCCGGGCCACGAGCTCCTCGCCGAAAATCTTGCCTAAAAATCCCTCCACCCGGTGGTGGATCAGATTGCTGGAAAGCCGCGTCGGTAACGCGAAGTATAAGCCGTGGTTGTGGCCTTCGAGCATCAGCCGATAAGCGGCCCACAAGGCCGCCTCGGTTTTGCCCGTCCCCATCGGAGCTTCCACTAATAAAAGTCCCGGTCGATCCGCCAAATCGTAAGTCTTCAGTTGGATATCATTGGCGGGAAAGCCGAAGACCTCCTCGAAAGTCAAACCAGGCCGCGGGCGAGGCCACAGGAAGCCTAGACGGTCCAGCACCTCCTCCACCCGTTCGAGGTGCTCTTCCAAGGGCCTTGCGGGAGGGAAAAGCGTCTCGTCGGAGGCGATCCAATCCGCCATGCACACCAAACCGGTAACAAAGGTAAAAAATTTCGGGGGAGATTCTACAGGGGGTGGGCCGAATTCGTGGATAAGTTGCTCCAAGAGCCGATCCCGTAAACTTGCCCAAGAAGTCCCTCCGAAAATCTGTGCCTCATGGCAGTAAAAGGCGTCGGCATGCGTGCCATGATGGAGGCCCACTACCATGGCCCAGTTGGCTGCCGCCCCGTTATGCCGGCTATACCAATCGCGGAGGGCTACTTCGCTAATTCGTGCGTGGTCTTCTTCGAAGCCGCCTCTGGAAATCAGCTCGGGGCAGACCTCTGCAAGCCGCGGTCCCCAGATTTTCTTTTGAAAACCCGGACTCACCTTTCCCAAGTCGTGAAGGGCTGCCAGGGCAACACATCCATCGGGAAGGACCTTCCGGGCAGGCGGCGGCAAACGCTCCACCAAGCTTTTTGCGATCTTTCCGGTTAACCGACAATGTTCCCAAACCGTCGCAGGATTGCCCACATCTGGAAAGGACTTCGCCAAGCACTTCTCTAAAGGAAGGGTTGGTAGCGACTGCCCCCCTGAGCCGGAGTGTGTCTCTTTCGAAAGTCGGGGTGACATCGGAGCCCCTCCTTGTTTTCCCGATGGCTTTTGGCTGAGCAGGTGAAGTTCCTATCCCTTGCCCCTAACTACAGAGGATACCCTCGGCACATAACAAAAGGATGGCCCTTGGCCAGCAAGCTGGCCAGCTTACGTCCATCGAAGGTGCTACAAGTCTGTATTTTGTTACGGCACGCCATTGGGGCAAACCCAGGTTGGACAAATCGTGTCCAGGCTGGCCCGAAAAACTGTCCAACCGGGCTTAGAACCTGAAAAAAAGCATTAGCCTTGGTAGGGATCCCACGACTGGGTCACGGAGAATTAACCGGACAAGAACCGTCGAAAATCGAGCCGAACGAAACCCGCTGCCAAAGCAAGCTAGGCGAGCAACCCCGATGGAACCGGAAAGAGAACGATTTTGCCCTCGAGAACATATTTCAAGTTGAGTGAATCTCGGTACCCCTTGCGGAAAAACCCTGGGGCTACATGATCCCCTGGCCTCCCGGCCACAATGCTTTTTATCACTCCGGCGTGATGGTTTTGTTAACAACCTAGAAATCCAAGGATTAATTTTTGCGTCGCAAAACCAGCTATCCCCCCTTATCGGCCGGGATTTGTGAGAAGCGAAGATCAGAAGGCAGGATCACGAAGGCAAGGTGTCGTGTATTCCGGCGGGAATCCGGAGAAAATTTGTGAGTGAAGGGTGGAAAAAATTGAAAAAAAAGATGAGTGAAACCGCTGCCTTGAAGCTACCCGGCCTGGATTCGAACCAGGAATACGGGAACCAAAATCCCGTGTGTTACCAATTACACCACCGGGCAACCATGAAGTAGAAGCCAAATTTCGTGAAGGCGGGGCATGTATCTCGAAAAAAAGTTTATCGAGAGTTTTCCCGCAAGGCAACACCGTTCAGAGCGGTTGGCTGACCGTGAAACCTTCCCTTATTCACACAACCTTTAGTAGGTTTAACTTTTGCATTTTCCTAAATAAAGGACAACTTTGGGTCAGTGGATAGGGCTAAGCTCCCCAAGAGGGCAGGCAAGAAAGCCTGGCCTCACGGCAAGGGGTGGAACGTGACAGGACAGAGTTTTTCCAGCAGCTCTATGCCGCACGATTTTAGTGATTTCTTGGACCCCGCGACAAACATATCCGCGGGAAGAGAGTCCTTGCAAGAGCCAATATTAGACTACATTTATGCCACAAATTACCTATCTTAGGACTTTTATCCTTGAGTGGTGGTTTACTTGCTGGGCAGGGATCACCCATGGAGGTCTGCCGTCAGCCCACACCTCCAGGGGGAAATTCCTTAATAGCCGAGCTTTTCGCTCCCCATCAGCTCCACTACCTTTAGTGTAGAGAAACCCTCTAAAACCCGCGGAGCCGCCGGCTGGGGTTAGGTCGAAATGGGACCTCCTTGCCATTCGAACCATCCGCCCGGCTAAAATGCTCCCCGTCTGCTCCGACTTTGTAGGGTAACAATTGCTGATCGCTGCTGAAATTCTCCTTAAACCCCGCTGCCAGGGGTACTCATGGGCCACCGCTTAAACAACAAAGCTCGAGCCCATTGCGGAAAAAGCATTGACCGTGTACCCATACCCGCTTGAGTCTGAGAGAAAAATTGTTGGGCCAAAACAGCTCCGACCACCGCCCGAACAAGATAAGTCCAAGCCCAGATGCTTTGCCTGCCCTTAGTCAGGTGAGCATATCCCCACGATAATAGGTGAGCATATCCCCACGATAATACACGTTTAGCCGAAGGTTTTTCATCGGCGAATACAGCCGATTAGCCTCATCGGTTTCGGCCCGATACCCGATACAATGGAAACTCTGAAGTTCCATCGGCCACCAGGCCGGGGAAAAGATCGAATTTGGGGACAAGATCGAAATTGAGGGCAACTGTTTTCGGACTTTGCTCCCTGCATGTGAGGCCGGCGTTGCTCGTTATTAATTCTTCCGGCGGTCCCCCGTTTGCTACCTGCATGTTGGCCCGGTCAGGGGCAGGAAAGCGTGATTTGTCGAAGGACACTTCCCATGATCCTGGTAATCGACAATTATGATTCGTTTACCTATAACCTGGTCCACCGAATCGGGGAATTGGATCCCAACGTGGAAATCGAGGTTTATCGAAACGATAAAATCACCCTTGATGAAATTGCTGTCAAACGGCCGTCCCACATTATCATCTCTCCAGGACCGTGTACTCCCAAGGAGGCGGGAATTTCCGTGGAGTGTGTACGGCGTTTTGCCGGCGAAATCCCCCTTTTGGGTGTATGTTTAGGACACCAAGCCATTGGGGAAGCTTTCGGGGCCAAAATTGTTCGGGCCCCGAAAGTCATGCACGGCAAGACGGACTTCATCTATCATCACGGATGCTACCTCTATGAAGGGATCCCGAACCCGTTTGTGGCGACTCGGTACCACAGCTTGATGATCGCCCCGGAAACCCTCCCGGAAGAATTTGAAATTTGTGCCTGGAGTGAGGATCCCGAAGAGCGGGGCATTATCATGGGAATTCGCCACCGTCGTTACCCTCTTTTCGGAGTGCAATTTCACCCGGAGAGTTTTCTGACGGAGGTTGGGCACGAACTACTTCGCCGTTTCCTGGCCATTGAGCTTCCGGGATCTGGCTCCGCTTGCCACCATGGCACAAACAAGGTGGGAGGTGGCTAAGGGGTCTGGGAATAGTCGGTAACAGGTCGAGAGGATACCTGCCGAATAACAAAACTACTTCCCGAAAGGTTTGCGGAACACTTTGAGAGTACCAGGGGTCTCTTTTTTTGAGCAATGACAACTGGGGCCAATGGCTCCCTTTCTCCAATTCATCAGGAAAGTCCTTCCCCAACCAGAACGAGATACAGTCTTCCCAGAAGCTGTGTGGGGGGCCGTCCTCTATTGGTTAGCTCTGCCGGCTCCGGGAAAAATTTGGCCCATTCATCTTCTCGGATGGGTAGCCCTTCTGCCCTGGTGTTTCCTTGTCACCCGAAGAACACTGGGACCGACGAGAGTTCTTGCTTGCCGTCCGCTGCCTCCCCCAGCGGCGGGAGAGGTCGATCCGAATCTCCGCACCCCTAAGTACCCAGGCCAAAATGTTACAGATTGCCACCAAAAGGAGCATCGATACCGGGTAACTTCGGGGACCATTCAAAGGGAACTGCCGTCGGAAAACAAGCAGGGATGGACCCCTTGCTCAATTTTGAGGCGGTTTAGCGGCAGGAATCCTTTCCGGCAAATCTGGATCGTAAGTTTTCTTTTCTGGTTAGTCACCCTCCACTGGCTTCGCTATCCCCACCCGCTGGTGACCATCGGCTGGATTGCTCTTTCGTTTTATCTGGCGTTCTATCTGCCGGTGTTTATTGCCATCGCTCGGATAGCGGTGCACCAGCTTGGGCTCCCATCCATGATTGTGATACCAGCTGTGTGGACAGGTTTGGAATACCTACGGGCCCATCTCTTGACTGGCTTTACCTTGGCCAGCCTTTGCCACAGCCAGTACCGGATCCCTCCAATGCTCCAGATATGCGAGTTGGCTGGGCAATACGGCTTGAGCTTCGCGATGGCCTGGGCAGCCGCCGGGTTGGCCGAAATGATCCGGGCGGAAAATTCGAAAACCCGCTTGGGCATCCTAGCCCTTGCCGCCATTCCTGTCTTGGCAACGATCACCTACGGCCTTTGGCGATTGAGTCAGCCCGAAAGCACCTCTCCCCGAATTCAAGTTGCCCTTTTGCAAGGGTCGGTGGATGTGGTTTTTCCTCCTCCCCCAGGAACAAACGAAAGAATGCATCAGCAATACTGGGAACTTTCCCTGGCGGCCGTTCGCAAGGGGGAAACGGTCGACTTGATCATCTGGCCCGAAACCGTCTACGGGGAATTTCTTATCGACGGCACCCCGGAGGCCCTTCCTCCTCCGCAATGGCAAGGTTCCCTGGCCGAATTCCGTAAAGCTCTGCACCAAGCCATCCAAAATAGCCGTGATCATCTTTACACTTCTTCGCAACTTTTGGGGGTACCCATGATTGTGGGTATCAACCGACAAGAATGGACCGAAGAGGGACCAAAAATATATAATTCCGCCGCTTATGTACCCCTCTTGCCAAAACCCAAGGACCGTCCTTCGGACCTTTCTGGTGGTGACCAAGCCGAAGCGGATCTTTACTGGTCCAAAAATCTTCCAGCCGGAGCTGTCCTTTTGTCGGACTCCAGCCGGGGAGGTTTGGCGGCTCCCAAGGCCCCGAGTTTTTCGCCCTCCCTCGAGGTGTACGATAAACTGCATCTGGTCATGTTCGGGGAGTACATCCCCTTTGCCCGGTATTTCAAAGGGCTCATTGAGCTAACCCCGTTGAGTACCTTGCAGGTGAACACCGAACCGGGAAAAAACCCAAAATGTTTTGTCGTGGGAAAAGCTCAACTTGTCCCGAATATTTGCTTCGAATCCACTGTGCCCCACTTGATCCGTCGCCAATTGCGGGAGCTTCGAACACAAGGATTTGTTCCGAATGCCTTGGTTAACTTAACGAATGATGGATGGTTTTGGGGCTCGGCAGCTTTAGATCTCCATTTGGCCTGTAGCGTTTTCCGGGCAGTAGAGTTTCGAAAACCTCACCTCATTGCTGCCAATACCGGGATCTCTGCTTGGGTGGACAGCAAGGGCCGTGTTCGTTGCGAAGCACCTCGCCGAACCCTGGAAGTGCTCTTCGCCGATGTCACGCTCAATGATCAGGAAACCCTCTATTTGATCTTAGGAGACTGGCTCGGGATCTTTTGCTTGGGTTTTGCCACTCTTGTGGCCGGTGTGGGATTAACCCGAACCCTGCCCCGGTTGACGAAACCGAGCACGCCGGTCTGCGATTCGCCGGCTTTTGTTGGACTCCCTTGAAAGCAATTCACCCTCACGCGGTATACAGAGAACTTGCCCCGAACCGAACGAGCATGGACCGAATTCTGGGCGCGCATATGTCGATTGCCGGGGGATATCCCCGGGCAGTGGAGCGGGCAGCCGCTGCGGGTTGCAACTGCCTCCAACTTTTCACGCAAAATAACCTCCGATGGGAAAACCGGCGGGTATCTGCCCAGGAAAGCGAAAAATTTCAGGAGGCACTCCGACAATTTCGGGTCACCCACCCCCTGGTCCATGCCAATTACCTTATTAACCTTGGAACCCCTGTGGGATCGTTATGGCGTCGGTCGCTTCGGGCCCTTATTGCGGAGTTTCGCCGGGCGGGGCGTCTCGGGATTGCCTGGGTCGTCGTTCATCCCGGTGCCGCCACCGACGGGAACCGGCCAAAAGGCCTCGTTCGAGTGGCTAAGGCCCTAGAAGAAGCATTCGCT
>Ga0308415_1000750_pt1 | contig 14375 bp, 12 predicted proteins | sample HotsprSampleOS55_FD_203465 | JGI IMG/M metagenome (GOLD analysis project Ga0308415, IMG submission 203465) | Hot spring phototrophic mat microbial communities from Octopus Spring, Yellowstone National Park, Wyoming, United States - 20090730_OS55 ... | reverse complement strand
TCGGTTCACCCCCACGCGTGTGGGGACTGCGGCCCCGGCCCTGCCCGGGACTTCTGGTACGCCGGTTCACCCCCACGCGTGTGGGGACTGCTTGAGCGCCTTCTGGAACGCGTCGTCCCAGGCCGGTTCACCCCCACGCGTGTGGGGACTGCACTGAAACCGTCATTATCTTATCCCACACCACGTCATCCCGTCGACCGCACAGGACGCCGTGTCAGCAATACTCCCTCGAAATCCTCCGGCAAATACCCCGGCTCCCCCCAAACTCGCCACGCAAAGCCCTGCTCGTTGTTCGTCGTATACACCATCAGCGCAGAACCGCCTGAGGCGCTCAGGCATACCATCTCCCACAGCTTCTCCCGCACCATCGCCGATACACTGCCTACGAAAACATTCGCCCGCGGCTCGATGAGCCAGCGCGTCAGCTCCCCGCGCAGGCTCCTCGGAACCCGTTCCAGCATCAGGAGCATCATGCGGCGCCTCCCGGCTCCCCGGCATCAGTCTCATCCGCATACGACGTGCCGGCCGGAACGTTCCCCGTCGGGTCCCAGAGCCATCCCGGAGTCGGGATCGCCCCATCGCCTTCCAGCTCCACCTCGCGGGCCTGGATCGGCGGCTCCCCAAGGGCTCGCCCAATATCCGGCACAATCCGCTCCAGCAGCTTTGTCGTGTAGATGACATCTCGGCAGCGCTGGCGAACGCGGCTATCCAGGTTTGTCGTCCCTTCGGCTACCGCCTGGAAGGCCACCGGAATCGTCACCTCCGCGCGGTAGAGGTCAGCAATGTCATACACGAACGAGAGCATCTTCCCGGTGTGAATGAAGCCGAGCCCCGGTGAAAAGCCCGTAGCGACGATTGCGGCATGGCAAATGCCGTACAGGCAGCTGGCAGCCACCGAGAGCGCGCGGTTCACCGGGTCCGCTCGCCTCCAGTCCGAACGGTCGTAGAACCGCCCCTGCCAGGGAACGCCAGTGCGGGCGCTCCACTCTGCGTAGGCCGCACGGATCCGAAGACCCTCCCTGCCGCGAAGCTGCTGCAGGCTCAGCCCTTCCGGAAGCGGCTCGCGGAATCGCATCCGGTACATCCGCTCGATCACCTGGAGGCGCATCGTCGGGTCGGAGGCCAGGTACGCCTGGCGGATAAGGTTCTGCGCTGAACGCGTCTCCCCGGTCGAGTGGGCGTACAGCCGAACACCCCCTTCGCCGGTCCAGCACACCATGCAGCCGTTCTCGGCGAGGGCGTGCATCGCCGCGTGGGTTACAAGAGTTCCCGGGCCGAGGAGCAGGAGGTTCAGCGAGGCGCACGGAACCGGCACTGCGCCCCGCTGGTCCATGATCACGATAGCTCTCGCATCCTGTTCGATGCGGCACCGCTCGACATACAGGTAGCTCAGGCTGTCGCGGACTTTAGGGAGTGCGTGGAGGTCTTTCATACTCTACATATCGGCGTCCACCGGCGCGATGGAAAGCAGGCCAAGCCCGAACGCCTTGCCGGGGCCGATTCCCTGGGTCAGTGCGTGCAGGAACCGCTCGCGGTCCGTGACAATGAGTTCACCCTCGAACTGGGCCGCAGTCAGCGTGAGCTGATGGCCTCCAGCGCTGCCGGCGGGCTTGAAGCCCCTCAGGTCGCCCGCGGGGTCGGCCCGGACCGCCGCCGGAGCCGCGTCTCCGCCCGTGAGGCGGACGTTCGCAAGCTCGAAACCGTCCTGTTCCCTGCCCCTGCGCGCGAGCCAGGCAATCCGCTCTTCTTCGCGTACCAGGGCCACACGCTTGCCGACGCTCTCCGGGCGCTCGCGGCGGAGGCGAACACCCGAATTCCACTCACCGTCCGGCCGGGCTGTGTTCGGGTGCACCCTGCGTGTCGGATTCGCGCGCAGGCGGAAGCGGAAATGCGCCCCCGGCACCAGCCGTGCAATAAGCGCATCCATGGATTTTGGGCCGAGCACTGGCCCGGCATACGCCGGCCCGACCAGCGGCGACCAGTCCGGCAGGTGCTGGGATTGCACGAGGACGCGGATTGGGGACCCGGGCCGCGGCGTCTCGACCCGGAAGAGCACGCCAAACTCCTCCCGGGCCCGCCCTGGCGCCGTGCCCTGGGGAAATCCGCGCATGATCTCCCGGTGCAGCTCGTAGCAGTTGCCAAGCCAGCGCCAGGTCTGCGGCGCATCAGGACGGAGTAGCAGCTGACTCAGGTACATCGTCAGGCTCCTTTTCGATAAAGCGGTGCACGACTGGCCGCTGCCCGAACGTACGGTCTCGGAACGCCGCACCCAGGGGCTGGTCGTTCCGCACCTCAGCCCCCGCTGTCCCCGGCGCAACCTCGAGCACCAGGCGCAGGCGCTGGCGGCTCCGCGGATACCTCCACGGGGGCAGGCTCAATGGCCTCAGCGGCCATGGCTCGCGCTCAAGCGCCTCGGCAACTGGAAGCTCCCGCAGCCCGCCGCCGGGCAGGACGAGCGGCAGGGACGGCGGCATCGACTTTCGTCCGAAAAAGATCTGCCACCGCGGTTCGGCCAGCGCCGCCTCGAGTCGCTCCAGCAGCTCCCGCTCCCCTTCAAGCCCGACGAGGAAATCCGCATCGGCAAGGTAGTACCGGTTCGAGAGTACCGCCTTCTTCCGGATGCTGCCGCTTGCCTTGAGCACACCACGGTCGCCGCGGGCCGTATGGTAATCGCGCTCGAGAACACCTTCCCGGTCAACGCGGACACCCATGAGCAAGGCCGCAAGGTCGGAAACGTCGTCGTCCCGCCCCCGGCCGAGCGCGGCACAGAGCATGCCGACCACGCCGCTCTTGGAGGGTTCAAGCTCCGTGTCTCGCTCGACGAACCTGCTCCGGGTTCCCCAGGATTGCATCGGCGCACAGAGCCGAATGAGCAGGCTCCACGCCATCGTCACGCTCCCAAGCTCGGAGCCAGGGCGCCGAGGGTTCGGTCCACCAGCTCATCAAAGTTGGAAACGCGGGCCTCCGCCAGTGCATCAAGGCGCGGCTCACCCACGCTGCATGCGGCTAGCCGCAGTCCCTCCGGCCGGCCGTACACGGAGGTCAGGTCCCTCCAGTGCTGGTCGAGCGCCGCAACCGATGCCTCGATGAGCCCCTCGCCGCTGCTGGGCCGGACCGGCCGGGCGAACGCGTTTGCGAGTGACCACGCACCGCGGTTCCGGACAACGGTGAAGAGGAACGCCGGTGGGTTGTGCGCAGCGAACGAGTTCTGCTTCCCGGTCGGGATAGCATCCCTGCTGGCGGTCAGAAATGCGCGGACCACCTGGAGGGCGAGCTCGCGATCTCCCTGGAGGTTCCTCAAAAGCTGGTCCGTATCAAGGTTTGCGTACCGGTAATAGCAGGCGGAATTGAACTCGATGTGGCCGATCATATCCGCGCCAGCGGTGTCCTCCGGCTTTAGGTCGTCGACGGCCGTGTAGTAGTCGAACTCTGTGGCGACGGCGTGCGTCGAAATCGCATGCGCCACCTGCGACGCGGCATCAATATTCCGCTCCGGAAGGTCCGCCAGCATCCGCCCGAAAAGCGCAAGATCGGCGGCCTTGCCGCCATCCAGTGATTCGGCCAGCCGCTTTGCGAGGTCCTTGGTTGCCTGGTCCTTCTGGTCCTTTTTCCCGCGGGCGCCGGCCGCGGCGAGTGCGTCCCAGCGGTCGTTGCAGAAATCGGTAATGCGCCGAATTTCCGAAGGTGAAAAGTACAGGAGGTACTCCGACTTTCCGTCCTGTCCGAGTTTGATGTCTAGGAGCGCCAGGCCGGCTTCCGCAACTGCCCGGGCCCGGTCCGCGTCCCTGCCGGCGCTCGCGAGGCCAGCGGCGATGGCCTCAACGAAGCGTTTGCTTCGTATTGCGCGGCGCTCCTGCGGGACCAGCTCCTGCCGCTGGAACTCCCTCCGGATTGCCCGCTTGATGGCCTGGCTTGAAATCCGCGCCCTGCGCACCCCGCCGAACTCACAGCTCTTCGGGCTCCCGGTGTCATCCCGGTTCAGGTTGGATGGCGCAAAGTTCTGGATAATGTGCAGCTCGAGAATCATCGTTACTCCTCCTTGCTGGCGGGGGTGCTCCCCGGCGTCGAACTTCCGTTACCCTGCTCGCTGGTGGACGTCTGTGGCGGCGCCGCCCAAAACTCCTGGGCCCACCGCCGCTGCACCTCGCGGGAGGGATGCTCCCAGCTGACGATGTCCCGGTAGAGCTGGACATAATCGACCGGCTGATTCGCCGGCTTCAGCAACGTCACGAGGGTTCGGAGATGCGTCGGCACGGCCGTACTGTCGGCATCCAGCAGCGCAATGAATCGTCGCTCGACGCCGGGGTTTTCCTCCCCGCTCTCACGCCACCGGATCGCCCTCAGGCTCGCGCCAAACGAATGGTGGTCTCGCCGCCTGCCCTGGGCCGGGGCAGCGTCCGCCCTGTCCCAGTTCACCGGGTGGATAGCGAAGAGCGCCGCCACCGTGTAGAGCGCCTCCCGCTCGAGCGGTGTGAGTTCAGCCGAAAGGTCTTCCGGCACGAAACGCTCAACAATCGCGCACGCCTCGAGAAACTCTCCCGGCCGTTTACCGGCTGAACGCCGAAGGGCCGCAAGCGCTCCGGGAGCGCCCCGGCGCTCCGGCGACGGCAATGCCGCCTGCAGTCCATCGATCATCCGGCGGACGACCGCGGTCAGCCGCCGCAGGCGCTCTTCCCGTGCTGTGGGCCGCTGCGTCGCAGCGGGTGCCTGGCTCGTCATTGCTCGACCTCCGAGTGGGACAAGCGCATCCTCCTTCAATTCTCCGCCGCCGTGGCGTAGGTCTCCGGGTAGGTTTTCGCGAGGGTACCGAAGAGTCGGCCGAGGAACCGGGGGCGGACCTCGGCAGCTGCCCGGAGTCCTCGCCCGGTCCCTTCGACCGCCGCGCAGGCGAGTTCGAAAGCCTCACGCGCGGCCCCGGCGACAGCATCGCCCCACTCCCGTTCCAGGGCAGCCAGCCCGTTGTCATCGCCGCGCACGCCCGGCAGTGCAGCCATAAATCGGCGGAACGGCACATCCAGCCGCGGCCAGTAGGCCACGTCGGTGCCAAATGCAGCGACGAGGTCGTCGAGACGCTTTGGGTCGACGCTCCCGTTCAGGCTCGAAAGCACCGTTCTGGCGAGGTCTCGAGTTGAAGCCCTGACTACCGTCCCGGCCTCCTCCGCCAGCCCAATCGCCACACTCAGGTCTGCTACCAGCTCCGGGTTGTCAAGGTAGTCCGCCGGAAGCGGAAGCTCCTCCCGGCGCCAGAGGAGGACCTTGGCCTGGTCGGTCGCCAGCCCGAACGCGGCGAGTGCAAACCGGGCCTGCCTTGGGATGAAGTTGAGTTTCCGGAGCTCACGGCCGTGCGTCACAACTTTGGGCGGTTGAGTGGCAACTGTCTCGCGCTGCTGGCCAAGAAGAAACGCCCCGGTGTCACGCCACAGTGCCCGCCCCGGCCGGAATCCAATAGGGTCACGCTGCACGGTCTTCCTGGTCTTCCGTTGGCCCTGGCTGTAGGCGACCATTGCCTCGTAGTTTGCCGGGTCAAGCTCCCTGGGCAGCTGAAAGCCCCCCATTACCACCACCCGTTCCACCGCCCCGGTCGCGGCGTCAGGTAGCAGCTGGATCCGCCGATTCTGCCAAGTCAGCCAGTCGAGATACCCGTCCGGCTTCCTGAGCGTAAACGTTGTCGGCTCGTCCCGTTCCCACGCCGGGCGATCGGCGTCGGGCTCAAAGGCGAAGGGCTGCCCGGCTGTTCCGTTGTAAACCACAAGGTTCAGCATGAGCGTCTCAAAGAGCGACTTGCCCCGCACAAGCACGACGGCAGCCTTGACCAGGTCTGACGCCTCGGCCGACCGATGCTCACCTGGCAGCCGCGAAATTAGACCTCCGACAGCAAAGGCCTGGTGTGCAACGAGAAGGCGCGCCGCAGCCGCCGGGGACAGTGGCCGGGGATCATTATCAACTGAGTGATCAAACAAAGTCGGATTATCCCCCGAAGCAAACTCATACCCAAGCTTGGCAACCGATGTGGCGAGATTCCCCGGGAGTTTTGGAGTCTGGTAAAAAGGAAAACGATGATCAAAAAGATCGAAGCGATGGAGCCAGCGTTTGAGATATTGCTCGATCGACTCCGTATCAAAGCTACCCGCACGGTATAGCCGGGACCAGTCTTCCAGTGAACCTGGTCCAAACACTCGATGCAGGACCGCCAGCAGTAGCCGGTGGAGGGCTGCTGTCACCAGCGGGGATGGGTCCGTCAGCTCCGCGATGCGGTGTGCATGCACGAGGGCCTCGCGCAGCCCGACCTCCTGCGTGAGTGTCTCGCCGTCATAGACGCATGGAATCCATGGCTCATGAACTACGTTGAACGTTCGACGAGGAACCTGGCTCATTGCTGCGCTTCCTCAGGTTTGCCGGGTCGCCGGCGCATGACATCGCATGAAGGGCACCGTGAACCAATGATGAAAAGGCTCGACTGCATTGCCAGCCGAAGTTGACGGCCCAGCGGACAGTCGCACGTCCGAGGTCGCGATTTTGGCCGATCGCGGCGCGGGCCGCAAGCGTCGCTGTTCGCAGCAATCTGCTACATCCTGGCGAGCGAGCAGTGACGCCGTCGCGGCAAGACATTCGTGCTCAGGCATCTTTGGTCGCCTCCTCTTCAAAGAACACCCCGAGTTCTTCCGAGTACCTCAGCGAGAGATATTTGCCTTCCCCCGTCGGCACCCGGGCCCGACCCTCGGAGTCGAGCCGCAGCAGCACATGGCCTCGCAGCGCGGCAGTCCTCGCAAACACCGGAGGGCGCTCGCCCAGTCGCCCACCGGTCACAGCTTCGACGACCTCACGACGTGACAGCGAGACCGACCGCCCAAGCAGTCGCTTGGTCTCGGCCGGAGACAGGCTCGGCCCCGAGGGGCACAGCTCCCCTTCAGGCAGCAGGACCAGCGACACCCGCGGTTCCGCAAGCCGGGTCATCGCCTGTCCGCCCTGGAGCAGCTCAGCGACGTCGTCCTCGTCGCGCATGTCGCGGAAGAGTCCTGCCACTGAAGCGGCTCCCAATGGCGGCCGGAGACAAGCCTGAACGCCACGTTCTCGCTGAACCACAGTCAGCTCATGCCAGTCAGCCCGGCTACGCCTCCATCGCTCGAGCAGCGGGCCAGGGACCTGGTCATCCGCTTCGACTCCCTCGTCGTAGACAAAGTCCACCAGGCTCTGGAGGTCCTCGGGAATGGCGATGCTGTCGCGCCCAGCGATCGCAATCCAAGTCCGCAGCAAAATGTATTCGGCGTAGATGGCCGTTGAGCCCCTCGGGAAGGCCGGACCATCATCCGACCACGAACCCCACACGACGTGGAGCGTTCGAGGCCATTGCCGCGCACCGCGATCGTGCCGGTGCAGGCGCCCTGCCCGCTGAATCAGCAGGTCTATCGGAGCAATGTCCGAAACCATGACATCGAAGTCGATGTCCAGGCTCTGCTCGACAACTTGGGTCGCAATGACAATCCGACGCCGTGGCCGCCGGGTTGCACCGTCGGGCGGCCCGAGTTCGTCCAGGATCGCCTGCTCCTTCGCGTGACGGTCCTCGGCCACAAACTGGGAATGCAGCAATGTAACATCTGGTCCGAAGGTCTCCCTCAGCCTCAGGTAGAGAGACTGCGCACGCCTGACGGTGTTGCAGACGACCGCCGCGCACCCGCCGTCACCAACCTGTTGCTGCAGCAGTTCCGCGAGAACGCCCGGGTCGTCTTCCACGTGCCGAAGTTCAAGCCGGTGTGGCCGGGACGCCGGGAAGGTCATCGAGTCAGACCTCCCGTCGGCGGACAGCCAGGTGACAGCCGGATAGGCGCAATGGTTGCCTGTCCCCTGCCCGGTATCGGCCAACCCCGCCCCCCGCGCGTAGGCCTCGGCCAGCAGGCGTCTCCGCGACGAAGGCAACGTGGCCGACATAAGCACGGTCCGGCACCCAAGGGCTCCAAGCCACTCTAACAGTCGCTCCAGCAGCGCAGTCGTATACGTGTCGTAGGCATGGACCTCGTCGATGACGACGGTCTTCCCCGCCAATCCGAACATCCGGACGGGCGCAAACTTGACAGGCAGGACGGTCAGGAGTGCCTGGTCGATGGTTCCCACGCCCCATGGAGCGAGGAGAGCCCGCTTCTTGGGAAGAAACCAGCTCGCAGCTTCGACGGATGGGCCGCCGACAGTCCCCTCCTTCCCATCGCCGTCGGAATCTTCCGCGATTGCTGAGAGTCCATCTGTTGGCCGGTCGAACAGAACTCCCCCATGAACGAGCTGCAGGTTAGTAGACGAACCCGGAAAAGTCCGCTCCAGGAATACCTTAGTCCGCTCATACAACTGGTTCGCAGTCGCCTGCGTCGGCAGTCCAAAGTACGCGCCTTGACGCGGGTCCTCTCCGGCCATCGTCAGCAGCAATGCCGCCTCGGTCTTCCCTTCGCCGGTTGGCGCCTCGATGATGACTATTCGCGGCCGCTCCTGCGCTACCTTCTCGGCGATGCTCTGGAGCGGTCGCGGCGACAGGTGGGGAAAGAGGGACGAGAAAACGGGTCTTCGTAAGGTGTGGGGCCGGGCGTTCCAGCCGAGCTCCCGCAGCGCCAGGCGCGCCTGCTCTCGGGCTCGCTCGAAATACGCCGGGAGTCCTTCGCTCTCAACCGAAGGCGCATACGGGAAATACGTAACGTTGGATGCGATCCAGTCAGCGACCGGGACCAGACCGCCCAGAATGAGGCCAACCGTTGGATCCAGCTGCCTGAGGACCGCGCCGTCCATCCTGAGGAGCCGCGCGAGCGTTGTGACCAGCTCTCGCCGCACCCCCTCGTAGAACGCGTGATCGTCCGGCTTCCGCTCGCCGAACTCACTCGGCGTGAGGTCGACGTAGTCAGACGAAAACCAGCCGTGGTGTCCGGCCATGATATCGGCAAATACCGTCGATACGGGCGGTTCCAGTCCCAGCTCTTTGCCGAGGAGCACCATCGCGCGAAAGCCCGAAACCGAGGCATGCCCGCAAGCGCCTCGCCCGACCTCTGCTCCTAACGGAAACGATGCCAGACGGACTTCCACATGAACGTCCTTCCGCTGGAATGCCGGGCAGGCCTTCCCCAGGTCGTGCAGTCCGGCAAGGAAGGCGACCCACCCTCTTGCGGTGTCGGATTCGGGATTGCCCATGCCCGCGCGAATTCTCGAGCGCAATCCTTCGGCGAGGCTGTCCTCCCACATCGCCTCGGCCACCGCCGCCGTGTCAAGCATGTGGCAGATCAGCGGGTGATAGTCTTCGGGCCGGCGTTCGGCGCGTTGCCCGAATTTAGCAGCCATTCGCAGGGCCGCTTGGCTCAGCATGCGCAGGGTGCCCCCACAAGCGTTGGTCTACTGGGCGCATCGGCAGCCAGGCGATGTCAGCTGCCAAAGGCTTTGTAGCAGGTATCGTGGGCGGCCATCGCGACATCTCCTGTCGCGGATTCAACCTTAGCCCAAAACTATGACTGGCCGGCTGAAATGGGGCACAGGCCAAAGCCGGGCGATCAAGGTTCGTGCCCCGAGCGAGCCATGGTCCTAATTCACCGCAGGCGGGAACGAGAGCCGGAGATGCCCCCTGAGTTCAACACCGGACATCCTGGCCCCGGCCAGGCGCCCCCTGCGCCGGATCCTCGAGCTGACCTCAATCATCCCCGGCACGTTCTCACCGCTGCCGGCTTCTGCCCGCACTGGGCGAAGGTGGCCGTAGAACCCGCCCGGCCAGTTGCTCAAGGCCACCCTGATGATAGCCCGCTCCACTGGCTGCTCCGGGCGCAAATTGTGGGGCGGCTCCAGCGCCACCTGCTCTTAAGTTAGTCCCTGGGCTTAGACATCACCGACTCCGGTCTTCGACCTGACTGCCTTCAGCCACGACCAGGGCTGCTTTTCGATACGCGGTGACGTTACCTTCCCCGGCCAGATGGTGTGCCCAGGTGCAGAAGGGGAAGGTCCTTACGGCCGACCGCTTCACGGTTGAGGGGCCTCCGGGGCTTGGGCCTCCCTCAAGAGCTTCCGGCCGCGGGAAGGCCAGGGTCCCTGGGCGGAGGCAGGAAGACGCGGTGACTGGGCGCTGCCCGGACCAGCTCTGGCTCCGCCTCCGGAGCAGCGAGCTGCAACCATACGCGCATCGCTAGGCTATCGCTGAGCGTCGCGCCCGGCCCAGGTCTGCCATAAGGCCGGAGCGAGGCTGGAAGGGCAGGCACGATTCGGCTTGCTCCGCATCCCCCCCGCCGCCGAGCCGCGTCACCCCATGCCGGTCCAGTTATCCCAAAGGCCCGGCCGTCAGCACCCCTGAGAACAGTTCGAACACGGCGGAGGGGGTACCACTCTTCCGACAATGGGGGTGAAGGGGAAGCCCCCTCCCCCGGTCTTTGGGATATTCTGCGGTCTCGGGTAGGCTGCGGCCGGTTTCCCGGTTCTCTATTTGGCATTTGGCCGCTGTTTCGTTGAGGGCCAGGCAAGCTTTCGCTCATGCTGGTGCCGCTGGCGTTCCCGTGTCGGCGGCGCCCTGGGGCGACCGCGCCAGCGGCGGGCGGCTTTCTGTCCGCCGGAGCGCTGATTTCACACCACGGCCCTGAAAACGCTGCCACCGGTAGCAGCTACCACCCGCGGCTTTGGGACCGCGCTCGGACGCCAGAAGCCCACCCAATTTTCCGGTCGACTGCCTCTCGCTGCGAACTTGCCTCTACGTCTGACTTCTCTAGGGCCGATGGTCGGGACTGTGACGCCACTTGCTGGCGACAATGCAGCAGGTGGCCGACCGAACTTGGTCTAGAGTGGCGACCGGGCTTCCGGCCATCCCAAATTGCCCGGGTGCATCCCTCCGACGGCCTGCAGCTCGTGCGAATCCTCGCACCATGGCCGTACCGCGGCTGCACATCCCCGCGGCAGCACCGCACTAAACGTGGTCGTCCGCTCCTGCGGTGCACCCGGGTCGCCGGACCTGCTGCTTTCCACCATTGACCGGGCCCGTTGGCCCGGGCGGGGTATGTGGTCGTTGGCAAAGCCCGGCGGCCGATCAGCGACCGCCTCCCCTTTTGTCATCCGGGAAGTGCCCAAAGTCCGCAGGGTGGAGTCTGCGCCTTTCGGCGGCCTGCCTGACGATTGCGGCCAGGTAACGGGCGCACGGCTTGCGCAAAGGAAGTTCTCGTTCCCCTCACAAACGACCCGCCTGCATTTCGGCCACTGCCTCTTTCCGCGCGCCCGTGTCTGCGCCCCCGGGCTGCTGCTTGTGCATCCCTTCGCGCTTGCCAGTGCCCCTGGCTTGGTCTCCATGAGCCCTAGACCCAAGTTCAGCACCCGCTGTCGCCGGTGCCCAGGTCATTGATGGGCTGGGGTCGGTCCTGTTAGCTGCGCCCGCGGTTGTCCCCGGGGCAGTCTGGGAACCTTCGGCAGAGGTGCGCCGTTAATCTGTCCCCCGGCAGGAAGCAGCTCCGCCGGCGTTTGCCCGGGATGGGCCAGCGGCCAAGAGGGCGAGACCCGCTGCGGAATGGCACATGCCTCCCCGCCGCTTCCGAAGCAAACGAGCCGTCAACCAATCCTCCGGAGCCTCCGCGCTCTTGCGGGGCCAACCGGCTACGGCGGAGCAGCTGCCGCCTTACCGCGGAACCTAGTGTTGCCGTCGCCGGCTCAAACCCCGAACTCCGCAGCGGACCGAATTTGGGCGGTCGTGGACCTCTGCACTGTTGCGGCAGGGCGGCCCGCTCAATCCCGCGCTCCCATTCCTGCCCCCTCATCTCGGAAGCTAACGTCCTCTCAAGGCTGTCTGGGGCCCGGCGCATCCGTACCAGCTAGAGGCGCCGGCTCTTGCGTGAGTTGGGTGGACCATCATGAAAGTTGTTCCGCTGGCGTCGTGGCGTTGCGCCGTGCTCCATGACGACGGTTTGTTCCGGAAGTAAGGCCGCCTCTTTGAGAGCACGATTTTCAGTCACGCGCTCCGAACAAGGCAAAGCCGCGCCTTCCTGTAGGTCAAGAGCAGCCCAGATTTCAGTCGACGTCCTGGCCAGGCCATGGGAATTCACGGGATGCATGATTGTTCCGTCATGTACAATAAGACAATCTGAGGACTAGGACGATAATCGCTTCCGTTCCCTCCGAGGCCACCTCAAAGTATCTCTAGGGTCTGGTTATGACCACCACCATCTTCACCGTCGGAGGTTACAGATGAGCACAGATATCCTCATGTGCACGGTCGAGGAGGCCGCCCGGCTGCTTGGCGTCAGCCGTACGTTGACCTACAGGCTCATCAAAGACGGCCAGCTTCGTTCGATTAAGATCGGAAAACGCCGCCTCGTCCCGATGACATCGCTTGAGTCGTTTATCGCCGAGCAGATCAATTCGGCGAACGCTTCCTAAAAACTTGCATCTGAAAGGAGAAAACCAATGCCTCAAGAAAACATCACTGATATCCCCACCAAAGGCGGGCACAATAGCGCCGTGGCAGGCGCATGGCGGCCGCTGCCCGTGGAGCGCGTCGGGCCTGCGATGAGCGAGGCCTCCGACGACCCTCGGCGCCCCGGACCGGAGCAGAACGCTGCCGGTGATTCCCGGAACCAAAAGGTCGCCCGTCCCGAAGGAGCCTGCCTCCGGGACATCCCGGCACGCCGCCGCGACCTGCACCGCGACCGCCGAAGCACGCCCGGCAGCCGGCGATGCACCTCGGGCAACAGGCCGATGGGGCCGCAGGACGGCCCTGACCCGGGGGAGGCCCCCTCCGGCCCGGCCGATGACCCCCGACCGGACGTGCACGGCCCCGCACCTGCCATCCCGGCCGGGGATGCCGCACCGGAGCCCGAGGGCCCGGAGGACCGCTCCGACCTCCCGGCAGGCGACGACACGGCTGGGAACAGCGCCTGCCGCGAGGCCGCCCTCGCCTATGCGCGCCGCGGCTGGGCCGTGCTGCCCCTTAGGCCGCGGGGCAAGGAGCCGCTGACCGAGCACGGCGTCAGGGACGCCACCACTGACCCGGCCACCATCGAGGCCTGGTGGAACCGCTGGCCTGACGCCAACGTCGGCATCGCCACCGGCGCCGTCTCCGGGCTCGTCGTGCTTGACGTCGACCCCCGCAACGGGGGCGACGAGGGGCTGCGGGACCTCCTCGGCCGGCACGGTGGCTGGGGCATCCCGGCCGATGAGGGCGGCTACCCCGATACCCACACGGTCCTCACCGGCGGCGGTGGACAGCACTACTACTTCGCCGTCGAGGGCCCGGCGCCGTCGCGGAAGCTGGCACCTGGCGTCGACCTGAAGGGGGACGGCGGCTACGTGGTCGCCCCGCCGTCCCTGCACCCTAGCGGCCAGTCGTACATGGCGGAGGACAGCACCGAGCACCTGCCGCCGGTGTCGGCGCCGGCATGGATCCTCCGGGCCGCCGGCGCCCGCAAAGCGCCCCTGTACCGCGAGCTGGAGGGCGGGCCGGTGCACGAAGGCCAGCGGAACGAATGCCTCGCGAGCCTGGCCGGCAAGCTGCGCCGCGACGGGCTGTCGGCGGAGGAAATCGCGGCCGCGCTGCTGGCCGTCAACTCCGCACGCTGCCTCCCTCCGCTGCCCGAGGATGAGGTTCGCCGCATCGCCGACTCTGTCTCCCGCTACCCCGCGGGCACCCTGGCCGAGGCCGCGCCGGCCGAGACCGCTGACCCGATTGAGTACTTCACCAACGAGAAGGGCACGTGGCGTCGGAAAAAAGACCGCGATGGCCGCGTGGTCGTTGACCAGCTTGCCACGTTCAGTGCACGCATCACGCGGGATATCACCGTCGATGACGGCGAGGCCCAGGAGCGGGAGTTCGAGATTGAAGCCACGGTCAACGGCAGGACGAAGCGCTTCACGGTCAGGGCATCGGAGTTCGCGGCGATGGACTGGGTCCTCGAGCATCTTGGAGCTCAAGCCGTCGTCATGCCTGTCCCCTCGGCCAAAGACCATCTGCGGGCCGCTATCCAGCAGCTCTCAGGGAGTGTGCCCGACGACCGGATCTTCACGCACCTGGGCTGGCGCGAGGTTGACGGCCGGCACGTCTTCCTCCACGCCAAAGGCGCGGTCGGCGCAGACGGGCTGGAGGTCCGCGTACCCGCCGAGCTCGAGCGGTTCGTGCTGCCGGCGCCGCCCGAAGGCGACGAGCTCCGGGCTGCCGTCCGCGGCGCCCTGGAGCTGCTCAATGCGGCCCCAGACCGTGTCACCGTCCCGCTGCTCGCTGCAGCCTTCCTGCCCACGCTCCTCGAGCCGGACTTCGCAGTCCACCTGGCCGGGCCGACCGGCGCCCGCAAGACGGAGCTGGCGGCGCTCGCCCAGCGGTTCTACGGCGCCGGCATGGATGCCCGCCACCTGCCGGCGAGCTGGCGGTCCACGGCGAACGCCCTGGAGACGATTGC
>Ga0308415_1000748_pt1 | contig 14389 bp, 7 predicted proteins | sample HotsprSampleOS55_FD_203465 | JGI IMG/M metagenome (GOLD analysis project Ga0308415, IMG submission 203465) | Hot spring phototrophic mat microbial communities from Octopus Spring, Yellowstone National Park, Wyoming, United States - 20090730_OS55 ... | reverse complement strand
CCCGAATCTGGCCAACCCGGGCAACAACATCACCAGCATCGCCTTCGGAAGGACGACCAGCGCGCGCGGCGCCGACAGCGGCGGCAACCGCGTCGGCCAGATGGCGCTGCGATTGGAGTTCTGAACGGCATTGGCGAGGCGCGCGGAGCGGGCAACCCGCTGCCCCGCCTTCCTGTTCGCAGACCATGAGCCACCTGAGCTTGCAAGAGTTGGAAGCCCGCGTACAAGAGGGCGAGATCGAAACGGTCGTCCTGGCGTTCCCCGATCTTTACGGCCGGCTGCTGGGCAAGCGGCTCGATGCGCGCTTCTTCCTGGAAAAAGCGGCCGAGGGCGCCCACGCGTGCAACTACCTGCTCACGGTGGACATCGGCATGGAGCCGGTGCAAGGCTACCGCTTTGCCAACTGGCAAACCGGCTACGGTGACTTCCACCTGGCGCCGGACCTGGCCACGTTGCGCACGGCGGCGTGGCTGGAGAAAACGGCCATCGTCCTTTGCGATTTGACCACAAAGGATGGCGAGGAACTGATCCCCGTCGCGCCGCGCTCGATCCTGCGGCGGCAGGTGCAGCGCGCGGCCCGCATGGGCTACCAGGTCATGGTGGGGTCCGAGCTGGAGTATTACATTTTTGCCTGCTCGTACCGGGAGGCGGCCGCGGCGGGCTACGCGAACCTGGAGCAGGTGGGCTGGTATCTGGAGGACTATCACATCCTGCAAGGCACGCGCGAAGAAGAGATTCACGCAGCGGTGCGGCGTTTGCTGAACCAGTCGGGAGTGCCGGTGGAATCTACCAAGGGCGAGTGGGGCCGGGGCCAGCACGAGCTCAATCTCCGTTACGCGGACGCGCTGGAAATGGCCGACCGCCACGTACTGTTCAAGCAGTGCCTGAAGGAAACCGCGGATCGCATGGGACTGAGCGTGACCTTCATGGCCAAGTTCGATGCCGCGCAAGCCGGGTCCAGTTGCCATGTCCACAGCAGCCTCTGGCGCGAAGGCCGGAACGCATTCGCCGGGGATCGCAACTACGGCCCGGTGGACGCGAGCGAACTCTTCGGCTGGTTCCTGGCCGGCTGGATCCACCACGCGCCGGAATTCATGGTCTTCTACGCGCCCACCGTGAACTCCTACAAGCGCTACCGAGCCGGTTCTTGGGCCCCGACGCGTCTGACCTGGAGCTACGACAATCGCACGGCGGCCTTCCGCGTGGTCGGGCGCGGCCAGAGCCTCCGCATCGAGTGCCGAATTCCGGGCGCGGATTGTAACCCCTACCTCTGCTTCGCGGCCGCCATTGCCTCGGGACTGGACGGAATCGAGCGACGGCGGGAGCCGCCGCCGGCCTTCATGGGGGACAGTTACGCCTCGACCGAGCTGCCTTCCCTGCCCCGCTCGCTGCCGGCGGCCCTGGACCAGTTCGCTTCCAGCGATTTCGTCCGTCGGGTCCTGGGCGAGGAGGTGGTCGAGCACTACGCGCATTTTTACCGGATGGAGCAGGAGGCCTTCGAGGCGGCGGTCACGGACTGGGAGCGGCGGCGGTATTTCGAACAAATTTGAAAACGGTGCTGAACACGTGACGGCGGCTCGATGCACACGTGGTCAGTATTGACATCCCCGCCTTCCTTGCCCTATAATGGCCCGGAAACGGACCGCTGGTCGCTCGCCCAGCCGGCCCGGAAAGGAGAATCATGCGCTTGATCCCCAAGGCCCTCTTTCTGCTAACGGCTGCCGTCTCACTGCTCCCCGCGCAGTCCACTTTCGGCAGCATCGTGGGAACCGTCACCGACCCCAGCGGCGCCGTCATCCCCGGCGCTCGCGTCACCGTGACCAACCTTGGCGAGAATACGTCCGTCAGCGTTCAGACCAACCCTCAGGGCAACTATGAGGCGCTCAACCTCAAGGCGGGCGTTTACGGCGTAACCATCGAGGCGCCCGGCTTCAAGGCCTTCCAGGTCGCCGAAGTGCCGCTGGCCGCCCGCCAGGTAGTGCGCGTCAATGCCACCCTCGAGGTGGGCTCCGTCGCGGAGAGCCTGACGGTGCAGGCCATCGCGCCCGTCATCACCACCGATACGCAGACGGTCGCATCCAGTCTCGACACCCGTATGGTGCTCGAGCTCCCCCTGAATTACCGCGGCGCCGGCAGCACCAGTCCGTACCGCGTGCTCGCTTTCCTGCCCGGCGTGCAAAGCGACGATAATTTCAACTACGCCGTGCAGGGCGCTGTCCCGGCTCAAACCGAGGTTACTCTGGATGGCATATCTACCGTCAACGTGACCGGCCACAGCCCGCTGCCCGAAGTCTACCCCTCAGCCGAAGGCATCGCCGAAATGAAAGTGCAGGGCGTGGGCGGCAACGCCGAGTTCGGACAGATCGCCGACATCACCACCACCTCCCGCGGCGGCAGCAACGAATTCCACGGCAGTCTGTTCGAGTATTTGCAGAATCGCGCCTTGGACGCCACCCCCTTCGGCGCCACTTCCAAGCCGCCCAAGGTGGCCAACACCTTCGGCGGCAGCGTGGGCGGGCGGCTGATCCGCAACCGCACTTTCTTTTTCACGACTTACGAAGACATGAGGTACCGTCGCTCCAGCGCGTTGCAAGCCACGGTGCCCACCGCCGCCATGCGCGCAGGCGATTTCAGCAAGGAGTCCGTCAGCCTGCGCGATCCCTTCACCGGCCAACCCCTGCCCGGCAACCAGATTCCGGCCTCGCAGATCGTAGGGGTTGCCCGGAAGGTAATGGAATTTTATCCCCTCCCTAACTTCGGTCCGGCCGAAGTCCAGCGCTCCGCCAACTTCCGCAAGAACGAGGCCGCGCCCATCACCTCCCGGCAGTTCGACCTGCGCCTGGATCACGTCTTGACCGAGAAGCAATCCCTGTTCGGGCGGGTGAGCCAAAAGAACGTCTCCACGATCTCCCCCACCTGGCAGTTGCTCCCCGCAGACACCACGACACTTCGCGCACGTAACTTTGTACTCTCCCACAGCTACACGATCCGGCCCAACCTACTGAACGAATTTCGCTTCGGCTTCACGCGCAACGACAGCGCCCTCAACTACCATTTCGACGGGTGGAAAATTACGGCCGAGATGGGCCTCCGCGGCCTGCCCGACCTGCCTTACAACGGACTGCCGGCCTTCGCTTTCTCGCAAGGCACCAGCGGGTTCGGCAAAAGCAAACCCGATTTCCACAAGTCGCACCTTTACCAGTGGAACGACAACCTCACGCTGGTTCACGGGCGCCATACCTTCAAGTTCGGCGGCGACGTGCGGCGCATCCGCGCCCGCTCGGCTCTGAGTTTCGGATTGAATCACGGCCAGTTCAATTTCGACGGTCGCTTTTCCCGCCACGACGTGGCCGATTTCCTGATGGGCTTGCCCTTCCAGTCGCGCTACGCCGATAGCCGGATCAACAACGACGGCAGCACCGCACACTACGCCCTGTTCGCGCAGGACAGCTTCAAGGTTACTTCCAGACTTACTCTCGAGTACGGGCTGCGCTGGGAATATCACCCCGCCTACCGGGACGCCAACGGCAACATCACGAACTTCGACCGGACCGTGCCCGTCACCGGCCGCGTCATCATTCCCTCCGGCCGGCGCGCCCGGGAAATCACTTACCCGGGCTTCCTGCTTTCCATCAACGCCTGCCCGGCGCCGGACTGGAACGGCATCCCGTGCACGCCCTTCCTGCAAGCCGACCAGGTCGGCTGGCCCGACTCCCTCCGCTTCGCACAGAAGGACGGCCTCGCCCCGCGCTTCGGCTTCGCCTGGCGTCCCTTCGATAACACCAAAACCGCCATCCGCGGCGGCGTCGGACGCTACTTCATGGTGCCGCTCGGGTCCTTCTATTACGGCCTCACCGCCATTCACGCCTCGGGCGTGCAGGAATTCAACAACAGCATCACCGCAGGCACGCCGGCCTTCCGGCTGCCCCAGATCTCTCCGGGCGGCTCCGGCGTCCGCGTGGCGGGCTACGGCAACGCCTATTTCGGAACGGCCGAGGACCCATACTATCCCGACCCGTTCGCCATCCAGTGGCATCTCACGGTGGAGCGTGACTTGGGCTGGGACACCGGGCGTGCGCCTCTCCTACATCGGACAGCGCTTCATCCAGCAGCCCTGGGCGCCCGATCTCAACCAGCCCTTGCCTTCCACCGTCCCTTACGCCCAGCGCCCGCTCACCGATCGTCCCTTCCCGTACTGGGGCCGCGTTTACAGCTACGACACCGGCGCCAACATGGTCTACAACGCCGGACAGGTCGAAGTGATTCACCACTTCCGCAGCGGCATCAGCTTCAACTCCGCCTGGACCTGGGCCAAGCACCTGAGCGACGCCGGCCCCGCGCCCACGGGCTTCGGCGGCGAAACCGGCAACGGCCGCGTGACCGACTCGCTCAACCGTCGCTCCAATCGCGGCAACGTTTCGCCCACGCGCCGCCATCGCTGGATCACCAACGCCATCTACGAGCTGCCCTTCGGCAAGGGCCGCCGCTACATGTCCAGCGCTCATCCCGTCCTGCAGGGACTCGCCGGCGGCTGGCGCATCAGCTCCATCCTGCTGCTTCAGACCGGCCCCTACCTGACCGCCGTCTTCACCGGCGGCGATCCCTCGGGCACCAACGCCCCGGCGCGCGGCTCCCAGCGACCCGACGCCGTCCGCTCGGGCAACCTCGCCGATCCCACCGCCGATCGCTGGTGGGACCGCGAGGCCTTCGTCTGCCCCGGTCGCCTGCCCGGCTCCCCTGATCAGTTCAACTGCAACGTCCCTCCCATCGGTCGCTTCGGCAACGGCGGCGTGGGCACTCTGCTCGGGCCGGGAACCATCAACCTCTCCATGGGCATCGGCAAGCGGTTCCCCATCCGCGAGCGGGCCACGCTGAAGTTCGAGGCCAGCTTCACCAACCTGCCCAATCACCCGAATCTGGCCAACCCGGGCAACAACATCACCAGCATCGCCTTCGGAAGGACGACCAGCGCGCGCGGCGCCGACAGCGGCGGCAACCGCGTCGGCCAGATGGCGTTACGGCTGGAATTCTGAACGGCCGGCGGCGGGGGAAGTGAGTCCTCTGCCAGTTCGCCGGGCCTGGCAGAGCGGCTCCGCCCCCGCTGTGCCCTCTCGCCGGGCCGGCGCCTTTGCTGACGAGCTGCCGCCGACTCGCCTTCGATATCGCAGGAATCCCTCAACTCGCGGATTCATCATTGAAAACAGGGGTTCGATTGGAGGCATCCGCGTTGACACGATTCCACACGCTAAGGCGAGAGCAATGGATCCCACGGCCTCCCGAAGAGGTCTTTGTTTTCTTCTCGGACGCCGGTAATCTCGAGGAGATCACGCCGCCCTGGCTCCGCTTTCGCATTCTCACGCCCGGACCGATCCGGATCGCGGCCGGCACGAGAATCCGATACCGGCTGAGCTGGCGCGGCGTTCCTATCTTCTGGACGACCGAGATACGTCGGTGGGAGCCCCCGCATCGCTTCGTGGACGTGCAGTTGCAGGGACCGTTCGGCCTCTGGCATCACACCCATCGCTTCGAGCCGCATAAAAGCGGTACGAGAATGACGGACGTGGTGCGGTACCGCCTGCCGCTGGGAATCATCGGACGGGCAGTGCATTCGCTGAAAGTCCGGCGTGACATCGAAAGCATCTTCGACTACCGGTTCCAGCGCATCAACCAACTGTTCGGAGGCCAGGCGGGTGCGGGACCAGACTAACACCCGGGCGCGGGGACTGACGTCGGTCAGCCGCGGCCCGGATCGAGGTTTCTCGCGGCGTGCCGTTGTCGCCTCGCGATACCCGCGCTTGCAGCCAGGCCCGGAAACTCCACCGCAGACGCACCGCCGGCGTCATCCGTTGCCCGAATCGGGTTCGGCCCCGGGCTCGCCGCCTCAAAACATCAGCTTGGCGCCCACGTAAATGCGGCGGGCCTCACCGCGCGTGGAGGTGATCATGCCGAACAGCGTATTGGTTACGCCGGTGTTGGGGTTGCCGAACTGGGGCGTGTTCATCGCTCCTTCCCAGTTGGTGCGTAACTGCAACCGAAGCCGCTCGGTGATCGTGAACACCTTGGCCAGCGAGGCGTCCCAGTAGTTATCGCCCGGCCCGCGCAGACCCGTCAGGCGGCTCGGGAAGGTGCGGATGTTCCAGGCCAGTTGCCTGCGGGGGTCACGCTCGAACGGCGCTTCGGTGTTGAACCAGCGATCAATCGTGCGCTGGTCGCGCGGCAGCACGATATGGTGAATGTTGCCGCGGTAGATTATGTTGCCGAAACCGAGCGCCTGCCCGCTCTGAGCCTGGTAGATCGCCTGCAACTGCCAGCCGCCCAAGATGGCCTCGATCAGCCGCGGCCAGCGAGCACCAACGCGACGTCCCCGTCCGACCGGGACCTCCCAGACCGCTCCGACGGACAACCGGTGAGGGCGATCCGAGTCGGAGATGACCTCCTCGGGCAGCGGGTCGGTGTCGTTCAGGAAGCTGGTCGCCTCCATCAGCTTGGAAAACGTGTAGGCTGCACTGAAACTCAGGCCGTGCGAAAGACGTTTTTCCACCCGAACCTGGAGGGAGTGATACCAGCTATAACCTACATGATCGTCCGAAGTGAGGGAAGTAAAGTGCGGGTAAGGCCGCGTGAGCTGGCCGCGGGTCACGGTGCGCCCCGAGAGGCCGGTACCCGCAAATTCCGGCAGTCCGAAGAACGGATTGGTTACGGCAGCGCTCATCAAATCAATCACGGCCTGATCGCGCTCCAGGGAGGTCGAGTAATACTTTCGCGGTATGGGATCCCACTCACGGCTCACTGCCAGCCGGGCGCCGCGACTGCCGACGTAACTGATCTCCCCGAGCATGCGTCCCGGGAACTGCCTCTGAACGGAGAAGCTCCACCGCTGCTGGTAAGGTGACGAACGGGCAACCGGGGGATAGGACACGCCACGGCCGACAAAGGTGGTAAGCCCCACCGGCGCCGGCTGCTGCACGCCATCGGGGAAGGGATTCTGAAGCGTGGCCCGGAAGTTGAGACCATTGTCCAGACTCGGAATCAGGTTCGTGCGTACGCTGAAGCCGGGCTGGTGGATGCCGTAACGGTCCGCCCCCAACGGGTCGCGGAAGATCCCGTAGCCGCCGCGGATCACCGTGTCCCGCAGCGCCTGCCAGGCAAAGCCGAAACGCGGCGCCAGAGCGCTGCGCGGCGTGCCGAAAATCCCGCGCGGGCGCCCGTCGCGACCCACGAACCGCAAGCCGCCGATGGTGCGGAACTGATCCACGGGAACTTCCGGAATCGGCGCCCGGGCATAGTTGGCCGCGGCGGCCGCCTGCACGGGATTCACCGTCACGAAATCGAACGACGAGGCCGCCCGGTCGTACCGCTCGGTTATCGGCGAATCGTATTCCCAGCGCAAGCCGAGATTCAGCGTAAGTTTCCGCGCCACCCGCCAGTCGTTCTGCAAGTACAGCCCGCTGTAAACCGACTGGATGGCATGAGAAGCATTGTTATCTATTCCGCCGCCGGTGGGCAGCCCCAACAGCAGCGAAGCCAGTCCCTGCCCGATCGGCGCGGCCGGCGAGTTATCCAGCGGCCCGCGCGTCCACGTCGAAGCAAAGGAAATGGAAGGCGCCGCGTTGCCCCAGTTATAATTGTGGTCGCGCATCACGCGCACGTCGGCGCCCCAGCGCAAGCTGACATTACCCCGCACCTGGGATACGTTCGCCGCCAAGGTATGATAATTGGTCGCCCAAAGATAGTTTGTGCTTTCTCCCAGAGCGGCGTAACCTTCCGGCGAGATCTGGGGAAAAGCAATCGCCTGCCTGTCCAGTTGGGCCAGTAGCGAGGAGGGTCAGCCGAATACCGAAAGGTCGAAACCGCGACTCTGCGGCCAGTCGGATTGCAGGAAACGGGTGAAGCCGTACTTGACGTTCAGCAGGAAACCGGGCGAAAACACATAAACGTCGTCGAGCGCCAGCCCGCGCTGCTTGCGATAGCGGTCCAGGCCGCGCGATTCGTTCGGGAAAATGGTGCCGCGGTAGAAATGCAGCCAGGAATGGGTGAACCGCCCGAAAAGGCGATGATTCTCGCTGAATTGATGGTCCACCCGGGCCATGTTCTGGATAAAGTCGTTCGAGTTGGTTTCCGAAAGCTGGTAGTTGTTGCGCCCGTCCGCGGTGCCCGCGGTGGTCGGCTTCGCATAATAGGAGAGGAATTTCCGTGCCAGCGGATCCAGGCGCGAGGCCGGAATGATATTGCCGGGGAAAGGTTCGCGGCTGAAGCGCCCGCCGGGCGCGGGCCGGATCGTGGCCGGATCGTAAATCTGATAGACCGAGCCCAGCGTCAGCAGCGCTGAAAAATCGCCCTCACGCTGCGCCGGCGTGGGCACCGTATAGTTGGAGTTCGCGGGATTGCGCCGGTTGAACCCCTGGAAGCCATAGGTCCAGAAAGTACGATTCCGCCCGTCGTAGAGCCCGGGAAGATACACGGGACCTCCGCTGGTGGCAGAGTAGCGGTTGACCTTGCGCGGCGGGATCATGGCCTTGCGTTTCTCCGGGGTCACGGGGCCCGTGCTCAGGTCATACAGCCGCTTGTTGGAGAAAAAGTCCGTGGCCTGCCACGGGTTGGGAGCGACCTCCCACAAGGCGGTGCCGCCCAGTCTGTTGGTCCCGGCTTTCAGGCTCATGCCAATGGTGGCGCCCGAGGCGTGCCCTTGCGCGGCGTCGTAGTTCACGGTGTCCACGCGGAACTCCTGCACCAGGTCGGCCGGCGGCGAGAAAGATATCGAACTGCGTGTCATGTTGGGAATGCCGTCCAGCGTGAACTCGTTCGCCCCGCTTTCGGTTCCCGCCACCGCAATGTTCGAGAGCACGTCAATCGCGCTGGGCAGCCAGTTGTGCCCGGGCGCCTGGCCGGAAGTCACCCCGGGAACCAATCGAGCCAGGTACGTGACGCTCCCTCCCGCAATCGGCAAGTCCTCCAGCATCTTGCGCTCGATCACGGCGCCCAGACTGGCCGACGCCGATTCCAGCATGGGCGCTTCCGCCGTCACGGTCACCGTTTCGCCTACGGCCCCCAGCTCGAGCGAGACGTTCAGCGTCACCGTCTCGCCCACACGGATCTCGATGGGCTCGCGCTGATAGCGCTTGAAGCCTTGCATCTCGACCACCACGCGGTAAACGCCGGGCAGCAAATACGGCAGCTCGTAATAACCTGTCTGGTTGCTGCGCGTCGTAATTCGCGTGTTCATCTCCAGATGGGTCGCCGTGAGCGTGGCGTCGGGCACCACGGCCCCGGATGCGTCCGTCACCAGGCCGATGAGGCGGCCCCGCGCATCCTGCGCTCCTGCCACAACTGCCAGCGCAACGCAGCCCGCCAGCAGCACTCGAATTCTCCGGATCATAGCTGTACTCACCCTTGCAGCCGTGCTACTATGCGCCGCTGGGCAGTTCAAGCGTGCCGGTGCGCGAAGACCCAGGGTGCACGGGACGATGGAAGGGACGGGTCTTGGCCGCCCCTATTTCGCATCCCGCCAGTTCTCGCCCACGCCGATCTCCGCCACCAGAGGAACCTCCAGCTTGTGAACGCTCTCCATTTCGTGTCGCACCAACCGGGAGACTTCCTCGATCTCTTCCGGGGGAGACTCGAACAGCAGCTCGTCGTGCACTTGCAGCAGCATCGCGGTGCGCAGCCCGCGCCGGTCCAGCCCGGACTGGATCCGGATCATGGCCAGCTTGATCAGATCGGCCGCTGTTCCCTGAAGCGGCGTGTTCACCGCTGTGCGCTCGGCGAAGTTGCGCAGGCTGGGGTTTGGACTGTTGATGTCAGGGATGGGACGACGCCTGCCGAACAGCGTCCGGGTGTAGCCCGTGCGCCGCACTTCGGCGATGGTGGTCTCGATGAATTCCTTGACCCCCGCATACCGCTGAAAGTAACTCTCGATGTAAGCCTGGGCTTCGTCCCTGGGGATATCGAGCTGCGCGGCCAGACCGAATGCCGTCTGCCCGTAAATGATGCCGAAGTTCACCGCCTTGGCGCGCCGGCGCATCTCCGGCGTCACCATCAGCGGCGGGACTCCGAACACCTCCGCCGCCGTGCGCGTGTGGATGTCCTCGCCGCGCCGGAATGCTTCAACCAGCACCGGGCAGCGCGAAAAATGCGCCAGCAGCCGCAGTTCGATCTGCGAGTAATCGGCCACCACCAGCTTCCAGCCCTCGCGCGGAATGAATGCGGCGCGGATCTGCCGGCCCAGCTCGGTGCGGATCGGGATGTTCTGAAGATTGGGATTCGACGAGGACAGACGCCCGGTCGCGGCGCCGGTCTGGTTGAAGCTCGTGTGCAGCCGCCCGGTCCGCGGGTTGATCAGGGCGGGTAAGGCATCCACATACGTGCCCTTCAGTTTGGCGAGCTGCCGGTATTCCAGCACCTTGCGCACGATTTCGTGTTCGGGCGCCAGCTCCTCGAGCACGTCGGCCGCGGTCGAAATCGTCTTGCCTTTGCCGTAGCGCGAAGGCGCGGGCAATCCCAGCTCCTCAAAAAGCACCTTACCCAGTTGCTGCGGCGAGTTGATGTTGAAGGGCCTGCCCGCCAGGGCGTGAATCTCCGCCGTCAGTCGCTCCAGCTCGGCCTGCATCATCACCGAAAGCCGTTGCAGCTCCGCCGGGTCCACCCGGATGCCGGTCTGCTCCATCCGCGCCAGCACCGCCGCCAGCGGCAGCTCAATCGTCTCGTAAAGCTCGCGCAAACCCGCCTCGTCCACCTGACGGCGCAGAATGGCCGCCGCCTCTAGGATGCAATCCGCGCGATGCTCAGGCGACGGCTCGAGCTGCCGGTCCAGATAACGGCGCACGATCGCCTCCAGTCCGCAGGCCGCCGGCTCCGCAGACAGAAGGAACGCATACAGCATCAAGTCCTCGCCAAAGCCGGCTGGCCGGATTCCCCGCTCGCTCATCGCCAGAATCAGCGCCTTCAGATCGTGAGTGATCTTCCGACGCCCGGCGTCTTCGAGCCAGAAGCGCAACGCGTCGAGCCAGGCCATCGGCGCGGAGCGGACTTCCCCCGGCCTCCAAGCCAGAGCGAGACGGCCTCCCCCATCCGCCGCTTCCGTCAGGAGTCGGGCCGCCCCTGGTGCCGGCTCCCACGTCACGGCCACGGGATACTCGCGCGGAACCGCCTCCACCCAAGCCTGGATCTCCCCGGGCGAAGATGCCACCCGATAATCGCGCGGGCGCTGATCCGCCTCCGGCCCGAGTTCTCTCAGCAGACTGTAAAACTCCAGTTCCTTGTAGATTCGTCGCAGGGCGGATATGTCCGGCGGACGCGCCGCCAGTTTTTCCAGATCCAATTCGATCGGCGCGCCGGCGTCAATCGTCGCCAGGCGCTTGCTCATCAGGATCCGCTCACGGTTATTGATGAGACTCTCGCGGTACGTCCGCCGCTCGACTTCCGCGGCGCGCTCGAGCGCCGCCTCTACCGATCCGAAACGCCGAACGAGTTCCCGCGCCCCTTTGTCGCCGATGCCCGGAGCTCCCGGAATATTGTCAATTGCGTCCCCCTTGAGAGCCAACAGATCCGGAATCTGTTCGGGGCGCACGCCCATCTCCTGCTCGACTGCGGCCGGGTCATACATCTTGTCCTCTTTGATCGGGTTGAGCATCCGCACGCGCTCGGAAACCAACTGAAGCATGTCTTTATCGCTGGAGACGATCACTACTTCCAGCCCCTGTGCGCTGGCCCAGCGCGCCAGGGCGCCGATGACGTCGTCGGCCTCATAGCCTTCGAACTCGAGCACCGGAATCGTCATCGCCTCCAGAATCCGCCGCACATAGGGGATCTGCCAGGCCAGCTCGTCGGGCATCTCGGGACGGTTGGCCTTGTATTCGGCGAACTCCTGCTCGCGAAACGTCGGCCCGGCGCTCTCGAAGACCGCCGCGATGTATTCGGGTTGATGGTTCGCGATCAGCTTGCGCAGCATGTTGTTAAAAATGTAGGCAGCCTCCGTCGGACGGCCGGACGAAGTTCGCATCATCGGCGCGGCGGAACGGGCGCGCGCATGGTAGGCGCGAAACAGGAAGCCGAAGGCGTCAATCAGGAACAGGCGGCCGGCAGCCATTGTCCCCTCATGATAGCGGAGGCCCGGCGGCGCCAGGCAGCCCCGGGACCGCGAAGCGGGCGTGCATCCTTGCCGTGGTTTTTTTGCAACACCCGGCGGGCTGTTCTGTTGCGAAAATGCAACAGGTTGATAATTCCAACCTACTGAATATAAACTAATTACACGGCGGCATTGCCCGTGCAGTGCTCGTTCCAGGAGCACCCCAAATTGCGACTCCAGACCACGCTCAAGCGCCCCGTGGAGGCGGCCGGCGTCGGACTGCACAGCGGCGCCCCGGTGAACATCCGTCTGTTGCCCGCCCCAGCCGGCACGGGCATCGTATTTGTCCGCACCGATCTGGATCGCTTCCCGGTGCCCGCAGCCTGGCGTTACGTGGCCCGCGTCAGTTACGCCACCAGCCTGATGAACAAGGGCGTGTTGATCTCGACCACCGAGCACCTGCTGAGCGTGTTCTACAGCATGGGCATTGATAACGCTTACGTCGAGATTGACAATCTGGAACTTCCCATCCTGGACGGCAGCGGCCTGCCGTATGTTCAACTCATCCACCAGGCGGGCGTGCGGACGCTGCGCCGCGAACGCCGCTACCTGCTGATCCGCCGTCCCGTGGGTGTGCGCGACGGCCTCCGCCGGATCGAGATCCTCCCCGCCGACCGCTTCCTGCTCACCTGCGAAGTCTACTTCGAACACCCCCTGGTCGGGCGGCAGAAACTCGAGCTGGAGGTTACGCCCGAACGTTATGCACGCGAGATCGCTCCCGCCCGCACCTTCGGTTTCTTCCACGAACTCGACGCCATGCGGAACATGGGGCTGATCCGCGGCGCCTCGCTCGAAAACGCAGTCTGCTTCAATTCGCACGGCGTGATGAATCCGGAAGGACTGCGCTTCCCCGACGAGCCGTGCCGCCACAAGGCGCTCGACCTGATCGGCGACCTCGCCCTGATCGGCAAGCCGCTGCTCGGCCACGTGGTGGCCGAGCGCGCCGGCCACGCCATGCACGTCGCCCTCGTTCGCCGCATCATGTCGGATCCCTCGCTCTACGAGTTAGTAACTTTCGACCAGCTGGCTGCGCGCGTGACAGCGGCGCTGGTATCTTGAAGTTTTCCGGATTTTCTCCGATCCCCCCATGCGCCGCCTCAACCCTGCCAACTTGCTTACCTTGGCGCGCTTGCTCGCCGCAGGCCCGGCCATCTGGGCCATCCTGGATGGCCGCTTCACGCTGGCGCTCGTCATCCTGTTTCTGGCGGGCCTCAGCGACGCGGTGGACGGCCCGCTGGCCCGGCGCCGGGGCCAGGTCACCCGCTTCGGCGCTCGCCTCGATCCCGTCGCCGACAAGATCCTGCTCAGCGGTTCTTACCTGGCGTTGTGGGTCGCCGAGGTGCTCCCCGGCTGGCTCGTAGCGATCGTGTTCGGGCGCGACCTCCTCATCCTGGCCGGCGCCGCTTGCCTGATGGCCTTCACTCCCTTGCGCGATTTTGCGCCTTCGCTCTGGGGAAAACTGAGCACCGTGGTCCAGGTCATTGCCGCCGTCATCCTGCTGACCGCCGCCGCCTGCCCCTGGCCCCCGCTCAAAGGCCTGGCCGCGGCCTCGATCTGGGCCGTGGCCGCCGCCACGCTCTGGAGCGGCATCCATTACGCGCATCACGCCCTCGCGCGCCTGCGGCGGCCGCACCCTGCCCTGTGAGGCGGCGGAACTTACTTGCCCATCTTGTGCAAGTTCTGCAAGCTGCGCGTGACCGCTTGCAGACCCGGATACGCGCCGCTTTCTTCCTCCACGATGTACCATTCGGTGCCGCCTACGCTCTCGCAGGCCGCAAAAAACTCCTTCCAGTTGATGTCGCCCTCGCCGATGATGGCGTCCCGCTTTGTCGCCGAGTACTCCTTGATGTGGACGGTGACCGCGCGACCCGGATACTTGCGGACGTAGGCGATCGGATCGCCGCCACCCGACAGGCAGTTGCCGGTATCAATCTGCATGATCACATCCCGGGACGTGTTCTGGAAAAAGATGTCCCACGGAATCTCGCCCTCCATCGGCTTGAACTCCACGGCGTGGTTGTGGTAGCCCACACGCATCTTGTGCGGCCGCACCTTCTCCGCCAGCTCGGCGAACAGCTTGGCCGTATCCAGCCACGCCTGGCGCGAACTGCGGTACCTTTCGGGCAGCGAGGGAACCACCAGGTAGGGGTTGCCCAGGATCTGGTTGAACTCGATGGTCCGCGGCAGCTCGTCGCCCAGCAGCGTATTCAACCCCGTGTGGGTGCCGCAGCAGCGCAGACCGTTATCGTCCAGAAGCTTGCGGAG
>Ga0308415_1000745_pt1 | contig 14411 bp, 13 predicted proteins | sample HotsprSampleOS55_FD_203465 | JGI IMG/M metagenome (GOLD analysis project Ga0308415, IMG submission 203465) | Hot spring phototrophic mat microbial communities from Octopus Spring, Yellowstone National Park, Wyoming, United States - 20090730_OS55 ... | reverse complement strand
CCCTTCCTCTCCCCTAGTGGGAGAGAAAGGGGGCTAAGGGGAAGGTGAGGGGATCCTCAGAACCACACTCACGCACCAGCACCGTTACCTGGTTGTGGCTGGCGCGATCGGCACATTTGGTTCAATACCGCGTAGCGCAGCCATTACCAGATCGCGGTTGAGCTGGGCAATAGTGTCGAGGCTGATCTCTTTAGGACAAACCGCCGCACACTCACCAATATTGGTGCAGTTTCCGAAGCCCTCGAAATCAGCCTGAGCAACCATATTCACGACCCGCTGATAGCGTTCAGGTTGACCCTGCGGTAGTAATGCCAGATGAGTAACTTTGGCAGCCGTAAACAACATCGCCGACCCATTTGGACAGGCTGCGACACAAGCCCCACAACCGATACAAGCAGCGGCATCCATTGCCCGATCAGCAGCCGCCTTCGGTACCGGAATAGTATTGGCGTCAGGCGCCGAACCGGTGCTGACACTGATATAGCCACCAGCTTGAATAATCCGGTCGAAAGCACTCCGGTCAACGACCAAATCCTTGAGGATAGGGAACGCGGCAGCACGCCAGGGTTCGATCGTAATTGTGTCGCCATCGTTAAAGCTGCGCATGTGCAACTGACAGGTCGTGATGGCGTTCTTGGGGCCATGTGCCACGCCATTGATCATTAGCGAGCACATGCCACAAATACCTTCACGGCAGTCATGGTCAAAAGCAACTGGCTCTTCACCACGTGACATGAGTTCCTCGTTTAATACATCAAGCATCTCGAGGAACGACATATCAGGGCTAACGTTGTCCATCACGTAGGTCTTGAACTCGCCAGGAGTGTTGCGGTTCTTCTGTCGCCAGATCTTCAGTGTGATCTTCATACTCTATACTCCGGTCACCGGCTGGTGAGGCCAACCGGTGACAGTAAAATTAATCTCAGACAACGACAGTCGGATCACTTATAGCTGCGCTGAGTCGGCTTCACGTACTCAAAGATCAGCGGCTCTTTATGCAGACGTGGCTTAGCAAGATCGCCGGTAAACTCCCATGCAGCTACATAAGAAAACTGCTCATCGTTCCGCAGTGCTTCACCTTCTGGCGTTTGATACTCTTCGCGGAAGTGACCACCGCAGGACTCTTCGCGATGGAGGGCATCGAGACACATCAGCTCGGCCAGTTCAAGAAAATCGGCGACTCGCCCCGCCTTTTCCAGCGCCTGATTGAGGTCGCTTGCTTCGCCGGGTACGTTAACATTCTCCCAAAACTCGGCGCGGATCTCTGGGATTCGTTGCAATGCTTCACGCAAACCGGCTGCATTGCGCGCCATCCCACACTTGTCCCACATCAACTTCCCCAGCTCGCGGTGGAACGAGTCAACGGTACGCTTGCCACGAGCGTTCAGCAAGCGATGAATTCGCTGATTAACTTCAGCTTCTACTTCAGCAAACTCAGGCCGATCGATGCTGATGCCACCGGGCTTCACCTGGGCAAGGAAATTCGCGATGGTGTAGGGTAGGATGAAGTATCCATCGGCCAACCCCTGCATCAACGCCGATGCACCGAGACGATTAGCCCCGTGATCCGAGAAGTTAGCCTCGCCGATTACAAACAGACCGGGGATCGTACTTTGCAGGTTATAGTCAACCCACAAACCACCCATTGTGTAGTGAGGTGCGGGATAAATCCGCATCGGCGTCTCATACGGATCCTCGCCGGTAATCTGCTTGTACATATCGAAGAGATTACCGTAGCGTTCAGCGATCTTCTGTCGTCCAAGGCGCTTAATGGCATCGGAGAAATCCAGATAAACCCCTAGTCCGCCAGGGCCAACACCGCGGCCTTCATCACAGACCTGCTTGGCAGCCCGTGAGGCAATATCGCGCGGAACCAGGTTACCGAAGCTAGGATAACGCTCTTCAAGGTAGTAATCGCGCTCGGATTCGGGAATATCTTGCGGACGACGGGTATCACCCTTCTTCTTCGGCACCCAGATGCGACCGTCGTTGCGCAGTGACTCCGACATCAATGTCAGTTTGCTCTGGTATTCACCGCTCACCGGAATACAGGTCGGGTGAATCTGTGTAAAGCAAGGATTGCCAAAGAAGGCGCCACGGCGATGCGCACGCCAAATGGCAGTCGCATTGCAACCTTTAGCATTCGTACTCAGGTAGAAGACATTACTATAGCCACCTGTCGCCAGTACAACTGCATCGGCTGCATAGCGCGAAATCTTACCGGTAACCAAATCACGAACAATAATCCCACGTGCCCGGCCATCAACCACAACGAGATCGAGCATCTCGGTGCGGGGGAACATCTTCACCGTACCGGCCGCAATCTGGCGACTGAGCGCCTGATAAGCGCCGAGCAATAACTGCTGACCGGTCTGACCGCGCGCATAGAAGGTACGGGCTACTTGCGCCCCACCGAACGAGCGGTTGTCAAGCAAGCCACCATATTCACGGGCAAACGGCACGCCCTGGGCAACACACTGATCAATAATATTCACCGAAACCTGTGCCAGGCGATAAACATTACTCTCGCGGGCGCGGAAATCACCACCCTTTACCGTATCGTAAAAGAGTCGGTAAATGCTGTCACCATCGTTGCGGTAGTTCTTCGCTGCGTTAATGCCACCCTGGGCAGCAATACTATGCGCACGACGCGGACTATCCTGATAGCAGAAGCAGAGCACATTGTAACCAGCTTCACCCAGAGTCGCCGCCGCTGAAGCTCCGGCCAGACCAGAACCAACCACGATGATCGTGTATTTGCGTCGGTTAGCCGGATTGACCAGCTTCATCTCGAAGCGGTGCTTATCCCAGCGTTGCTCAATTGGACCACTCGGTACCTTAGAATCTAGCGCGCTTACAAACTCTATTTGCCGCGTGCCGGTGCGAACTGTCGTTTCGTTCTTCGTCTCGCTCATGCGGGTTCCTCGCTCTTCTAGCATTGGTTGGTGATCTTCTACGCGACAAAGCCAAAGTAGACCGCCAATGGGAAGGAAACATTACCAATAAAGACGGCTGCTGCAATCAAAATGGCTAAACCGCGCAACAGGCGATCATACGTGCGGTTATTCCAACCCAACGTTTGAAACATGCTCCAGACCCCATGGTACAAATGTAAACCGAGAAACACCATGGTCAGGAGATAAAAGCCAACGATAAATGGGTTCTGAAAGCCATACACGACATTGCTATAGGTTTCGTATACACCGTCGTGAGGATGGAGAAATTGTCCTGGTTCATAACCAACGATACCAAAGGTTAGATGCAGGATATGATAAATAATAAAGAAGAAGATTAGCACACCACCAAACCGCATCGTGTAATCGGCATACCCTGATTGCCGCTTATGCTGACCATAGCGACGCACCGTTGAAATGCTATTTGCTCGGATGCTGCGCTGGCTTTGCAACGTTAGACTAGTAGCGGCCCAGATGTGGAGGAAAACCGAGGCAAGTAACACAAAGCGTGCGATCCAGAGCAGATGCTCGTGACCGAAGACCGGATAACCAAGTTCGCGCAATCCGGCTGCGTAAGCGTTGTACACTTCAGGGCCCTGATACATCTTCAGATTGCCGTACATGTGAAAGACGACAAAGCCGACGAGAATGAAGCCGGTCAGCGCCATTATCACCTTTTTACCGACCGACGTGCGGGTGAGGGTGAGCACTCCTGTCATCGTTCCATCCTTCCCAGAACAACATCTGCACAACAAAAACAGATGATTAGTAACCGCCGGCTAGAGCCAGCAGCAGGGAAATACCTGTGACTTATCCCACGAAGTATCTTGCTCTGTAGAATTATAACGGAATTACGATCAATTGTCTACCGAATGCAACGATGCAGTAATACCTTGTGAAGAAAGACACGAGGCTTCACAAAGCGCTAGATCGCTTTCTTAGCCCAAGCCAATGGAACCGTGCAGAACCCTTCGATCTTGAATCGATAGCAAAAAAGTCTGCAAGGAAGTGCATATTATGCCGCAAACGATAGTGGATGGCTAGAGGTGTTAGGAATAAGTTAGGGTTGTTCAACGTTTTCATCCTACACAGCAATGGTGCAGAGTCTTAGCCCTGAAAACGTTGAAAACCCCTCTGGATGAGACCCGATCACGCACAGATAGGCCAGCAGGGTGGAATGATTAGAGATCCAGCCGAACCTTAGCCCCAAAGTTCTTCTTCTCCTTACTGGGGAAATACGAGAGGCACGCAGCATCGAGCAAATCAGGACTCAGAGTTGGCGTCTCCATATTGTAACGGGCAATCGCGATCAATTGATCAAGAATATCACGCGGCTGACACATCCGAAACGGCCGTTGATCAGGACGAAACCACTTCGCGATCAGATAATCGATACTCCGATCATCGTAGGGCACCTTACGCACTCGACACATAATCTTCCAAATCTCTCGCCATTGTTCTTCCGTCGGATCGATAATCTCGATCTTAAATTTGATCCGACGCAGGAGTGCATCGTCACCTAGGTCTTTCGGATCAAGATTTGTACTGAACATGATGAGCTGATCGAATGGAATCTGTATCTTCTGCCCTGAAACAGTGTTAAGAAAGTCATAACGCTTTTCCAACGGCACAATCCAGCGATTGAGGAGATCGAAAACTCGTACTTGTTGCCGACCAAAGTCATCGATGAGGAAGATGCCACAGTTTGCTTTCATCTGAAACGGCGCTTCGTACACTTTTGAGGTCGGGTTGTATACCAGATTGAGTTGTTCGAGGGTTAATTCACCACCGACAATCACCACCGGACGACTGATCCGAATCCAGCGATGGTCGTACTCGGTATCTTCCGGTAAAGGCCGCCGCGGCGGCTCGTGGATAACCGAGTCGTACAACTTGATAATCGCACCATCGGCATACACTGCATACGGAATAAAGATGTCGTCACCCATCAGGTAGGTGATCCGTTCGGCAATCGTCGTCTTGCCGTTGCCAGGATACCCAAACAGCATAACCGACGAGCCAGAGTTTACCGCTGGCCCCACCATGTTCAAGATAGACTCATCGATCACCAACCCCTCAAACGCATCCCGGATATTGCGCCGGGTAACCTTCACATTCTTCACCGTCTGTGCCTTCACCGACTCGATCCACTGTTCAAGCGGCACCGGACAAACACCCGTATATTGCACTTTTTCCATTGCCGCTTGCGCTGCGGTCTGACCACGCGGTGTCAATACATATTCGTAATTGATGTCGCCAAAACCACGTTGACCGACAATATCGATCTGTTCAACGTTCCGCAAATCGATAATAATCTGCTCAATGATCCGGTAAAACAATCCCATAGCTGCGGCCAGCTCCATACCGGTGGCCCGTCCTTTGTTGTAGAGAATGCGCAGGAATTGCTCGGTGAGGAAGGTTCGGTTTAGTCCGGTTTCCTCCAGAGTTGCTGGTTGTGCAGGCAGAAACGAATTATTCAGTTGCGGGCGTGCTTCATCATCGGTCGGTGGCGGATCGCCAAGCATACGCAGCGTCGCTACGTTTTCACCCCGTGCCCGTGCTTCACCGATCAAGCGTTCGAGATCGCTGACGTGCATCTGAAGATGGAGCAGAGCATCGACATCATTTTTGGCTTGCGCTTCTTTTAAGCAAGCATATACGGCACGAGCGACGGTGTATTTGACACCGTCAATGTAAAGGTGATGACAATACTCTTGATTACGCACATAACAATCGCGCGGATGGCTCTTGCGTGCCAGCATTTCGTCATACGAACGTTGATCAAGAAGATAGCGCATATACACCTCATCGAGACATACTATATCGAGTGGGAAAAGTCGCTGCTTTCATGGGGACAGAGAGGCAACATTGCCAGGAGATTTGCTGGTTGTTATTGTACCGTCTCCGGCGAACCACAGTACTACCAAAAGACAGGGTTTGGCAGCGAATATGCCCGATCGTCATCAAAAATGGGCTTGACGAGTGTCACGGTTTCTATTAGAATTAGAACAAAAGTTCTAATTCTAGAACTGTGCGACGCTACTATCTGGTGGATAATTCCACCATTGCGTAAACAGGATGGCGCCTGCCAGGAAGGAGGGCTGGAATGGCCGTTACCAGTCGTGAAATCCCACCGGTGCGACAAGTCTACAACTTTGGTCAGTTGCTACGAGGTTTCATGCACATCCTGGTCATCATTGCACTGACGATACTGATCAGTATCATCGCCGAATCTGGTCGTGTCTTCCTTGACGATTGGCGCTACGGACGGCCACGAACAACCCATTTATCCGGCTACGCCGGCTTACCTGCCGAACGATCCGGTCAGCCCTCGCGATTTATTGCGCTCAACCTCGACCGGCAGGTCGTCATCATTGTCATACCCGGAGGTGATGTCAGACAACTGCAAACGTGGCAGGGGCCATATCTGTTTGGGTTACACGAAGATCTGACACCTGTGGTATTATCGTTAAAAGATGAAGACCGGGATGGTCTGGCGGATCTCCTGGTCACCATTCACCAGGAACAACTGGTGTACCTGAACCGCGATGGCACGTTTCGACTCCCGACACCGGAAGAATGGTATCGGCTAGCTCAGGAGCGGGACAAGTGAGCACGTTCTCCAATCGCAAACAACGAACAAGGCGGCTGGGACAGCCTCTCTTTCCCATCGCAGACCCGGAGATCGTGCACTTGCCGACACAGCCGCTAGCCGATCTCATTGCCGACCTCGACAAGGCACTGACACCGGCGCCATCAGAGCATCCTCGGGCAACAGAACCGCTCGGTCTGCAAATTCCGGCAGAGATTCAAGCAGCCTATGAGCGTACCCGTCAGTCGGTTCGTTCTCCTACACCTGCTTATCAACCTCGCCAGCCTACCAATGGTCAAACAACCGATGCTGAACGTAGCACGTCAGCAACCGGTCGTCTGCCGCGAATATCTGAGCGCGAGCCGACAAGTGTACATCGAGCCGGTAGCGGAACCAACAGGTCGTATACGCCCCCTACCTTTGGCACGCGGAGGGCGACACCAGCGGGTATCCCGACAAACGTTGCCCCCTCGGATGGGGAAAGACCTAACTCGTCACGGCGACAATCTCCCACGCAAGATCCGGCGTCAACTGCCCTGGCAGTAGCTGAAAGACCTCGTGGCGAGCGGCTCAAGCCATTTATACCGGCGCCGATGGCGCCTGCCGATGAATTGGTGTTGCCGTTATCAACATACGACCAGACAGAGCCGCTATCGGCGGCGAGGTTGTTTAATCAGCCAATCGTCATGCTGGTCATTGCGGTTGTCAGCATTGTCGTCATAGCACTATGGTTCATGATCACTTTTCCAGCACCGTTCCTGAGTCTCCAATATGCCGTTGGGAATGAGCTGACTATCGCGGGCAATATCGCATCGGCAACCAGACCGGTGCCAGCTCGCGGTGATTACCGATTACGTACTCCACCTAGTCTCTCACCTGACCAAATTGATCAGATTTTGCGTAGTTATGGATCGCCGGCAACCGGTACCGGTGAAATCTGGTATCGTCTCGGCGTCGAATACAACATTGACCCGGCCTATGCGCTGGCGTTTTTCATTCACGAAAGCGGTGCCGGTACCAATCCAAATTGGGCCGGTTTTAAACCTGATGGCCGTACAACGCATAATGTCGGTAATATTATCTGCGCCGGTTACCCGACATGCTATGGCCGCTTCCGTGATTACCCGGATTGGGCGACCGGGATCGCAGATTGGTATCGTTTAATAGATGTTGAGTATATTCGTGGTAGAGGTTTGCAGACGGTGACTGAGGTCATCCCAATCTATGCGCCATCTATTGAGAATGATGTTCAGGGCTATATCAACGTCGTTACCCGTCTAGTCGATCGATGGCGTGCGGGGAATATTCCTTAAAATTAAGACTATCGACTGGATCGTTATTACAACGTCGGTTGCGACATCATGCATCCGTTTAGAATAACGGTTTGTGAACGACACTTGCACCGTATCACACTTTACGCTGTGTCTTAACGACAAGACGAATGTGACCCCATACTGACCTGAGCAAACTGGGTATGCATGACTGAGTCCACTGCAAAAACTCACCACAGAGCACACAGAGTACACAGAGCGTGTAAGGTTTATGAATAATTAAGGATAATTTTTGGCCATTGGGCGCATGGAAGAAAAAAATGTTCATAACCCTATGTTCAATGAAAGATCAAATTATCTTTAGTCTCTGTGATCTCCGTGGTCTCTGTGGTGAGAAGATCACCTTTTTGCATTGGAGTCATGACTCTAATTGAGCGAATATAAGAGACATTCAGCCTGGTTGCAGGCGGGTTGGAATCCATCTCTACTTTGCATGGATTCATAGTTCCAAACCCATGCGTGATCACATTACACGCTATTGCGTTAATAGACGGTACGGTATTTATTTTCAGAATCGGACATGCGCAACTTTTCAGTTCTTATTCTAGCTGTCATCACACTGTTGGGATTTACCTTGTTCCAGCACATGAACAGGGCCGAATCGCGCATACTCAGTACCTGGCGTGGACCGATCAGCGCTGGTGAGACGCTAGCCGCCAATATGAGCACAGTTCAAACTCTGACCGGAATGGCAGAACCGCAAGGACGAGGACTTGATGCAACACTCGTTCCGACCGGTAACCCATTACGAGCTGCCAATACGGTCATGACTCAGGGGTATGGCGTCGGTACACACGCACCGGCATCCATATGGGGAGCTATCGATCTGGCCATTGACGGAAATGGCGATGGGCAGGCCGATCCTGAAGGAACCTGGAACCATCCGGTCTACGCCACCCATGCTGGTCAAGTAAAGATCACGCTTAATAGCTGGCCGGCAGGTAACCACGTTTGGGTTACCAACCAGCTCTACCGTACCGGCTATGCTCACCTCGCCAGTATTGCTGTTAGTGACGGGCAGTGGGTCAAACCCGGTGATGTTATTGGATACGTCGGTTCGACCGGTATGTCGAGCGGGCCACATCTCGATTATCAGGTCTGGGTATGGCAAGATAACCGGTGGGTCAATCAGAATCCGCTCAATTATCAGGTGTTTGAACAGCCAACCCGCTAAATTCATACCCACACATTCCCAATTCGTGTCGGGAAAGCACTTTCGATCGTCCCTAGGGATTTTCAAGGTTTTCATCATACCCGGCAGGAGAACGAGAGAGCGGTAGAGAGCCTTCCAACCTGTACCGCCTTGTGTACAAGGGCGTGCGGCTTCTCGTTTCAACGGTGGTCTGCGGCCACAACCCCGGTTGGCTTGTCGATCATGTACGTCACCGTATCGGTAAGAGGGTGACAGTGTGCTGATGCGCCAACCGGTAGGTTGCCACGCGCTGTATGCACAACGTAGGCCAACGGCCCACACTTTCAGGTGACTGCGAGGGTTGAGGTATCGCATGGGTGATGTTCGTCGGTGTCGCTCCGCAGCCAGCGACTACATCTCAAAGCTGAGAACTCTGAACAGCCCTAGATCGCCCCCCTCACGCAGTCCGAACGCCCGTGCGTCTTCTCGTCTCTGACGGTAAAAATCAGTAAGACCAGCGCCAACTCTCCTCCTCAGCCACGTTCTCAGGCAGTTTGTTTTGACAGCGATTGCTCCAACTCAAGGATTTCTTAGAGGGTGATCAAAAACTTCTCATTGGGCGCGTACCGTGCCTGTGCGACCACTACGGTGGGGTGCCAACGTTCTGTTCCTCCATCCACCGCACGTTCCCTCTGCCGAGCGGGCGGCCCTCACCCCTAGCCCCTCTCCCGCGCTGCGGGAGAGGGGTGATCTAGTTGGTGGACTCGGTATCGTTGACAGACGCAGGCGCAGAGTCGCCGCTGCTACGCTAACCTCATCCCTTCCTCTCCCCGTGGGGGAGAGAAAGGGGGGGCAGGGGGAAAGTGAGGGCCACTAGGTCTGCGCCGCAGCACTGGCCCTGAAACCGTTAAAACCATGTTCCAGCGCGTCGCGGAGACGTATGCGTTACCCGCTAGGTTAGGATTGGTATGCGAGCGGGTCATACTCTTCGCTTGGACTGCTAAAGCGTGGCTTCAGCAGTCTACCCATAGAACTCGCACCTCTGTCAAGCAGATCATCGTTCCAGCCACTATCCTTTGGCCCCTTTAACCGTGCAACCTGTGTCCAATTCCGCCAAACGCCTGCATTAACGTGAGGAAGACAGTGAACGAACGGTATCGGTACGACCAGCACTTGGCAAGATGATACACGGTTCATTGTGACAGGATTGGTGTTGCCTCGTTAGCATTGACTCATTATGAGAGGCAGCAAACGGATCTTCGTCAACAGAGCGATGAGCCTCGTGCACAATACCATTTTGAAGCTTGCCATAGGCCATCTCATGTTTGCCACACCGGCTTAACAATTCAGCGAGACGAGCCTTAAGTCGACCACGCATTGCAGCCGGGCAAGCCGGAACCAGGCGCAACGCCTGAGCGATGCAGGTCTCAGCCTTGGCGTGCTGCCCCTGGTCAAGTAAGTGAGAGGTCAGTGCGCAGTAAACGATAACGCGATCTATCGGACGGCGAGCAGCATTGATTGCGTATTGCAGATAATTCTCAATCTGATCGTGCATTTTCATACTACTACCCGTTTTTACAGTCCCCTCACCTACATCTGACGTAAGCTTGTGTAACTTGTCGATAAGCTGAGCAAGCATCTGGTATTGCTCAGTTTCGATTAATGACTCAACTAATGCTGTGATCAAAGCTGTACGGACGTTGTCATATTCAGGATCTAGTCGGTATACTTGCCCAAAATTCCTGACTGCTACCAGCGGACGATTGTGAGCCAGAGCACTCATCCCTAAAAGCCAGTGAGCCTCGACAGAGAAGGGATTGAGCCATTTGATAATCTGGGCCAACTGCATCGCTTCGTGGTATTGTCTCCGAACGAGACGCTGTTTTGCCTGAGCAGTAAGGAGCAACCGAAGCATCATCCAGAGACTGAACAACCCGCAAAGGAATACGTTTATGAAGGCCACCCCTCCCAGCCCTATCCACAACGATGTCGCGATAATACCAGGCAGTTCTGGCAAGCGTAGAAACATTCGCCTGAGCCAATAGCAGCTGCGGAACTTCGGAAGAGGCCGTTGCCAATATGGTCGTTGCGTGCCCATAGCGACTCCTTTGCACGAGCGATGTAGTCCAGGCACGATCGCGGACTACATCCTGTCTGTGATTTGTTTGGCACAACGCCGGAGATTGTTCAATGCTCCATCCTTTGTCATACGATACGGCTACGTACAGCATAGCAGGCCAGTGTGACAACTACGGTCACATTGGGTGCCACCTTGTCACAAAACTTGTCTCACAGGGTAGCCCTTCATTGCGCGTTCTGACAGATGGCGAAGACACCGTGTGATCCTCGTGCTGGTGGCTGAAGCGATACTCATCGACACAGTATCAACCATTACCACTAATGGTCATACTTACTTTATTAAAAGAGACTACGTGAGTACCCCGTTTTCAGCACGAATGCTGCCACCAATTTCTTTCAGGCGCTTAGATAATGAATGAAACGCGCAGCATCACAGCAACGATGACCAACTGCACCTAGAGAGGAAAGTTCCTGACTCACTCCAATTGATGTACCGATACGATCTGAGAGAAATTGTGAACCCTGATGATAGACGACTGATAACTGTCCGTGTTGGTTGGCGCCCTGCGGCACTGGGCACGATTGGCGCACGGTCAACGTGATGGTCATCGTCGCCCAGCCATGTCACGAATCGTGGAAGATGATTCGTTTAGAAGCATACCGATCTGATGGCGAGCACAAGCGGGACCGTATCTCCGCTAGCGGGACGGGGCGAGAATCCAGCAGAAAAGCAGAGCGCGGAGCAATGTGCTCCGCGCCGTTCGTATGGTGGAGATGGGGGGAGTCGAACCCCCGTCCAGAGAGCTAGACCGCAGACATCTACAGGTTTAGCCCCTCGCTTGATCTCGCCCGCAGTCGCGCGAGTGGCAGAGCGACTGTTGGGCCAGCCTGATGTCTTAGCCGATAGCGCCCAGGCCAGCGCTACCGGAGCACCCGACTTATGACGCTCGACCCGCAGCCGTCGGGGGAACTACGGCGAGCGCGCCGCTATATCTTAAGCGGCGAGGGCCAGCCGAGGCTGAACCCGAGTGTTGGTGTTGGCAGTTGTTGCCTTGCCCCTTTTACGTGACTGGGCGACACGACCTGCAGTCTACGATGTTCACTCCCTGTCGAAACCAGAGCATCCCCGTAGCAATATTAATAGTATAGCCCGTTTCTGGGTGATGTCAATCGGTCTTGCGATAGAGATTTGTTAATAACGATTGCACATTCGTTATCAAGCAACCCAAAACCGATTATAATATAGCTAATATCTCCCGTGCGGTTGCCTGGAATCTGAAGTGAGCGCGAGAAATTGACCGGTGCAGAGAAATTGTCTCACCGTGTCTCACGAATGCTCAGCCGATGTCTACCAAGACCGGGTAACATTCCACACTTCGCACCATTCGCTTCCTGCCGGGAAGCAGGAGGTCAATGAACCTATGTGCATGATACTGCCAACAATAGGAAGGAGCGCACTATGCACATGTACGAACTTGGCCTAGAGAAGAACGCGGCAAACTACACCCCATTAACCCCACTCTCATTCCTCAAGCGGACGGCGATGGTGTATCCCAATCTACCGGCAATTATCCACGGCGAGCGGCGTTATACCTGGTCCCAAGTTTATGAGCGAACACGGCGATTGGCTTCGGCGCTGCGTGCGGCTGGGGTAGGATACCGCGATACGGTGGCGGCAATCCTAAGCAATACGCCTGAAATGTACGAATGCCACTTCGGCGTACCGGGTGCTGGCGCCGTTCTTAATACTATCAATGTGCGTCTCGATGCGGCAACCATTGCTTTCATTCTCAATCACGGTGAAGCCAAAGTCTTGATTACCGACCGCGAATTCGCACCGGTTGTTAAAGCTGCGCTTGATCTGCTTGATCGGCCAATCATGGTCATCGACGTCGATGACCCGATGTACACCGGTCCTGGCGACCGTTTGGGAACCGTTGATTATGAAGCGTTTCTTGCCAGTGGTGATCCTTCATTCGATCTCATCTATCCGCCTGACGAATGGGAAGCGATTACGCTTAACTACACCTCCGGCACGACCGCAAATCCGAAGGGTGTCGTATATCACCACCGTGGTGCCTACCTCAATGCGCTCTCGAACATTGTGTCGTGGGGAATGCCTCACCACGCCGTGTACCTATGGACTCTTCCTATGTTCCACTGCAACGGCTGGTGTTTTCCCTGGACAATGGCCGCTAACGCGGGAACGAATATTTGTCTGCGTAAAGTCGATGCAGCAGCGATCTGGCATGCCATCGAGACTTACCGCGTAACACATTACTGTGGCGCGCCGATAGTGCATTCAATGATTGCAAATCATGCGCCACCGCACTGGCGTGAAGGACGCGGTACCCATAAAGTAAGTGGCTTGATTGCCGCCGCTCCGCCACCGGCTGCCGTATTGCAGGCGATGGCCGAGATTGGTTTTGATATTACCCACGTCTACGGCCTAACCGAGACCTACGGTCCGGCAGCGGTTTGTGCCAAACAGCCTGACTGGCACACACTGCCGATCGCTGACCAAGCGCATCTCAACGGTCGGCAAGGAGTTACCTATCACGCTCAAGAGGCTATCAGTGTCCTTGATCCGACTACGATGCAACCGGTGCCCTGGGATGGTCAGACGATGGGTGAAGTGATGTTCCGTGGCAACATCGTGATGAAAGGATACCTCAAAAATCCAGCCGCCACCGAAGCAGCCTTCCGTGATGGTTGGTTCCATTCAGGCGATCTGGCCGTGGTGCATCCTGATGGGTATATTAAGATTACCGACCGGGCAAAGGACATCATTATTTCAGGTGGCGAGAACATTTCATCCATCGAGGTGGAGGAGGCGCTCTACAAGCATCCGGCAGTGATGCTGGCAGCCGTAGTTGCCGCACCCGACCCGAAATGGGGTGAGGTTCCTCACGCTTTTATCGAGCTACGAGAAGGAGTAACGGTGACCGAGGAGGAGTTACAGCAACATTGTCGGCGCTTTTTGGCCGGTTATAAGATACCGAAAAAGTTTACGTTTGGCCCGCTACCGAAGACCTCAACCGGTAAAATCCAGAAGTTTATTCTGCGCGAACAGGCACGTTCACGCCAGGCAATTGCCGAAGCGTGAAACGTGAGCTAGCAAGCAGTATGTTCCTCGCAAGGGCGGGTTTGGTATAGGGGTTTGTAAAGTTTTTTCTGTATCCGGCAGTAGTGAGGTGAGAAGAGATAAAGATAGGGAACGGGAGCGAGCGGTTCCCAACCCGTTCGCAGCACGCGCAGAGGCGCGCAGCTTCCCGTTCCGACCGGTCTGCCCAACAACACCCTGTTGTCTTGTCAATCATACA
>Ga0308415_1000744_pt1 | contig 14414 bp, 11 predicted proteins | sample HotsprSampleOS55_FD_203465 | JGI IMG/M metagenome (GOLD analysis project Ga0308415, IMG submission 203465) | Hot spring phototrophic mat microbial communities from Octopus Spring, Yellowstone National Park, Wyoming, United States - 20090730_OS55 ... | reverse complement strand
CGCCGGGTTCACCGCTCAGCAGGCGAAGTGAGGTCAACTGGGACTCTTCGGGACGTCGATTCGCTCGAAGAATCTCCGATGGCACGGCCGAGGGGAGATAGGTGCGCCGGAAAAGGTCCAGGTCCAGATCGGCAAGACTGGCTGAGGGAAAGGGCCTCAGATCGAACGGCAAGTCGCGGGCTCGCCGCTTTTCATTGAGCCGGCGCTCCTCGTCCGGCGTGGCTATAGCGCGTCTCGGACCGGCTCGGACCCAAATCCTCCCCCTGTACCGAACCGGCGGGGAGTCGGACGGCAATACGATGACCACGGCGATCTCACAACCGCGCAATATCCGTTTCTCGACCCTGAGATTCGGAAAAGGGAGAATCTCGTGGTCGGTTCGGAGTCCGGCAAGCTCGCGCAACAAGTCATCGGTTACCGTCAAGCCGGCGCAACTCCCGTCGTCGCGAGCTCCGACGAAGATCACTCCCGGTTGTCGATGGTCCGGAAGGTCGTTGGCGAAGGCGCACACCGCCTGGCAGATGCGCTCTTTGTCCCGAGCGGATTCCTTGCGCTCGACGCGATCGGACTCCAAGCTCAGCAACAGCGTCTCGAGCTCTGCGTCCGTCATCTCGCACCCACCTTCAGGATAGTTGCTCGGCCGGCCTTCGGGGGTCGCGGCGCCGCGAGGCGCGATCGGATTTGCCGGCCGAATGCGGCGAATCCTCAGAACACCTTGCGCGTAAGGCGCTGCAAGTTGAACTTGGCCGTATCGGCGATGAGCATGACCGCCATGACGCCGGCCTGGACCGGGTCGCTCACCACCAGGTCGCTGGCCTCGGGGACGCTGCCGGCCATGTTGAGACTGATGACCGGCAGGCCCTGGGCGCGGACTTGGCGGACCGCCTTTTCGATCTCGCCGCCCATGAGCGCCCCGGCGAGCACAAGCACCCGGGCGCGAGGCAGGCGGGCGACGGCGCGGACGGCCTCGGCGAGGGACTTTTCGCCCACCAAAGGGATGGTGTCCACCGAGATGTGCTCGCCCCGGATGTTGTGCCGGTCGGCCTCGGAGATGGCGCCGATGGCTACCTGCCCCACCTGCGCGCCGCCGCCCATGATGATCACCCGCTTGCCGTAGATCTTGTGCAGGCTGTCTTCGACCCGGACCGAGCGCACCACGGCAAGCGCCTCGAGCGCGCGCACCAACGCCGAGGGATCGGTCGGCAGATCCAGCTCCAGGTCGATCCGGGCGCCGTCGGCCGTATGCTCCACAATGGCCACGTCCGTGATGTCGCCCTGGTGCGCCGCGATGACGCCGGTGAGCTGATGGAGCACGCCGATGCCGGGCGCAGCATGAATCACCAGACCGATTCGCCGGACGGCCACGGCTAGCTCACCTCGTACTTGGCGAGGATCTCCTCCCAACAGCCCTGAGCGCGGAGGATCATCTCCGCCGCCTCGCGCACGGCGCCGCGCCCGCCGGGCGCCTGAGTCACGACGTGGGCGATTCGTTTCACTTCGGGCCTGGCGTTGGCCGTGGCGACGGCGAATCCGACCCGGCGCATGATGACGGCATCGGTTAAATCGTCGCCGATGAAGCCGATCTGGCTCAAGGCTCGCCCGCTCCGGGCGACGATCTCCTCGAGGATGGGGACCTTCTCGAGGTGCCCCTGATAGATATAGGTGAAGCCGATCTGCTCGGCCCGGGCGACGGTGGCGGGCGAATCCCGGCCGCTGATCAGGCCGAGTTCGATGCCCTTCCAGGTCAGCCAGCGCAGCGCGATGCCGTCCTGCGAGTCAAAGGCTTTGGTCTCGTGCATCTGGCCGTCGGGCCCGGGGACGAAATAGAGCCGCCCGTCGGTGAGGACGCCGTCAACGTCCATCAACAGCAGCCGCACCGCTGCGGCGCGTTCCTGCCAACTCACGCCTGCCTCCCCAAGCCGCTCTTAGCGCTGAATGCGGGCCGAGCCCCCGCGAGCGAAGGCGCGCACCTCATCGAGCGTGGCCATCGTGGTGTCGCCTGGGAAGGTTGTAATGAGCGCCCCGTGCGCCCAGCCGAGTTTGACCGCCTCCTCGGGAGGCTCGCCGGTCATGATCCCGTAAAACAGGCCGGAGGCGAAGCCGTCGCCGCCGCCCACGCGGTCGTAGACGTCCAGCTCGCAGGTGGGCGCAACGAAGGTCCGGCCGTTGATCCAAGCGACGGCGCTCCAGCGGTGCCGGTTCGTCGAGTAGACCTCTCGCAAGGTCGTCGCGACCACTCTCACCTGCGGGTACTTGCTGACCACCTTTTCGATCATGCCGAGGAACGCACTCGAATCGAGTTTGGAGGACGATTCGACCTCGGGCCCCGGAATGCCCAGGCCCTTCTGGAGGTCCTCCTCGTTGCCCACCAGCACGTCGACGTTCTCCACGATGCGGCCGATCACCTCGGCGGCGCGCGCCTCCCCGCCGGAGATGCCCCAGAGCTTGGCGCGATAGTTCAAGTCGAAGGAGACGACGGCGCCGGCGGCTTTGGCCGCCCGCATGCCCTCGAGGATCAGCTCGCTGGTGGTCGGTGAAAGCGATGCGAAAATGCCTCCGCTGTGGAACCAGCGCACGCCGCCCGAAAAGATCGCCCCCCAGTCGAAGTCGCCCGGCTTGAGCAAGGCCGCGGCTTCGTTGGCGCGGTTGTAGAAGACCACCGGGCCGCGGACGCCCTGGCCCCGATCGCTGTAAACGGTGGCCATGTTGGGGCCGGTGACCCCGTTATGCTTGAAATGCTTGTAAAAGGCCCGGACGCCCATGGCGCGGACGCGCTCGGCGATCAGCTCGCCGATCGGATAGTCGACCATGGCGGTGACGATCGCCGTCCTCATGCGGAAGCAGTCGGCCAGGTTGGCGGCGACGTTGAACTCGCCGCCGCTCACATGGATCTGGCACTGATTCGCTTTGCGGAAGGGAACAATGCCGGGATCGAGGCGATGCACGAGGGCGCCGAGCGAGACCAGATCGAATTCGGCCTGAGCCGCAATGTTGAGCCCGTAAGACATCGCGCGCCTCCCGGAATCAGACCGTGTAGGCGCCCGAAGCGACCTTGCCGCCCCGCCCGGTCCAGTTGGTGTGGAAGAACTCGCCGCGCGGCCGGTCGATCCGCTCGTAGGTGTGAGCGCCGAAGTAATCCCGCTGCGCCTGGAGCAGGTTGGCCGGCAGGCGTTCGCTGCGGTAGCCGTCGAAGAAGGCGAGCGCCGTCGTGAAGGCCGGCACCGGCACGCCCATCTGCACGGCTTTGGTCACCACGCGGCGCCAGGAGGGCTGAGCGCGCTGGATGATGCCGCGGAAGTATTTGTCAAGCAGCAGGTTCGCCAGGTTGGGGTCCCGGTCGAAGGCCTCTTTGATCCGGCCCAGGAAGACCGAGCGGATGATGCAGCCGGCCCGCCACAACAGCGCAATGCCGCCGTAGTTGAGGTTCCAGTTATACTCCTGCGAGGCCTCGCGCAGCAGCATGAAGCCCTGGGCGTAGGAGACGATCTTGGAGGCGAGCAGCGCCCGGCGGATGTCCTCGATGAAGGCGGCCTTGTCGCCCCGGAAGGAGCGCTTCGGGCCTTTGAGCAACTTGGAGGCGGCCACGCGGTCATCCTTCATTGCGCTCAGGCACCGCGCGTAGACCGCCTCGGCGATCAGCGTCACGGGAACGCCCAAGTCGAGCGAATTCACCGAGGTCCATTTGCCGGTTCCCTTCTGCCCGGCCGTATCCAGGATCTTGTCGATGACGTATTCCCCGTTTTCGTCCTTGTAAGCGAGGATGTCGCCGGTGATTTCGATCAGGTAGCTGCTGAGCTCGCCCTTGTTCCACTCCACGAAGACCTGGTGCATCTCCTCGTTGGACATGCCGAGGCCCTCCTTCATGAGCTGGTAGGCCTCGCAAATCAACTGCATGTCGCCGTACTCGATGCCGTTGTGGACCATCTTGACGTAGTGGCCGGCGCCGTCGGAGCCGACCCAGTCGCAGCAGGGCTCGCCGTTCGGCGTCTTGGCCGCGATCGACTGGAAGATGTCCTTGACGAGCGGCCAGGCCTGGGGGCTGCCGCCGGGCATGATCGACGGGCCGTGCCGGGCGCCTTCCTCGCCGCCCGAGACGCCCGTGCCGATGTAGAGCAGGCCCTTCGATTCCAGATACTTCGTCCGCCGGATCGTGTCGGAGAAGTGCGAATTGCCGCCGTCGATGATGAGGTCACCCGGCTCCAGATGAGCGAGCAGCAGCTCGATGAAATCGTCCACCGCCTTGCCCGCCTTCACCATCAACATGACTTTGCGGGGCCTCTTGAGCAGGCTCACCATCTCCTCGAGCGAGTGGGCTCCGAGGACGCGGTCGTAACCTTTGGCGGCGTCGTTGAGAAATTCGTCCACCTTCGACACCGTGCGGTTGTAGGCAACCACGGTGAAGCCGTGATCGGCCATATTGAGGATCAGGTTCTGGCCCATCACGGCCAGACCGATCAGTGCGATATCGCCTTTCGGTTCCATAAATGCCGTACTCCTTAAACTGAGAAACGCTCCCGGTGCGCCCACAGGCCGAGCGCGGGATTCGAAATGAAGAAGATCTGTTCGCCGTCGACCGTGTTGTAGCCGTCGGTGAGCCGGGCCGGATCGTAACGCCGCCTCATTTCCTCCAGGGGGGCGTAGCAGAAGCCGACGCCTTCGATCTCCTCGCGCCCAAGATATCCGGGGCAGTAGGTGATCGTAAACCGGCCCTCAGAGGAGCCGTGGATGAGGTGGGCGGCGGCGCTTAGGTTGGCGGCCAGCTCCGGATTGCGGCGGACGGCCTCGAGCGTCGCCGGCGTGCCGCGGTAGCCGTAGCGGCGAATCAGCGCATCGATGGCGGGATCCTCCCCGAATTCGCGTACCCCGGGAGCGAGCACGATGAGCTCGCCTCCGTCGGCGATCGCCATACGGGTCCGGTAGACGGCCTTGTTGCCGAGCCAGGTGCTCTTGAACTCGTCCGGATCGAGCCAGACGACGACCTTCTCGATCGGCCTGTCGAGCAGCTCGAAGTTTACCGCGAGGCTCAATTCGGCGGCGCGGTCGAAACAGTCGCGGTCTTCGCCGATATAGAGGCCGCGGACGGCGAGCCGGCCGTCGCGGGTGCGGGCGACGACCGTTTGCACGTAGACGATCGGCAGGTGCGAAGCAAAGCGCTTGCAGGCGTAGTCCAGCACGGCCCGAACGGGGTTGTCGGCCCGGCCCATGATCCGCTCCATGCCGTAGACGGCGCCCAAGTAGTGGCTCTTGTTGATGCCCTCCACTCCCCCGGCGCCGACGAAGATATTCTTGCTGTGGTTGGCCATGCCGATCACCTCGTGGGGCACGACCTGGCCGATCGAGACAATCAAGTCGAAGCCGCCCTCGACGAGCAGCCGGTTCACTTGGGCGGGCCAGGGAAACTCGACCAGACCCTCGGAGACCTCGCCTACGAACTCGGCAGGAACCTCGCCGAGCGTGACCAGGTCGCGCCGCCAGTCATGCACGCGGAAGAGCGCAGCGGGCATGTCACAGAACATGCGGGAGATCTCGGCGGGCGTCATCGGCGAGTGCGTCCCGAGCGCCGGCAGCACGTCAGTCAGCCGATCGCCGTAATACTCCCAGACGAGGCGCGTGAGCGGTCCGGCGTAGGAGTGGAAGCGGGTGAAATCGGGGGGAATGGCCAAGACCTTGCGGCGGGGCTCCAGAGCATCCAGCGCCTGGTACAGACCGCGGCGCAGCTCCTCGAGCGACAGTTCCGTGGTGGCTGATCCGGCGCTGAACAGCAAGCTCATCGGTCGGAATCCTCCCCGCCGAGCAGCAGGAAGCGGGCGCCTGCTTGCCCTACGGGCCTATGACAGGGACGTTACCACGTGTTCCGGCGCACGCGGCGCCGGAATCACCTCCCGTTATAGCATGTTTCGCGCCTGCGGCCGGTTGCCGGGTGCGCGCCGGGCTCGGAGGCGGCGGGCAGCAAGCAACTTACAATGGGAGCAGGACGTTGGAGGATCTCGTCTCCGCCACCATTCGGCGCTATTCGATGTTTTGCCCGGGCGATCGGGTCGCCGTGGCCGTCTCGGGTGGGGCGGATTCCGTAGCCTTGTTGGACATCCTGGTGCGGCTGGCGCCCCGCTGGAATCTCAAGCTGCGCGTTGCCCACCTCGACCACCGGCTTCGCGGCGAGGAATCCGAAGCGGACGCCCGGTTCGTCGCTCACCTGGCGGCCCGCTACGGCCTGGCGTTCGAGCTCGGACAAGCCGACGTCGCCAGAATCGCCGCGGCCGAGAAGGAGAATCTGGAGCAGGCAGCCCGGCAGGCGAGGCAGGCCTTTTTCCGCGCTCTCATCGCCCGAGGGGAGGTCGATCGGGTGGCGCTCGGGCACACGCGCTCCGACCAGGCCGAAACGGTTCTCTTCCGGCTGCTACGGGGCTCCGGCCTCTCCGGCCTGGCGGGCATCTGGCCGGTTACCGAAGAGGGGCTGGTCCGGCCGCTTATCGAGCTCACGCGGGAACAGGTGCGAGCCTATCTCACCGGGCGAAATCTCGCCTGGCGCGAGGACGCCACGAACTGGCAATTGCGGCTGGCGCGCAACCGGATCCGGCACGAGATCTTGCCTCAGCTCGCGCGCGAGTTCAATCCGGACCTGATCGATGCCCTCGCGCGAACGGCGGCGCTCGCGCAGGGCGAGGAACTGTACTGGAAGCAGGAGATTGACCGGCTCGCAGCGATCGAACTCCATCGGGAGGGGGAGGCGATCCGGCTCCGTTGTTCGCACCTGCGGCGGCTCCCTGAGGCGGCAGCCCGGCGCCTGTTGCGCCGTGCAATCGAGCTGGCCAAGGGGGATATGCGCCAGGTGGAGTTCGAGCACGTCGAGCGGCTGATCGAGCTGGCTTCGGCCTGCCGAGGCGCCGGCGGCTGCGCGCTGCCCGGTTTGAAGGCCGAACGTTCCTTCGACTGGTTGCGGCTGGCGCCCGGCGGATCGCCGGCCGGCGGCTTCGAGGAGATTCCCCTGAAAGTGCCCGGCTCGTGCGAAATTCCGGGCCGCCCGTGGCGCCTGCGGCTCGACATTGCCGACTGGGTTGAGGGATTTCGGCCCGGCGCGGGCGGCTATAATACGGGTGGAGGCGCCGATCTGGATTACGGCATCGCGGGGGGAGACCTTCGCCTCAGAAGCTGGCGCGCAGGTGATCGATTCTGCCCGGCGGGACGGGCCACCGCCGTAAAGCTCAAAGAACTCTTTCAGCGGGCTCGAATTCCCATATGGGAACGCAACGGCTGGCCGATCATCACCTATAGGGGAAAAATCGCGTGGGTTTGGCGGTTCGGCGCAGCCGAAGAGTTTCGGGCCCGCCCCGGGGCGCAGCGAACTGTCCGTGTCCTGGAATGCGCTTATGAACGGGGCGGCTGAATCAAAAGGTCGGCGGTTGACGTCTGTATTAGGCAGCGGAGAGAGTCCGTCTTGCCGGCGAAGACCGGCAGGGGAGCAAAAATGAATTCCAACGTCAAGACGGCAGTCTTCTGGATCGTCCTGATCTGCGTCGTCGTGCTGCTGTGGACCGTCGTCCGCACCGGGCGTCCGGGCATGGAGCACCATTTCACCTTCACTCAGTTCCTCAACGAGGTGGAAGCGGGCCGTGTCCAGGAGGTCGTCATCAGCGGCAACGAAGTCCGCGGAAAAATGAAGGGCGACAATACGCCGCTGCGGACGCTGATTCCGACCAATTATCCGGACATTTACACGCTGCTCCGCGACAAGGGCGTCAACGTCGAGATCAAAGAGTCGGGTTCGAGCAACTGGTTCAGTCTGCTCATCAACGCGGTTCCCTTCCTGCTGCTTCTGGCCTTCTGGGTCTACATGATGCGGCAGATGCAAAGCGGCGGCAATAAGGCGCTGAGCTTCGGCAAGAGCCGGGCGCGGCTCCACTCCTCCCAGCAGAAGAAGGTGACCTTCAAGGATGTGGCGGGCGTCGACGAGGCCAAGGAGGAGTTGCAGGAGATCATCGAGTTTTTACGGGAGCCGCAAAAGTTCCAGAAACTGGGCGGACGGATTCCGAAAGGGGTGCTGTTGATCGGCCCGCCGGGTACGGGAAAGACGCTTTTGGCGCGCGCGATCGCGGGCGAGGCCAACGTGCCGTTCTTTTCCATTTCCGGCTCGGACTTCGTGGAAATGTTCGTCGGCGTCGGGGCCAGCCGCGTGCGGGATCTGTTCGAGCAGGGCAAGAAAAACGCGCCGTGCATCATTTTTATTGACGAGATCGACGCCGTCGGGCGCCACCGCGGCGCGGGCCTGGGCGGCGGGCACGACGAGCGCGAGCAGACCCTCAACCAGTTGCTCGTGGAAATGGACGGCTTCGAATCCAACGAGGGCGTCATCCTCGTGGCGGCTACCAACCGCCCGGACGTGTTGGATCCGGCCTTGCTCCGCCCCGGACGCTTCGACCGGCGGGTGGTGGTGAACCGGCCGGACGTCAAGGGGCGGGAGATGATCCTGCGGGTGCACACCCGGAAGACTCCGCTTGCCGACGACGTCGATCTCAGCGTGCTGGCTCGCGGCACGCCGGGCTTTGCCGGCGCGGACCTGGCCAATCTGGTCAACGAGGCCGCCTTGATCGCCGCCCGTCAGAACCGGAAGGTGGTGACGATGCTCGACTTCGAGCTGGCCAAGGATAAGGTGATGATGGGCGTTGAGCGCAAGTCGATGATCATCAGCGAGGAGGAGAAGCGCAACACCGCTTATCACGAAGCCGGCCACGCCTTGGTGGCGGCGATGATTCCGCATGCCGATCCGCTGCATAAGGTGACGATCATTCCGCGCGGCATGGCGCTCGGCCTCACCATGCAGCTTCCGCTCGACGACAAGCACTCCTATAAGCTCGAGTATCTCGAGGCCCAGCTTTCGATCCTGCTCGCCGGCCGCATCGCCGAGGAGATGTTCATGAAGCACATCACCACCGGCGCGGGCAACGACATCGAGCGGGCGACCGAGCTGGCGCGCAAGATGGTGTGCGAGTGGGGCATGAGCGAGCTCGGCCCGATGAGCTTCGGCAAGAAGGAGGAGCAGATCTTCCTGGGCCGCGAGATCGCCCAGCACCGCGACTACAGCGAGGCGACCGCGATTCGGATCGACGAGGAGGTGCGCCGGCTGGTCAAACAGGGCTATGATCGCGCCAAGGCGATCATCGAGCAGCATTCGGACGCCCTGGTGCGAATTGCCGAGGCGTTGCTTGAACGGGAGGTGCTCGACGGCAACGAAGTGATGCAGCTCATTCGGGGCGAGCCGCTGCCGGCGCCGGCGGCGCATGATGGCCAGCAAGAGGGACGACAAAAGGTCCTCAAACCTCAGCCGCAGCCCGGCGTCAAGTTACCGCCGCTCGTTGAAGGCGAGCGCCCGCAACCGGCTTAAACGCGCAAGCCCGCAAGCGGCGGCTCGCGGCGATGGAAATTCGTAGCGTCCTCGAGTGCGGCGCCGACGCGCAGCACCAGCGCCTCATCAAACGGTTTTCCGATGATTTGCACGCCGAGCGGCAGGCCGTTGCCAGAGAAGCCGCAGGGAATCGACAGCGCCGGCCAACCCAACACGTTGATGGCGCGGACGTAGCGCGTGGCCGCCAGGCGCACGTCTTCGACCGAGCCGTCTAGGCTCACCTGGGTCTCGCCGATCCTCGGGGCCGGAATCGGAGTGGTGGGGGTGATCAGGCAGTCAGCTTTCTTCCAGAGGGCGGCAAACTCCTGCCAGGCCCTCCGCCGCAGGCGTTGGGCGTTGATGTAATCGGCGGCGGTGATCATGCGGCCCTGATCGAGCAACGCCAGCACGTCGGCGCCGAACTTGCTCCGGTCCTTCAAGTACGGCGATAAGACGGCGGCGGCCTCGGCGAGCAGAATCACCCGGCCGAGCGTGTTCACTTCGGCGATGTCCGGTACCCGAAGGGAAACCAGCTCGGCGCCGAGCTCGCCGGCCAGCTTGATCATCGCCCGGGCGGTGCGTTCGGCCTCTCGGTCGAGGCGTTCAAAGTAGAAATTCTCCGGCACGCCGATCCTCACGCCGCGCAGGGAGATCTCGGCCGGGGGCGTGTAGTCGGCCACGGGACGCCGGCTGGAGGTGGGGTCGCGCGGGTCGTAACCTGCCAGAACGTTCAAAGCGAGCGCCGCGTCGCGCACCGTGCGGGTGAGCGGTCCCATGTGATCGAGCGTAAAGTCGAGCGGCATGACGCCGTAGCGGCTGACGCGCCCGGTGGTCGGCTTCAGGCCCACGCAACCGCACCAGGCGGCGGGGATGCGGATTGAGCCGCCGGTGTCGCTGCCCATGGCCAGAAAGACCTCGCCGGCGGCGACAGAGGCGCCCGAACCTCCGCTGGAGCCGCCGGGAACGTGGTCGGGATTCCAAGGATTCCGGATGGCGCCAAAGTGCGGGTTGTTCGAGGTGATGCCGTAGGCGAGCTCATGCAGACCCGTCTTGCCTACGATGACGGCGCCCGCCGCCTCCAGGCGCTCCACCACGGCGGCGTCGCGGTCGGGCACATAGTCGGCGAACAGGAGCGAGCCGCAGGTGGTGCGCACTCCTCGGGTCGAGAAGACGTCCTTTACGGCCACGGGGATCCCGTGGAAGGGGCCCCGGTAGACGCCTGCGGCCAGCTCCTCATCGAGCCGGCGCGCCCGTTCGAGCGCCGCGTCAGCCATCAGCGTCAGGAAGGCGTTCAGCCGGGGTTGGTCGCGCCCGATGCGCTCCAAAGCCCGGCGAACCAGCTCCACGGAGGAGACGTCACGGCGGAGAACTAGGCGCGAAGCTTCCTGAATGGTCATCGCGGATCCTCCTCGGGCAACAGGAGCAAGAAGGCGGGCTCGGTGTCGGGCTCCAGGCGCGCGAGCAGAGGCCGAAATGACGCCTCGAGCGCCTCAAGCGGCGCGGCGAGCCTCTCCAGCTCATTTTCGGGGACACCGAGATCGAGGGCTTGAGCGAGCAGGCGAAAGTCTCTCACGGCAACAGGCCATTGTACTCGCCGTCCGCCCTCATTGCGCGCCGCGGCCGCGCAAAATCACTTTGAGAGTGTGGAGCATGATGTAGGCGTCGAGCGCGGGCGTCAGGTGGCGAATGTAGTACAGGTCGTACTCGAGTTTGGTGACGGCGTCCTCGAGCGTGTCGCCGTACTTGTGGTTGATTTGCGCCCAGCCGGTGAGGCCCGGCTTCACCGCTAGACGCTGGCGGTAGAAAGGGATCTGCTCGATTAGCTTTTCGACGAACTCCGGACGCTCCGGCCTGGGGCCGACCATCGCCATATCGCCTTTGAGGACGTTGACAAGCTGGGGCAACTCGTCCAGGCGGAATTTGCGGAGCCAGCGGCCGACGGGGGTGATACGCGGATCGTCCCTCGTCGCCCAGACTGGGCCGGTGCGGGCCTCGGCGTCGGCGTACATGGAGCGGAATTTGTAAAGCACGAAAATCTTGCCGCGCCGACCCACTCGCTGCTGACGAAACAGCACCGGACCGGCCGAGGTGAGCTTCACCAGGACCGCCACCAGAAGGCTGACCGGGGCGCTGAGGATCAGCAGGGCTGCGGCAAGCACGGTCGAGTAGAGGGACTGGAGGAAGATCGTCCCCGGACGCGGCCCCAGCACTTCGGCAAAAATCAACTGCGAGGGGCGAAGTTCACGGACCGGGACACGCTCGAACACCTCCTCGAAGGCCGCAATGCCGTCCTGGATGGCGATGCCGGAGAATTTCAAGTCAAGAAGCTCGGCATGCGGGAGCTGGCGACGCCGCTCGGGCAGCGTCACCACGATCCGATCCGGGCGTGTCTGGGTGACAATGCGGCGCAGGTCCGCGACGGGCCCCAGGATCTCCTCTTCAGGGATGCCGCAGGGGTTGTCCTCTTTATCGCCGACGTAACCGAGCGGGACCATCCCAAGCTGCGGCGTTTCCCGGATGCGCTGATGAATCTGCTGCGCCAGGCGCGACAGGCCGAGAAAGAGCACGCGTTCGCGGTAGATCGTGGATTCAAGAAAGCGCGAATAGAGAATGCGCCAGCCGAGCACCGCCGGAGCGGCGATGGCGCTGCCGACAAACATCACCCAGCGTGGCAGCAGCAGTTCCCGGCTGACATAGTTGAGCAACGCCTGGACGATGAAGGCAGCGCCGAAGACCAGCGCCACTTGTTGCACGAGGGCCACGCGCGAGCGAACGCGAATGTTCTCGTACATGTCTTGCAAATAGAATCCGACCAGCAGGGTCGCCAGCAAGATCGCCATGCGGAGCCAGCCTCGGTTGTGCAGCAGAAAGACCACTGGATCCACCCGGACGACCAGCGCCAGGGCGACTACGTAAGATGCCAGCAGCAGGTAGGTTTCCGAGGTCAGCAGGGCGAAGGTGGCGCTCGGGCCGAAGAATCTCGCCAGTCGCATCACAGGGGCCTGCGGGCGGGAACTGATCAGTGTATCATGGCGCCGGCGATTGACAGGGGGCGAGCGGGGCGACTAGAGTAAAAAAGGGGACCGTTTCGGTCCGAAATTCCCCGATGCTCAAACTCAGCAGGAAGGCCGATTACGGGTTGATCGCCCTGCGGCACCTGGCCATCCACCAAGGGGGCGGCGTGGCGAGCGCCAAAGAGATCGCCGGCCGTTACCGCATCCCTCGCCCCCTGTTGTCGAAGGTGCTCCAGAAGCTCGCCCGATCGGGCTTCCTGGCGGCCGAACAGGGTGTCCGGGGCGGCTATCGGCTGGCGCGGGACCCCCGCGGCATCAGCGCGCTTGAGGTCATCCGGGTCATCGACGGTCCGGTGCGTCTGACCTCCTGCCTCGGCGGAGCCTGCGATCACACCGACCGGTGCACGGTGCGCGAACCCCTGCGCCGGGTGCACGAGGGCATTCTGAACCTGCTGGCGGCCATCAGCATAACCGACATGGCGCAAACGGGGGCGTTTCGGCCCCGAGACGGGCAGCTCGCCGCCGCGCCTTTCGACAAGAGGGTCCAATGCAGCGACTGATTTATATGGACAATCACGCCACGACGCCGATGGATCCGCGCGTCTTTGAGGCGATGCGACCCTATTTCATGGAGAAGTTCGGCAATGCCGCCAGCCGCAACCACCGCTTCGGCTGGGAGGCCGAAGAGGCGGTCGAGAAGGCACGCCAACAGATTGCCGAGCTGATCGGCGCCACGGCCAAGGAGATCATCTTTACGAGCGGCGCCACCGAGTCCGACAACCTGGCGATCAAGGGCGTGGCCGAGATGTACGCCGAAAAGGGCGACCACATCATCACGGTGGTGACCGAGCACAAGGCGGTGCTCGATACCACCAAGAAGCTGGAAAAGCACGGTTGCCGGATCACTTACCTTCCGGTGGGCAGGGACGGGCTGATCGACTTGGACAGGCTCCGGGAGGCGATCACGGAGAAGACCATCCTGATCAGCGTCATGTACGCCAACAACGAGATCGGCGTCATCCAACCGATCCGCGAGATCGGCCGCATCGCGCGCGAGCATGGCGTGCTCTTCCACACCGACGCCGTGCAGGCGCTCGGCAAGGTTCCAATCGACGTAAACGCGGACATGATCGACCTGGCGTCCCTGACGGCGCACAAGATTTACGGGCCGAAGGGCGTGGGGGCGCTCTATGTGCGACGCAAGAACCCGCGGGTGCAACTGACGGCACAGATGGACGGCGGCGGCCACGAGCGGGGCATGCGGAGCGGAACGCTGAATGTGCCGGGCATCGTGGGCTTCGGCGAGGCGTGCGCCATCGCCAAGCGGGAGATGGCCGAGGAGTCGGCGCGCCTGAAGCGGCTGCGCGACAAGCTGATGAACCGCCTGCTCGCCGAGCTCGACGACGTCTACGTCAACGGGAGCCTCGAACACCGGCTGCCCAACAATCTCAACATGAGCTTCGCCTACGTCGAAGGCGAGTCGCTGTTGATGGGCATCAACGACATCGCCGTCTCAAGCGGCTCGGCCTGCACCTCGGCGACGCTCGAGCCGAGCTACGTGCTCAAGGCGCTCGGCGCCGGCGACGATCTGGCGCACTCCTCGATTCGTTTCGGTCTGGGCCGCTTCAACACCGAGGAGGAGGTTGATTATGTGGCCGGCCGGGTCATCGAGACGGTGAAGCGGCTGCGGGAGCTCTCCCCGCTTTACGAGCTGGTCAAGGAGGGCGTCGATTTGAGTAAGGTGCAGTGGACGGCCAGGTAGGCCGTCCTCGGCACCGGAGACGGGAACCAAGATGGCGTACTCAGAAAAGGTCCTGGATCATTACAACAATCCCCGCAATGTGGGATCGCTGGACAAGAATGATCCGCGCGTCGGCACGGGCATGGTGGGCGCGCCGGAGTGCGGCGACGTCATGAAGCTCCAGATCCTCGTCGACGAGGAGACTGGGGTGATTGCGGACGCCAAGTTCAAGACGTTCGGCTGCGGCAGCGCCATCGCGAGCTCGTCGCTGGCGACCGAG
>Ga0308415_1000738_pt1 | contig 14451 bp, 10 predicted proteins | sample HotsprSampleOS55_FD_203465 | JGI IMG/M metagenome (GOLD analysis project Ga0308415, IMG submission 203465) | Hot spring phototrophic mat microbial communities from Octopus Spring, Yellowstone National Park, Wyoming, United States - 20090730_OS55 ... | reverse complement strand
TTTTGACAACACCGCCCGGCTGTGGGATGTGCCCACAGGTCAGGAAATTCGCCGGTTCCAACATCCACACTTGGTCCGTTGCGTAGCCTTTAGCCCCGACGGCCAGCAGGTTTTGACGGGTTCTTTTGACAACACCGCCCGGCTGTGGGACGTGACCACAGGCCGGGAGATTCGCCGATTTGAAGGGCACTCAGATGCGGTGGTGTCCGTAGCTTTTAGTCCCGACGGCCGGCAAGTCGTCACAGGTTCCTGGGACAAAACCGCCCGATTGTGGAATGTGGCCACAGGCCGGGAGATCCGCCGCTTCGAAGGACATAGAGGTTGGGTGGTATCCGCACGATTTAGCCCCGATGGTCGCTGGATGTTCACTGCTTCCTTGGATGGTACCGTTCGCATTTGGAACACCGAAAATGGTGCTCCAGTTTGCGTGTTGTATCACCTAATCCATGGGGGCTGGGCCGTTATCACCCCGAAGGCCTTCTCTCACGACGGGAGTTCGGAAACACGCGAGATCCTCATGGCCTCTTTACGGCTTGAAGAAGCCCTTACCGGTAAGGAGCGACCTCTTACAGAAAAGGAATTTCAGCGGTTCCATCGCCCCGATTTGGTCGAGCAAGCCCTCAAAGCCTTCAACTAGTGCAATCGCCCCGTATCAAACTCAGCTATTGCAGCCGATGTATCGCCAAACGTTTGCAAAGCTTGCTTCCCAACTTTTCCTTCATCACTTGGTGCCTTCGCGGCTACGTCGTTGGTACCCCGGGGAACGTGTAGGAAGGTGAGGAAAAACGGCGTTAGAAGAAGGAGAATCCAAAATGTTAGGGGTAACATTCCGTCGGGGAGCTACCGATACCACCACTAAAGTTTTACTGTTGGGCATTTTGATCGTGCTTTTGGCTTTAGTTTTCCTCGTGGTAAGCCAGAGGCCTTCGGTACCTCCAGAGAAAGCTGCCGAGATAGCCTCGCAGGTGAAAGAGGGAAGCCAGAGCTCTACGGTATCGCCACAAAAATCTGACGACACAACCTCGCAGGTGAAAGTAGAAAAACCGAAGGAGACTGCCCAGAGCATCGCGTCGGCCGCCACTCCGCAATCCGAGGTCCAAGGAAAAAAACCGGTGCCAGGGTCGAACGCCCCGGTTGCGGTGAGGGCGGGCCAGACGGTGTCGCGGCCTCCCGAGGTCCCCCCGCCTCCTCCAAGCGTGGGTCGGCCGGATCGCATCCGCGAAATCCTCCAAGAGGGCAAGACCTACGAAGTGATCCTCTCCCTGGATATGCATGGGCCGGTCCGCGAGAAAGAGTGGGGGCTTCAAACCACGGTGAGCCTCGCTTATCGCGCAGAAATGGATTTGCGGCGAACCATCAAGAAAAACGACGGTACCCGGGTGGTTGAGTTGCGGGAATTGGGGAAGTGCCGCATAGTAAAAGCGACCAGTAAGCTCGAGAACATTCAATTTGTGTATACGGAACCCGGGACCTTGCTTTTCGGGGCGATTGGGGCCGGTGTGGGACTTTTGGATGCTTATCTTACAGGCGGAGTCATAACACAACTGGCCGCAGCGGTTGTGGTTCGCGCCATCCAATTGCTTCCCGGATCGATCCAAAAGCAACTGGACGACCACAATACGAAGGTGCAGGCAATGCTTGACTCTCTGAGCGGCAAGACGGTGCAAATTACCTACGTGGATGGGATGGGGGTGGCGGAGCTAGTGCCCGTGGGTTGTACGCTGACTCAGGAGGAGCGGGATTTTCTGTTTACCTCCGCCGTTGTGGGGGATGCGTTTCTCCTGCCGGATGTGGAAAGTAAGCCCGGCGATATGTGGGAGGTAGAAGGAGCAGCCTTTGCCGACCTTCTGCCACCCTCGTGGCGGAGCGTTCCCCGGGGGAAGATCGTCATTCGGCGAGAAAACGATTTTGAAAAAGACGGGAAAAAGTTCGCACGACTTCGTTGCAGCTCCGGCACCTTACAAGTGGACGCCACCGACGCCTCGCGAACGCGTTTGGCCACGTTTACACCGCGGGGTTATCTGATTTATAACATCACCGATGGCCACATCCAGGAGGCCGAACTGGCGGCCGACATCGCCATGCACGAGGCCTCACGGGACCACCTACTCTTTGAGTCGCGGTTCGAAACACAACCCCGCGTGCGAACCACGTATTTTTGCCGGATTACGGACTCCCGCTGAGGGCACGGAACTTCCACAATGCTCGAAGCCAACGCCCGATTTGTGCCCCTAACGGCTTTACCGCTGCGGATCGGTCGCGCTGCCGAGATGGATCTGCGGCTTACGGAGAGGACCGTTTCCCGGTTTCATGCAGTGCTCCAGTGGCGAGATGGCTTTTTGGTCCTTGAGGATGTCGGCAGTCGGTTCGGAACGTTTGTCAATGGGCAACGCATCCGGGAACGGCGTCTGCAGTGGGAAGATCGCATCCGCTTTGGGGAGGTGATGCTTTATCGGCTGGAACCAGACGGCCTCCACCTTGTGGAGGAGCAGGTCCAGGGACTGCGAGTTCGTGATCTGGAAATTGCTGCCGGTAAGCGGGTTCTGGTAAGCCTCGCCGGGTGGGAGTGGAGTGTAGCCCCGGGGCAGCTCGTGGGCATTTTAGGGCCAAGCGGGGCCGGAAAATCGATGCTTCTTCGGACGATCGCAGGAATTCGGCCGCCTGCCCGCGGAGTCATCGCCTACGGGGACCTTTCGGATATCTGGGAAAAGATCGAACTTTATCGTCGGCGGCTGGCTTACATTCCCCAAGAGGACGTGGTCTATCCGCTGCTTACGGTGGAGGAAAACGTCTACCTGGCGGCTCAACTGCGAGTGGCTCCTCAATCACCCCCGCGGGATTGGAAAGAGCTGGCGGAAAAGGGGCTCGAATTCTTTGGCCTCCAGGAGCACAGGGCGAAATTGGCACGGGTGCTGAGCGGGGGCCAGCGTAAACGCCTGAGTGTAGCCGTGGAGTGGCTTCGGGGACCGCAACTTTTCTTGCTGGACGAGCCGACCTCCGGACTCGATCCCGCCAACGAGGCCAGGCTCATGGAAAACCTCCGGGAGCTTGCCAGCCGGGGGGCTACCGTGCTCTGTACCACCCATTTGATGGAGCATATCTATCTTGTGGATGAGGTTCTCGTCCTGGGATTACAAAACCGGCAAGCAGTGCCGGCTTATGCAGGGGACCCTGCGGAACTATTGAGCACCCTGGGATGCCGAAACTTTGCCGATCTTTACGAGCGACTGGAGCGGGGAGAATTCGAGCCGGTTGCCGCTCCCCAACCGATTAGTCCGGAGGCGGGAAAGTCCCCTAGCGACTCGGTCGGTGGTGCCGACTCTGGATCGGCGGCTGCATCCGGCACCTCCACACGCCGGTCGCTAAAACAACTGGCCATCCCTCCGGCCAGAGAAGCTGATCCCGTGGCCATCAAAGTTGTGGCTCAACGCACGTGGCTGCAGCTGTGGCGGGACCCATGGATGCGAGTGATGCTCCTGGGCCAGCCTGTGATTCTGGCCACCGTCCTTGCCCTCACCCAATTTAATCCAGGGAAGATCCTTTCCGCCCTCTTTTTCACCACGGTAGTGGCATGCTGGCTGGGGATGAATAATTCCATTCGGGATCTAGTCCAAGATCGGAAAGGATACATCCGCGATCGTCTGGTGGGACTGCCGCCGGCCAGTTATCTTTTGGCCAAATGGATTGTCTTCGGGGCCGTTGGTGTGTGCCAGTTGCTCGTGTTCCTCGTTCTTGTGCGAGTTCTGGTGCCGCTTGTACTTCCGGAGACCCTGAAGGAAGAATTCTTCGATCGGTCTTTCTTGGCCTGGTGGGGCACGTTATGGCTGGTGTATTTAGGGGGATTGGGATTGGCTTTGACGGTCTCCGCCCTTGTAGAAAGCGAACAAGCGGCGGTGGCTTGGCTTCCGATCCTTATCCTGCCGCAAATCCTTTTAAGTGCCGTGGCCACAGGCACTACCCCGCTGAGACATTCCGATGCCCGACCCTTCCGGCCCATAATGGTCACCTTGCAATATCCCACAACCGAAGGAAAGCCTACTTTGCCCCCTGAGGAAAGAGAGAAACTATCGCTCACGGCCCTGGGGGTGGACATGCTATCCCTAGTCCTGGTATGCCGACCTGCTGTTTTGATTTTGGAACGACCGCCGGTCGAAGGTTTCGGTCAACAACTGTGGGCGGGGGACCTCTGCCACCTGCTCCTGTTGATCTTCGTGCAGTTCCTAATCCTGTGGATTGTCTTCCGATGGCGAGAACGGTACTGGCCCACTCTCATTGGCTATTAGCGACTGGCCCGAAATCCCATCCCCACCTCCGCCCGACGCGTTTCCCTGCCAGCCCCTCCAAGGGTGTCGTGCTCTTTCCCTTTCTAAAATAGCGTGGCTATTCCGGCTGACGAGGGTAAGAGACTAGCCGCGGCTTGCATCTCCCCGGCCCAGAGCAGATTACGCAGCAACCGTTGAGAGAAGCGGGCGTTTCGAGGCAGTCGAAGGGGTCCCCAACAAGAGCAACAAACTTAATCCGATCTCAAACTGTTGTCGGCCGTTCGGGAATAAACGTTCAGGACCCTTTGAATTTTCACGAGGGTAGAACGGACGCGGCAGATTTCCCCAGACATCTCACCGCAACGCATACGGCAGCCCTAAGCCCCGCCAGAAACCCGTCATTGCCCGCTTTCGTTCCGATGCTCCCTCCGGAAGGAAATAAAGATCCTTCGAAAAACCAGGCCCAATCCACGCCAAGAACCCTCACCTGGCTCCCATAACCGTGAGGGCTGGAAGGGAGGTTCCTTTCCCGTTCCAGCCCCCGACCGAAATCCTCCCCATCCTTGAAAGCGGGCCCCTACCCCTCCATGCTACCCTCGCTTTTTACCCGGATTGAAACATCCGGAGGAAGAAGGGATAGGCAACCACACATGGAGGTGGCGGAGTCCTGATGGGTAGAATTGTTGAAAGGATCGTGGGAACTCCTCTTAAAACTGGGCCTGGATGATGCTCCGCCCTGAGGAGGGCCGATGGGGTTGTGCGGGAGGCGGTGGAACGACTACACCCGCCGGTATGACATCCCCGCCTTGCCCAAACGGTGGCCATTCTGGTGCGTCGTGCTGGGGCTTTCTCGTGTCGGGCCGCCTGGTTTGGGAAATCCCTTGCCTTGGGCGACGGCTTGCTTCCCTAACCCGGGCCCGTCCAGAACTGTCCCCGGGTTTAGGTGCCACCTCCGAGGTACCCTGGCCCGCGTCCGCCCCCACAGGCTCACTAGGGTTGTTCTGCTCAGGCGCGGGAAGTGAAGTACCAGCGACCGAGGCCCTGGGGCTCGGCTCCTCACTCACCTCAGAGCTCGATTCGTCGGAGGCGTCCGCCTCGGGAACCGTGGGCTGATCTGTTCCCGGCTGGTAAGTGGGAACCACCTCGTCCTCAGAAGCCGGTGTACCTCCTTCCGCAGAGGACGTGACGTCCGCTGACTGGGGGCCCAAGTTCTGCCCACCACCTTCGCGAGCTTCTTCGGGCCGTGAGGCCGAAGTGTCGGCAGAACCCGAGGGTGTCAGCTCTGGCGAGGCATCCGGGCGCCGGCCGTCAGCGGAGGAGGGTCCAGTGGGTTCTCCGCTGGATACGACGGCCTGCTCCATGTTCGTGCTGTCTTCTTCGTTGCCCTGAGCCGTAGCTAGGAATGCTTCTACAGCCTCCTGCCGGATCTGGGCCGGCGTCCGTTCAGAGCAACTGGCCAAAAGTTCTTGCACTGTGCGGACCGGCGAACTAGTTATAACCCGCCGGTTTTCATCGGAAAGGGCCTGGACCTTCTCCAAGATGTCCGCCTGTTGCTGGAAGACTTGGCGGGCTTTCAAAACTTCCCGCTGGGCCGTTAAAGCCACAAGTTCAGCCTCCGTCCGATTGATTCGCACGGTGACGGCTTCCAGCTGAGCCTCGGCCTCTTCCCGCACCTTCCGCAAGCGGTTAATCGCGGCCCGATATCCCTCCGCCTCCGCAAGCAGAAGGCTGACCTGGGATTTTATCTGAGCGGCCGTATAGGCTGCCCCTCGCACGGTGACGGGAAAGCTACCGGCTGCCGAAGCCTCGCGATATCGCAATCGGAACTCCTCTGCAAACCGTTCGGCCTGGGCCAATAGGCTTTCCTGCTCATGGAGTTTCTGGGACACCTCTGCAATCTGGACGAGGAGCTCGCGACGCAGTCTGCCTAACTCCCGCAGATCTCGCTGAAGTTGGCTCGCTGCGAAATCGAGATATCCGACCGGATCAGCCAATCGGGCTTTTTCTGTCCACCCAGCCCAGCGGACCACCGCTTCTTTGGCCTCCGTCCAAACTCCGGGCAAATACAGGCGGGTCGCTCCCCCAATTACAGAAGTGAGTCCGGCAATCCCAAGCAAGGTCCAAATGACTTTCCGCAACATTTTCGGCACTCCTTTTTAGGCCAACTTCGGTGAAAACCCTGTATCTTCTCTCAGAGAGCGGGAAGGCTTCCTGGTGTCGGGCGCCCTGCGACTCCTCCACTCTGCTGTCTTCACCCTTTAGGACGCCCAAGACCGCCAGTAGTTGCGCGAAAAAAATAAGCCACCCCTGAAACCCAATTTGCGAGGAATAGAAGTGGCGGAGTGCCGCCAATTAATCGAGCTCCCGCGTGGGTAGATTCACAAAAACAAGTTGTCGCCGCACGTTTCACGAACGTTGCCCAGGCAAATTGGCATAAGCAAGTGCCGCCGGATAAGGGGCGAGCTTGGAGAGCGGGAGAACGAGCTGCTCCCAGGGCTCAACCCACGTGGGCACCGTCTTGACTCCCCCCAATTTGCTGGGTAAACTCGAAACATCCCCTAGGGAGTGACGAGATGGCCCCTCCGCGACGAAATCGGGGGAGGGACGCTGGTGGCATCTCAGGGTGTTTTAGGGGCCTGGCGGGAGTGCGGTGATCACCATCCGGGGGAGGTAACACCCCCCCCACTTGAGAGCCACCACGAACCTCGCTGAAGGGGCCGGAAGGCGGGACAAAATCCGGTCTTTAGCAGGTTATCCCCCCTATGTGTTCCATATCGAATAGCTCAGTTAGGGGCTAATCCATCCGCCGGCACCGGAAATTTGCCACCTACACCCATGGTCTCGTTAAGCGAGGATTTTTGAGGAGAAACCCCATCTTCCCTAAGCAAAAATCCGCCTTCTGAAGCCGGAGCAATCCGAATCCAGCCGGCTTTTATAAAGGGCACCTGAGAAATGGGCCTCCGTCCCCCTTGGAACATGCCTTTATCCTGCGGCCGGCGATGCGGAGTTTGTTGAGAAACTTGGAGGACATCGCGCTAAGGCAACGATTTCTGCTCCGTTTACTAGCAGGTGGTGACATTTCCGTTTCCGAAAGGAGGCAGTTTGCCGGATTTCGTTTCCACGCTTGGCGCCAGTTGAATTCGTCCAGCTTGTTGCCGGTGGGACACGACGCCGTGTTTGCAACCTTTCTCCGGGAATGGGGGCAGCATCTCTGTGGCACTCAGCCTAGGGCTCGTGCATTTCAGCTAGGGCTCGTGTATTACAACCCCTTCAGCGAAGGCCTACACTCTTGTGACCTGCGGCGGAGAAAAGATCGCGCAATCTTCTACGAGGCCATGCGTCTACTATTGGAGGCCACCAGATATGGCCGAAGGATCTCGTGCGGGCGATCCCGAAGAAAACCTCAGAGTTAATGCCCCAAGGAACCTTTTGGTTTCAACCTCAGAGCCTGATGCTTTGAGGGCGTTATTGACTCGACACGGGGCAATTACGGACCTAGTGATCGCCATCGATAAGGCAAAAGACCGGCTTCTGCCGTATCTGGAGCGTGACCTGCCTGGTAGCTCCTGGGAGGACAAGCGCAACTTTCTGATAAACATTTTGATAGAAGTTGTCAGAGAAAGCTTTGTAAACATTTTAGGGGAGGTGCACGGAAATCCGTCTTGCACGGTGGAAGACTTTGCGGAGGCCATGAAGCGAGTATGGGAGATAGTAGAAAAGCACCTTTAGATGCCTCGGCCAGCCTTCCCCACTCCGTTTGTTTTCAGAGTTGACTGGGGGTTTGATAGAAAGGACGACCTTATGGCTGCTTCAGGGCGAGCGTTTACCCAGGTAGTCTCTGGCCTCAAGAAAGGTATTGCCCCCACGGGAAAACGGTTAGGGGGCAACGTGCTGGAAGAAGGAGTCCTGCTAACTCTCGCCTCGAGGCAAAACAGGGTGGCATGTAAAAAGCTAGCCGAGGGCTATCTTCTTCCTGTGGCCAAGCATGTGTGGAGAGAAAGATCGGTGGATATTGATAGCGCTGAGGAGCTGGAAAACGTGCTGTATTTAAAGCTTCTCGGCGAGGGCAAACAGAGGGAATTTAGGGGGTTGTCGGGCCTACGGAGATGGCTGTCGGTTGTGGCCCGCCGCGAGGTCGTAGATAGCCTTCGGAAACAAAAGAACAAGTGTCCGGTGCTACGCGAACCAGCGGTCGAAAATATGGAGGCTTCCGAAATTGCTATCGAAAGAGAAATGAAAGCGGAAATTACGCAGAAGTTCGAGAATTGGCTTCAAGCTGCGTTGAAAACCCCGGATGGCTTTATAAAAGTCGTAGTCATACGGTTGTGGCAATATGACGTGCCCAATCGCAAAATTGCGGCATTGATAAAACTAAGCGCCGGCCAAACAACGCGAATCCGTAAGAGAGCCTTGAGTGAAATTCGGAACACTCCAAAAGATGCTTAAGGCCTTAGCGACGACTGAACATCTAATATTGGCGCAATCCAATTTAGGTATCATGCATTTCCAAAGGGTGAAAGGAAGGGGTAACCCCCCGGAGTTCTGTTAGAGGAGAAGAGGGTGCCGGATGCGATATCTGTTATGACCTTGTGCATTTGCGGAAAGCATTTACCGCCCAGATTAATAGGAGGAAATGGAATGATGGGCAGGCGAGCGAAATTCACGGAGGAACAACTCAGACGTGTTATCCGCGAGTATCTATTCCCGGCAGCACAGAAAATGCCTGAGGGCTCCGAGCCTACCGCCGAGGCTTCCGAAAGCAGGGTGTTGGGATCTTCCTGTGCCTCTTCTCCCCTTCGGGTGGAACCGGTAAGAGGAGAATTTTCCCCGCGAATCTCAGAAGATAGCACTGCTCCTTGGGATCCGTGGTCTCATCCTGTAGATGATGATGAATTCCTAGCCCAAATTGATTGTGGGGAGATAACATCCGAGGAACGAAGCCGCCTGTTAAAACATTTGGCTACTTGCAACTACTGCCCAAAAGAGTTGGCCAGGTTAATTAAAGAGGGAGTCATCTTTTGCGACCGGAAGGAGCTGGTCGTTAAAGCACGGATGCGGTCAGCAATAAGGCATGTACTTGCTGTCGCTGTTGCAGTCTGCCTTGTAATCGGAGCTATATGGATTTGGACCATGGCCCCTTCTGGGGCCTGGCGAAATGTGGCTCAGGTTTTAGCGCGGGCAGAGCGCGCCGCTCAAGTTGGAAAACTCGACGAAGCGCTCAGCCAGATCGAGGCATTCTTGGTGGAGAACAGAACTGCACTGGTGGCGTCTGATCCGGCTGCTCTGAGAAAACTTGAAGCTCTCTTCGAAGAGTGTGCATACCTGAAGGCAAGAACGGATCTGCAAGGCTCATCAATCCAAGAGGTGATAGAGGTGGCGGAGCGTCTGCAAAAACTCGGGATTGAATCGCCAAGAGTCGTCAACTTGGTGCTGCAAGCGCAGCGGGGCTTCCGCTTAGAATTGGCTTTCGACGAGGCAGGAACTTTAGCCCATCTGGGGTATGAGTTAGACGGAGCCTGGCTCTACAAGTCATCGCAATTTGATGCTACAGCAAAACGCTTGTACCAGGAGTACCAAAAGCTTCTCGAGCGCTATCCGGACGACATACGTTTGATGCTCAACTTTGGACATTTTTGTCTGACGCACTCTTCTTTAGAAAGAGCAGAGGCGGCTTTCCAAAAGGTTCTCGAGCTCGACCAAGAAAATGTACGCGGGTTGGTCGGAATGGGAATGGTACAGTTCGAACTCCGCAATTTCGAACAAGCTCGAGTTTACTTCGAACGGGCAATTTCGGTCGATCCTTCCTTCCACGCCGCAAAGATTAACCTGGCAATTTGCCTGGAGGCTGAGAATCGGAAGAGCGAAGCTCAGAAACTATGGGAAGAACTTCGGGAAACTTGCCCGGATCCGACCCTCAGGTCTCGGATCGAAGCACATTGGAGGGAGGCTGAGAAGATCGGCCGCACCAACGGATGAGCCGGAATACCTGGTGATCCCGCTATGGGTTGCAGATGGGGTTTTCAGAGGGATGAACACATGTATTGGTACTTCCGAGCCATATTTCTCACGTTTCAAACCGTTGCTACCTTTGTGCTAGTCGCGGAATTCGGAAATTGCCAAGAATCTTCTCCGGCTGATGAGCATCCCCTCGCGAAATTCAAGCCCCAGTGGCAAGTTGGCCAAACCTGGATTGTCGAAACCACAACTACCCTGCTGCAACACGGAGATGATCTGGCTTGCGTCAGGCGGGTCCAAACTGTCCGCTGGAGTTTCCAAGTTGAGCAAATCGAGCCGGTGCTGGACGAGCCATGTTTCCGGTTAATAGCCAAACCGGTCGGCCTCCATCCGCAAGGGATGGGTGTCCGTCTGTGGGCTACCGTGGACAGTCTTACACTTCGACGGGTAGAAATCGATTTTATTGCGGCCGGAGAAACCCGTACACTTTGCGAAACTTTCCAGGGGCTGGCCACCCCAACTTATCCCGCTCAGGCACCGTTTGTACTGTTGCCCTTGGACCTGCCGTGTTGGGAAACGATCGCCGCTAAAGAACCGGGGGTCTTTTCGTACGAAGTGATCCCGGGGGATCCGGAAAAGAAAGAGCCCGGCGGACTTCGTTTTCGCTACCACATCGAGCAGAAAACCGTCGATCCAGCTCAGTTGGCTAAAGGTCAGGCAGGCACGGATGGAAAGGCGATAACGGGTGAGAGGATCGGAATCGAGTTAAAAACCCCTTTGGGACAGGTCAAACAAGTTTGGCAAAGCGGCCAGCCGTGGCCTATTTGGGCAACCAACGGAAGGACTCAAGCTCGGCTGATCTTGGAAGAAGTGAAAGGAGAGCGATAGGAGCTTTTGAAATGACTTTAAAACAGGCATTGATTGCGATATGTGTGGCATCAGGAACGTTCCTTCCGGTGGGAAGCGAAGAAGCAGTGGATGAGGGAACGGCCAGCTTTCGGCCATGGTCTGGTTACTGGTGGCCATTTAGCGCGGGTGGCTTGTCAGAACCGCTGGCCAAGTACGACCGCCTAACTGGACAGCAGGCTGTGGACTGGGAGGAGGAACAAGGCCGGACGGATCCCAAGGCTCCCCCTTGGTTCGGGTATTGCCATGGCCAGGCAGCTGCAGGCATCATGGAAAGAGAGCCCCAAACACCAGGAAAAATTTCTACCAGTGACGAGTCGCTTTATATCACGATCGGAGATCAAAAAGGCTGGCTGGTGGCTTGTCATACCCACGACCTTGTGGAAATACACGGCGAGCGCTTCGGACACGCGGGTTCAGAGAGTAATCCCGACGATCTGCGGCCGGAGCACCTCTGGCATATTCTTCAGCTTTACATCCGCGAGCGAGGGGTACCGGTGGTGCTAGACGTCGAGCCAGGTGTAGAGGTTTGGAATTATCCGGTCTTTCAGTACTCTGTGCGGTATAGGCCCACCGATACCCCCGGGGTTTTCCGAGCAACCTTAACTTTATGGATGTCAGACATATCCGTACCTCCAGACTATGTCGGCGTCCGCGTCTGTAAGCATACCTACACTTTCAGCTTCCGAATGCAAGGAAACGCCGTCGTAATGGGCTCGGGAAGGTGGACAGGATTAAGCCGGCAGGATCATCCGGATTTTGCGTGGTATCCATACGCCGCAGTGGCGGAAAATCCGCATGTCCATTACGACGCGGTTCAACGGCTTTTTGCCCAACTCCAACCTGGGGAACCGGAATTTTCCCCGCCTCCCAGGGAAGAACCGACAGCACCGGAAGTAGCCCCTCGACCGACCACGGAAATTCGATGGAGACCTCCGCTGCCTCCTGCTTCATCTTTTCAGCAGTCCTCCGAAGGCCTCATTCCTGCCGTAACGCAACCGGGTATGCTCTTAGACCAGATCCTTTTGAGCCCGCAAGAGTTGGTGAGTATCCTGGTGTCGGAGACTTCCTGCTTCAAATTCGACGTCAGCGTGGACCGTTTTGATGGTGCTAGGTATTCGCCGGGAGAGAATTATCGGGTGCTGGGAAGTTCTGTACACCCTGGATACCTCTATCTTTTCCTGATTGATCCCAGCGGGGAATTAACGCTTCTCTATCCCATGCTTGGCCAAGACAACCGGATTGAGGGCCAAATTGAGATCCCTAAGCGGGACGATCGATTTGCGTTTCGGTTGCCGGACAAAGTTGGGCTCTACCGTATCAGGGCTTTGGTCACCACGAAGCCCATCGGGATCGTCGGTTTGCCACCTCGCACCGTGGAAAAACCTAGCAAGGCTTCACCAGGAGCGGAATCGGACTGTGCGGCGGCGGAGATTGTCAAAGGCGAGCCCTTACGATGGCACCCGGCATTTCGAAAAACAGTCCGAACGCTCTTTGAAGGACACCATCCTCCGGGAAAACTTACTTCGGAAGCTCTCGCGGACATCGACCCGAAAAAGGTTTTAGGATCTTTTGCTCAGGACGAAATTGCATTCTATGTGGAAGCACCTCAAGACAAACCATGAGTCGACGAAAGGTCACAGTATTAGGACCCAACAATTCGGGAGATAGTCCATGCTTGGGAAGAAGGTAGTTCTCGTTGCGTTTCTCGTTGCGGGGAGTGCGGTTTTGGGTGGGGAGGCAGTAGAGCCTCGTGGGGATGCTTCCGGTTCGGGAAATATTCGGAATCCGCATCCGGCATTCGTCATACGCGTAGAGGTGGACAAACCGGATAGGGTGTATTTTGAAGGAGAAACGCTTGAGGCCCGTATAAAGTCTTCGCGTGACGGCTATTTATTCTTATTCAATTATCGACCTGACGGCACGGTTTGGTGCATCTTCCCCAACAGTTTTCAACGAGACAATGCGATCCGCGCCGGCGAGGAGATTGTGGTACCGGCTCCAGAGGCACCCTTTGTCTTCCAGATTTGCCCACCACTTGGCCAGGAAGTGCTTCAAGCCATCGTTTCGGTAAAACCTGTTGAGCCGCAACAATTGGGTGTGTTCTCCTTGACAGAAGCTCAAAGTACCCAACTGTTACCGGATAGAGTGAAGGTGATTTGTCCCGCCGAGAAGCCTCAAGAATGGGCCGAGCATCAAATCAAGATCGAAACTCGGCCGAAGACTCAGAAAAAACCGCAGGAGCATAAACCCAGGCGAATTAGCCTCTTGATCGGTGTGGGACGGTTTACCGACTCGCACATACGACAGTTACGATCGCCGGCTAATGACGTAGACCGAATGGAAAAGATCCTTCGGGAGGAGGGGCGATTCGACGAACTTTTAGTTCTGAAAGATGAGGAAGCAACCTACGCGGCAATACGGAAGGCGATTTGCGAGTTGCTACCATCTAAGGCTGCCCCTGGGGATGAGGTGATTCTATACTTTTCGGGACATGGCGGGCGTTGTGCCGATGATAACGGCGACGAGGCCGACGGCTTGGATGAATATCTTGTGCCCCACGATGGCCAATACGTTGAGCCGTGGCAAGATCCCAAAGCCCTCCGGGATAGGATGATCTTGGATGACACTTTTGCAAGATGGGTGCAAGAGCTTGACGGCCGCCGACTAGTCGTGGTCATCGATGCCTGTTACAGCGGCGGGCATTCCCAGTTTGAAAAGGGGCTGCCTATCCTCACGAAAACCCCCATCCGCTTCGACTTTGCGGATGACATTCGTGAAGAACTGAGCCGCGTAAAAAACTTAGGCCAAGAGGTGATTTTGTTTGCCTCGTGTTCTGCCCAGGAAATTGCGGTGGAGTGTCGCGAGAAGCCGCTTTCGGTCATGACTGCCTGCTTAGCAGACTACATTGAACAAACACCAGCTCCTGTGACGCTTCGTCAAGCTGCCGAGCACACAGCTGAGGCAGTCCGAGATTATCTGCAAAAGCACTACCAGGGGCTTACACAAACACCGTATTTGGTGGGCGAAGAAGCAGCAGAGCAATTTTGCGTCAAGCCCTTGGCGTTTTAGATCGAGCTATTATCGGCCCCGTAAGAAGATTCATTTTGGGTAACTGGGGTAGCCACCATGTGCTGGGAAAAAGTCCGCAGGTTTTTCCGGGGATTCTCTCTTTTGGCCTTGCTAACCGCAATCGGCCTGGGCTTTGCGTCAATATTTGCCACCAACCAGGTAGGCTGCCAAGCCGCTGCTGGTAGTAAGTCAGAGGAAATCCGGTTTGCAATCCTCGTGGGCGTTGGCGACTACCGCGAACCTAGACTGAAACTCG
>Ga0308415_1000737_pt1 | contig 14516 bp, 16 predicted proteins | sample HotsprSampleOS55_FD_203465 | JGI IMG/M metagenome (GOLD analysis project Ga0308415, IMG submission 203465) | Hot spring phototrophic mat microbial communities from Octopus Spring, Yellowstone National Park, Wyoming, United States - 20090730_OS55 ... | reverse complement strand
TGAGCTTTCAGAGATTCATGAGCACGCTCGCAGGCTTGTGCGAGAGCACTTAACAAACCCCGAGAAAGCCAGGTCTGCAATCGAAGGCCACATTGACGATATTCGTGCCACTCAGCGCCATCCAGGCATGAAGGCACATACGATTTATCACTTCACCCTTGCTGTGTTGAAGGAATATGAACCCTTACTTGAAGATATCGCCAAGCAATTGCAGGTGATTGAGAACAATCTCAAAACCTCAAGCATTGCAAAGTTCGACATCGAAATTCTTGACAAAATAGCTCCTGGATTGCGAAATCAAGTTTCTCCGGAGGTTTATATTGACGTAATTGGTAGGGAATGGGGCACTGAAGCATTAATGTCTGGAATTATCGCCACCTATCTAGGCGAAGACGTGCAAAGGGGTCTTCATACTCGCATCAGAGAAATGACTCGGCTCCTAGAGGTATATAGGGTTGGACAGGATGTCAAGCAAATCATCCGCAAGGCTCAAGATGATTATACCTCACTTCTCAACCTGATTGGTGACACAAAGGCCGAAACAGACTTATTTAGGAAGTATGCCCAGCAGATGAACGAGGTCTACCAGGGTGTAGATCGGCTTTGGAGCAAAGCTGCTCAGGCGTTTGGAGGCAAGTATAGCTATTGGACTAAGCAGGCCGCAGCCTTTCCAGACTCCCGCCTTGACTGGTTCCCTGAGGAGCTTAAGCATATCGCAGACTTCAAGACTGAGATGAAGGGCGTGAAGGCTGCGAGGGAGACACCTATGTGGTATTCCCGTGAGGAATACTACAAGGCTCTGAAGGACGCAGCTGATCAATTGATGAACTATCAAGCTAGACTTGCCAGACGATACGATCAGGTGCTAGAGGCTGCTAGAAAAGAACTGTGGAAAGCTGCTGCGAACGCGGCTGCTGAATACGCCGCTGCTGAGCAAGTCAGAAAGTTCAGGCTTAGTGCATTGTCTGCTCTTTCGGATCTTCGAAAGGTTGTGTGGCGATACAGCGAGGCTGTGGCCAAGGGCGATACAGCAGCAATAAGACAGACGCTTGAGGAGCTGAAAAAAGTTGCTGGGGTTATTCCTGAACTGAGGCAGCAGATACGGGAAGTGATTGCTGAAAGCAGAGGAGCGAAGGTTGGTGCCAAGCAACTAGGCAGGCTTAGGGACTTGTTAGATACCCTCGATACGCGAGTTGGCCATTTTGTCAAAGGCTATGATGACGCTGTTCGGGAGCTGGACCATGTCCATCACTTGTTCGCCCTTTTCGGCAATGACCTGATTGACGTCATCAACACGTTGAAGGAGTATAAGCAATTCCTTGTGTCGCAGCCGCACTGGCGACATCGGTATCTGGATCCTGCTCTTGCCGAGCTTGACGAAGTAACCACATCGCTAGAACAGATGTTTGTGCTATCGCCTCAGGCTGGGACGATTGTAGGCAAAGATGCAAAAGAGGCAATTGAGCTACTCAAGGAGCAGACAAAACATACCGCTGCAGTGCTTCGCAATATCAAGTCAGCTCTCCGTTATACGAGTGATCCATATAACATTGCCGCAGAGATAAAGCTTCTGCGCAAAGGTATGCGTCCCATTGACGTTATTCGTAAGGCGCAGCGGGCCGTGGATGATCACGTCAAGACCTATGTGCTCGAAACTTACAAAGCTCTGCGTAAAGAAGCCCAAAGAATCAGAGGTCAGGTCGCTGCGTATGAAAGAGCAGGCTTCTCGATCAAAGAGACCATAGAGGAAGTTCAGGAGGGATACAAGCGAGCGCTGAGAGGCCTCGAGGCTGCTCGCAGTGGTTATATCGCCGAGATAGAGCGCCTTGTTGAAGAGATGCGACTTCTTATGGAGTCATCGGGCTTGTCGCCTACTGACGCTAATCAGATTATTCGTAATCTCGAAGATTTCTACAACAGCCAGATTGCTAGCTCATTGTCGGGTAAAGCACGAAGCTTCGGTATTGAAGATATTCAGAACGGAATTTTGCCAGGTCTAGCAGGTGCGAGAGTAGCGCGTGAGGAGCTTATGGAGATCGCGGCTCGGCTGAACATGATAGCTGAGCTGCGAGAACAGGTAAGACTGATCGATCTCGAAATTGTGAAATATCGAGGTTTCCTCGATGATCTTGTAGCGGAAATACAAGGGAGAAGAAAAGGCCTACCTTCGCTTCTCGACTATCTCGATGAGGACGGGGGTAAGTGGATCGAAACTCTTGAGGGGCAACTAAAGTGGATAGACCGTCGCGTGAAAGACGGTTTCCCCAGGCAGCAGGTTGTAGACTTCCTGTCGTCGCTCTCTGAAACCGAGAAGAGACTAATTGCCACTCGAATGCCTTATCTGCACGGCAGGGCATTGCTCTTCCATATTCCATTCACCTGGAAATACTGGACTATTGTCGATCTCCCTGAGTGGGCCAGGAAATATGGACCGATCAGACTTGGTAAGGGCTGGAAAGAAATGCCTACTGAAGCTGGAGGACGCGGTGGCGGTAAGAAACCACCAGAAGAGCCGCCACCAGGAGGGGCACCGCCTCCAGGACCAGAAGAACCCGAGCTTCCTGGCAAAATTTCCAAAGAGACCACAAAACAATTGGAAAAGCAGGCGCGAGAAAGTGGTGGTTTTGTCCCGCCGTATCCGATGGACAACGGCCCTTATGTTGACTTCGACATAGTTGAGGAGCTTCGTCAAGGTGAGTATATAGGAGAAAAAATTGCCCGCGGCCTTGAAAAAGAGAGAGGGCCGTTTACTTTCGGAATTGTCCAGATAAAGCCAAAAAACAAGTGGGCACTAAGGCTTCTGTTGATGATCAATCATATGTATGAACTTGCTTCGGTGATAGCTCCAGGAGCCGGTGTCAATGCCCCCGCAGTTGCTGATGCGCTTGATATGGCTGCACACTACAACACAAGCCTTGCTACTAAGGTATTTCTACAGCGTGCTATCAACCTGTCCCAGCGGGCGAACTTTATGCTCGAAGACATTGCCGGCAAAGTATGGCGTGAATTGCCTCGTCTGATTTTTGCTGAGACCGAGAAAGCTAAGCTGTGGAGAGTTTATGTAGCCCTTATGCTCGATAATGCTCCAGAGTGGGCTGAGAACTTTGTCAGGGTCCTGCGGCAAAAAGAAGGGGCCCTGGCTGCTGCTGTTGTTCAAAGATCTTATGAAGTTCTGCGGGATGCTTTTCAGCAATACTGGAACGTCTACAAGCGCTGGTATCCGAACATCAAAGAGGTGCCATTCTACTACCACCGCATTGTCGAGGGTCTAGCCGAGGCAGATGAGCAAATCAGAAAAATTGGCATGATTCCTGCGGAATATCGGCTGTATAGCCGTGTTGGCAAGCCCCGCCTGATCAAGGAACCCTTAGTGGACTACCTCAACCTCAAGACATATGAAGACATTCGTAAATTTGCAGCACGTGGCGGAACATTTAAGATCAGGCGCGATATGACCATGACGGTTGACGCCTTGAGATCGTTTGAGCATTATGCCATCTCGGTTGCTCGCGACGTCAAAGAGCGTGCGTTGTTCTCTACTTTGAGGCAATACACCAACAGTGCAGGTGTGCCGCTGCTTTCTCCTCTACATGCTCCAACTGATTACCAGGAGAGCATCAGGCTTATAGACGTAATTCGACCGACCAAGCGCATACCTTCTGCCCCTATCATTCACGGCTTCAACCTAGCGCGGGGGTTGGTCGATATGCGAGCTGTTCCTACTATTCAGTATTTGCTCGGCTACATGCGCGTCAAGCCGCCTCAGCTTCAGGCGGTCATGCGGTTCCTGGGTGCAATCAGGGCTATATGGGCAAGAATGCTGCTGTTGCCGTTCACCGGTTACCACCTCCGTAACCTCTACAGCGATATCAGACTGGCGCTGATGCATCTGCATGGTCCTAACGCTTGGCTGAAGTATTTCTGGGACCTTATTGTCGCCGGCTATGTTGCTGCATTCCAGAGGCGTCAGAGGCTCTGGAGAAGAACGATTGGGGAAATGCTCGGTATTGCGAAGGGTTTGCCTGAAGAAGAAGAGGTGATGCTCAGGCTCGCAGAGTCCACCGGCGTCGTGCCCTATGAACTGTCGTCGGTATCGGGTAGAAACTACACCGTGGGCGCGACAGAGCCTATTTCTATGGTCGATTACTTTGACCAATCAGCTCGCTTCAACAGACCTAAGCAATGGCAGTGGGCCAGAGAGGCTCTTGAAATGTCCATCGGAGACCCGAGCAAAGTGCCGCCTAAGGGATGGCAGCGGCTGAAATACAACCTGGCGCATTCCTCCTGGATGCCAGGACTGCGGATGGGTGCACTAGAAAACAACATGACTCGTTATGCCTTCTTCAGGCGTCAGATTCTCGAACGGCTACCAGGAGCGACCGAAGCCCAAAAGCTTCAGACGCTGCTCGACTGGAGTCAGCGCTACCCAACCAGAATTAGAAAAGTTGCAGAAGCTGCTGCTGACAGTGTGCGCGATGTGTTCTTCGACTATGACGAGCTATCGCAGGTTGAGCGAGCTTTCAGGCGCACTGTCTCCCCGTTCTACACGTGGATTCGGAAGAACTTGTCTCTGCAGATTCAGCGAGCGGCTCTGCAACCGATCATGTATAAAGCCTACTCGGAGATGATCTATGCAGTGCACAATCTGCTCCTCAGCGAAGAACAGTATCAGATGCTTGGGCCTACTGGACAGTATCTAGGCTTCGCGTTTACCGATGACCCCGAGCGAGACTTAGAGCGTCTAGCGGCTTTGTTCGGAGCTATAGCCCGCGCAGTCCGAGGAGCACGAGAAGAGGATCCGTTTATTTTCGCCGAAGCTCCGATGTTGCGACCTGCTATCGGCATGATGGCCTCTCAGGTTGTGGGGGGTCCGTATATCACCCTTGCGGAAATTCTCTTCGGACGTTCGCTGGGCGGTAGGACCTTCGATGGTAACTATGTGCCTGCAGGAAGTCTCATTAGGCGTATCCCAGGAGTTCCTAGAAGAATTGTCACCACAGGCTACACGATGACCGGTAAACCGGTCAGGGAGATGGTGCCGGCTATTCCCGATTGGCTTGCTCACCTACTTCGCAGTGGGGCGCCTGGTGTAGGCAGATTCCCTGAATTGATAGAGGCTCCTAAGGGGCCGTCTAATGTAAGTCGACAATTGTCGTCGGCCTTGCTTGGCGTGAGAACTCCTCCAGAGGTCGATTATGGCATCATTGCTCACCGCTACCAGGCAAGGCAGGCACGTGAGAAGCGACTTAGGTATGAAATGACAGGCGTGAGGGAGACACTAGCTATTCCGAAGACTCCGGTAGCGGCTTTCTTGCGCGGCATGAAACCGTTGAAACCGCGCAGGCGTAGGCTCGGACGCTACCGGCCTCGTGCATCAATAAGCCCGACACGCACCAGAGGGATCAGGATCAGAACTAAGACGAAATGGAGACTGAAAACAAAAATCAGGACCAAAAAGAAAATCAAAACTGGAACACTTTAGGAGCTCCCGATCTTGACGAATATTTTCGGGAGCTAATGCCCTACGCGCGTAAGCGCTTGATGTCTAAGGTGCCCATTCCCCAGCTTTTGCCGGCGCCAGTGCTGAGGCGTTACCTCAAGATGCTCTGGCTCTGGGGGTCCTTCCTCGAGGGGGGTGAGCCTCAGAAGGCTGCGCGGCAGCTACGACGCATCAAGAACTACGAGAAGAAGCTCTACAGGAACTACAGCCCACTCAGCGATAATTCACCGATAATAGACACGCTATTTGGCTCTATATCGCTTGCTGAGGATCGTCCGTGACGTTTTCATCACGGAGAATTTGGGCTAGTAGCTCCAATCTGACCACAGCGAACCGCTCTACTCGCCTGCCTTGCCCAGGGTGGTAGGAAATGATGACTCCTGTGGGGGGGCCATGCTCATCGCTCTGGGCTATGGCGTCCAATAGCCACTGCGGCAAATTTTCTCTTGCTTTATGCTCCCATTTCCAATTTCCTGGGCCCAAAATATCAGGGGCAGGGACACCCTGTGAGGGTTGTCTCCTGCCCCTGATTATGGTAGCGGCTTCTCTCTCTAGCCGCTTCCATGTTTTGTCAGGCATTGCCCGAACCGCCGCGAGCTGTGGGCATCAGCGACCGTAACCGGCTCGCCATACAGCTAATCCCAATTCTACCGGATCATTGGGATGGCCGTCAAGGATTAGCTGATATTTATCGGCGATCGCTTGCTTGAATTCATCGGGTGGGTAGATATTGGCGAAAATCTTAGCCACCTGATCGATCTCACTCTCAAGCAAGCCACCGAAGTAGCTGTAGCCATGGGCCCGCATTTCCTTGAGGAGCTGTGGCCTAATGTGCACCGGCGCCTCGTTGAAATAAGCCACAAGCCCTACTCGACGTGGAAGTTCAGGCTCTTCGTCTTCGAGCTGAGGCTCAGCAACTTGAGGCTCAGTAGGCTGCGGCTCGGGCTCGGGTTCGGGTTCGGGTTCAGGCTGCGGTGCTACCTCTACCACGGCATTCTTCGGGGGGCGACCACGCCGCTTAGGTGCCTCTGCGGGTGCAGCCTGCACCTCGGTCTTCCGAGGCCTACCACGCCGGCGCTTAGGTGGTTCTGCAGTAACTAGCTGTTCAGAGACATTTTCAGCAACCGCCTCTTGCGGGACCTCAGGAGCTGGCTCTTCTGGAGCAGCTTCAAGTTCCGCAGTCGGCTCTACGTCTCTGAATGCTGCAGCATCCACGGTCTGCACCGAGCGCACAACCTCTGGGTCTTCGTGTAGCTCGTAGATTTCTTCGTATACAGGAGCAGCTACATCGAATGCCCGCCGCAGGGCCATAGCCTCAGCGCACTTGATTGCCATTTCCTCAGCATATGGCCGCATATGTGGGGCATTGGCAGGGTCCTTCGGATACTTGCCCCTGTAGCGCACAGGATGATCGAAATCACGGCGGTAGACCGAAACCCAGGCAACGTAGTGGGTATCGGTTTCCTCCAGGCTCTCAAGCACGATTCCAGAGAGCTTGCCGCTCCGATGCGCAACATGCAACAATCCGTCTCTCGTAACATAAGGGTTGTAGTGCTTTATTTGCTTCGTGACCCGATCCCTCTGCGGGATCAGCACAATGTGCTTGAGTAGAGGATCGAGGTGGTAACGCTCTGCTAGCGCTACCAGCGTCAAAGCTGCGGGATCGTCTTTCCGCAAGCCGAGATTGCGGAGAACAAGCTCGGTGTGGTCTATATGGCTTCTGTCTCTGACTTCAATGTCAGCCATTTTTCCCTCCTTTTCTCCTGATTACCAGTCTCGGCGACTCCGAGACCGTTATTACCTCTTCATACAGCTTTGGGTCTTTTGCTTGCAGTAGCTGGTAATTGCACCTCTTGGTGCTCTGCACGTGATGACTAATGTGTGCTTCATCAGTCGTCAGCGAAGCGCCAAGAGGAACATATTGCGCTAGCTTTTCGCGGATCTCCTGTTGCACGGCTTCAATTTGCTCAATCTCCTTCGCGTTGTCGAGATAGGTCTCGATGAGTTTTATGACCTCACGGTCGTCGCCCTCGTCAAAATCCGTAAGATTGAGCTTGATTTTTCTGCCGCCCAGGATATTGCAGAGGCAGCTACCCCAAAAATCATCGCATTTGCCCAGTTTAGCGGCATCGGGATTGCTGAACACCTCTGCCAGCCTTTTGTTGTTCGCGTCAATCAGAGCTTTGAGGTCATCGAGGCTGTGCTCGTTCACGTAAATTTCCCCTGTAGTAGTAGAATAGCATGCCGTGTAGCATTTGTCAATAGCTGGCTGCGGAAAATGTTGTTTTACCAACTCAGCATAGATGCCAAGCTGGATCAGCCAAGGCCACGGCACGTCTCCCTGAGCGAGACGATGGCTCGTTGCGTCGCTGGTCGTGGTCTTGATTTCGATGAGAATTTTGTGGTCAGGCACATACGCGTCAGGCGTTCCCACTACTTCTACGTCGTATGGGCCTATCTGCGTGCGCATTTCGTAGGTTTTGCCCGTTATGACCTCGGCTGGGGCGGGGAAAATCTCGCCCTCTAGCTGGGACAACACGTATGGCTCAATGACGATACCCGTGGAAGCCGGCCCATGTGCCCACTCTGGCAGTGAGAGCACCACCGTATACGGGTCTGCAAGAGCCATGCCCCACAGCCTGGAGCAGCGAGAAAGATGCGAGGCGTGGGTGGATATCTGTTTTTCGCCCTTCTCGTAGAAGAGATTGCGGATGTCGTAGCTATACGACGGTGGTGGAATCACGATCGTGCTCACGGCTTACCTCCTTTCTTTCGTCTTTTGTGTCTCGCAGAAAGTCATTGACCTGGTTCATGAGGCCAAGCGTCTCGTCAATGTCCTCGGGATCCCACTCGATGATCTTGACAGCCAAGTCCTCGGGGACTTTATTGAGCCAGTATAGAACCGTTGTGTGATCACAGTTCATTTGCCTGGCAATCGCATGGAGGGAAAATCCATAGGAGCGCAGCTTAACGAAGCAACACAAGCGTGCTCCAATGGCGTCCCTCGTGCGGTCGGAAGGAATAACATCTATGAACCCCCAGGCTCGTGCCACGCTGTCGATCAAGTGCTGCACCGCATTTGCCATGTTGCCTCCTTATGCCTCTTCCTCTTCGTCTGCTGGGCTTTCTTCTCCCGCTTCTCCCAAGAATTTATCTAGCTCGGTAATTGATACCAGGATGTCGCGAGCAATGATATTGGTATGGCGGACGACATTGCCTTCGTTGTCGTTGAAAACATTTTGGCCGAGTCGCCCGAAAACGGTGATTCGGTCATTCTGGACTAAATGCTTACATATCGCATCGGTGAGAGGAGGGAAACAGACGACGGTGTAGTATTCCGATATCCATTCCTCACCTCGCTGACGCGACCGCGCCAAACTGAACCGAATGTGCGTGATCTCGTCGTTGTCGTTCTTGTATACCCCGAGCTGCCCTTTGATTCTGCCATTCACGATTATTTCATTCATTTCTCACACTCCATTCTCGTCCTCTGATGTAAGGATACACCCGTTGCTCAGCAATTGTCAAGTATTTTTGCTCAATGTCCATGCCAATAAAGTGTCTGCCCAGCTCAGCGGCAGCAAGCGGGATGCTTCCGATACCACAGTAGGGGTCGAGCACTACCTCCCCAGGCCAGGTGAACAGCTCTACTAGAGCTTTGCAGAGTGAGACGGGCAGGCAGTTGGGGTGGTATTTGCGGTTCGCGCTGTCAGCCCCATAACGCCAGACGCTCTGCGTAAGTTCACGGAACCGTTCAGGTGGGATCTTGTCGTCGAAAAAGGGCTGAAGCCCTGAGTATTCACGCTTCCCGTGCTTCCTGGCTACGTAGATTGTCTCGTGCGCGCCTACTATCCCTGGAGCACGAGGCTCGCACCAGGTTCCATAGAGGTATGAGGGGCCTCCATAGAAGGGAACTTTCGACCAGATAATTTCCCCTTTCAGGGTCATGGCTTCAAGCTGCTCGATCATTTCTGCGATCTGGTGGTGGACTCTTATAAAAGGCGATTGCCCAAGACCTGTGCAGATAACCGCAAGGTGGCCTCCAGGGACTAGGACTCTGCGGGATTGCTCTAGAACGTTCTGAAGCACAGGCACCCAATCGGTGCGATTTGCCGCATAGTCAGGAGCGAATGCCACTAAGGCTACGAAGTTGTCATCGATTGGAGGGTGGTCATTACTCCAATTTTTGACGTCGAGATTGTAAAGCCTGTCTACCTTTGATAAGTCCGTGCGGGATATTGAGCCTGACTTGCCTGTCATCTCTCCACTCCCAAATATCGCTCACGTGGATCACAGGATTGTGCTTATCCACGAAGCCCAATTGGCCGGTAAAGCCCACCTTGTCCCCTGGCTTCAGGTTCTCGTTTGCCCAGATTGCTGTTGGGCCGTAACAGCGGAGCTGAATCACAAAGGGGTGCGTCTGATCCGTCGTTGCTACATCGAGTGCCAGCCTGACCCCGTAGACATGCTGCTTCCATTTCTTGTAGTAGACCCGACTTACTACTCCATACCCAACAACCGAAATCCCAACAAAGCCCGTGAAGGGGCTGCGCCTAAGAGTCCTTGAGACTACGGTCCGTCTTTCAGGGTCCATCTCATTTGTCGAAGATGTAAATAAATGAGTGTGGCGAGAAGCCCCATTCCACGACCTGCCGTATGTAGTCTACGAACTTGTTGCGCGAGACTCGGATTAACTGGCGCTTTTCTCGCAGTGTCGAAAATCCCTCCTTAATCAATTCTCGTTGGAATTCGTCAAGCTTCGAGCAGGCGTCGTCGCACTTCGTCATCGTAACCCCTCCAGTGGTAGATACTCTCCCATCCTCTACGCTCTGTTTGAATCACTCCCATTTTCTGGAGCAACTCGAAAGGACTACGAGAAGTGTTTGTGAGACTCAAGGTGTCCATGATGTCCGCTCGCGACACAGTTTTTTTATGTATGAGCAGCGCCATCATTTGCATGCCAGGCGTTAGAGACTGAAATGCATACTGGTCGTAATGCCTAATAACGCCGTCAATGCCGAAGTCTATGATGAGCAAGTTCTTGAATGCCATGAGCAAGTGACCTTTGTCGGGAAATTGCTTACGCAGAGATTCTCGCCTTGCTTTTTTGTCGATAATGTGCTCCTTGAGGAACTCCTTAGCATATTTCGGCAGAGCCCGCTCGTTTTTGCGGGCCTCAAGCTGCATGGGCACCACAGTCAGGACAGAGAACTTTTTGCGGTGATGGACCATTGGCGTCCAAAGCTCTATGTCGACAGCGACGCCAGGCCTGCAGCCCGTCTGATTGATTCCTACCCAGTGGATTTCTCTAGGCACGTGTCGCTTGACGAATGCTAGAGCTGCCTTGACGTCAACCTGCGGCTCTGTATACATGACTCCGTAAAGAAGATATCCCGTAGCCTGGCCCTTTATGTGCCAATCGCCCTGGAAATCTTTCCAGATCGAAAGCATACGTATACTCCTACAAATACTTGCACGCGTGCCGTTGACATGCTATACTGACACTTGATCGGCTACCTCCTTTCGGTGTCGAGAGGCCTACCCCGACAGTAAGGCCCCCCATGTGGGGGCCTTACTTATTTGCCGCTCAAACTTCATAGTCATCTCTTCTCCATCTTGCGAGTAGGAAGCATGCCACACCTAAAGCGAGAAGCAGCAACACGTCCCAGTAGGACCAGCCGACAGGTAGCGGAGAGCTAGGGCTTGCAGTCGCAGTGATAATCTCGGGTTTCATGATTTCTCCTAGATCTGATAAAACTTAATTTCTCGGTTATCACCTTGCAGCATCTCATCAGTTAGGGCCTTTCGCGTGCTATTGATCTGCTCGGCGAGCCAGCAGCTTACCGAGAGCGACAGCTTACCTGGCTCTCCGTCGGACAGCTCTTCGTGGAGATATTGCATATCTAGAGCGCTCCAGTCTAGCTGAGCGTAGTGGCCAAATTCAGAACCCTGCCTAATAAGTGTGCCACAACGTTCTGGGCGATTGTCGACCCCTCTACTTGCCTGAAGAACAACTCCTAGGTTATAGATGCCGCACTCCAGACAAAACGCTGCAATCTCGCCCACAAAAACGCTGATGTTCCCTATCGCGTTGTTAGTTTCGTGGTTAATCACTTGGCCTTCTCCGCACCACGCACTGCCCGTCCAGAATCCTCGTGCGTGATAAGCAAAGTAGCACGGCACTGGCGAAACTGCTGGGTTGAAGAGGGAACCTACTTTGTCGGGACCTAGTTGGAACACATGCTCTTCGCCCACCGAATAAACGAACACATGGTCAGTCTTAGAAACATAGGGTATGCGATAGTGCCCGCCGCCGTTTTCGGGCAGAATAGTAGCCCAGGTTGCAAGCGCCAGAGTTTCGACGATAATTTGTGCCTCAATGGGTTCTTTGTAAGCGATCCAAAAATTCAGCGGGTTGTACGTAGGCAGAGTCAGCTCGTCAGAAAACGGTGGCAGATAAGCGCACGTGAAAGTGAGTTGGCGGTTCATCTTATTCCTCCTTTTTGCGAACTTTCTTGCGAACTTGGCAGTTATTTATAAACCAATGGTTTTGCACAACTTCTCCATGCTCATCGTAATGGACTATTGCAGGGCCATCTTCCCGATGGAGGAGCCCGAGGTAATACCATTCTTCGATACGCACGCGCCCTTCTTCGTCATAGGTTATTATGGCGGGTCCATCTGCACGATGATACAAGCCGTCGTGATACCAGCTCTCCTCAAGAACCGAGCCGTCACTGCGGTAACGAATTACAGCTGGCCCGTCTTTCCGATGACGGCAGCCGCGTCGATACCACTCCTCGCATTTCGAGTTGTTGTAACCGTAGTAAATTAGGGCAGGCCCATCTTTGCGACTAAGAACACCGTGGCAATACCATTCTTGGGAGTCGACCGTTCCATCTTCACGATACCGAGTTACCGCTGGCCCGTCTTCACGGTGACGTTTTCCCTCATACCACCATTCCTCATATCCTCCAGGATGAACCACCGCGGGGCCATCTACCCGATGGAGCACTCCTTCGTAGCGCCATTCTGCATGGTGTAATCCCTTGGCTTTGCCAGCGTCGTAAACAACAACGGCTGGGCCGTCCTCGCGATGAAGGAGCCCTTTACGCCGATACTCAATTATGAGCTGCGATGCTGAAAAACGAACGAAAATCATCAGCTTACCTCGCAGTCCGAGGGCAATGGCACTTCCACTTCTTTGGCTGCAATTTCCCACGGCACCAGTCGCTCACGCAATTGGTCAGGAAGATAACTAATTTCTTCTTTGAACTTATCGGGAACGGTGAGAAGTTCGCAGACGGCGCCCTCTGCGCGCCATCCTTCCGCGGCGGGAATGGTCCGACCTATGGGACGGACAACGCCGAGTAGGGCACCGTATAAAAGAGCTTCCTCGACGTCGTAACTTGCGTAGATACCGCACTGGCACTCAGGCACAGGAACTTTATGCGGAAGCGGCTGCAAAGGCCTCACTTTGCATGCAGCAGGAGCAGCACGCCAGCCTATCCCATCTTCAGGGTGCCAAAGATGACGCTCTATAGGGGATCGGAGAGTGAGCTTTCCTGTATCTTCGTCGATCTCAACACAAAATGCCTTCCAGGCACGTCGCGGATAGGGTATCTTTTTCATGCAGGCACCTCCTCAGGCTGCGACTCGGGAGCAGGTTCGGGCTGAGACTCAGGTGTGGGTTCAGGCACCGGTTCCTCTTGAGGCGCGGACTCAGGAACTACTACCGGTTCCTCGTCGGGTATTTCTACTGGTATTGGGGATTCTTCACCGATCCGCATAATCATTCCTCCATTCCGTGGGCTAACCATGGATCTACACCGTCTCGGTGTCCATGGCAGTCACTACACCACAACCGACTACCGTCATATGTCCAGCCGTCATGAGCAGGCGATATGCCCTGCTCTACATATCCGTAGATCAGAAATTCTCTCGTCGTAGGCATCTGCTCGGGGTCTCTGTGCATCAGCACAGTGGCCCGCCGATCACAGCCTCGACAGGAGCATATGAACAAAGTTGCCCAACATTGATCGTGGTCATTCATTGCTTTTCTGTAGTCGCTATACGGACTCATCTTGTTCCCAATATTCTGGGTCTGGCCGCGGTAGGCTGGTGGTAGGGTCCTCCCAAGCGTAAACCCACGTGCGCCCATACTTGTCTTTGGCGATCGTGAGATGCGCGATATGGTCGTCGCGAACGTCTTGCAAGCCAAGCTTGTGGATCTGGCATGCACAGATGACCTCGCCATCGTGGTCGACAGTGTAGTCTGAGCAGTCTGGGCAGTGCCAGCCGCCCTCTATCACGACCCAATCATCATCGCTAGGTCGTGGTTCGTCCCAGTATTCATCAATCACGACCAGTGACGCAGCACGGCAGTGCCGGCATGCGCATGTGATCGTTTCCATTACTGCCTCCTTTCGGTCACAATTCCTTGCCGTGAACATAGTACTTTTCTTTTATGGGCCGGCCCCCTCCATCGTATTGGACGACGGCAGGGCCACCCTCTCGATGCTTCTGGCCTGCGTAATACCATTCTTCTAGCCAGACGTGGCCCCCCTCCTCGGTGTAGTGGATTATAGCGGGGCCATCCTCCCTATGAAAGTCCCCGTGGTTTGCCCATATCTCTCGCACAGTGTGCTGACGGCCCTTAGGATCCACCCACCACACGCGCAGGGCTGGGCCGCCCTCTCGGTGGAGGCGCCCTAGCTCATCTCTATACTCTTGGTAGTAGAGCCCGAATTCGTCAGGGCCCGTGTGGGTTACGCTCATTGTTCCTCCTTTTTGTAGACTACAACATAGTCGATCTGAGCGACCCAGAGGGGCCGGTAGGGCCAGCCGTGCTTACGCATCCTGTCCGCAGCCCCGCTGCCTACGTGTATGTGCCCGTATCCAGGCCGGTCTCGATGATAATGGCGACCGGCCTTGGTAGCGTGCCCCCCACACCAGCCAGGTGGAGGCCCGGGGTCGACCGGACCCTCAGGCCATGGGGACAGGCGAAACTCAAGGC
>Ga0308415_1000735_pt1 | contig 14537 bp, 14 predicted proteins | sample HotsprSampleOS55_FD_203465 | JGI IMG/M metagenome (GOLD analysis project Ga0308415, IMG submission 203465) | Hot spring phototrophic mat microbial communities from Octopus Spring, Yellowstone National Park, Wyoming, United States - 20090730_OS55 ... | reverse complement strand
TGGAGTTCAAGCGGGCCCGGGTGCGCTGGTTCTTGTCCATAGATCCCTCCTTCGTCCCCGAGCCGTGGCGCTCCCAGGGCAAGCGCACGTACCGTTCCATCGCCATAGACGGGGAAGAGGTGGAGTTCTCCGAGGGCTTCACCGACCTCCACACCGAGGTCTACCGCAAGACCTTGGCGGGGGAGGGGTTTGGCCTCGCCGAGGCCAGGGAGGCCATCCGCATCGCTGCTTTGGTGAGGACCGCTCCCCTTAGCCCGCCCGGGCCAGGGAAGAGGCACCCATTTCTAGGAGGTGTTTGATGAGTCCATTGGTGGTCTTCGCTTACAACTTTCCGCATAAGAAAACGGTTGATGTTTTGCTACATCTGTTCGCACATGGCTACACCGTGGGGTGGGTCCTGGCAGCCGATCCTGTGCCTTTTCCTCCACCCGCAGTCCGTACCAAAATCGCTCATTATGTGCCCCTACATCCCCGGACCGTTGCCGAAAGGCTTGGTGCCAGGTACGTGGTTGCACCTCACAACTCGCAACTTGTAGAAGAACTTCTTTCGGAGGTAAGGCCCGACCTCGGAGTGATTGCGGGTGCGCGTATACTGAAGGGGTATGTCATCAGCAAGTTTCGCATAGGGATCGTTAACCTTCACCCAGGGTTACTTCCGGAGGTGCGGGGACTGGATGCCATGCTTTGGTCAATATACAAAGATGTTCCCTTAGGGGTGACCGCTCACCTGATTGACGAGTCGGTTGATGCGGGTAGGCTCTTGTTGCGAGAGGAGATACCGATTTTTGCTGACGACACGCTTCTTGATCTATCGGAGCGGCTTTATGATTATCAGCTTAAGTTGCTGGCTCCGGCGCTAGAAGTTGCCATGCGGGGCGACTGGATACCCTTTCAGGGGGCCGCTCTGCCTCCGCCGAATAAGAAGATGCCTCCCGAGTTGGAGAGGCAGGCGGTTGATAAGTTTGAAGAGTACAAAAAACGCTTTGCGTTTGGTGAAGGGAAAATGCCATGAGGGATGTTGGCGTGAGGCCCATACCTGTTTACGATGCCCTGCCCGAGGTTGGAGCCGTGGTTACCAAGGATATCCCCCCTTACGCCTTGGTGGCCGGGGTCCCCGCTCGTAGGCTTGGCTGGCTACACGAGTGCGGGGTAAGGCTTGTGTTTGCGGGCGAGGAGGCTACCTGCGGGGCTTGCGGCAGGCGCTACCGGCAAGCGGCGCCCGAGCGGGTGGAGAAGGTGGGGTAGCCTGTGTGCGGCATCGCTGGCCTCGCTCTCCGCACCCCTGACCCCAGGGGGGTGGTTCTCCTAGAGGGCCTTTCCCGTGCCCTCGCCCACAGGGGACCCGACGACCGGGGCTATCTCCTCTGGGGTAAGGAGGGCCCTGTGGCCGTGCGGGATCCGGTCCCCGTGGAGGGCTTTCGCCTGGGGCTCGCCCATCGGCGCCTCTCCATACTGGACCTCACGGAGGCGGGGTGGCAGCCCATGCCCTCCCCGGACGGGCGCCTCTACGTGGTCTACAACGGGGAGGTCTACAACTTCCTGGAGCTTCGCGAGGCCCTCAAGGCGAGGGGCCACGCTTTCCGAAGCGCCTCGGACACCGAGGTCCTCCTCGCCGCCTGGCGGGAGTGGGGCGAGGGGAGCCTCACGCCCCTTGTGGGCATGTTCGCCTTCGCCCTTCTGGATGCGCAGGAGAAGGTTCTCTACCTGGTGCGGGACTTCTTCGGCATCAAACCCCTTTACTACGCCTTCCTTCCCGGAGGCCTCGCCTTCGCCTCCGAGATTCCCCCTCTCCTCTCCCTCCCAGGGGTGAGGAGGCGCGTGAACCCCGGGAGGCTCTACGCCTACCTGCGCTTCGGCCTCACCGACCACGGCGGGGAGACCCTTTTCGCCGAGGTGCGCCAGGTGCCTCCCGGCCATTACCTACGGGTGCCCCTGGAAGCGCCGGAGGGGGCGGAGCTCGTCCGCTACTGGAACCTCTTCCCGGAGGAAGGGGAGGGTCTGAGCTTCAAAGAGGCGGCCGATAGGCTCAGGGAGCTCTTTCTGGAGAGCGTGCGCTTGCACTTGAGAAGCGACGTGCCCCTGGGGTTTGCCCTTTCTGGGGGAATAGACTCCTCGGCCATCGTGTGCGCCGTGCGCCATCTGGAGCCCCACCTGGAGCTTAACGCTTTCAGCTTCGTGGCCGAGGACGAGGCGGTTTCCGAGGAGCGGTACGTGGACCGGGTGGCGGAGGCCTGTGGCGTGCGGGTCCACAAGGTGCGCATCGCCCCCGAGGAGCTGGCACAGGATCTGGGCGCTCTGGTCCGCATTCAGGGGGAGCCCTTCGGCAGCACCAGCATCTACGCCCAGTACCGGGTTTTCCGGAGGGCGAGGGAGGAGGGCATCAAGGTCACGCTGGACGGCCAGGGGGCCGATGAGCTGTTGGCGGGCTACGTGAGCTACGGAGCCGCCCGGGTGGCCTCCCTCCTGGCCTCGGGGAGGCCCCTCGAGGCCTTGGCCCTTCTCCGGAGGCTCTCCCGGCTACCCGGTAGGGAGGGAACCTGGAAGCGGGTTCTGGGGAAGCTTCTTCCCCCTGCCCTCCAGCCCCTCGCCCGCCGCCTGGGCGGGGAGGCCCTTCTTCCCCCATGGCTCAACGCCTCCTGGTTCGCCGAGAGGGGCGTGGTGCCGAAGCCGCCCTCCCGCCTCCTGGGCCCCCGGAGGGACCACCTCCGCCAGGAACTCCTGGAGGCCCTCACCGAGACGAGCCTACCCATGCTCCTCCGGTACGAGGACCGAAACTCCATGGCCCACTCCATAGAGAGCCGAGTGCCCTTTCTCACCCCCGCCCTTGTCCGCTTCGTCCTCGGCTTGCCCGAGGCGTACATCCTGGCCCCCGATGGCACCAGCAAGGCCGTGTTCCGGGAGGCCATGCGGGGCCTGGTTCCCGAGGAGGTGCTTGGCAGGAGGGATAAGATCGGCTTCGCCACGCCCGAACTCCGCTGGCTTAGGGCCCTTGGCCCCTGGGTGGAGGCCCTGCTCCGGGGAGAGGTCCTGAGGTCCATCCCCGCCCTCCGCCCGGAGGAGGTGCTTAAGGAGTGGCGGGAGGTGGCCGAGGGGCGGAAGCGCTTTGATTTTCGGGTGTGGCGGTGGGTCAACCTGGTGGCCTGGTCCGAGGCCTTCGGGGTGGAGTATGATTGAGCCTGCCTGGGGGTGAGCTTTGAGGATACCCGTCTACGACCCGCTACCTGAGGTGGAGTTCCTCTGGCCTGAGCTGGAAGAGGCCTTCCGCCGGGTGATGCGTTCTGGGCAGTACATCCTGGGCCCCGAGGTGGAGGCCTTTGAGGAGGAGATGGCCCAATACCTGGGGGTAAAGCACGCCATTGGGGTGAACTCGGGGACGGATGCCCTGGTCATCGCCCTCCGCGCCCTGGGCGTGGGCCCGGGGGACGAGGTGATCACCACCCCCTTCACCTTCTTCGCCACCGCCGAGGCCATCAGCCTGGTGGGGGCGACCCCGGTCTTCGTGGACATAGACCCGAGGACCTTCAACATTAACCCCGACCTAATACCCTCCGCCATCACCCCTCGGACCAAGGCCATCCTCCCCGTCCACCTCTACGGCCTGCCCGCCGAGATGGACCCCATCCTGGAGATCGCCCGCTCCCACGGCCTCAAGGTGCTGGAGGACTGCGCCCAGGCCTTCGGGGCCACCTACAGGGGCAAAAAGGTGGGCACCCTGGGGGACGCCGGGGCCTTCTCCTTCTTCCCCACCAAGAACCTGGGGGGCTTTGGGGACGGGGGGCTCATCGCCACGAACAGCGATGAGGTGGCGGAGAGGGCCCGGATGCTGAGGGCCCACGGTTCCCGGCGGAAGTACTACAACGAGGCTGTAGGCTACAACTCCCGCCTGGACGCCCTTCAGGCGGCCCTCCTAAGGGTCAAGCTTCCTCGTGTGGACGCCTGGAACGAGGCTCGCCGTCAGGTGGCCCTGCGCTACAACGAACTTCTTTCGGACATCCCGGGGCTTGTTCTGCCGGAGGTCTCCCCAGGCCACGTTTTTCACCAGTACACGGTGCGGATTCCTGGGCGGCGGGACCGGGTGGCCGAGGCGTTGGCGAGGGAGGGGGTGGGCACCATGGTCTACTACCCCGTTCCCTTGCACAGGCTACCGGTTTATGCGCACATGGGGGCGGCCTTGCCCGAGGCGGAGCGGGCGGCACGGGAGGTGCTTTCGCTCCCGATAGGTCCGCATCTGAACCCTTCATCTCAGGAGGGAGTTTCTGAAGCTCTGAAGGCGTTTCTTAAGGAGGTGTTCTGACGTGTTTGAGAACTCTCGCGTGCTCATTACTGGCGGGGCAGGCTTCATCGGCGCTTCTCTGACCGCTAGATTGCTCGCCTTGGGCGCTGAAGTGGTGGTTTACGATAGTTTTTTGAGAAACTCCTTGCAATACATACCTCTGCCAAATGCGGAGCGCCTCAAGGTGGTGAGGGGAGATGTCAGGGATAGAAGCCTGCTCGATAGCGTTTTAGAGGGGGTAAAGCCCGATTACATCTTCCACGCCGCCGCCATCGCTGGTGTGGATTCAGTTCTCAGGGATCCCATTGAAACCTTCAAGATCAATCTCCTGGGCTCTGTGAACCTTATCGAAGCCTCGGCTAAGCTCCGAGAGGTGAAGCGTGTGGTGCTCTTCTCAACGAGTGAGGTGTTCGGCGAGTACGCATATCTACCTGATGAAGGAAAGGCGATGACCATAGGCAAAGTAGGAGAAGCCAGATGGAACTACGCCGTGAGCAAGCTTGCCGAGGAACATTTTGCGCTGTCCTATTATCAGCGCCACGGCCTTCCTGTAGTTATCGTCAGACCTTTCAACGTTTACGGTCCGGCTCAGGTAGGGGATAGCGCGATGAGAACCTTCGTCCAAAGGGCCTTAAGGGGCGAGCCTCTCTACGTTCACGGGGATGGAAGTCAGATTCGAGCCTGGTGCTATATCGATGACATGGTGGATGCCTTAGTGGCGATCCTGCAACGGGAGGAGGCGATCGGGGAAACCTTCAACATAGGTAATCCGGCGACAGCCATCTCGGTCTACAACCTCGCCAAACTTGTGATCCGGGTGGTCGGTTCGCCCTCAGAGGTGGTTCTCATACCTAAGGATTACGCCGACATCGCTCTCCGCGTCCCTTCCATTACAAGGGCTATGCGCCTTCTGGGGTTTCTGCCCAAGGTAGATCTGGAGGAGGGCATATTGCGAACGGCGGAGTTCTATAGGAGGGTGCTGTGATAGCTCTGATCAAGTTACCCTATGATGACGGAGACATCGCAGAGCTTGTTCAAGTCCTAAAAACTGGTAAGATCACCCAGGGTGCGGTTGTAGACAGCGTGGAGAAGGCTCTAGCTTTTTACTTGGGTGTCAAGCACGTCGTTCTAGTTTCAAGCGGCACCGCTGCATTGCATATAGGTCTCCTTGCCTTAGGGGTGTCACGTGGCGATCTGGTGATCACCACTAGTTTCTCTTTTGTCGCAACCGCAAACGTTATCGAGCTTGTGGGGGCTACCCCGATATTTGTGGATATAGATCCCGGGAGCTGGAACATCTCCCATCAGCACCTGGAAGAAACTCTAGAAAAACTTAACCGGGAGGGCAAGCTGGAACGCGTGAAGGCTATCATACCCGTTCACCTTTTCGGGGTTCCGGTGGACGAGGAGGTTTTTCAGATCGCTGAGAGGTACCGCATACCTATCCTGGAAGATGCGGCCGGTGCCCTTGGCGCAACATTGAGCGGAAGGAAGGCGGGCACGCTTGGGCTCGTGGGATGCTTTAGCTTCCATCCCAGAAAAGTCGTCACAAGCGGTGAAGGTGGGGCCTTGGTCACCAACAACGATGGTATTGCCGAGCAAGCTAGGCTACTTCGTAGCCACGGCATAGACTATTCTGCGGGCGAAATGCGCCTTCCGGGATTCAATTACCGGATGACGGACTTCCAGGCCGCCATGCTTGCAGGGCAGGTCAGGCGTTTACAAAGGCTAGTGCAAGATAGACTCCAGGTGGCCAGCCGCTACGTTGCGCTGTTAAGGGAACGATCTCTTCCCTTAGTGCCACAGAAGTTTGTGATTTGTGAGGACACATCTCCTTCTTTGCAGAACTTTGCAGTTCTAATGATGCGGACTCCAGCATGTTCGAAACGAAAAGAAATAATTTCGCTCTTGAGGGAACGGGGGGTGGAAACCACGATAGGAACGTGGCATATCCCTTTAACTCAGTACTATTCCGAAAAGTATGGGTACAAATCTGGGGATTTCCCGCAGACAGACAGGATCGCCCCGTGCACCCTTAGCTTGCCTTTTTATCCCGGTTTGACACCTGAGGAGCAAGAGGCTGTCGCAGACCACCTTTCGGAGGTGCTGTGGAAGGTATCGTAATTTTGGGCGCAGGTGGAACGGCTAAGGACGTCATCGAAATACTCAAAAGGACCCGTCAAAGAGGAACGCATAGTCTAGCGATTGTCGGACTCTTGGATGACAAGAGTTCCTTATGGGGCCAAACAGTAGAGGGGTATCCTGTACTCGGGCCTCTGTCTCTTGCGAGAGAGTTGTCCAATGTTTTCTTCGTGAACGCTTTGTCTAGTATACGCACCCTTCGAAAGTTACCAGACCTTTTAGCGGAGTTGGGAATTGGTTTGGAAAGATTCCTGACCTTGGTCGACCCGGAGGCTACCGTCTTTCCTTCAGCTATCCTAGGAAAGGGAAGCATCGTCTATCCGGGTGCTCGTATTCTTTCTCGGGCGGAGGTGGGTGCGCTGTGTACCATCTTATCGAACGCCGTCATCAACCACGAAGCGCACGTGGGGAGCTATGGCGTGCTCGCCAGCAACGTTTCTCTCTCTGGAAGGGTTCAGGTGGGCGAGGGGTGTTACTTAGGTTCCGGTTGCGTTGTCAGAGAGGACACCAAGATAGGGGAGGGAGCCATTGTGGGTATGGGTAGCGTGGTCATCAGGGATGTGCCTCCGAAAACGGTGGTGGTAGGTAACCCTGCGCAGGTTCTCCGGAAACTAGAATGAAAGTGTTGCACCTCCCCACAGAAATATCGGGACAAGCTTCCTTGAGCGTGCGAGGGTTGCGGAGCCTGGGGATCCAGGCCTTCTCTGCTCTTAGACCCCATCCCTTTGGGTACGATCCCCCGGACTACCCGTTACCCGAACGCAGGGGGGTGAACGCGATCCTTACGTGGGCGAAACAGTTGGCCTTCCGATTCGATGTCTATCACTATCACTTCGCTGATAGCGTCTTCGGAGGGAAGGCCCTGTACCTGGACGTTTGGTTGGAGCGCCTCCGGGGCGCACGGGTGGTGCCGGAGTTTTGGGGGTCTGATGTCCGTTTGCCCTATCTAGAAGCCCGCCGCAACCCCTACTACCGGAATTTTGGTCGAGAGGATCAACGGAAAGCCCTCTTCAGAATGGCGGTATGGTCACGTCTGGCGCGGGGTCATGCCTTGGTTTTCGATGAGCAGATGGCCTCCTACGTACGCCCCTTTTTCCGCCACGTTCACATCGTGCCTCAGAGAGTGGACGTGGAAGCTTTGCTCCCCCAGTTTCCCGATCCTTCTGTGGGTGAACCTCTTCTTGTACACGCCCCTAGTGCACCTCAGATCAAGGGGACCGAGTTTGTGAGAAGGGCCGTAGAGCGCCTGAAGGCGAGGGGGCTTCGCTTTCGCTATGTAGAGATCACGGGTAAAAGCCACTCTGAGGTGCTACACCTCACCCGGCATGCCGACCTAGTGGTAGATCAGCTCCTCTTGGGGGTCCACGGTGTGTACGCCCTGGAGGCCATGGCCTTGGGTAAGCCCGTGATAGCTTACATCGCCCCCTATATGCTAGGGGCCTATCCCCAGGATCTTCCCATCGTGAACGCCAACCCTGATACCATCGAGGCAGTTCTACGGGACTGGCTTTCCGATGGCGAGGCGAGGCGAGCATGCGGGGAGGCATCACGGGCTTACGTGGAGAGAAGGCACGACTACAGGGTCGTGGCACAACAACTTTTGGAGATCTATGCTTCCCTTTAGGGGCTATCTGGTTGAGCTTTTCCGGGAGGCAACGGTATACGGCGTAGCCCTTGCTTTACGACAGCTCGGTTCCCTCTTGCTTTGGCCCCTCTACGCCAGAGTCTTCAGCTTGCCAGATCTCGGAAATTTGGCCCTTGCCCTCTCGTATCAGGGCCTTCTTGCTATCCTCACCACGTTCTCCATGGATAGCGCTTCTTTTCGATGGTTCTGGGACCGAGAGGACCCAGCTTACAGAGCAAGAATTCTTGCCACCTGGCTTCGCTTTCAGGTTTCCGCTTCCATCCTGGCCCTTTTGGCAACCGCCATTTTGGCCTTGGAAGTTCTAGATGGGCCCACGGGACTTCTCTTCGTTACGGCCGCCTTTGCTTTGCTTTTTTCCAATGCGCTGGGGATTCTAGCGAGTTTCTTTCGTATGGCCAGAAACCCGAAGAAATTCCTCATCGTGAATGCATGGCAGGTGACCCTACAGGTCCTCATCACGGCCTTGCTAACAGCAACCTTTAGATCTCCGGTGGTGGTTTTCTTGGCCCAGGCCCTGAGCGCTGCCGTGGTCCTTGGGGCGTATGCGCGTTTTTGGCAGGAGTGGCTCCGCACTGGGGTGGAGTGGTTCACCTTGACGCAGATGTTGCGCTACGCTCTTCCCCTAAGCCTTTCTTCCTTGGCGCTGTGGTTGCTCTCCTTAGGAGACAGATTCCTGGTGGAGCGCCTACTGGGACTGGAAGCTACGGGAGTTTTTCATCTTGGGAATGTTCTCGCCATGGCCGTAGCTTTCCCGGTGCTAGCCTTTCAACAGGCGTGGGGACCCTTTGCGCTTTCGCTAATGCGCAACCCGCAAGCCCAAGAGGTCTATGTACAGGTTGGAAAGTGGTTTGTCGCCGCCACTACGCTGATTGCTTTCCTTCTTAGCCTGATTCTACCTCCTCTAGCTCCCTTGATTTTTGGAGGGGGCGCAGTGAAGGATGGTTTTGCCTGGGCTTCCCCCCTCTTCTTGGCTCAGGTGTATTATGGCCTCTACTTCCTCGTCGCTGTGGACGCAAACTTAGCCAAGGACAACAGGCCCGTCGCCTTAGGTGTGTGGTTAGGAGGCGTGACCAAGGTGTTATTGGCTCTTCTACTTACACCTAAGCTAGGAATCGGGGGGATGGCTTGGGCGACCATGGCAGGGTATGCTGTTGCGGCGGGCTACCTTATGTGGGCTCCTGTGCCCTTTCTCAGAACTCCTTTCCCGAGAACACTCCTTTTTGGCTTGCCTCTGCTTGCTTCCCTTGGACTTGCCCTGCTTGGAAGGTAGGTCGATACGATGGGCGTAAAAGTGCTTTCTGTTGTCGGTGCCCGCCCCCAGTTCGTTAAGGTGGCCGTGGTCTCCCGCGCCCTCAGGGAGGCGGGGCTTTTGGAGGTGTTGGTCCACACGGGGCAGCACTACGACCCCGGGCTCTCCGAGGTTTTCTTCCGGGAGCTGGACATCCCTCTTCCCGACTACCACCTGGGCATCGGCGGGGGCACCCACGGAGAGAACACGGGGCGCATGATAGAGGCCATAGAGCGGGTACTCCTGGAGGAGCGCCCCGACTGGGTGTTGGTCTATGGGGACACGGATAGCACCCTGGCGGGGGCCATCGCGGCGGTGAAGCTCCATATCCCTGTGGCCCACGTGGAGGCGGGCCTCCGCTCCTTCAACCGGAGGATGCCCGAGGAGATCAACCGGGTTCTCACGGATCATGCCTCGGACCTCCTCTTCGCCCCCTCCGAAACCGCCGTGACGAACCTTTTGCGGGAAGGGATAGATGAGGATAGGGTAAAGTTGGTGGGGGATGTTATGTACGATGCCGCTCTCTACTACGGGGCCAAGGCGGAGCGGGAAAGCCGCATCCTGGATAGTCTTGGTCTCAAGCCCAAGGAGTACCTCCTCGCCACGGTTCACCGGGCGGAAAACACGGACGACCCCGAGAGGCTTGGGGCGATCCTCGAGGCCCTCGCCCTCCTGCACAGGGAAATCCCCGTGGTCTTTCCTGTCCACCCCAGGACCCGGAAGCGGGCCCGTGCTTTTGGGCTTGAGCGCTTTTTCAAGGAGGTCCTGACCCTAGACCCGGTGGGCTACCTGGACATGCTGATGCTGGAGAAGAACGCCCGCCTTATCGCTACGGACTCGGGAGGGGTGCAGAAGGAGGCGTTTTTCTTTCGGGTGCCGTGCGCTGTCCTTCGCGAAGAGACGGAGTGGCCGGAGCTGGTGGAGCTGGGCTGGTGCACGTTGGTGCCGCCCCTGGACAAGGAGGCAGTTAGGCGCGGGCTAGTGGCGAGCCAGGGCGTGTTGGGGAGAGAAGGGGCTCCGTACGGTGGAGGAAGGGCTGGGACCGCCGTGGCGTTTTACCTCCTGCATCAGGAGGCTCCTTGATGGGGGCCAACTCTCTGGGCCGAAAAGTGGCCTACCTTGCGTTGCAGGCTACCCGTGAGGGGCAGGCCTCTCACGCCCACGTCCACGAGATCATCGCTGGCTTGCGCTCGCGGGGCTGGCGGGTGGAGCTCTATGAACCCGGTTACGCCAGCAGGAAGGATGAACCGGGGCCCATCGCTCGGGCCATAGAGTTTGCGAAAACCCAGCTTAGGCTCTTCCGTTCGGAAAGACCCGACCTGCTCTATATACGCCACCACTTCGCCGCCTGGCCCTCGGCGCTTTGGGCTAGGCTCAACCGTATCCCTGTCGTTCAAGAGGTCAACGGCCCTTATGAAGACCTCTTTGTGGCCTGGCCGTGGACGGCCAAGCTCAGAGGGCTTTTCGTGTTCCTCTTGCGCACCCAGATCCGCTGGGCGGATCTCGTCATCGCCGTTACCCCCGGCCTGGCCCACTGGGCCTCAAGGGAAGGGGCAAGGTGGGTGGAAGTCGTGCCTAACGGGGCTAACGTCACCCTTTTCCGGCCGGATGCCCCCCTCGAGGTGGGCATTGATCTCCCCGATAACTACGTGGTGTTTTTCGGCGCTTTGGCTCCCTGGCAGGGGATAGACACCATGCTCTCGGCCGTCCAGATGTCCTCTTGGCCCAGAGAGGTGGCGTTGGTGATCGTTGGGGACGGTGCAGAAAGGCCGAAGGTTGAAGAGGCGGTGCGGGTACACCATCCAAGGGTGGTCTACTTAGGCAAGCAACCTTACCGGGCGATGCCAGGGATCATCGCCCGTAGTTTGGCGGTTCTCTCCGTTAAAGAAAGCGGTGCTACAAGGCTCGCCGACATGGGCACCTTCCCCCTGAAGCTCTTCGAGGCCATGGCCTGCGGGGTTCCGGTGGTGGTGAGTGACCTCCCGGGCATGGCCCACTTAGTCCGGGAGAGCGGTTCTGGCTTGATCGTTCCCCCTGGGGACCCCCAGGCGTTGGCCGAGGCGGTGAGGCGACTGTTCTACGAAGCGGAGGAGCGGCGGCGGATGGGGATACGGGGTAGGGAGCTGGTGGAGAAGGCGCACTCTTGGGATCACCGGGCCGCCGAAACCCAACGTCTTCTCCTCCGCCTCTTGGAAGGGAAGGCTAAAGGGCAGTAGTGTCGCGTATTTTCTGGGTTAAGCATGGAGGGCTGAATGGACCGGGAGGAGCTCAAGAGGTTGACCAAGGAGCAGATGGACCAGCGCATTCGGGAAGGGGTCAAGGCCATCATCGGGCAGGTGTTGGAAGAAGAGATGACCGAGCACCTGGCTGCGGGTCACAAGGGCACCCCGAGCCGCCGCGGGGAGCGGAACGGCTACTACACCCGGGACCCCATCACGCCGGCGGGCAAGATCACACAACTCCGGGTACCCCGGGACCGGGAAGGGACTTTCCTGACCGAGGTCTTTGCACGGTATGGGCGGATGACCGGGGAGGTAGCGGTTCATTTGGGTACGGGCCCTAAAGAAGAAAAACCCGCAAAAATCGCAACTTGACCCGTGGAGGTGTATAAGCAGTGGAGGATTTAAGCTGGAACTCACCAAGTCTCACCATAGTTCTTGCCAGCTTGCACGCTTTTTTGTATCTTTCTTCCCTGTTGCTCACTTTTCGCCCTGCTTTCACCTTGTTTCACATCTTTTTGGCGACGCAAACTGTAGCCTTCGTTCTACGCCCCATCCTGAGCGTTGCCGACGGAGGATTCTCTCTCTACGGTGGACCTGTGGCCTTCTACAACGAGGGGTTATTTCTTAACCTTTTGGCTAACTTCTTGGCGGCTCTAGGGTATCTAGCTGTTTACGCTAAGCGTTATCCTAAAGCAAGCCAGCCCTACCGGTATTCTAGGAGTTCTCTTCTCAAAGGAACTTGGATCAGCTTTGCCTTGGGCTTAACAGCTCTAGCGCTCATCCACTTTCTCTCTGGCGGTGCGTGGTTACCTAATGCCCGGGGTGAGGCGATTACACGTGTGGTTCCCTTCGGAAAGGTTCTTTTTCCTCTTGCCGTCGTACCTTTTAGCTTCTCCCTTGCATCAAGCATCTTACTTATCTTTTTTATGCTCAGGGATGCGAAGTCACCGCTACCTAAGAATTTCGTTGGTTTGTTATTTTTGCTTTTGGTCGGCGTAATATCAGCAGTTAGCCTAATCCTTTTATACCAAAGAGGGTTTTTGCTTACAGCGCTTTTGGTAACTTTTTTCTTTGTGGCTCGCTTACAGAACTGGGGCTACACCAAGCTGATGTTGATAGGTTTGCTTTCCTTGGTGCTCCTTACCCAAATTCGTCCGACCGCTCATTTGATCGCAAATCTACTATCGGGAGAGGTCCCTTCAGCTCCTGCAAATATTGAGGAGCAACCATCCTTCTTAAAGCGCAATTTTCTTTATGCCCCTAATTTTGACACGGTGGATGTTTGGTCTATCGTGTTGTCGTATATCGCTGATAACGGCTACAAAGGAGGTAGCACTTATCTGGCGGTTCCCTTGCGCTTCTTCCCACCCAGTCTCCGTTTGCAGTACGGTTCGCTAACCGCTGTGGACGAGCTCAACGTATACTATTGGGGAAATGTGTATTGGGAAAAAAGTTTTGCGTTTGCTGTCAGCCTGGCTCAGGAAGCTTATTTGAACTTTGGACTGTTAGGTTTTATTTTGCCCCTACTAGCCGGCATGCTCGGGGCGTGGTTGGACCGGTGGCTTTGGACCCTTTCCCTCTTGACAACGACAAGGATGTATGGCGTTTTCGCTGCGTTTCATACGGGTATTCCGACGAGCGAGGTGGGTGGGGTTGCGCAATGGGCTTTGGCGTATCTGTTCACCGGGTTTTTTATAGGTGTTTTGTCGTCCTTAAGTTTAAAATCTTCTGCTAATAGGAAGTATGAGCAACGATGAGGTGCCTCCTATACCTCATTACCCGTGCTGAGCCTGGCGGAGCCCAGGTGCACGTCCTGGAACTACTCCGGGCTTTTAGGGGCCGGGCCGAGGTCCACCTTGGGGTGGGGGAGGACCGGGACGGGTTTCTCATTGAGGAAGCGAGGAAGCTTGGGGTGGAGGTTCACCTCCTAAGGGGACTGGTCCAGCCCATACGCCCCCACCGGGACCTCCCCGCCCTTTTGGAGGTCGGGGCCCTTCTCAAGCGCCTCCGCCCCCACCTCGTCCACGCCCACTCCTCCAAGGCTGGGTTCCTCGGGCGGCTTGCGGCGAGGGCCTTGGGCGTGAAAAGCGTCTACACCGCCCACGGTTGGGCCTTCACCGAAGGGGTGCCGGAAGAGCGGAGGAGGCTCGCCCTCGCCATGGAGCGCTTCGCCGGAAGGCTTGGGGACCGGGTGATCGCCGTGTCCCATTACGACCGGGACCTCGCCCTCCGCCACCGGGTGGTCCCTGCGGAAAGGCTCAAGGTGATCTGGAACGGCGTGCCCGATACTCCCCTAAGGGCCCGCCCCGAGGCCCACCCCCCGAGGCTCGTCATGGTGGCCCGCTTTGCCCCTCAAAAGGACCACGCCCTCCTCCTCCGGGCCCTTGCGGGCCTAAGGGAGCTTCCCTGGACCCTGGACCTGGTGGGGGAGGGTCCCCTCCTTCCCCAAGCGCGGGCCTTGGCCCAGGCTCTCGGCCTTGCGGAGCGGGTGCGCTTCCTCGGGGCGAGGCGGGACGTGGCGGAGGTCCTGGCGGGGGCCCAGGTCTTCGCCCTCGCCACCCACTGGGAAGGCCTTCCCCTTTCCGTGCTGGAGGCCATGCGCTCCGGTCTTCCCGTGGTGGCCACGGACGTGGGAGGGGTGAGAGAGGCGGTGGTGGAGGGCAAGACGGGGTTTCTGGTGGGGCGGGGGGACGAGGCGGGGTTTCGGGAGGGGCTCGCACGGCTTCTGCAAAACCCAGGGCTCAGGGCCTCCCTGGGGAAGGCGGGGCGGAAGCGGTACGAGGAGGCCTTCACCCTGGAGAGGATGCTCCGGGAGACCTGGCGGCTTTACGAGGAGATCTTGGGTTAGGGCTTTTCATGCTCCGTTCATGAGAGGTGGGTGGTGGAAAGGACCTTTGCCTGGCTGGGGCGGAACCGGCATCTTGCCAAGGACTATGGGGAGAACCCTGGGGTAAGCGAGGCCTGGGT
>Ga0308415_1000734_pt1 | contig 14546 bp, 10 predicted proteins | sample HotsprSampleOS55_FD_203465 | JGI IMG/M metagenome (GOLD analysis project Ga0308415, IMG submission 203465) | Hot spring phototrophic mat microbial communities from Octopus Spring, Yellowstone National Park, Wyoming, United States - 20090730_OS55 ... | reverse complement strand
GCTGGACCAAGGCACCAAGGCGGCCGTATTGAGCTGGCTGCACTACGCCCAGGAACGGGTCGTCATTGAGGGATTTTTCAAACTCGTGCACTGGGGCAACACGGGGGCCGCTTGGAGCCTGTTTCGCGGCAACAACGATCTGCTGGCCGTGGTGGCCGTCTTGGCGCTGGTGATGCTGTGGCTCTTCCGGCATCATTTTGAGCTGCAGACGCCCCTGGGTCAAGCTGCCTTTGGCGCGATCATCGGCGGTATTGCCGGCAATTTGACCGACCGCGTCCGCATAGGGCATGTGGTGGATTTCCTGTATTTCTACAGGCCACGCGCCGACGGCGGTGAATGGGGATTTCCGGCCTTCAACGTGGCCGACAGTGCCATCTGTCTGGGCGTAGCGGTGGTCTTCTGGTTGAGCTGGCGGGCCGGGGCACGCGCTCCAATGCCAGAGTGTCCGGAGCTGCGCGAACAATCCCGGCCCGTAACCCCCGGCACGGAAGGCTCCCCAGCGCCATGAGGTTGCGCAATCCCAGCCGACGGGTCGAGAACCGGCTCTGGGCAAGCGCCCCCCCGGGGCAGGTCCGAGTCATCAGATCGGCGAAACCCGTCGCCCTGTTGCGTCGAGTCCCATGCCGAGTCTTGAGATGTTTGTGATCGAACAATCTGCGCCCGGCGAACGCATCGACGTCTTTTTACGCCGGCGATACCCGGCCCTATCCCGCATGGCCATTCAACGCCTGATCGAGGAAGGACTCATTCGGGTCAATGGACAACGCATCAAGCCCACGCACAGCCCTCGGGCCGGCGAGACCGTGGAAGTGGAATGGCCGGAGGTACGTCCGGCCACGGTCAGTCCTGAACCCATCCCGCTCGAAATCCTCTACGAGGACGAGCATCTGGTGGTCGTCAATAAACCGCCCGGGTTGGTGGTGCACCCGGCGGCGGGTCACGAAACCCGGACTCTGGTGAATGCCCTGCTTTACCATTGCGCAGGCCGGCTCAGTGGCATTGGCGGGGTCAGCCGGCCGGGCATCGTGCATCGGTTGGACAAGGATACCAGTGGGGTCATGGTGGTGGCCAAAACCGATGCTGCCCATTTGGGGCTGGCGCGCCAGTTTGCGGCGCGTCAGGTGGCCAAGGTGTACCATGCGCTGGTCCATGGGGCCCTGTTGCACGAGCAGGGATCCATCCACGCGGCCATCGCGCGACACCCCACGCATCGCAAGTGCATGGCCGTCTCGGAGGAAAGGGGTCGGGAGGCGCAAACGGACTATCGCGTGTTGGAACGACTTGCCGATGCGACCTTGGTGGAAGCGCGACTGCACACCGGTCGGACACATCAGGTGCGAGTGCATTTCCAGTATCTGGGACATCCGTTGGTGGGCGATCAGGTTTACGGCCGACGGGCGCATCGGCGGTTGGTTGAACGCTACGGCTTTGAACCGCCGCGGCAAATGCTGCACGCCACCTCTTTGACTCTGGCCCATCCTGTCACTGGCGAAATCATGAGCTGGGAATGTCCTTGGCCCCCCGATTTCGACGAAGCCGTGCGACGCCTGCGCGCCGGCCCACAGCCGGGCTAACTTCGCTCAGGCACCTTACCTTCGCCTTTTGCCCATGTGGAACTTGCCTAACCTGCTTAGCCTGCTGCGCTTGTTGACCGTGCCCGTGCTGCTGGGACTGGCATGGACGGGGATGGGGGTGCCGTTTTTCTGGGTCCTGGTCAGTTCGCTGGGGACCGATGCCCTGGACGGTTACCTGGCCCGTCGATGGGGTCAACTGACGGAGCTGGGGGCGCGCCTCGACAGTTGGGCCGACCTGACGACCTGGCTGGCGCTGCCGGTGTGTGGATGGTGGTTGCGCCCGGCGGCCCTCATGCCTGAACTGCCCGTGCTGCTGACCGGCTTGTTGGGCTACCTGCTGTCCGTAGCCGTCGGGTGGTGGAAGTTCGGACGCCTGATTGCCTATCACACCTGGGGTGCCAAGGTCCTCAGTGTGGCAGCCGGCATGGCCGTCTTAATCTTTTTTGCCGGAGGGCCGGGCTGGGTCCTGCGCGCCTTGATGCCGCTGGTTTTGCTGTCTGCCCTGGAGGAAATTGCCATCACACTACTGTTGCCACGATGGCAAACCAACGTGCCCACCGTCTGGCACGCGTGGATGGCGCGCCAACAATGCGGGGCAACCTCCGGCACGGTGGCCTCCAGCAGCGGGGCCACGGAAACCAATAGCCCCATGAGTCGCTCTTGAGAGACTCTCGCCGCGCGCAGCCAACGACTCTCGCTCCCCAATCGGCTCAGCTGTGCTGTTTTAGAAACTGTTCGATCTCGGCCCGGGTGGGAGCAGAGGGCTGCGCACCCAACCGCGTGACCGAGATGGCTGCTGCGGCGTTGGCAAAGCGCACCGCCTCCAGCAGAGGTTTCCCTTCGGCCAGGGCGACAGCCAACACGCCGTTAAACACATCCCCGGCAGCCGTGGTGTCCACCGCACGCACCGGGTACGCGGGCACATGCGCACGCACCCGTGGTGCCTCCACGTAAACTCCCTGCTCCCCCAGGGTAATGATCACCGTCGAGACCCCCCGCCGCCGCAGCCGGGCCGCCGCTGGAGCGGCGGACGCGGGATCTTTGACTTCAATGCCCGTCAGCGCACTGGCCTCCCGTGCGTTGGGCGTCAGCACCGAAATCTGGTGCAGCAGCTCCCCCGGCAATGCTTGGGCCGGCGCGGGATTCAGGATCACGGGAATCCGATGAAGCGTGGCCAGCTCCACTGCACGCTGTACCGCAGTCAGGGGAATCTCGAGCTGAACCACCACTACCTGCGCCGTCTCAAAGGCCTTGCTGGCGCGCTGCACATCCGCGGCTGACAGCCGGCTGTTGGCCCCGGGCGCCACGGCAATGGTGGCCTGGCCCTCTGGCCCCACCAGAATCAGCGCCACGCCCGAAGGCTGCTGACGATCAATCACCACGTAATCCAAGACCAGGCCGTCCTTTCGGAACCCTTCCAACGCCATTTGCCCGAACGTGTCTTCTCCCACGCGCGCCACCAGGGTGACCTGCGCACCCGCACGCGCGGCGCTGACCGCCTGATTGGCTCCCTTGCCGCCCGCAGCGGAACCAAACTCGCTTCCCAGCACCGTTTCTCCCGGCGTTGGAATCCGCGGCACACGTACCCTCAGGTCCGTGTTCGAGCTGCCGACAACCAAAATTCGCGGTTTCATTAATGCCCTTTCATCCACCGCATCCTTCTCAACGTTCCCTTGGCGGCCCGGGGCTTTCCCATCTCTTGCGGCCCTCGCCCGCTGTGTGGCTCGCTCTCCAAACCACGTGCCTTGCCAGTCTAGCACCGCCCCTCTTCTGCCGCCAAGAAATCCGGGCCATGCCTGCTTGCAGGCGAACCGCCGGGACAATCCAGCAGCGCCCCTTCCAAGCAGCGGCCTTTCCGTCGCAAAAAGACCGTGCGTCCTTCGACATCCCGTGGGGTCCCGATGCCAGGCCGTTTGCCGCCCAACGGCACACGGCGGCTCTGGAATCCGGGCTGGAGCAAGCCTGCCGGTTGACCCCAAGCACTGCCGCAAAAGTCGGCGGCATGGCCCCGGCGCGCTTTCATGGGTGGCGAAAGCAAACGAAACGGCAGATCTCTTGGGTGCCTGTTCGATCGGTTCACGCTAAAGGTGGCATTGGTGCAACGCGAAGCGCTGTCCCGGGGGCTCTGCTGCCTTTCTGGTTGCCGGCCTGCTTTGGCATGCGGCCGCAGACGGAACGGCTTACCGGTGGGACAGACCGGTTTTCGAGTCGCGGTAGTGAGGACATGCTGTTCGGTGGTGGCGTTTCTTATGCTGCTGGCCCTCCAGGGCCCTGCAACGTAGTCGCACGGAATCTCCTGACTGCGGCGTGCCTCCGGGCGGAAACAGCCTGGCGCAGACTTTTAGGCGCTTCGATCGCGGGTTGTTCCATCCGTCCCCACTTCTGTCCTCTCCGGATCTGGCACCAGGAAATCCTACGGGCAAGCAGTTGGCCGGGAGGTGGCAAACACGGGCCATCCTCCGGTGCCGTCCAACGCACGAGGATCCCACCCGGAGGGGCCACCCCGGTTGGGGGCGCATTTCACTTCTTGAGCGCCGACGACAGGAAGCCCGACAAACAGCCGTGATCCTTCAACATTCCCGCAGCTCTGACCGGCAAAAACTCCGGGAATGCTGAGGGTTGTTCCAAGAGTGAAATGCACCGCCGCCCATTTGCCGCGCTGAGAATGCGGTTGCCCTGTAGCATGGGATCGCTAGCATCACGAGCTCCGGCGGCAAGACGGCCGCCCACGGAATTGGCATCGCATGAAAAGCTACGATATCGCGGTCATCGGAGGGGACGGCACCGGGCCGGAGGTGATCCGGGAGGCCATCAAAGTGCTGGACGCGGCCTCGACCCGGTTCGGTTTTAAGCTCAATTACACCCACTACGATTTGGGGGGCGACCGTTATCTGCGGACCGGTGAGACTTTGCCCGACAGTGTGCTGGCCGAACTACGCCAGTTCCCGGCGATTCTTTTGGGGGCCATCGGACATCCCAACGTCAAGCCGGGGATTCTAGAAAAGGGCATTCTGCTGCGGATTCGCTTCGAGCTGGAGCAGTACATCAATTTGCGTCCGGTGCGACTCTACGACGCCCGGTTCTGTCCCATTAAAGACAGGCAACCTGAGGACGTGGACTTTGTGGTGGTCCGGGAGAACAACGAAGGGCTTTACACGGGCGCAGGGGGATTCGTCTTCAAGGGTACGCCTCACGAGGTGGCCATCCAGGAAAGCATCAACACGCGGCGTGGCGTGGAACGCTGTCTCCGGTTTGCCTTCGAGTTCGCGCGCAAGCGCCATGCGCAGAGCCCCTGGCGCGGTCTCAAGCCGGAGGATCTGGCTTCGGGCAAGCGGGCCCAGCTCACTCTCTGTGGCAAGACCAACGTGCTGACCTACGCGTTTGATCTTTGGGAACGGGCTTTTCACGAGGTTGGACGTGAGTACCCAGACATCAAGCGCGACTACGCCCATGTGGACGCGACCACCATGTGGTTCGTGAAAAACCCCGAATGGTTCGACGTCATCGTGACCGACAACATGTTCGGGGACATCATCACCGACCTGGGGGCGATGATTCAGGGCGGAATGGGTATTGCCGCCGGGGGCAACATCAATCCTCAGGGCACCAGCATGTTCGAGCCCATCGGCGGCAGTGCGCCCAAGTACACGGGCAAGGGGGTCATCAATCCCCTGGCAGCCATCTGCGCCGGTCAAATGATGCTCGATTTCCTGGGCGAATCCACCGCAGCCGCTGCCATCGAGCAGGCGGTCATCCGAGTCGTCCGCGACAAACTCAAGAGCCTGGCGGCAGGACAGATGGGCTATAGCACCAGCGAGGTGGGCGATCTGGTCGCTTCCAATGTGTAGGTCCTAGCCATGAGGTGGGTCTCTTCAAGGTGACTTGCCCCGGGGCAACCACCGCACGGTACGCCGACCAATCGGTGGGGCCGGGCGACCGAAGGCCGAGGTGCCGGACCCGCTTGGGTTGAGGGCCCCTGCCCCGATGGCCGTGCCGTGGCTGCAGCACGATCGATCCTCGCCGTCCTGTTTGCCACCGCGGCTGGCTCCTTGGTGCCTCGGCTTTTCCACGGTCGGAGACCGGTTGCGATCGCGGTGGGGCCCCCGGAGTAAACTCCCCTAAAAAGCCTTTTGCTCCGGCTCGGTTTCAGGCAGGCTCGCCCGGCCTCGCTCCAAGGCCGACACCGTCGCCATGAACGAATACGCCAAGATCGCAGAAGCGCTCAGGGCCCGGCCCCGGACCTGGCTTGTGACCGGCGCCGCCGGATTTATCGGCTCCCACTTGTTGGAGACCTTGTTGTCCTTGGACCAGCAGGTTGTGGCGCTGGACAATTTCAGCACCGGCAAACCCCAGAACCTGGAGGCCGTGCGGGAGCGGGTCACGCCACGGCAATGGTCCCGGTGCCGTGTGGTGGAAGGGGATGTGGCCGACGCAGCCACCTGTGCGGCAGTGTGCAGGGGCGTGGAGTACGTGCTTCACCATGCCGCCCTGGGCAGCGTGCCGCGCTCTCTGGCTGAGCCCCGGGCCAGTCACCGGGCCAACGTCACCGGTTTTCTCGAACTGTTGGAGGCTGCGCGCCTCGCCGGCGTCAAACGCCTGGTGTACGCTTCCAGCAGCTCGGTCTATGGTGACACCCCCGAGCTGCCCAAACACGAGGAACGCATCGGCCGGCCCCTTTCGCCGTATGCAGCCACCAAGTGGATAAACGAGATCTATGCCGAAACCTGGGGCCGGGTCTACGGATTGGAATGCATCGGGCTCCGTTACTTCAACGTGTTCGGACCCCGACAGGATCCGCACGGGCCGTATGCCGCGGTCATCCCTCGCTGGATGGAAGCGCTTTGGCACGGCCACCCCGTCACCATCTACGGCGACGGGGAGACGAGCCGGGATTTCTGTTACGTAGCCAACGTCGTCCAAGCCAATCTGCTGGCGGCCACCACCGACCGCCCCGAAGCCGTGCATCAGGTCTACAACATTGCCGTCGGAGAACGCACTACGCTCCACGAGCTGTATCGCCTGCTGGTGGCCGGATTGCGACGGTGGCGGCCCGACCTTACACCGTTGGCCCCCACGTATGAGCCTTTTCGCCCCGGCGACATTCGACATTCCCTGGCCGACATTACCAAGGCGCGCCAGCTGTTGGGCTACGATCCGGGCTACCGGCTTCCGGAGGGGTTAGATCTGACCTGGCAGTGGTTCCACAGCCGCGGCCGCTGAGCACCGCCAGCAGACCGAGCGATCGTGTTGGCACACCCGTTTCGCGTGCCCAGCAGCCACGCGCAGCAAGCCTGCGGCGACCGATGGCTGCAGCCACCCCTCAAATCGCCAACAGCGTCTCCGCGATCTGGACCGCGTTCAGGGCCGCCCCTTTCAACAACTGATCTCCGCAGACCCAAAAACAGAGCCCGTTGTCCAGGGCGCAATCCTTGCGGATCCGGCCCACAGCACAGTTGTCCTTGCCCGCCCGATCGAGGGGCATGGGGTACTGGCATCGGGCCGGATCGTCAATCACGTCCAACCCCGGCGCCTGTCGCAACACCTCCAGTGCGGCCTCCACGCTGACCGGTTTTTCGAACTCCGCACTGACCGCCACCGAGTGGGCGCGATACACCGGCACCCGCACGCAGGTCACACTGGCGCGGAAACCGGGGTGATGCATGATCTTGCGGCCCTCGTCCTGCATTTTCATCTCTTCCTTGGTGTAGCCATTGGGCAGGAAGACATCCACATGAGGCAGGACATTGAAGGCAATCTGGTGAGGATAGACCTCCCGGGTCACCGGTTCCCCTTGAACGATTTGCCGGACCTGTCGCTCCAGCTCGGCAATCGCCTTGGCGCCCGTGCCGGAAACAGCCTGATAGCTGGAGGCAAAAATGCGGCGGCAGCCGAAAGCCTTGTGCAACGGATACAACGCCATCAGCGTAATGGCCGTGGTGCAATTCGGGTTGGCAATAATACCTCGGTGCCAACGAACGTCCTCGGCGTTAATCTCCGGCACCACCAACGGCACCGTTTCCTCCAAGCGAAAGGCACTGGAGTTATCCACCACTACGCAACCGGCCTTGACCGCCTCGGGCGCAAACTGCCTGGAAATGCCGCTGCCGGCACTGAACAACGCCAGGTCCACCCCTCGAAAGGCCTCGGCTTTCAACTCCTGCACCGGAATTTCCTCGCCGCGGAACCTGAGCCGTTTGCCCACCGATCGCGCTGACGCCAGCAGCGTCAGGCGACTGACCGGAAAGTTCCGGCGTTCCAGCGTCTGAATCATTTCGATGCCGACGGCACCCGTGGCGCCGACCACGGCCACATGCGGTTGGCGGTTCATGTTCAATTGAACGATCATCTTATCCACAGGGCTCTGGATGTCAATGTGACCAAGAACCGGCCGCCGCATGGAATGCCGATCCTTTTCTTGTAAGCCGACTGGGCTCTGCAGAGCCGTGGGACAGGTGAGCCAGGGCAAAAACGGTTGATTCGCCAGGAAAGATTCGTCTGCCGACCAAGACGGAGATACGAGGCGCTGCGGCCCGCTTTGCCGTGGTTGCAGAGTCGCCAAGGAAGCCTGGCACAACCGTCACGGGTAGAGTCGCTTTCCGAGGCCCCACCGTCCATCTCGGTCCTGGTGCCATCAAAGCAGAAGGGCCTAGGAGCCCTCACCCTTTCGGGCTCCGGCCGGGCTGGTATCTTCCAGCGCGCAGGCAGGGGCCGCGGGATCGTTGGCCTTGGAACAGAGCGCCTTGCTTCTGCCCGGTGCAACCCTGCTGACGCCTGGCCCGAGCGGTGCATCCGCATGCCCCGGCCTTCTTGCACTTCCAGGGGCGATCGTAGGCAGGGCCCATCCCGGCGGCTCGCCCTGCCGAGCTCCGCGTTTCCACCACGGAAAACCGCCTCGGGAACCGGACCTCCTCCAGAGGTGCACCGACGAGCCCCTTCTACGGAGAAGGAGGGAACCTGGACCGCTGAGCAGTCGGCCTCGGCAGCCGAGCGGTTCAGCTCACAGCAATCAGGGAGACTCGTTCGCCGCGGTCGTTGCGGGTGACCCCCTGCGCCCGCGGATCCAGCACCAACGCCCCGTCCACCCAAAAGGCATACCGATGATGCCCATGGCGCATCTCCACCTTCAGCAGCCACGCACCATCCGGCATCCGCTGCATGGGATGGGCCGTCGGATCCCAATTGTTGAAATCGCCCACCAGGCTGACCGAATGAGCCTGCGGAGCAAGACAGATGAAATTGACCGGTCGCAGGTTGCGGTGTGCACTGTACCGGTGATGAGTACTCGGTGAGGTCGTCCCATGCATCGAACCAGCCATCCTTGTTCTGCAATCAAGCTTCGGTAAGCTGCCACGGGAACCCGCCGTTTGACCAGCAGTTTTTCCAAAACCTGTCTCCGCAGAATCCCGTTCCTACCTCGGGACGGCGCACGAGCGGGTGGGCCGCCTTCAGTCATTCGCGGATCGGAATCCATTTCCGCATCTACCCAGTGCGCCATGCTCCTACCCAGAAAACCGGCCTGCTCCAGATGACCTTCGCCCGACGGCTGGCCAAAGCTCTTTCCAAGGCGTGGGCGTTGTTGCCTCTGGGCCCACGCGCGAGCGCCCGGGCGCAGGGACCGGTCGCGCTGGAGTTTTGCAAGTTTCCCGCTGTGGTTTGCCGCTGCTGGCGGGTCCGCGCCGAAATCCGCTTGCCTTGGTCCGGTGCCTCTCTTAATTGAGGCTCATGGCCGCGCAAGCTGTGCCTTCCAGCAGTGCAACGCCTGCCGGGGCTTTCGACTTGGCACGGTATCTGGCCGAGCGAAGCCGATGGATCGACCGGAGTTTGAGTCGGTTTTTGCCGCCCGAGAAAACCCGGCCGGTCACCATTCACCGAGCCATGCGGTATTCGGTTTTTGCCGGAGGCAAGCGCATTCGTCCTATCCTCTGCCTGGCGGCGGCGGAAGCCTGTGGTGGTGATCCCGCGGAGGCCCTCCCGCTGGCCTGCGCCGTCGAGTGTATCCACACCTATTCCCTGGTCCATGACGACCTGCCCGCGATGGACAACGATGATTTTCGTCGCGGCCGGCCCACTTGTCACAAGGTGTTCGGCGAAGGCATGGCCGTTCTGGCCGGGGATGCCCTGCTTACGATCGCCTTCGAAATCGCCGCCCAGTGCCGCGGCTGGCCGCGCTATCCCCACGCACGCATTATTCGGGAACTGGCACACGCCGCGGGCTCGCGACAGTTGATCGCCGGCCAGGTGGCAGACCTGGAAAGCGAGGGCAAACAAATCCCCCTGCGCCAGTTGCGGTTCATCCACGAACGCAAAACCTCGGCCCTGTTGTGTTGTGCCGTGCGGCTGGGCGGCATGAGCGCCAACTGCACCCCCCGACAACTCGAGGCCCTGACCCAATTCGGGTATAACGTGGGCCTGGCGTTTCAGGTCATTGACGACATCTTGGACGTGACCCAGACGACCGAAAAACTGGGCAAGACCGCTGGCAAAGACGTTCAGGCCCAAAAGGCCACCTACCCGGCCTTGGTGGGCCTGGAACGGTCTCGACAGATCGCGCAAGTCCTCACGCGTCGGGCCTTTGCAGCGCTGCGCCCCTTCGGCCCCAACGCCGTGGCCCTCCACGCCCTGGCCGATTTTCTATTGCAACGGGACCATTGACCAGCGCGTCCTGCCACTCGGGCCGTGCGGCTGGAACCCTTTCCAGCGGACCGTTTCAGGTCACCCGACCAAACTTCCGCTCCAGTTCCCGAAAGCTCAGCTCGATGAGCGTGGGTCGGCCGTGCGGGCAGGTGTACGGCATGCGGCACCGGCGCAAGGCCTCCAGCAAGCTCTCCAGCTCTGACTCTCCCAAAGGATCGTGCGCCTTGACCGCATGCCGACAAACCGTCTTGGCCACCACCGGTTCTCCCAGACGTAACACGTTCAGCTCCTGGCCCGACCTCCTTAGCTCGTCCACCAAGTCCAGCACAAACCGCTTCGGATCCGCCACCTTGACAAACGGCGGAAGCGCATCCAGCAGGAACGTCCGCGGCCCGAATTCGCTCAAGCCCACGCCCAGCCGGTTTAACACCGCCAACTGCTCCCGCAAGAAGGCTGCATCCCGTGCCGACAGCTCCACCGCTTCGGGCAAGAGCAACTTTTGTGACGGGGCCTGGCCTTCGCGTTCCAGACGGTCGAGCATCTCTTCGAAGAGCACCCTTTCATGGGCCGCATGTTGGTCCATCAGCACCAGACCGCGATCGGACTCGTACAACACATAGAGCCGACCCAATACGCCCAGAAATCGCAGGGGCACCCGCAACAACGGAACCGGTCCCGGCTCCTCCGCTGACGCAGGCGCTGGCGGCAAACTAGAGCTCTCGGCTCCCAGGCTCGGTTGCAAGACCGGGCCAGGAGCGGAACCCCGAGCGCCCCGCGCCGCAACGGCCTGCGCCGATTCCTTCGCAGGTGGCTCGGGTAGCACCGCAGGAGGTGTCGCCCCCGCCGGGGCCACGGCCTGCCCCTCCGAAACAGATCGCTTCGCCAAGGAAAGCTCCGGCCCGGCGTTTGCCGCGGTCGTTGGGCTCGACTCGGTGCTCGCCTGTGCCTGCGGGATAGTGGCGCCTACACGGCTCGGACCAGCTGGCGCTTGTCCCTGGGTTCGGACTGGCGCACCGGTCACGGTGCCGGGCGTGTCCAGCACCGTGGCACCAACCACGGTCGGTCGCGCATGAAAAGCCAGCAAAGCCTGTCGGATGGCCTGCGTAACCGCATGTCGCACAGCAGCTTCGCGGCGGAATTTGACCTCCCGTTTGGCGGGGTGAATGTTCACGTCCACTTCCGCCGGGTCCAACTCCAGAAACAGACAACAGACCGGATAACGCCCCTTCATCAGGGCTGTGTGATAGCCTTCCAGCAATGCATGGTTCAGGGCCCGATTCTCCACCGGCCTCCGGTTTACAAACAGGTGTTGATCTGATCGCGTGGCCCGGGACACCCCAAGTGCGCCGATGAACCCCCAAACCCGCAACAGGGAACCCGCTTCGCCATCGGATGCCGGGCCGACCGACGAGTCCGTCCCTCCCAAAGCGGCGGTGAACTCTACCCCCAGAAAGGACTCCCCACCGCCATAGAGAGCCCGCAGTCGCTCTGCCAGGGCTGCCAAGCGGCTCGGCCGGTCCGGGCCAAACGGCACCGCAGGCAACTGCCACAGGGTCCGGCCGTCCTTGATGAAGGTGAAGGCCACTTCCGGCCAGGCCAGCGCTGCCAACAAAACCCAGTGTTGGACGTGGGCCGCCTCCGTCTCGTCACTGCGCAGGAATTTCCGCCGGGCCGGTACATTGAAAAAGAGTTGGCGCACTTCGACGATCGTACCTGGCGCCGCCCCGGCGGCCCGGACGTCTACCAGGCGCCCTCCACTCACCACCACTTGCGTTCCCTCGGGCTGGTCGCCGTCTCGTTCCCGCGTAGTGAGGATGAACCGACTCACGCTGGCAATACTCGGCAATGCCTCCCCGCGAAAACCCAGCGTGCGGATGGCCGTGAGATCTTCCACCGACCGGATCTTGCTGGTGGCGTGCCGCTCCAGACAGAGCAGGGCGTCGTCCCGGCTCATCCCGATCCCGTCGTCGGAAACCCGGATCAAACTGCGGCCGCCGGCTTGGATCTCGACGACGATGCGGCGCGCATCGGCGTCCAGAGCGTTTTCCACCAGCTCTTTCACGACGCTGGCCGGCCGTTCAATGACCTCGCCGGCAGCAATCTGGTTGGCCAGCGTCTCGGGCAACAGCCGGATGCGGTTCATGCGAGGACACCAAGCCGCCTGCCACGAGCCCAATCTTTCGGGATGGCGAATGACATCGGACCTCATTGTAGGCCGAGGGCGCCACGGGTAAAGCGCCGGGCTACTCGATGGAGCCCCGGTTAAAAGCCACCGTATGTTCATCCACTGCCGTCGGCCCTGAGCCGTCGCCACGCCGACCAGCCCGGCCGGCAGCTCCGCAGCCGCGGCCAAGCCCTCCAGGGTTGCGGTGGATCCGCAGCCAAGGGGCACGTTCCCCGCCAGCAGAATGGTGCCACCGCCGGGTCTTTGAACCCGTCGCAATGTAGAACGGTCCGAGGCTACCGGGTGAACCCGGTCGAGGAAAGGACCGGTAGGCCCCTTGTTCAGCGCTCGACGGGCACGCGCACCACCAGCAGGGCATGCGGGGGCACCGACAAATCCGCAGTCGGCCCCGCGATCTGGACCGGCCAGTCCCGAGGTGCCACACGGGTGGGATGCTCGAAGTCATTCTCGTCTGCCAGTGTCTCGCCCCGCAGAAGGATGCCGCGACTGCCGGGACGAACACTTCGAACGCCGGCCAGTTGTAATGCCACCAGGCGATCAAATGGTGCCGCGTTCACCAGCTTCAGAATCACCTGGCCGGTTGCTTCCTCCCAGGCCGCCGTGGCATAGAACCCATCCTGCACCGGCACCGGCACCTCCACCGAATGAATCTGCTGGCCGTCCAGGTAGCAATCCACCCGTGGCCCGCGGAGTTCAACACGGATGTCGTACCATCGGTCGGTCTCAATGGACCCCGGCGTTTGGGTGACAAGTTTCTCCTGACCGCCCAGCCAAGACTGAATGCCGTGGCGGGTATTGCCCCATCCCCCGAGATTCCACTGGATCCGTGTGCCCTGCCAGGCGTCGCGGAAAACGATCAGGAAACCCTCCGCACCGCCGGTCTTGCGGGCCTTGAGCTCCAAGGTGTAGTCGGTCCAATCCGGTCCCCCCACCGCCGCGGTGGTGATGCTGCGCACATCGGTCTGTCGCAAGAGGCCGTCGCTGACGTCCCAACGACCCTCGGCCGGCCAGCGCCAACCCTCCGGACGCTTCGAGAAATCGGCGCGGTACAATACCTCGTGGCCGCGCCGCACGATCAGATCCTTGAACTCGGCTGTGGTGCGATAGGTCCCCAGACCAATGCCGCCTCTGGCCAGCGCCGGAGCGGCGATCGGACCCTCCAGCCGCGCCGGTAACACCCGGTCGCCCCGATTTTGGGCGAAGGCCTGCTGCACATAGTAGTTGGGGGTGCCAAAGACCCGCAGGTTGTCAAACCAGATCAGATTGGGCCGCCACTGCCACCCGTCCACATGCCCGAACAACGGTGCGTAGGCCGACATCACCACTACGGCCGCATTGCGTTCCATGCCGGTCATGAACGCGGCCTCGGCCAGGGCGCACTCCCAGTTGTTGCGATTGTGCACGCTGACGATGCGGTCGCTCTGTGCAGCGTATTCCCCGAAAAACACCTTGGGTCCGGACGGATCGTAGCGGTCGAACCGATCCACACTGCTGAAAAACCAGATGGGGTTCGCATAGCAGTGCTGGTCCACAATCTCTGCCTTCATCTCGACCAACCGCGGCCATAGAAAATCGAACCGTTCGTCGTCGGGCGAGGGCCCCGCGCTGGACACCAACGTGATCTCCGGGTGCCGCGCTTTGAGAACCCGGGCAAACGCCGCATACCTCTCGAGGTATTGCGGGCCCCATTGTTCGTTGCCAATCCCCAAATACTTCAGCCCGAACGGCTCCGGATGCCCCAGGGCCGCCCGGCGCGCACCCCAAGGACTGGTCACCGGGCCATTGGCAAACTCAATCAGATCCAGTGCATACTGGATGTACGGCTCCAACTGGTCCATCGGCACCAGCTCGCCACTGTTGAACTGACAGGCCATGCCGCAGTTCAGGATCGGCAGGGGTTCGGCTCCCAGGTCCTTGGCCAACTGGAAATACTCGAAGAAGCCCAGCCCAAAACTTTGGTAGTAATCCGGCGTGGGCCGGTGCTTGAACTCGTAATTCCATCGATTGATCAGCAGGCGACGTTGCTGGACCGGACCGATGGTGGTCTTCCACTGATACCGCTTGTCCAGCTCGCTGCCCTCGACGATGCAACCGCCCGGAAAACGCAGGAACCCGGGTTTCAAATCCGCCAGCATCTGCACCAGATCGGCGCG
>Ga0308415_1000730_pt1 | contig 14572 bp, 14 predicted proteins | sample HotsprSampleOS55_FD_203465 | JGI IMG/M metagenome (GOLD analysis project Ga0308415, IMG submission 203465) | Hot spring phototrophic mat microbial communities from Octopus Spring, Yellowstone National Park, Wyoming, United States - 20090730_OS55 ... | reverse complement strand
CTTGCCGACCCCACCTTTCTGATTGGCAATCGCAATAACCTTGCCCATGGCGGGAGCTTTGAGGTCATGGTATCACGCTTTGGGGCTGCCCGACGACGTTTCACGTGGAACGTTCGGCAATGTCGGCCGATCGATAAACCCCTAGCATTGCAAAGCCGCTCCGCATCCACGGAACCCGTACCGGATCCGCCCAGGAAATTCTCACGTCCTTCCCAAGATCCTGCACAGACCGCTCCCCGACCAAAACGGCAACCCCTCTGCTCAATCGGGGAATCAACCCGGCTAGTTGTGTCCACGCCACACCGCGCGCGACGAGCCAGTCAAATCTCTCTCGGCAGTCCTCCGCCCTACCCTCCACAACCCTCACATTTGCAGCCGACCGACAAGCCTCACGCAGAAAGACCGCCTTCCTGGCGTTGGATTCGAGAAGCGCCACCCGAGCCTCCGGACGCAACACCGCGATGGGGAAGCCAGGGAATCCAGCTCCCGAGCCGACGTCCGCCACCGAGATTCCTCCGGGTGGCAGCAGCTGGCCAAGATAAAGCGACTCGGCATAATGCCGCCGCACGATCGCCTCGACCCCTTTCAGCCCGGTCAAATTCATCCGCCAATTCCACTTCAACAGCATCCGCAAATGGTCCTCGAGCGCTTCCATCTGCTCCTCTGTCAAGCCGAAACTAGCCCCTTCAAGCTCCCTCAAGATCTTACGGAGACCCTTCTCCAAAACCCGGCTCACACCCGCGCTCGCCGATCAAGGGCCAGATACACGTCTAAAATCGCAATCGCCGCAGGCGTTACACCTGGAATCCTGCTAGCCTGCCCCAACGTCCGCGGCCGCACTCGTTCCAACTTCTCAGCCACTTCCCTAGACAAGCCTGGGATTCCTTCGAACCGAAACCCCCTCGGAATCATTCGCGACTCCGCCTCCCGGAGCCGTCGCATCTGACGTTCTTGCTGGAGGATGTACCCCTCGTACTTGATCTCAGTCTCAAGCGTCAACAATGCTCCCGGCAGCACCTGTTCTCCCAGCATCTTCACGAGCAAAGGCTCCAGCGCGGAGAGCCGATTCTCCGGTCGGCGCAGCCAATGCGCGAGAAGCGGACGCTCATCCTCGCCCCGCTGCAATCCAGGAAAAACCTCCGGATCGAGGCGCGTCGTTTCAAGCAGAGTCCGCACCCTCTCTTTTTGCCTTTGTTTAATCACATACCTCCGCCACCGCTCCTCGCAAACCAATCCTACTCGCCGCCCGATCTCGGTCAGCCGATCGTCCGCGTTGTCGATCCGCAAGTGCAGTCGGAACTCGGCGCGCGAGGTGAACATCCGATACGGCTCATCCGCACCCTTCGTCACCAAATCATCGATGAGAATGCCGGTGTAGCCTTCCGTCCGCCCAATTACCACGGGCGCCCTTCCACCAACTCTACAAGCCGCGTTTATCCCAGCGACGATTCCCTGACAGGCGGCCTCTTCATACCCAGACGTCCCATTGATCTGACCTGCAAGGAACAGACCCTTTATAGACTTCACCTCCAGGCTGTGCGTTAATTCACGCGGGTCCACAGCATCGTACTCAATCGCATATCCCGGCCGGATCATCTCCGCCCGCTCAAGCCCGGGAATCGAGGCAATCATCGCCTCCTGAACATCCACGGGCATACTCGTCGACAAGCCATTCACGTAAACCTCATGCGTGTCCAAGCCCTCCGGCTCGAGGAAAATCTGATGGCGAGGTTTGTCGTGGAACTTCACCACCTTGTCCTCGATAGAGGGACAATACCGAGGACCGATCCCCACAATCTGACCGCTGTAGAGCGGGGCTCGGTGAATGTTCGCCAGGATGATGCGCTTCGTCTCTTCGGTCGTGTAGGCAATGTGGCAGTCTACCTGCGCCCGATCGATCCTGTCCGTCAAAAACGAAAACGGCGTCGGGACCGCATCTCCGGGCTGGCGTTCGAAGCACGACCAATCGATCGTACGACCGTCCAGGCGCGGGGGTGTGCCCGTCTTAAGTCTCGAACAGCGCAGCCCCAACCCCCGGAGCTGACTGGCCAGCAACTCCGAAGGCGGCTCTCCGTTCCGACCGCAGCGATAGGTCCGTTCCCCAACATGGGCCAAGCCATTCAAAAAGGTGCCCGTCGTGAGGATGACGGCCTCGGCGGCAATCGTTCGCCCGTCGCGAAGCTGCACCCCCTTCACACGCCGCTGCGGGCCGTCGCTAATCTCTAGCGCAGCCACCTCGGCCTGCATGATGCGGAGCAGCGGTTCCCCCTCCAGAATCTCCCTCATCTTCAGGCGGTAAGCTTTCTTGTCGCACTGCGCTCGCGGAGACCATACCGCCGGCCCTCTACTCGTGTTGAGCAGCCGGAATTGGATGCCCACAGCATCCGTCACCAACCCCATAATGCCGCCCAGGGCATCCACCTCCCGGACCAAGTGACCTTTCGCAATGCCCCCGACAGCCGGGTTGCAGGACATTTGCGCGATCAGGTCCAGATTCATCGTCACCAGCGCCGTCCTTAGCCCCATGCGGGCGCACGCTCGGGCCGCCTCGCAGCCGGCATGCCCAGCGCCGACCACGACCACCTGGTAGCTGCGGTGCATTGATATCATTGTAGCGACATGAAAATAATGGTGATCGGCTCCGGAGGGCGCGAGCACGCACTAGTATGGAAACTATCGCAAAGCCCCCTATGCGATAAAGTTTTGGCCGTACCAGGCAATCCCGGCATCGCCGCCGCAGCACAATGTATCCAACCCGCTGCCGCCACTCCTGAGACCCTTGCCGAGCTGGCCCGCGATGCCGGCGTGGATTTAACCATAGTCGGGCCCGAAGCGCCCCTCGTCGCCGGCATTGCCGACGCCTTCCGCGCCTCCGGCCTGCGCATCATTGGTCCGACAGCGGCCGCAGCACGATTAGAAGGAAGCAAGGTCTTCGCCAAGCAATTCATGGCCGCAGCCGGCATTCCGACCGCTCGCTTCCGCACCGCTTCCGGCCCGGCCGAGGCAGCCCGCCTCCTGGACACCTTCGACTTCCCTGTAGTCCTAAAAGCCGACGGCCTTGCCGCCGGCAAGGGGGTAATCGTTGCCGAAGACCGCCCCCGGGCTCTTGCTGCCCTCGAGCAACTTCCCACTGGCGCCCTCGTCATCGAGGAGTACCTGACTGGCGAAGAGGTGAGCTTCATTGCGATTTGCGACGGAACCAAGGCCGTCGCTTTGGAGCCGACCCAGGACCACAAGCGAGTTTACGATGCCGACCGCGGCCCGAACACCGGCGGCATGGGTGCCTATTCCGACAGCAGGATTCTAAGCCCCACCGAGCGTGCCCGAATCATGGAGACGATCATCCAACCCACTCTCGAGCGAATGCATCAGCTCGGCTGCCCCTTTACCGGCTTCCTGTACGCGGGACTCATGATGACCGCCGACGGTCCGAAAGTGCTCGAGTTCAACGTGAGACTCGGGGATCCCGAGGCCCAGGCGTTGATGTACCGAATGCGAAGCGACCTATTGGCCACCCTGGTCGAAGGAGCGCCGATCGAGTGGGGTCCAGAACCGTCGGTCTGCGTGGTGTTGGCCGCCGCGGGTTACCCCGGCACACCGCGCACCGGAGACCTGATCACCGGCATCGACACCTGTGGCGCGACCGTGTTCCACGCGGGCACGAAGCTAACAGAAAAAGGCCTGGTCACTGCAGGAGGCCGCGTCTTGGGCGTCACCGCTTCCGGCCGTGATCTGCCAAGCGCGATCCGCAACACCTATGAAGCCGTTCGGAAAATCCACTTCGATGGCATGCACTACCGCACTGATATTGGCAGCAAGGGTCTTAAGCGCTGGTAGAATGAATGCGAGCGGGGACGTAGCTCAGCAGGATAGAGCGGTCGCCTCCTAAGCGACAGGTCGGCAGTTCGAATCTGCCCGTCCCTACCAGCCCGGCCTCACCACCGCCAGTGCACCTGAGGCTTCACCCACAGCTCATAAATCTCTCGCACGCGCTCCATTTGAGCGTCGGAAAGCGGCGCCAGGTCTGAAGCCCCGACATTCTCCTCGACTTGGGCCACCCTCTTGGCGCCCGGAATCGCACAGGTGATCCCCTCGAACATTAGGATCCACCGCAAGGCGAATTGGGCAAGCGTAAAGCCGGCCGGCACCATCGACCGGAGCTGCTCGACGGCCTCGAGCCCGGTCTCGAGATCCACACCCGAGAACGTCTCACCCCGATCGAAATACTCGCCCCTGCGGTTGAAATTCCGGTGGTCGTTACGCGGGAACGCCGTCTCGCGAGTCAGGCGGCCCCCGAGCAGCCCGCTCGCCAGAGGCACCCGTGCGATCACGCCCACCTTCCTGAGAGCGGCCAACCGAAGAAAGAGCTCCGCAGGGCGCTGGCGGAAGATGTTGAAGATGATCTGTACCGACTGAAGATTCGGGTACTCAATCGCCTTCAGTCCCTGTTCGACGGTCTCGACGCTTACGCCGTAGTGGAGGATCTTACCCTCCTCGGCAAGCAGTTCGAGCGAAGCAAACACCTCCGGATTGTAATATACCGGGTTCGGCGGGCAATGAAGCTGCAACAGGTCGATGGCTTCCGTCCTCAGGTTCCTGAGGCTGCGCTCGACGAAATGCCGAAGCCGTTCCGGGGTGTAGTTCGCCTCGGTGTGCGGTTCGGCTCCCCGGCCCGCCTTGGTGGCGACGTAGATCCGCTCCGGCCGCTCTCGAAGCAACTGCCCGATGAGCCTCTCGCTCCGGCCATTCCCATAGACATCGGCCGTGTCGATGAAGTTCACTCCCAGGTCGACCGCCCGGTGCAAGGCGCGGAGCGACTCCTGGTCATCCACGGGCCCCCAGGAACCCCCAATGGCCCATGCCCCGAAACTCACCTCCGAAACCGCCCAGCCGGTTCTGCCAAGCTCCCGATATTTCAATGCCGTTCTCCTAAACCAGCCGCCGGAGCTCCGCTTCGAGGCGCTCCAGGTCGGATTCGTCGTTGTAGAAATGCGGCGAAACCCTGAGGCTGCCGTGGCGCGCCGAGACGAGCACCCGGCAACCCTTGAGTTCGATCGCAAGCCGCGAGGGGTCGACCGAAGGAAACTGAGCGGTCACCACTGGAGAAGGCGCCCGTGCGCCCGCTACCGGACGGGTCTTTCCTCCGCACCGCCGCAGCACCTCCGCAGCCGTCGCCGCCAGCCTCCGGACGCGCTGCTCAATGTTTCGGGGCCCGATCTCGAGCATCATCTCGATGGATGCGCCCATGGCATAGAGGGAGGGAAAATTCAGCATCCCGCCCTCGTAGCGTTCCGCCGAGTCGGAGAACTCCGGCGGCCCGTGATGCAAATCGTCCACCCGGCGCCACTCCCTGTGGCTGCGCCAGCCGATCACGGTCGGCGCAAGTTCACGGCGAACATCCGGCCGCACGTACATGAAACCCGCCCCTGAGGGGCCGAGCAGCCATTTGTAGGCGTCGACCGCCATCATGGCCGGCTGAAGTTCCCCGGCGTCGAATTCCAAAGCCCCCAGGCTTTGGGTGACGTCAACGTAAAGCAGCACGCTGCGGCGCGCGAGGAAGGCCGACACCTCTTTTAATGGCACCTCGAATCCGGTCGCGTAATTTACCGAACTCAACACAACCAGGCGGGTGTTGGGCGTTACCGCCTCGTAGAACCGTTCGAAAGGAACCTCGAGAAACTCGATTCCGCGCCGAGCTAGCGCCGCCGCGCAGTACAAGTTGTTGGGAAACTCGTCCGCCGGAGTGATCACCCGGTCGCCCGGCCTCCAATCCAGGCCGCCGAGCAGCACCGCAAGCGCCGAGGCCGCATTGGTGACGAAGGCGATATCGTCCGGGGAACAGTTTATCAGCCGGGCGGCCAGATGCCGGATCCGGTCGGCATCATCGAACCAGGAGAGGAAGTCGGCACAGGCGTTCTCCTCACGGCGCCGGAGATGAGCCTCCATGGCGGCTGCCGCCCGCCGGGGAAGTTGCCCGAACGTAGCGGCGTTCAGCGCCGTCCAGCGCTCAAGCGCCGGGAATTCGCCTCGCAGCCTGCGCCAGTCAACCTCCATAGAACGACGCCCGCTCGATGTGCTCGCGGGCGATCCGAGCCGCCTCCTCAACGGCCACTTCCTCGGATGCTCGGCTGCGCCGCTCGATGAGCTCCACGAGCCCGCCCCCCAGCTTCTTGCCCACCGTGATCCGATAGGGAATGCCGATCAGATCGGCGTCTTTGAACTTCACGCCCGGCCGCTCATCGCGGTCGTCCAGCAAGACGTCGATCTCCATGCTCTTGCACTCCTCGTAGAGACGCCGAGCCGCTTCCCACTGCGCCGCATCTGCCCTGTTCACCGGAGTAATCAACAGCTCGAAGGGCGCAATCGAAACCGGCAGCGCCATTCCGTCGGAGTCGTGGAACAGCTCAATCGCCGCACACAGGATGCGCTCGATGCCGATTCCGTAGGAACCCATGATCACCGGCACTTGCTGGCCGCTGTCGGTAAGAACTTTGAGACCCATGGACTCCGAGTACTTGTAGCCGAGCTTAAAAATATGGCCGACCTCGACCGCTTTGAGCACCTCGAGCGGGGCCCCGCATCGGAGGCAGCCGTCGCCCGCCTCCGCCTGGCGCAAGTCATGAAGCTCGGCCTGGAAATCTTCGCCGATGGTCACATGTCGCAGGTGGTAGTCGTCCTTGTTGGCGCCGCAGATCATATTCTTGCGACCCTCGAGCGCCCGATCCGCGAGGATTCGCATCCGGTCCACCCCTACCGGGCCGAGCGAACCTGCCTCGGCGCCGAACCACTCCCGCATCTCGGCGGGATGGGCCGGCCGCACATCGACCGCCCCCGTCGCGGCGACGAATTTCGCCTCGCTCAAGGAATGGTCTCCCCGCAGCAACGCCAGCACGGGACGCCCGTCGGCCACCATCACCAAGCTCTTGATCTGGGAGGTTTCCGGAAGGCCGGTGAACTCCGCTACCTCTCGGATTGTCTTGCGGCCCGGGGTATGGAACAACTCCGGCGTGTAATCGCCCTCCGGGTCGGGCGCCTCCGGAGCGCGAGGCACCGAGACGGCTTTCTCGAGATTCGCCGCATACTCGCATCGCGAGCAACGCACGACGAAATCCTCCCCCGCCTCCGACGGCACCATGAACTCATGCGACTGGCTGCCTCCCATGACGCCCGAGTGAGCCTCTACCGTGAGATAGCGCAGCCCGCACCGATCAAAGATCCGGCAATAGGCGTGATGATGCTTTTCGTAGGAAAGGTCCAGGCCCGCCTCGTCGAGATCGAAAGAATAGGAGTCCTTCATCAGGAACTGCCGGACGCGCAACAGCCCGGACTTGGGTCGCGGCTCATCGCGAAACTTCGTCTGGATCTGATACCAGATCTGCGGCAACTGTTTGTAGCTACGGAGCTCGCCGCGTGCGATGTCGGTCATCACCTCCTCGTGCGTCATGCCCAAACACAGCTCGCGTCCGGTGCGGTCGCGCAGCCGGAACATGTTGTCGCCCATCACCTCCCAACGACCGGATTCCTGCCACAGCTCCGCCGGATGCAACGCCGGCAGCAGCATCTCCTGAGCTCCGATCGCGTCCATCTCCTCGCGCACTATCTGGATAATCTTCCGCAGCGACCGCTGGGCCAGAAACAAGTAGCTGTATATGCCGGCCGAAAGCTGCCGTATGTATCCGGCCCGCAGAAGGAGCTGGTGGCTGACTACCTCCGCTTCGGCAGGCCTCTCGCGCAACGTAGGGATGAAGAGCTTGCTCCAGTACATTCAGCTTGAGTGGCCGATTAAGAAGGTTCAATTGTAGCACGCATGCTAGAATGGCTATTCCCCGCAATGCGACTTGCCATCGGCGCCGATCATGCCGGCTTTGCCCTCAAAGAGGCGCTCAAGGAGGCGCTCCGGCACAAGGGCCACGACGTGGTCGATTTCGGCGCGAGCAGCCCGGAGTCTACCGACTACCCGGACTATGCCGCAAGCGTCGCTGAAGCAGTCAGGCGGGGGGAGGCCGAGCGCGGCATCCTTATCTGTCTGACGGGCACGGGAATGGCTATGGCCGCCAACAAGGTCTCGGGCATCCGCGCGGCGTTGGGCGTCACCCCGGAGTGGGTCCGCCTGAGCCGAGCTCACAACGACGCCAACGTCCTGACGCTTAGTGCCAAGTTCACCGACGCCGCCACCGCCGAGCAGCTCGCCGACGTCTTTCTCGAGACCAGCTTCGAAGGTGGACGGCACGAGCGCCGTCTGGCCAAGATCGCCGCGCTCGAAAAAAGCGGACCCCCTCTGAAACAAGGCTGACCCTTATGAGCGATACATCCTGGATGGCCAGACCGCTGGCCGAGGTCGACCCCGAAGTCCATCAGGCCATACAGGCCGAAATCGAGCGGCAGAACGCCTCGCTCGAGCTGATCGCCAGTGAGAACTTCACTACCGAGGCCGTGCTCGAAGCCACCGGAAGCGTGCTCACCAACAAGTATGCCGAAGGCTACCCCGGTCGGCGCTACTACGGCGGCTGCGAAAACGTCGACCTCGTCGAAAACCTGGCGCGCGAGCGGGCAAAGCGGCTCTTCGGCGCCGAACACGCCAACGTGCAGCCGCATTCCGGTTCTCAGGCCAACGCGGCTGCCTACGCCGCCGTGCTCAAGCCCGGCGAGAAGATCCTCGGCATGAACTTGACTCACGGGGGACACCTCACCCACGGCCACCACCTGAACTTCTCCGGCATGACCTACCAGGTGGTGCCTTATGGTGTCCGGCGAGAGGACGAGCAGATCGACTACGACGAGCTGGCGCGGCTTGCCGAAGAGCACCGGCCGAAGATGATCATCGCCGGTGGGAGCGCCTACCCTCGGGTGATCGATTTCCGGCGCTTCCGCGAGATCGCCGACTCGGTCGGCGCGGTGCTGCTCGTCGACATGGCTCATTTCTCCGGCCTGGTCGCCGCTGGAATTCATCCGAACCCTTGCCAATATGCCGACATCGTGACCTCGACCACGCACAAGACGCTTCGTGGCCCTCGCTCCGGGCTCATCCTCTGCCGCGAGACCTGGGCGAAAGCCGTCGACCGGAGCGTCTTTCCGGGGATTCAAGGAGGGCCGCTGTGTCACGTCATCGCCGCCAAGGCGGTCTGTTTCAAGGCCGCCATGACCGAGGAGTTCGTCGCCTACCAGAAACAGGTGGTAGCCAACGCACAGGCTCTCGCCGACGGGCTCGCGGCCGCCGGCTGGCGTATCGTCTCCGGAGGCACCGACACGCACCTTCTGCTTGTCGATCTGTTCGTGCGGGGCGTGCGCGGCAAGGAGGCGGAGGCGGCGCTCGACCGCGCCAACATCACCGTCAACAAAAACACCATCCCCTTTGACCAGAACCCGCCGCTCAATCCGAGCGGTATCCGGCTGGGGTCACCCGCTGTGACCACGCGAGGATTCCGCGAGCGAGAGATGCGGCAGGTAGCCGCTTGGATCGCCGAAATTCTTGACCGTCTCTGCCCGGGCGAACCTTCTCAGGCTCTCGAGGAGACGATCGCCGAGGTTCGTCGCCAGGTGGCCGACCTCACGGCGCGGTTCCCCCTCTACGGGTGGAAGCGCAACTTCCCCGGCGCCTGATTATGCCCTTTCATGTCGCCATCGACTGCCGGCGCATTCGAGACTTTGGCGTGGGAACCTACATCCGCAACCTCACCCGGGCGCTGGCCTCGCTCGACCGCGACAATCGCTACACCCTGATCGCTCACCCCAACGATTTGCGTGCTTTCGAGGGCTTCCCGGAGAACTTCCAGGCGCGAGCCTACGAAACTCCTGACACGGACTGGCGCGAGCACCTTGCGTTTCCCATTTTCTTAAAGAGAACCGGCGCCCAAATCTACCACATCCCGCTCGATCAGGTGCCCGGACTCATGCTACGGCCTTACCTGGTCACCGTTCACGACCTGAGCGCCCTCCTCTACGAAAGCCGCCCCGGTTGGAAGACCCAGTTCGCCCGCTACCGTGTGCGCCGGGCCTTGGCCCGTGCCGCTCGGGTGATCGCCGTCTCCGGAGCCACGCGCCGCGACGTGATCGAGCTGCTCGGCATTGAGCCGCGCAAGATCCGGCAGATCTACAACGCGCCGGACCCCCGGTTCCTCTCCCCGGAGGTGGTCGGCGCGGATGCCCGCGCAGCCGGCCCCGATGCCGCCCGACTGTATCGGGCCCGGATCCTCGAGCGATACCAGATTCACTATCCCTTTATCCTTTACGTGGGCAACATTCGCCCTCAGAAGAACATCCCGCGCCTGGTGGAGGCCTTCGCCCATCTGATTCAAGGCCGGGACAAGATCACCGACCATCCGGCGTACAAGGACTTGCACCTGATCATCATCGGCGATGAGATCCACCGTCACCCGGCGGTGCGCCTGGCGGTGATGCACAGCCGCGTCGATAACCGGGTTCGCTTCCTCGGTTTCGTGCCGATCGATACGCTCCGGGTCTTTTATCAGTCGGCCGCAGTGTTCGCCTTCCCATCGCTGTACGAAGGCTTTGGCTTGCCGCCGCTCGAAGCCATGGCCGCGGGCCTGCCCGTGGTGACTTCCGGTGTCAGCTCCTTGCCGGAGGTGGTTGGGGACGCCGCCGTCATTGTCAATCCCGAGAACGTCTTTGACATTGCCCGAGGCCTCAGGGAGGCGCTCGTCGACCAAGAGCTGCGCCGCCGCCTCATCGAGAAGGGTTATCAGCAGGTCCAGCGATTCAGCTGGCAGAAGACGGCCGCCGAGGTGCTCGAACTTTACCGCGAAGTAGCGCGCGGCCGGGGGAGAGCCTGACCGCAGGCTCGGAGCTGGAGAAAAGCTCCCCGGACCCGCCGGGCTCTCGCTTCTGGGCCCCTGCGAGTACTCGCTCGGTTTCCTCCCTGTCAAGCAGATCGAGCAAGCTTACGCCCAACGCTTCCAAAATGCGATCCGCCGTCGTCGGGGTGAGAATTCTCGCGCCTTTGAGCACATTATGTATGTGCGATTGTGAGAGACCGGCGCGGCGGGCCAGTCCGCGCTCGGTGAGGGCCCCGTTGCGGACCTGAGACCTCAGCCAGGCCAGGAGGCGGCCGAGCAGTTCCTCGAAATCCAATCTCATGAGCGTTCCCGACGCGCTTGCGGGACGGATTTGCCCCTATTTCTGGTAGAAATAGGAAAACGCATTTTCCACTATTATAGACAAAATTTCCCACCGTCTAGATTTTCCCCGTCAACACATTTGCATCCCAAGCGATTGTAAAATCAAGACTTGCTCAACTATCCACATCGACTGACCTCAGGGCTCAGGGAATTTTATCCGGAAACATTGACACGAACACGCCGCATATTAGGATGGTTTCAATGATTCTCAAGGCCGGTTTTCCGGCCTCGGAGGTTTATCGCGTATGGAATGGACCCGATCAGAAACCATTGCACTTGCGGCAAACAATTGCACATCCTGTCATGGCCTTGGTCTTCTTCCTGCCAAGCGAGGAGGACAGACGGTCTGCAACTGCGTCTTTCGCGCCATCTTCCGGATCTGCTACAACCGGTTTCGCACCTGCGTCACCAAGGAGAAGTACATGACGCGCGTCACCATGAGTCTGACGCGCGGGCGGGAGCGACACTTCACCTGGAGCCGGAAGGACGAGGAGTACATCGCCGACTTCACGCTCGTGGCGCGGCGGAGCCTGAACGAAGCAGACTACAAGATCTTTAAGTACCACTATCTGCTCGGCGCCGACTGGAAGCTGTGCTGCCGGAAACTGAACATGGACCGCGGCCGCTTTTTCCACGCCGTCTATCGAATTCAGCAGAGGCTGGGGAGGATTTTTCGCGAACTCCAGCCCTACGGTCTCTACCCGCTGGACGAATATTTCGGGACCACGGTTCGGGGAGTAAAGCCGATCCAGCCCACCTGGACACCGCCGCCCGCCGTCCCGGTGCGCCCGCCGATTCTCCAGCGGCTTCAACAGGCTGCCTGAGCCTCCCTTCTTCTCGGCCGGCCTTTCGACACCGGGAGGCCGGCCCCTCCCCCGGTTCAGCTCAAAACCTCCGTCTCCGGAAAAACTCCTGAAGCAGGGCCGTGCACTCGGCGGCCAGTACCCCCTCGACGACCTCCACCCGGTGGTTCAGCAGCTCAGAATCGGCCAGGCAAAATTTGCTCCGGACTCCGCCGAAGCGCAGGTCGCGCGCCCCGAACACCAGCCGCCGGACTCGCGCCTGCACGAGAGCACCCGCGCACATCACGCAGGGCTCCAGCGTCACGTACAGCGTCGCTTCGCTGAGCCGGTAGTTGCCGACCGCCGCCGCCGCCTCGCGCAGGGCCACAATTTCGGCGTGTGCGGTGGGATCGTTTCTCAAAATCGGGGCGTTCGCGCCGCGGCCGATGACCCGCCCGTCCAGAACGACCACAGCGCCCACAGGCACCTCGCCGGCTGCGGCTGCCTCGTGAGCCAGCTCGAGCGCCATACGCATGAAAAGCTCCGGGCATCTGCCCCCCGCCGCCTCGTCGTCGCTGCGCATTTCAAGGGGTCCTTTAAGTTCACCTCAATGGTAATAGTACTTGCTCGGTGGCAGTACTTGCACCACTGCCTTATCAATAATCGAAGGATGTTCGGGTCGGCAGAACAACTGCGGATTGGGGTGATCGGCTTCGGTCGCATCGGCGCCACGTATGCGCAGGCGTGGCGCGATTGCCCCGGCGTGGAACTCGCCGGCGTTTGTGACCGGGATGCGGCGGCGCGCCGCCGTGCAGCGGAGCTGGCAATCCCCGCATTCGAAGACCTGGATGAGATGCTCGAGACCATCCAGCCTGATGCGGTGAGCGTTTGCACGCCGCCCTCAAGCCACGGCGAGCTGGCCGCGCGGTGCCTCGATCGCGGCATAGACGTGTTGTGCGAGAAACCGTTGACTACCGATCTGGCCTCCGCGCTCCAACTGTGGGACGTAGCCGCGCAGACCGGCCGGCTATTGCTCGTGGCCTCCAAGTTCCGCCACGTCCCGGAGCTGCGTCTGGCCCGCGAGCTGATCCGCCGCGGAGAAATCGGCCTCGTCCAAGACTTTCGTATCGAGTTCGCCTCGCCAGTGCCCATGGCGAACCGCTGGTACTCGAGGCGGTCGGCCTCGGGCGGCGGCGTCATCCTCGACAACGGCTGGAATGCCTTCGATCGGATCCACTTCCTGTTCAGCGGCATTCGAGCGGTGCGGGCACGACTGGGCGATGGACCACAGGGGCTCGAAGAGGTGGAGGGGTCCGCTGTGATCGACATCGTCGCAGCCGGCGGCGAGACAGGGCAGGCCGTGCTGAGTTGGAGCACTCCCCCGAGCGGTGATGCCTATGTCTCTGTCTGGGGAGAGCGCGGTAGCATCCACGTGGTCTGGAAAAGCTCTCGCTTGGAGCGTCGCTCATCCGGGTCTCGCGCCTTGGGCGGGGCCTACGATAAAGCGGACGCTCATCGCCGGATGATGCGATCCTTCCGCGAGGTCCTCGCTGGCCGCGAGCAGCCCTGGGGCACTCGAGAGGAGTACCTGGGCGTCGCCGCGGCCGTGGAGGCTGCCTACCGTTCGTGTGCCTCTCAGGCCGAAGAGATCGTCTCGCAGCCGCCCCGGATGGCAACCGCGCACTGAGTTTGCTCCTATGGCTCTTCCGCCTGTCCGAGTCCACCCCACCGCCATCGTGGAAGACGGGGTCAGCATTGGAGAAGGGACCGCGATCTGGGACAGCGTCCACATCCGCCGCGGGGCCCGGATCGGCTCGGAGTGCATCATCGGCGAGAAGAGCTATATCGCCGATGACGTCACCATCGGATCGCGAGTCAAGATCAACGCCTTCGTCTACATCTGCGCGCGGGTGACCATCGAGGACGGGCTCATGGTGAGCGCTGGAGCGGTCTTTACCAATGACCGTTTCCCGCGTGCGGCTACTCCGGACCTTGCCGCGTTGCGTCCCTCGGAGCCGGACGAAGCGACGCTGCCGACGCTGGTCCGCTGCGGCGCCACCATCGGCAGCAACGCGACCATCGGCTGCGGCCTCCAGATCGGGCGCTTTGCGATGGTCGGCATGGGCGCCGTCGTGACCCGTAGCGTGCCGGACTTCCATCTGGTGGTTGGAAACCCCGCGCGGTCGGTGGGCGCCGTCTGCCGCTGCGGCCAACTCTTGTTGCGATTCGAAGAACCTCCTCGGGATGCCGTCAAAGAGGTCTCCTGCACGGCATGCGGGCGGCGGTATCTTGTGGACGGCGCCTCCGTGCGCGAGGCCGAGCTCTGAGGGCCGCAACTGTGTCCGCCACAGTCGAGCGTTGGGGGATCCTCGGCGGCGGCCTGCTCGGCATGAGGCTGGCCGCGAAGCTGGCCGAGCGCGGCGGCCAGGTGGCGCTGTTTGAAAGCGCCCCGGCGCTCGGCGGGCTCGCCGCCTCTTGGACGATCGGGGGCGTCACCTGGGACAAACACTATCACGTTACCCTCCGCTTCGATCAGAATGTGCTCGGCCTCCTCGAAGAACTGGACTTGAGGCACGAGATCCGGTGGGCGCGAACGCGCGCCGGCTTTTACTCGGGCGGCCGGCTGCACTCGTTGTCGGACAACCCCGATTTTCT
>Ga0308415_1000726_pt1 | contig 14590 bp, 9 predicted proteins | sample HotsprSampleOS55_FD_203465 | JGI IMG/M metagenome (GOLD analysis project Ga0308415, IMG submission 203465) | Hot spring phototrophic mat microbial communities from Octopus Spring, Yellowstone National Park, Wyoming, United States - 20090730_OS55 ... | reverse complement strand
GCACATAGCCGCTCTGCAACGGGCGCAGGAGATGACCCACTGCCCGCGCCAGCGCGCCAATAGCGTTCACCACCGTATCGATCAGGCTCTCCACGATGACCGATAGCACCAGCGCGAACGCCCCGCCGAGGTTGACCCCAATCGCACGCATGAGACCGTCGTAGCCCCACTGCTTGTGCGCTGCGCCCAAGATGCCCGCAAGCCGCGCCTCCGCTTCGGGAACCCCGCGCCGATACCGCGCCACGCCGAAGGCTATCCCAAGCACCGCCGCGCCCAGCGCAATCCCGAACACCAGCCCCTTGCCCGCCTGCTCGCTGAAGAAGAGTTGCTCCTGCGTCAGAATGCTCGGCTCGGCGACGGGCTTGAGGAACTCGTGGAACGCCTTCTCGCTGGGCAGCAGCCAGCCGAACAGCACCGACCCCAGCGCGAGTAGCCCCAGCACGCTCAGCACCGTCGCGTAGCGTTCACGCGGGGGCGCGTGGTGTTTGTCGTCATGCCCTTCGTGCGGGGCGGACGGCGCGAAAAACACCAGCCACACCAAGCGCGTCATGTACGCCGCCGTCAACCCAGCCGTCAGAATGCCCACCCCGAACAGCACGGGCGCAAAATTCACCAGCCGCGCGTTGTAGACGCTTAGCAGCACCGCCTCTTTAGACCAGAAGCCCGACAGCGGTGGGATGCCCGCAATCGCCAGCCAGCCGACCAGCATCGTCGCAGCAGTGATTGGCAACGCCTTCGCCAGCCCGCCCATCCTACGAATGTCGCCCTGATGGTGCAGCGCAATCAGCACGGAACCCGCCGCCAAAAACAGCAACGCCTTGAAAAACGCATGCGTCGCCACATGGAACATCCCCGCCCAGAACGCGCCGACCCCACACGCCAGAAACATATAGCCGAGTTGGCTCACCGTAGAGTACGCCAAGACGCGCTTGATGTCGGTCTGCGCAATCGCAATCGTGGCGGCGAACAGCGCGGTCAGCGCGCCCACGCCCGCTACGATGCCCATCGCCATCGGCGCCATCTCCAACAACGGATGCACCCGCACCAGCAGATAGACGCCCGCCGTGACCATCGTCGCGGCATGAATCAGCGCGGACACGGGCGTCGGTCCCGCCATCGCGTCAGGCAACCAGAAGTAGAGCGGCAACTGCGCCGACTTGCCCGCCGCCGCCAAAAACAACAACAGCGCAATCGCCGTCGCCGCCAGACCCGCCTCGCGCAACACAGGCAACGCCTGCGCGTTCACCTCGCGAAACGAGAGCGTGCCAAACAGCGCGAACACCAAAAACATCGCCAGCAGGTAGCCCGCGTCGCCGATGCGGTTCACAATAAACGCCTTGTTCGCCGCGTCCGTGTTCGCTTTCCACTCCGCGTTGCGGTAGAAAAAGCCAATCAGCAGATAACTGCACAGCCCGACCCCCTCCCAGCCGACGAACATCACCAGAAAGTTGCCCGCCAGCACCAACACCAACATAAAAAAGATAAACAGATTGAAGTAGGTGAAAAAGCGTGGGTAGTCCTCGTCCTCTGCCATGTAGCCTGTGGCGTACAGGTGGATAAGCCCGCCGACGCCCGTCACGATGAGCGTCATCAGAATCGAGAGCGGGTCGATGAGAAACTCAATCGGGGCGCGGAACTCGCCGACCTGGAACCAGTCGGTGAGCAGGTAGACGACGCTGCGTTCGGCTTCGGGCAGCGCGAGCATCGCCTGAAAGAGCTGCCATGCGAGCGCGCACGCGCCCAGCACCACACCTGTGCCGACTGCGCCAATCACCCATTTGCCCGCCCGCTCGCCCAGCGTGCGCACCAGCCAGCCGCCCAACAGCGCGTGGAACAAACTGCCCGCCAACGGCAACGCGAGTATCCAGAGTATCGTGTCGTTCCGCAATCCCTCCATAGAGTCGCGCTCCTGCGCGTAGGATTATACCTGCAGCAGGGCGGCGCGGTAGAGTTGTGCATACGCCCCGTCGCGCTGGAGCAGGTCGGCGTGCGCGCCCTGCTCCACGAGCCTGCCGCGCTCCAGCACCAAGATACGGTCAGCGCACTGCACGGTCGTCCAGCGGTGCGCGATAATCAGCGTCGTGCGGACGCCCCGTCCCTCCTCGATCACGCGCTGGATAATGCGCTCCGACACGGGATCCAGCGACGCGGTCGCCTCGTCCAGCACCAGGATGCGCGGGTTGCGCAGCAGCGCGCGGGCAATCGCGATTCGCTGCGCCTCGCCGCCCGACAGGCGCACGCCCTTGTCGCCGATCAGCGTGTCGTAGCCATCGGGCAGCCGCTCGATAAACTCGTGCGCGTGCGCTTGTTGCGCTGCGCGTTCAATCGCCTCGCGCGTAGCGTCGGGCGCGCCGTAGGCGATGTTCTCGGCGACCGTGCCGACAAACAGCACTGTGTGCTGCGGCACGACGCCGATCTGCGAGCGCAGGCTCTCCAGCGTCACATAGCGGATGTCGCGCCCGTCCAGCCGAATGACCCCCTCCTGCGGCTGATAAAACCGCAGCAGCAAGTCCACCAGCGTGCTTTTGCCCGCGCCCGAATGCCCCACCAGCGCGACCACCTCGCCTGGCTGAACCTCGAACGAGACCTCGCGTAGCGCCTGCTCGCCTGTGGGGTATCGAAACGAGACGCGCTCGAACTCGATGCGCCCTTGCAGCGGGGGCAACGGCGTGGCGTCGGGCGCGTCGTATGCCTCTGGCTCCACATCGAGCGCCTCGCGGAAGATGCGCTGCGCCGCGGCGCGTACCTGCTTGCGCGTGAGTTGGATTGCGCCGACGCCCGACGCCGCCTGCGCAATCTGGTGCAACAAAAACAGGAAACTGAGCAGTTGCGCGGTGGTCATCTGCCCGCGCGCGACTTCCTGCCCGCCGAACCACAGCACGAGCGCAATGCTCGCCGCGCCGATGAACTCCACCGTCGGGCGCAGCCGCGCGCGCCGCCGCTCGCCCCGCAACGAATGGCGCAGCACCTCGCGATTGCGCCCCACGAACCGCTCAATCTCGCGGTCTTCCGCCGCGAAGGTTTTGATTACCCGCACGCCCGACAGCGTCTCTTGCACCAGCGCGGAGACGCTCGCCAGCGCGCCCTGCGTCTGGTGCGTAATCCGATGCACCTGCCTGCCCAGCCGCTGAATCAGCACGGCAATCAGCGGCAGGAAAATCAGCGCGAGCAACGCCAGCCGCCAGTTCAGGATGAAGATGTAGATCAGAAATGCTACAATCCGCAGTGGCGCGTCCAGCACATCGCGCACCAGCAGCACCGCACTCTGCAGCACGGGCACATCATTCGTGATAATCGACTGAATCGCGCCGACCTGCCGCGACTGGAAAAAACTGATCGGGAGCCGTTGCAGGTGCGCGAAGATGTCCTCGCGCAGTTTCGCCGTCAGCCGCTGCCCCGCCAGCGCAAGGTAGTAGACCTGCCCATACGAGAAAAACCACTTCAGCGCGAACACGCCCAGCACGGTCAGCGACACGCGGTTCAACATCGCCGCGTCGCGCATGTCCATCGAGCGGATGACCTGCTCCAGCAGGTACGCCGTGTAGCCCGTGATGGCGGTCACGCCGACCGAGCAGATCAGCGCGACCACCAACGGCTGCCACTGCGCCGCCACATACCGCCAGAATCGGCGTTCAACGGAGTCCACAAGGGGATTGTACCCCCTCTTTGGGAACAGCCACCCGCTCAGCGCAGATACCGTCGGATGTCCGTGAGTCGCAGTTCACCCGTTTCCTTCGCCATTGGCCGTATCAGGTAGCCATGCCCCGCCCCGATAATCACGCCTCCCAGAAGTCGAGAGGAGCCTTGGGTTTGAGCGAAATTCATAAAGTTTTCACGTGCCTGATAGCAAACTGTAAGTTGGGCGAGTTATCATAGAGTAGCACTGCAGAGAACTTGAATCTGCAGTTGAGAGGAGGTGTATTATGAGACACGCACTGAGAGCTTTTCTGGGCGCGCTCGCGATAGGAGTTTCGGTCGCTGGAGCGCAGATGTGGTTTTTCGACACGCCTCTTACGGGAGCCGAGGAGGTGCCGCCTTCCGATAGCCGAGCAACAGGAAGGGCTATGGGTACCTACGACGAAACTACGAATGTTCTGCGAATCATGGTGAATGCCACCGACTTCGAGAGCGATATACTCTTCGGGCATATCCATGTTGGACCGCGCGGTACCAATGGCCCCGTGGTGTTCGACCTTATGAACATGAGCGGCAACTCACGAGTGTGGATGTCTGACGAGACTTTTGTTCTCAACGACACACAAGAAATGCAGTTCCTCAGTGGATTATTCTATGTGAATCTCCATACTCAGCTCCACCCTGGCGGCGCTATTCGAGGTCAGATTGAGCCTGTACCAGAACCAGCTTCCGTACTCGCACTGGGTACGGGGCTGCTGTTCTGCTTGCGTCGCCGAAAGCGCTAACCTACTGTCTCATATCACTCCCTACTTACTTCTGGGAGGAGGGAGGGCGAAAGCCCCTCCCTCTTTTTTATTCTCGTTTATTCTCGCTCGCGCAATAGGCGAAGGGAGCAGGCTTCCTCCCTTGTTCGCCCTGCGGGAGCAGGAATCGACTCTCTTACGCCGAACTGTGCTTGCGCTGGTAATGTGCTGAGGCATAACGCAACGAGGTGAAGGTACAGATGCCGACGTACCAGCGAGCAAACCGAGTCGCAGATTTCGCGGGCGCACACCCAAGCGAGAGATGTGCTATAATAGGCGGGAGGCTATGACGATGTTGCGATGGAGACGCGCTGGCATGGTAGGTCTATATTCTGCGCCGCTGATGACGCTGATGGCTCTGGGCGGCGGCAACTTCCACCTACCAGGTTCGCAGCCGAACCCTGGCGCCTACAATTTCCAATCCACGGAACTCTGTTCGTATTGCCATGGCAGTAGCCAATACGCCTACAACCCCGACACAGGCGAGGGTCCCGACCCGAACTTCACGACCGACCACGAGATGCACTTCCTGTGGATGGGCGGGATGATGGCGCAGTCGGCGCGCGACCCCGTGTTTCGTGCCGCGCTCACGATTGCCGAGCAAGATGTTCCTGGCGTCGGGCAGTTCTGCTGGCGCTGCCATTCGCCCAGCGCGTGGCTGGAAGGGCGCTCCATTCCTTACGACGGCTCCAACTTCGAACACGACGACCTCAAGGGCATTCAGTGCGACCACTGCCATCGCATGGTAGACCCGCTGAGCGCGGAAGGGCGGGAGAACTCCGATATGCCCGTGCCTGGCATCGGCAACGGGATGTATGTGATTAGCCCCGATCCCGCCAAGCGCGGTCCGCGCGCCGACTCGCTGGCGAACCATGAGTGGCTCTATTCGCCGTTCCACAAGAGCAGCAGCTTCTGCGGGGTCTGCCACGATGTGAGCAACCCGCTGCTGGCGCAAGACCCGCGCACCCAACCGCCGCACGAATACTTCCCCATCGACCGAATCTACAGCGAATGGAAGCTGAGCGATTTCGCGCGGCGCGGCATCGAGTGCCAGACTTGCCACATGCCGCGTGTGTCGGGCAAAGCTGCCCTCTATGATTTCTTGCCTGTGTACCCCGACTTGGCGCAGCACTCTTTCTTGGGCGGCAACTACTGGGTACCCCAAATCCTGCCGATGTTCTGGAACTACGAGGAGCGCGAATTAGACGCGCTCATTGCGGGGCGCAACCGCACGATAGACTTCCTGCGCTCCTCCGCGAAGCTGAATATCGTGCAACTGCCCAAAGCAGGCAGCCCCATCGTGTTCCGAGTCTACAACCGCACGGGGCACAAGTTTCCCAGCGGCGACCCCGAATCGCGCCGCGCGTGGCTCCATGTGGAATTTCTGGACAGCCGAGGGCGTGTGATCGGCGAATCGGGACGCTACGACTTCGACACGGCGACGCTGATTGAAGACCCGCAGGCGAAGGTCTACCGCGTCAAGCTGGCACAAGGCAGCACGCCCACCTTCCACATGATTTTGGCGAACAATGTGCTGCAGGACAACCGCATCCCGCCGCAGGGCTTCCGCCGGAGCGCGTTCCAGCAGTTTAACATCGCGCCTGTCGGCGCAAACTACCGCGACGGGCAGTTCTGGGACGACACTGCTTATACCCTGCCGCGCGGCACGGCGAAAGTGCGTGCAACGCTCTATTTCCAAGTGATGACGCGCGAGTATGTGGAGTTCCTGCGCGACGCGAATACCACTGACAACTGGGGGCAGCAGCTGTATCAGGCGTGGCTTGCCAGCGACAAGGCGCCGCCAATTGCCATCGCGACCGTCGTCTACCCGCCCGACAAAAACGCGCCTACCCGCCCTACCAACTTGCAGGGGCAGTCGCCTTCTTCCTATCGCGCCGTGCTGAACTGGAACGCCGCGCGTGACGACGACAAGGTGGTCTACTACGAAGTCTGGCGGCGCGCGCCGTTCGAGACCAAGTTCCGCAAAATCGGGACGACCTTCGCCGCTGAGACCACCTACACCGATGCGGGGCTCCACCCCGACACCGAGTACCAGTACTATGTCCGCGCGGTGGACACCAGCGGCAACGCTTCCCAAGCGAGCAATGTGATTACTGTGCGCACGCAGTAGCCCCCATATCTGGGCTTCCCCTGCGGGGGAAGCCCGCTATCGGTCGCCAAGGCGTCAGCAGGGACGCACGCCTGCTTCTCCAACGGTTCGGCGACCCAACGCAAGCTTCAGACACGGCAAACTCGCGTTAACTTCCATCGTTTCAGCCTTTCACCGCGCCTGCCGTCAAGCCCGCCACAAACTCGCGTTGCAGGTACAAAAACAGCGCCATCACGGGCAAAATACTCAGCAGCGTGCCCGCCATCAGCATCCCATACTGCTGCTGGTAGATGCCCACCATTTGCGTGAGTGCAATCGGCAGGGTGAACCGCTCCGCGCTGTGCAGGATAATCTGCGGCCACAAAAACGAGTTCCACTGCCCCATAAACGCAATCAGCACGAACGCGCCAATCATCGGGCGCACAGTGGGTATCACGATTTGCCAGTATATCTGGAACTCGGAGCATCCGTCGATGCGCGCGGCGTGGATGAGCTCAGTCGGTACGCTCAGCATCGCCTGCCGAAACAGGAAGATGCCGAACACGCTCACCGCGCCAGGCACCAGCAGCCCCGCGTAGGTGTCTACCAGCCCCATGCGGTAAATCAGCTCGTAGGTCGGCGCGAGCGTCACCTGTCCTGGGATAAGCAGCGTCGCCAGCATCAGCAGCGTAATCGCCTGCTTGCCCCGAAACTCGTACTTGGCAAGCGCGAAGCCCGCCAGCGACGAGAAAAAGAGCTGAATCACGACCCCCGCGCACGAGACAAACACGCTATTCGCGACAAAGCGCAGGAAGTCTACCTGCGTGAACAAGTCATAGAAGTTTTTCAGGCTGGGATTGGGCGAGAAGAAGGTGTAGGAGAAGAGGTCTTCGGGCGCTTTGAGCGCGGCGGCAAGCAACCACACCAGCGGTGTGAAGGTAATCGCCGCCAATAAAAGCAGTAGCGCCATCGTCATCGCGCGCAGGGCGAGGGTCATTAGGAGTAGGGTTCGCGAGGTAGAGGGGAATTCCTGCAGGCTTAGGGTATATTCTCGCGTGATGACTGCAGATATGCTTGTGGGGAAGGCGTCTGAGCTGGCGGCGGCGACCCTGCCGCGACGCAAGTTCACGCGCGAGGAGTATTACCGCATGGCAGAGGCGGGCATCCTGCGCGAAGACGAACGCACGGAGCTGATTGAAGGGGAGATTGTGACGATGGTTCCGATAGGTCCCGAACATGCGACCCAGACGATGGGACTGCATGAGCGTGTGCGACGACTGTTTGGGAGGGGCTACCTTGTGCGTGTTCAGTGCCCACTCACGCTGGGCGAGAGCGAACCTGTGCCCGATATTGCCGTTGTGAAAGGTAAACTGACGGATTACAAACACGCCCATCCTACCCATGCTGTGCTGGTGATTGAGGTCGCGCACAGCAGCCTGCAGTATGACCGCACGGTGAAGACCAGCCTGTACGCCAAGGCGGGTATCCCCGAATATTGGATTGTTGACTTGGAGCATCGGCAACTGGAGGTCTACCGCGAGCCTATCCCGTCGCCTGACTCACTGTTCGGCTACACCTACCGCCTGCGAATGCTGTTGCAGCCGAGCGACACGGTTGCGCCGCTGGAGCGACCGAATCGCACAGTGCGGGTGGGCAGGCTGTTTGTGGGATAGCGACTTACTCCCCCACGAGCGCGTACAGCCCTTGCAGCGTCTCTTCGAAGGTCGGCTGCTCGTCGCGGGGCTGGCGCAGGAACTGGCGGATGGCGTCTATACGGGCGACGGCGGCGTCCACGAGCGGATTCGCGCCCTGCTGGTACGCGCCAATCGCAATCAGGTCTTCCGCATCGCGGTAGGCGGCAAGTAGTTGACGCAGGCGGTTAGCGGCATGCAGGTGTTCGGCTGCGACGATGTTGGGCATCACGCGCGAGAGGCTCGCCAGCACATCGATCGGCGGGTAGTGCCCCTGCTGGGTGAGTGCCCGCGACAGCACGATGTGCCCATCCAGTATCGCGCGGGCGGTGTCGGCGATGGGGTCGTTGAGGTCGTCGCCGTCCACCAGCACAGTATAAAGCGCGGTGATGCTGCCGTGTGCGCTGTTGCCCGCGCGCTCCAGCAGGCGGGGCAGCAGCGCGAATACAGAGGGCGTATAGCCGCGCGCAGCGGGCGGCTCGCCTGCCGACAGCCCAATCTCGCGCTGCGCCATTGCCAAGCGCGTCAGCGAGTCCATCATCAGCAGCACCTGCCGGCCCTGATCGCGGAAATATTCGGCAATCGCCGTGGCGGTGAAGGCGGCTTTCTGGCGCACAATCGCAGGCTGGTCGGAGGTGGCGACCACTAGCACGGAGCGTTGGAGTCCCTGTTCACCGAGGCTGTCTTCGATGAACTCGCGCACCTCGCGTCCACGCTCGCCAATCAACGCAATCACATTCACTTCGGCGGCGGTGTTGCGGGCAATCATGCCCAGTAGGGTGCTTTTGCCGATGCCGCTGCCTGCGAAGATGCCGATGCGCTGCCCGTAGGCGCAGGTGAGCAGAGCGTCAATCGCGCGCACCCCCAGCGGCAGGGGCGTGCGCAGGGGCGGGCGTTCCAGGGCGGGGGGCGCTTCGGCGAGTAGCGGGTAGCGACGGACAATCGGCGGGGCAGGCTTGCTATCGATGGGGTTGCCCAATCCGTCCAGCACGCGCCCCAGCAGCGCGTCCGAGACGCCTACCGAGGCGGTCTGGCGCGTCGGGATGACCTCGCTGCCTGGCGCAACGCCTGTCAGTTCGCCCAGCGGGGTCAGCAGCGTGCGCCCGTTGCGGAAGCCGACCACTTCTACCTGCAACGGCGGTTCATGCCTGCCCCGCTCAATCAGGCAGATTTCGCCCAGCTTCGCAGGCGGTCCCTGCGACTCGATGAGCAATCCGACCGCGCCGACCACGCGCCCGTGAATGCGCAAAGGATCTACCGCCCGTACCGCCTCCCTCGCTGCTTGCCAGTTCACGCAGACCATTTTCGGCAACCGAGCGGGGAAAGTTAAACGGTACGGGCTGATGCTCACCGCCCGTACCGTTGCGAAAGGCGTCCCTTGTGGGGAATAGGAAGGAGGCATCGATCGTTGCATGTCGAAATCCACTGCATAGGCACTTAATACAAGTAGCCCCCCACCCGCGCGGGGGCAGGGGGCTTCGAACGATACTCCGTGCAGTTCATTCGCTGCTGCCGAAGCCGAACAGCACTGTCAGTAAGTCCGCGTCGTCGATGGTACCGTCGCCGTTCACGTCACCGAAGATCATCGTCTGCGAGTCCTCCGTCGGATTGCACACATCAGTGCTCCAGCCGCCTGCAGGGCGGTTGAAGGTGGCCTTCAGCCCGTTATCCCAGCGACGCACGGTGATTGAAGCAATCGCGTTGGTCACAGGCAAGGTGAACCGCCCGTTCTCGTCCAGGTAGGTGGTGAAGCGCGAGGTGAATGGGTTCTGAGGATCAGAGTCGTTGACCACCTCCACATCGACGATGTTGCGGCGGAGGGCTTCCTCGATACCTTCATCGGGGTCGCCCGCAGGGTCATCGTCCAATTCGAAGTCAAGCGGGTCGCTTGGCTTCGCGCGGCCGCTTAGTGCGCTCATATCCACAGTACCTACGAAGTTGTGCGTGCCGCGAATGGCGAGGTAAAACGACCCCTGTGGCAGCCCTGAGAACACGGAACCCCCAGTGACGGCGGTGAAAGCGGTCGGGGGCGTTGCGAGGCGGAAGTAGCCACGCCCCGACAGCATCGAAACATTGCCAGGCGTGCTGTTGGCAATCATAGGACCGATGTTCGCAAGGTTGATTGTGGAGCCAGCCTGAGGTGTCGCAGCCAGCCAGAACGCTTTGGGTACAGGGAGACTGGGACTCACAGGAACCGTGATTAGGAAGATAGCAAACCCTGGTGGGTTGTTTACAGGCGGAATGTTCAGAGTCAAAGTCGCACCTGCGATGGGCGTACCAGCCGCCGTACCGAATAGCCCATTCCACGGGTGGATATCCAGCCGCAGCTCTAAGTTTCCACCAACTGGGTCTGTGGAGATCAGGGCGAAGGTAATCTCGGAGATACAAGCGACGGGTGCCGTCGTGCTGTACCCTGCGCCTGGATCGGGCGCGCCGCCCAGCAGCACCACATCGTCGCCAAGAGTGCGTCCGCCTGTGAAGCTGAAGAACGACAAGCCGTACGCGCCAGCGTCGTTCCAGCGAGCGAACATGGTCTGCAGGTAGACATACGGGTCGGGGACTGACCCAGCAGGTTGGAAGTCACCGCGCAGGTCGATTCGGTGGATGGTCGGGCGTCCTGTGAAGGTAACGGTGCGGACGCTCTCCTCGGTCAGCGTCGGCGAGGTAACAGACTTCTGCGCAAAAGCGGCGCTTGTCAACGCCATCGTCGTCAGCGCTACCGCGCTCAGCAAAGTAAGGCCTTTCATGGTAGGACCTCCTTAAGGTAAGATTTGCCTGCCTTAGGACAGGTGTCTAATCATACCCGATTTCTCGCAAAAATTTCAAGTGTTTCGCGCCGAGGCTGCCCAGTAATCCTGCCGGATTAGCATTTGTGCAAGGGTTTTGGCGTGCGCTTCCGATTCGCACAGGGCGGCTTGTGCCGCGCCGCTGCCACACAGAATCACGCGCAGTGCGCCGCCCTGTTCCAGAAGCGTGCGCAGCTCCGCCAGCGCGGGGATGGCTTGCAGAATCGGCGTGTCGAAGTCGTTGTGCAGCAGTGGGGCGAGGTCGCGGGGCGTGCGAATGGTTGGCAGCAGGCGCGCGAGGCGTTCGGTGTGGTCGGCTCGTGCGTTCGGGCTGACTGCGCCGCGTCCGAGTTGTGCATACGCCCAGCCTGTGGGCACGCCGACCTCGTAGGGCTTCGCCAGTACCCACCAGAAGGGGGGCAGCGTCGGCAAGGGCTGGAGACGCTCGCCCTTGCCCGTTGCAAGGGCGCACCCACCCATGAGAAAGAAGGCGACATCCGCGCCTAACTCGCTGGCGAGGGTGTGAAGCGCGTCGTCCGAGAGGGCGCGCTCGTACCGCGCTGCCCACTGGTTAAGCAGGCGCAGGGCGCACGCGGCGTCGCTGCTGCCACCGCCCAGTCCTGCTTGCGACGGAATACGTTTGGTCAAGGTGGCGCGCCAGGTGAGTTTGCCCTCACCCCCTGTGTCTCCCTCTCCCGCCGCGCGTCGGGAGAGGGGGATATGGAGTGCGGAAGCTCCGCTTCCGCAAGCTGCTGAAGCTAACGCTTCAGCACTCCAAAAGCGTTGGCGCGCAGCTCCCCTCTCCCACAGGGTGGGAGAGGGGCTGGGGGTGAGGGCAACGAACCGCGCCACCGCCTGCCACACCAGATTGCGCGAATCGGTCGGAATCGTCTCGCGCAGGGGCGCGCCGTCAGACGCCTCCACGATGTGAATCGCGCCCCGCGCAGGATTGAGACGGTCGGGCGGGGGCAGCTCCAGCGTCAGCGTATCGCACAGGCTGAGCGTGTGCATGATGCTGGCGACTTCGTGGTAGCCGTCCGCGCGACGCCCCAGCACCTCCAGCGTCAGGTTCAACTTCGCAGGCGCGTGCCCTTCAAGTCTCATCATCACACACAATCCGCAGGTGCAGTTCGCGGAGTTGTTCCTCACTCACGGGCGACGGCGCGCCGAACATCAAGTCCACCATCGCCGTGTTCTTCGGGAAGGCAATCACATTCCGTATCGTTTCGTCGCCTGTGAGCAGCATCACGAGGCGGTCAATCCCAGGCGCAATCCCGCCGTGGGGGGGCGCGCCGTACTCGAACGCTTCCAGCAGATGTCCGAACCGCTCCTGAATCTCGGCGTCGGAGTAGCCCAGCAGGTGGAAGATTTTGTCCTGCAGGTCGCGCCGATGGATACGGATACTACCGCTGGCGAGTTCGTGCCCGTTACACACGAGGTCGTAGCAGTTCGCGCGTACCTTGCCTGGATCGGTGTCCAGCAGGGGAATATCTTCCTCACGAGGGGAGGTGAACGGGTGGTGCGAGGGATTCCAGCGTCCTTCGTCTTCGTCCCACTCCAGCAGCGGGAAGTCCACCACCCACGCGAACGCCATCAAGTTTGGGTCTGCCAGTCCCAGCTCGTGCCCCATGCGGTGGCGCAGGCGGCTCAGGCACTCGTTCACCACTTTGGGCGCGTCGGCAACAATTGCTACCAGGTCGCCTACCTGTGCGCCTGTGCGCTCGCGAATTGCCTGCAGTTCCCCTTCCGAAAGGAACTTCGCGATAGGGGAGCGCACCCCGTCCGTCGTGAAGGCGATGGTCGCCAGCCCTTTCGCGCCGAACCGCTTGACAAACTCGGTCAGCTCGTCGATCTGCTTGCGTGAGTAGTCGGCGCAGCCTGGTAGGCAGAGGGCTTTCACGATCCCGCCCGATTCAATCACGCTTCGGAACGCCTGAAACTCCGTCTGGCGCAGCAGGTCGGTCAGGTCGTGCAGTTCCAGCCCGAAGCGCAGGTCAGGTTTGTCCGTGCCGTAGCGCGCCATCGCCTCGTCGTAAGTGAGGCGCGGGAAGGGCTTCAGCACGCGCTTGTCCGTGCAGGTCTCAATCATCCCGATGTAGAGTTCTTCGATGAGGTTCAGGATGTCGGCTTGGGTAACGAACGACATTTCGAGGTCGAGTTGGGTGAATTCGGGTTGGCGGTCGGCGCGGGGGTCTTCGTCGCGGAAGCAGCGGGCGATTTGGAAGTACCGCTCCACGCCTGCGACCATCAGCAGCTGCTTGAGTTGTTGCGGCGACTGCGGCAGCGCGTAGAACTTGCCTGGATACAGGCGGCTGGGCACGAGGTAGTCCCGCGCGCCTTCAGGCGTGCTTTTGATGAGGATGGGCGTTTCGATCTCCAGAAAGCCGCGCGCGGAGAGGAAATCGCGCATATACTTCACGATGCGGTGGCGCAGCTCGAGACGCTGGTACATCGCGGGGCGGCGCAGGTCTAAGTAGCGATAGCGCAGGCGGATACTTTCGTCCACCTCCAAGTTCTCCTCGTTCAGTTGGAACGGCGGCGTTTTGGAGGGGCTGAAAATATGCAGTGCGTGTGCGAACACTTCAATCTCGCCTGTAGCGAGTTTAGGGTTCTCCGCGCCAGGGCGTCGGCGGCGCACCTCGCCCTCAATCGCGACGCAGTACTCGACGCGCAGGTCGCTGGCGCGCTCTACCAGCGCCGTATCGATAGAAGGGTCAAACACCACCTGAACCAAGCCTGTGCGGTCGCGCAGGTCTACGAACACCAATCCGCCCAAGTCGCGGATGCGATGCACCCAGCCGTTCAGGCGTACCGTCTGCCCGATATGCTCTGGGCGCAGAATGCCGCACTCGTGCGTCCGCTGCCAAGTCGCCTTCATACGCGGGCAAGATTGTACCCGCTAGGAACCCGTGTATCAGGTACAATCTTCCCCGCGCAAGGAGCAAGACGCTATGGCTATCTTAGTCAACGCCGATTCGAAGGTGCTGGTTCAAGGAATTACAGGGCGCGAAGGGGAGTTCCACACGCGCCAGATGTTGGAGTACGGCACGAAGGTTGTCGCGGGAGTCACGCCAGGCAAAGGCGGGCAGGAGGTCGCGGGCGTGCCCGTGTTCGATACGGTCAAGCAGGCGGTGCGCGAGACGGGCGCGAATGTCTCCTGTATCTTCGTGCCTGCGCCGTTCGCCCCTGATGCCATCCTGGAGGCTGCCGACGCAGGCATCGAACTCATCGTGTGCATTACAGAGGGCATCCCCGTGCAAGACATGGTGCGCGTGATGAGTTATATCAAGCGTTGCACGAACAGCCGCGTGATTGGACCCAACTGCCCCGGAGTGACCACCGCCGAAGAGTGCAAGGTCGGCATTATGCCTGGCATGCTGTTCAAAAAGGGGAACATCGGGCTGGTGTCGCGCAGCGGCACGCTGACCTACGAGATTGTGTACGAACTGACGCAAGCAGGGCTTGGGCAATCCACCTGCGTGGGGATTGGCGGCGACCCGATTATCGGCACGACCTTTATCGATGTGCTGCCGCTGTTTGAGGCAGACCCGCAGACGGAAGCCGTCGTGATGGTGGGCGAAATCG
>Ga0308415_1000723_pt1 | contig 14607 bp, 14 predicted proteins | sample HotsprSampleOS55_FD_203465 | JGI IMG/M metagenome (GOLD analysis project Ga0308415, IMG submission 203465) | Hot spring phototrophic mat microbial communities from Octopus Spring, Yellowstone National Park, Wyoming, United States - 20090730_OS55 ... | reverse complement strand
ATTCCATATATTATTAGATGATATCCCTCACTGCTTATAAGAATTCTGTATTATATATCTCAGTATATTGTGTAGTATACTCTTACTCCTGTAGTATCTCAACTCATTCTCAGTATCTATCCTCACAAGTAGTCTTGTGTTCTTCACAGTGCTGCCTTTACGTATTACCAACTCTACACTCCCCTTCACTCTGATATCCTTCACTCCTACTATATCGAATACCTCAGAACCATCTATCCCTAGTGAATCAGCATTCTCGTCTATGAACTGTAATGGTAGTATTCCCATACATACAAGGTTACTTCTATGTATCCTCTCGAAGCTCTCAGCTATTACTGCTCTTACCCCTAGTAACCTCGGACCCTTGGCAGCCCAGTCCCTCGAGCTACCAGCACCGTAGTTCTTCCCTGCTATCACTATCACTGGCACACCCTCACTAATGTAGCGCATAGCAGCATCATACACAGTAAGCAGTTCATTGCTAGGGTAGTGTATGGTATAACCACCCTTCTTCATAATACCTTTAACCTTGAGCATCTTATTCTCTATCTTACCTGTGAACGTGCCTCTAGCCATAACATTCCAGTTGCCCCTCCTTGCACCATATGTATTGAGTCTAGCCATATTAACTCCCTGCTCTTGCAGGTATACCCCTGCAGGAGAGTCTATAGGTATAAGTCCCGCAGGCGATATATGATCTGTAGTTATGTTATCCCCGAGTACTAGTAGTGCCCTAGCATTGATTATATCCTCTACACTCCCATCCATCTCTGACCCAAAGTCATCTAGGAATGGTGCTCTCTGAATGAATGTATTGCTAGCACTCCACTTGTATACTCTGGTATCCTTGGCCTCTATGGTATTCCATTCAGGTACAAGGTCACCTATCCTTGAGTATATGGACAGAAATTCATCCCTATTTATATACTGGAGTAACTCCCTCACCTCTTCAGTGCTAGGCCATATATCCTTGAGGTAGACTGCCTTGCCATCCATACTGTATCCTATAGGCTCCCTAGTGAGGTCTTTAACCTCCCCTGCTAGAGCATAGGCTACAACCAATGGAGGGGACATCAGGTAGTTTGCTCTAACATCTGGTTGTACCCTACCCTCGAAGTTCCTATTACCTGAGAGTACAGATACTGCTATGATATCATTGCTCTTTATTATACTACTGAGATCATCGTAGAGAGGTCCACTGTTACCTATACATGTGGTACAGCCGTAACCTACTATATTAAAGCCTAGCTGCTCGAGGTAGTAGAGTAAGTTGGTCTTCTTGAGGTAATCTTCAACTACCCTAGATCCTGGTGCAAGGCTTGTCTTGATATACCTCTTAACCCTCAGTCCATGTTCATAAGCATTCTTTGCTAAAAGACCAGCAGCTAAGAGTAGGTATGGGTTACTTGTGTTTGTGCAGCTTGTTATAGCTGCTATGACTACACTACCATCCTTCAATTCATAGCCATCGTCTACCCTGATACTCTTAGTTCCGTTGCCCCTCTTCTTGATCAACTCCTCTATACCATCCCTTGCATCACTCAGACTCCTCCTCTCCCATGGTAGTGAAGGACCTGCTATGCAAGGCTCAACAGTAGAGAGATCGAACTCTACTATACTACTATACTCGATATCCTTGGCATAACCGTACATATTCTGCTTCTTATAGTATGTCTTAACGTACTCTGCATCCCTACCTGTGAGTCTAAGGTAACTTATAGTCACATCATCCACAGGGAATAGTGCTGTAGTTGCACCATACTCTGGTGCCATGTTTGCTATCGTTGCCCTATCTGGTATGCTCAATGAATCTATACCCTCTCCAAAGAACTCAAGGAACTTATCAACTACATTGTATCGCCTTAGATACTCTGTGAGGGTTAAGACTATATCGGTAGCAGTTACACCCTCCTTAGGCTCGTTGTATAATCTAACGCCTACAACATCAGGTACTATGCTTATAGGCTGTCCTAGCATAGCAGCCTCTGCCTCTATACCTCCTACACCCCATCCTAATACACCTAAGCCATTTACCATGGTTGTATGTGAGTCCATCCCTAGGCATGTATCAAAGTATGCTACACCATCACTCAGCATCACTACCTTTGATATATACTCAAGGTTAACCTGATGTATTATGCCTGTACCTGGAGGGAATACCCTTAGACCTCTGAAAGCCTTAGATGCCCATCTAAGGAACTCATACCTCTCCATATTCCTCTCCAACTCGAGTCTATGGTTTAGTATGTATGCTTCACTACTGCCCCAGTTATCTACCTGTACACTATGGTCTATAACTAGATCTACGGGCACAAGAGGGTTTATTATATCAGGATCATATCCATACTTAACTGCTATATCCCTCATCACTGCAAGATCCACTAATGCTGGTACACCTGTATAATCCTGCATTATGACCCTAGCAACCTTAAATGGTACCTCTTGAGGATTGCTAGCATCCCATGCTAGAATAGTGTTAAGATCATCAACTGTTATGCTCTTACCATCTATATTTCTACAGATAGACTCAAGTATTATCCTTACAGTATAAGGCATATGAGTATATCTGCTAACATCGTAATAGTAGTAATTACTATCGCCTAGCGTTAATGTTAACCTTTCCAGCATCTACATATCTTTAGCCTTTAGACTTAAAAACATTGCTTACAATAAATGGTTATGTTAATGAAGCATAGATAGTCGCTTAGGAGATTGTTAAGTTAAGAGCCTTTTAATGTAAGGATAGAGTCATAAGAATATTCAATGATGGTAGTTAACAGAGCCATTAAGAATATAACATAAACTCAATAACTAAACTACTAAACAATAAGAAAATAGTATTTAATGATTATTTATGAATTCGTAGTCCTGTCAGAGAATATATTATAGTTTCTATAGAGTACACCTCCATAATACCTTGTATCAGTGAATGTAGTATATGCTTCCTTGGCTGAGCTATCAACTATATAACTTGCTGTTATGCCATGGTAATGACCTATAAAGTTTGGAGGGTTAACATCTAGATTCACTGATGGATAATCACTCACTTTATTTATAGACCGGTCTGAACTACTAGTACATGTACTAGTGCCTAGATGACAATGGTAATGGTACGTATTCCAGTATATATTGCTAGAGTCATCTCTTCTATCTAATGCTGTTACATGTACAGTGTTAGATTTCTTTGATACAGTAATAGCAGGCTCCCATTGGTCCTTGCTGTTGTTGGATAGGTTAACTACAGATGATAGAGTACATAATTGACTACTACTAGTGCAGTTGGTTATCTTCCTATACATTACCTCTGTATCACCTGCAGATGTCTTTGTAACATAGACTAGATGGAGGTTCCCATCGTTATCTACTGCTATATGTGGAGAATTACTGATTTTAAGATCAACTCCTCTATCACCTATTATAGAGGTTACTTTATTAAACGTAGCTATACTCTGAGCAGCACTCCATGTTTCTCCTCCATCGAATGATCTCTTCATCATTACATTGTAAGTGTATGTACCAGTAGTACTGTTGTACAATCCTCTCATCCATGTAACATATATTATACCTGATTTTCCTACTGCTATATTACACCATCCAACCCATGATGGGTTTGAAGGAGAGGCTAATGTCTTAATTGTACTGGTAGATGGCCATATCTTCCTGAACTTTATTGAGTATTCTTCAAACGAAGTACCAGGGTACTTTATCTCAGTCCAGCATGCATATACATTATCCCTATACCTGCTAGCAGTATCATTAACATCTGCTGCTATCCATGGCTTATCCACTCCCAGAGTTGAGTCACCACTAACATTTCTTATTGTATTAGGCCCAGACCATGTAGCCCCATTATCTGTTGATACCCAGTAGATTACATGTGTATCTCTGGTTAGAGTGCCTGCAAAGCATGCTATGAAGAACTTGCCATCACTAGTGCTAGCAACTACAGGATCGTTACTAATACTAGTACCAGATGGTAATGGTAAGAACCCCCTATCAGTCCATGTATTACCTCCATCTGTAGAGTTGTATGCTCTACATCTGTATATATGAGTACTATCATTAGGATTAGGATCCTGTGAGTTATCCATTAATGCTACAACCAAGTTATTGTTGTTACTAACACTAGCAATGATATGACTCTCTGCTTGTTGCTTCTCTATATTAGCATTGCTTACAAGTACATCAGTTATCCATATTGGTGTACCAGCATATACATTCATAGCATTCATAATCACTGCAGTTACCATCGTTGTAATTGCTATGTATGTTAATACTTTATCCCTCATTAATTATACCAATCTAGGTCATAGATGATAAAATTATTTGTAAAAAAAATAGACAAAAAAGTTTAGATTTATATTTATGTATTACGTATAATAGATAGAGTATGTATAGAGGGTTAATGGTAGCTCTAATCATAGCAGGTGTAATGGGTATACTATTCTCCTTATACGTTGCTATAGGAACGCCAAATATGGTTCATGTAAGTATGAGGGTAGTAAGGGCTGATTACTGTACAATGTCGTATCATCCTGCATCAGATAAGGACGGTTCTAAGTTTATAGAAGTGAATCTTAATGATATAAAGAAGGTGCCAAAGCTTATGGAGGCATTACAGAAGGCTGATAAGTATATGGAGGAATACCTTAATGATCCAAGGATAATTATGGATGAGGATGGTTGTTATGTACACAGACCAGGTTATTTTGGCCTAGGCCCAGATCCAAGTGTTGTTACAGATATAACTATTGGTGATGCTGAGGCTATAAAGTCTATACTTGCTCATGCTATAAGAAAGGATGAGATAAGGAAGGTTGATGTCCCACCTGATGCAGGGTTTAACCAATCATACGTGCTTGAGAGGCACACAGATATGTATATAAGTGTAGATGGTAAGAAGTACTATATACTCATAATTGGTGTTGGTACATAGATCTAAATAAAACCTTATAGGAGTAAAGACTCTTTTTATTTTTTATTTCCTTTTCATAGACCAACTTTAATAGCAACGGTAATAATTTTATCTACTTATAAAGAAGATATTGTAAGTAAGATCTGTTAAACGTGAATGGCACATGTTAGAAGACAATGTTAACAAGAACAATAAATATTGTATTTTGCTATGTAGTGTTATTACGCTAGTCTTACATTGGTCTTGATAACATTCTTCATACTATACATTGCTGGGCATCTATCCTCTGCAAGTCTTAGTATATCCTTCAACTCTTCCTTACTTGCATTCTCTGCATCTGCATCCACATCGAAGCTTATACCTTCGGTTATAGGTTCTTCTGCAAGATCTAGTGTCTTTGCGAGGTTTATGGTGCATTTTGCTTTAACATTGAGCCTCTTGAGTCTTACACCCTTCATGGCTGCTATGCTCGCTACAGTAGCCATAAAGCATGATGATATCCCTGCTATGCAGTAAGACATGGGTCCTAATCTATTACCCTGTCCTCCGAGCCATGTTGGGCTATCTATCTCTATAACATGTCTACCCTTCTCGTAAGCCATCTCTGCTCTGAACTGGTAGCCCTTACCTGCATCCAGGTTCCATTCACCATCAAGGCTTATGGTCTTCTTAAGAGTACTCTTATCCTTCTTACCCTGTTCAAGTAATCTATTAACACTATCCAATTCTACATTATTTATTATCATAGAGTAGATGAAGTAGAGTTCCTTTTAAATATAATGTTGAAGTATATTGGTTACTAGTTAACTTGTCCCTTCCGAGGCAGCTAACTTAACTTTTACTAATCACCTGATATTGCCCTTGTACTTCTTCGGATTCTTAAGGAATATCTTCTTACATCCATCACAGCAAAAGTGGTACACCTTCCCATCATACTCTACTGTTACTGCTAGATCATCATCTAACTCTATACCACATACAGGATCCAGTACACGCATGATATCTGGTCAAGTATACTCCCTATTATCTATTACTGATCGAATCTATGATGCAACAATTCTATACCATATAATGATATAGAGACAACATTATTCATTATATACTATCATTATCAACACTATCAAATCAATTAACTGATCTAACAACTAAAAATAAAGAGGTTAGAAACCTTTTACTCCTTGGGCTAACTCTATACTTCTATGCATCTCAGAGAGTGCACAACTGCCCATATCCATCTGTGGTTTCCCTCTTCTTAGTAACCCTCTGTAAAGACCCTCCTCTAACTTCTTCCCGCTCTTCCTCTCCCACTCCTCTACTGTTATACTATACTTCTTCTGTATCCTATCCCTATACCACTCTGGTATAACGTTGAATGCACAGAACGGTATTATTCTCATATCTGGAGTTAGGTAGTGTATATCGCACCTCTGTAACCTCTCGAGATCTTCGTTGTACTTGTCTTGGAAGTGCATCATACCTAAGAATAGACTCCTTACATGCCATGAACCTACACTATCGAAGTTCCTCTTCAGTAGTATGCTAGCGAACATCTTAGCTAGATCTACACCCTTGGGCTGCTTACTCTTCTCTATGAACGTATTCAGTTTGTTGATAACTTCTACCATACCAAGGTATCTGTTCTTACCTGACTTCAACTCCTCTGTTGTATCTTCTAGATACTCCAGTAATCCCTTTATATCCACGAACGATGTCAGAGGTACCAATCTTTTACTCTCAGCATCCTCAAAGACATAAGTACCGGCACCACATGCGAAGTGTATACTTAACTCATACTTGGGCTTCCTACTGAACTGCTCTATCACATCAGTTAATGGCATACAACTCGGGACTGGGAGCCATGCGTCCCTTGGTATCTCACCATTAGTCTGCTCCTCTATCCTCTCTATACAATCTGGTATGGTTATCCTATACTTCTCCCTCTCCTTCTTACTCATCCTACCTGTGAGTGAGACTGGTTGGAAGTTAACACCATGTACTACATCTATATTCCTCTGTGCATATCTTATTATATCACCCAGTTCGTGGTCGTTTATAGACTTTATAACAGTAGGCACGAATACTATAGTCATACCTACCTTCCTTGCATTCTCTAATACATATGGAACCTCCCAGTGGTTCTTTGGGTTGGTCCTAGGGGTAACACCATCGAAACTTAGGTACAAGTTATTAACACCTGCCTCCCTTATCTGTCTCATAAGATCAACATCCATAGCAAGCTTTATACCATTCGTATTCATCTGTATATGATCTATGCCTTCTTCCCTTATCGTCTTTACAACATCCACTATATCCTCCCTTAACATAGGCTCTCCTCCAGTTATCTGGAGTGAGTTACCTGGTATAGGACGCTCTGCTTTGAGTATCTTAGCCATCGTTCTTATCTGCTCCAAGGTAGGCTCGTATAGGTATGAGCCTTCTAGACCCTTCTTGACATAGAAGAAGCAGTACCAGCATGTTAGATCGCATCTATTGGTTACTATCATATTAGCTAGACCTGAATGGCTCAGATGGTTTGTACATAACCCACAGTTGGTAGGGCATGCACATCTATCGATACCAACATTGGCTGTAGTAGCATCTATACCCTTCCCGTCCTTCCAGTAAGTGCTGAACCTCTTGTACATCTCGTAGGAACCAAAGTAAAGCTCCTCTACTTCACCATGCTTAGGGCATCTTTTACTCATATACACTCTGTTATCCCTCTCGAATACCTCTGCATCTAGTATCATGTTACACTCTGGGCATATACTCTGTGTATACCTTATTATCCTACCTTTACCATTGGTACTATTCTTCTCCAATGACTTTATCTGTATCAGATCCATACATATCTACAGTAGCATAGAGTATTCAGGATATAAATAAATATATCCAAAGGAAACATAAGGTGAATTGTATGCTTTAAAAATAATAAATATCTACTGCATGTAATATGGTTATGATAAGCGAGAAAACAAGGAAGGCAATGGAGGCTATAGGTTTAACCAGTTATGAGACGAAGGCTTACATAACACTACTAACAGAGGGCCCATTGACTGCACAGGAGCTGAGTTCTAGATCTGGAGTACCATACAGCAAGATATATGAGGTACTAGGAAAGTTGGAGGAGAAGGGTTGGATAGATACAGATGACTCTAGGCCCAGTAGGTTCTACCCCAAGTCTCCAGTGACAGCATTGGAGAGTATGCGTATGCGTATAGAGAGTGAGATGAAGGAGGCTGAGGGCGTTATAATGAATGAACTGATGCCTCTATACAATAGAAGTGGTATAAAGGAGAGGCCAGAGATATGGGTACTTAGAGGATTATACAACATAGTAGCAAAGGTTAAGGAGGTTATGCTAGCTAGTGAGAGAGAGTTACTCATAGCACTACCCTCTATAGCGACTAGTATAAGTAAACAGATGCAGCCTATGCTAAGGGAGTTAAGGAACAAGGGCGTTAGAGTTACTATAATAGCAGCAGAGAATACAGATGAGGAGATACTCAAGGGATTGAGGAGAGTAGCAGAGGTTAGACTCAAGGATAGCATGTTCGGAGGAGGTGTTATAAGTGACAGCAGGCAGGTCATACTACTCCTTGCTAGCGAGAGGTTGAGTAACGAGCCTCTTGCTCTACTGGCAGAGCATACTGGTCTAGCAGGGTTCGCAAGGGAGTACTTCAACTATCTATGGCAAGAGGCAAAGAGTATAAAGCATCAAGGTTAGAAGATATATGATACCCATAGGTTTGCACAATCAATACCATTAATCATTAAATAAACATGAACATCTATATCTATATACCAATGATTAATTGAATAGATGATCGTTTATTATTCTTCTTACCACACCATTAATGACTCCATCATTTGTCTTATAGAGTATCATCCTATCTACTCTAAAGGCATTTATAACTCCTATGCTCATTAACCTATCTATATGGTATCTTATGGTACTCTTACCATTCTTTAGAGTCTTCATCAGCATCTGTAATGTTACATACTCATGCTCAAGCAGTACTGAGAGTATACTCTTACACGTACTATTCCTTAGACAATCTATGATATTTGCCTCTAACTCAGACATACATGCTGGGTAGTATCTACTCTTCCTCGTTGTACGCACTACCTTTATCCTGCCTTCACCCTCGAGCCTTGAGAGATGATAAGTCAGTGTACCATACGCTAATCCTGTGATCCTCTTCAGTTCCATGTACCTTATGCCAGGCATCTCATTTATTAATCCAAGTATCATTCTTCTATTCTTATTCCCTTCTAGATTTAGCATGATTTAAAGTAAGATGTTATGAATATATAAAACATACATACCATTACCATAAATGATTATCACCTATGGGAATATAGAGTTATCGATCTACTGTTAATGAAATAATTATAGTGCTATCGTTCTTCTAGTACAATACTAAAATAATTCCACAAAAGTTAATATGATATTCTTATTTTTATGATCTATGAAGTATACAACATATGTGATAGGTATAGCTGTAGCGGTAGTGCTTGGAGTAGCAGCAACAGTACAGGTATCACAGCAGCAACAACATGGCAGTCATGATAGTAGCAGTATACCAATGCATCCAATAAGCCATGGAGGTCAGACCATAGTCATACATATAGCAAGTGGAGATCCTAAAGATGCAAGGCATATGATGAACGCTGAGATGGGTGTTAGGATGGCTCAGGCCATGCAACAGCAGGGTAAGGATGTCATAGTATTCCTTGACTCATATGGTACGATGCTTGCCCCTAGGAACCCAACAGATGATAAACTCAAGGCATTGAACTCAGATCTACAGCAGTTTGCTACACAGGGAGGTAGAGTTATAGTATGCCCCCACTGTTATCAAGTACTAGGTAACAAGGCAGAGGATCTTACACCAGGCTTTGAGTGGGCAGGACCAGGTAAGATGGCAAAGGTATGGAGCGGGCATGCTATAGTTATAGACTACTGATACATGGATAATCACATCATATACCACATATCTTCTTTCTTTTTTATTTAATTTAATTTAATTTAATTTATCTATAATCATACTTATCCGTACTCTAACCATGAGCAATCAGTATATAGTATATGGTAAAGCCTAATATATCAAATATTGTATAAACTGAGTAATGGAGAAGGAAGAGGCTCTATTCATAGAGACCGCTGAGAGAGAGCATATAGAGATGTACCTTAAGGCTATATGGATGCTTAACGAGCGCGGTGAAGAGGCTAAGGTAAGCATAATAGCAAAACTCTTGAATATAAAGCAGCCTAGTGTAGTTCAGATGCTGAGAAAGTTGCATAGAAGGGGATATGTTATATACAGTGATGGCAAGGCCAAACTTACAGATAAGGGCGAGCAGATGGGTATGCAGATGGTAAGGAACGCTAGACTCCTTGAGGTACTCATGAAGAATACACTAAAGATAGACCTCGATGAGGAGATGGTCTGTGGGATGGAGCATCATATGAGCAAGGACTTTGCAGATGCTATATGCACATTACTGAACCATCCAAGGGTATGCCCACATGGCTATACTATACCAGGGGGTAGATGCTGTAAAGCCGTAAAATAAAGTATTTGTTATACTTAGAGTCTTGTAAGCTTCAACCTTAGTTCTGCTAGTTCCTGTGATGTGAGTCTTACCCAGTTACCACCGCTCCTCTCTATAACTATATAACCTTGTTTAAGTTCACTAGGATAGACCTTTATGTATGCACCATCACTCCTCATGAACTCATACCTCTTCCCAGCAGAGGCCTTATCTATAGCAACTATGAACTCTGTGACATCCTTGTTGGTAGGTATAGCCACTCCTCCACCTCCTCCAGTCTGTAGAGTACCTCCTCTAGCCCCTCCCTCATCACTCGTCCTTATCACCCAACCGTTGTTATCTAACTTTGTAACATCTACAGCCATACATCCAACTCTGCAGTAGAAAGTTATAAAGCTTTTCACTTTCATGCTAGAGTAATATTTATTTTGAATAAGAGAATGTATAGATGTATATGTTAAGGGAGAGGACCTTACTTCTAAGCATAAAAGACCTCTCTGATACCGATACGCTGAAGAGGCTTAGAGCAAGGATACTCATACAGATGCAGCCTCCATATAGATACGATGGCATACTGGAGTTAAGGGATGATATGCTTGTATATGAGGGCAAGGATATACTTAACGAGAGTGTTAGACTTGAGTTGATTATACGATTGAAGGATATAACATCTATAAGGTTAGGATACGATGATATATTCACTGGTAAGGATAGTAAGGGTAAGAGCTATCAGATAAAACCTATAAGGATATCATACAATAATGGAGGGGTCAACGATACAGTATACATATTCCCAGAGTTCAAGGGACTGCTTAGAGCAGGGAGTAGCGAAGAAGTCTACAAAGTACTTATGGATACTATGAAGAGTAGGGTCTAGGTTTAGGTTAAAGATTTATTTATTCATCCCCATCTTATATAGTAAGGGCACGATGATGATACTAGCCCTGCTGAGCATAAGCAGTGATGTAGATCTTGAGTGCTGAGTCGCCCATGAATAATATGTTATGCATTAGAGTTATAAAGTGGTCCAGGGTAATTACTAATGAATTGGTATCTATAGAGACTACTGCTAGCCTAGAGAGCTTTAGGAGGTTCCTTATAATAAGTACCTGCAAGTCTTTCATGCCAGAGAGTTATATTCATGACCCAGAGGTATTCCCTGAGAGGGAAGGAACCCAAGGGTTCATATACATAGAGGCAGCAGATAAGGTCACACTGAAGAAGTACAGGGATGTCACATTCGTTAATGCAAAGGATATACTTGGGATAATATACTCTAGCAAGAGCGGTAATACAAAGCTCAGATGGAGGCAGATAAGAAAGAGGATAGGCAAGGTTACTGGCGTAGCATCAGTCAATTCTCTAGTTAATCTAGTAGAGAGTGGAGTATTGAGTAGAGAATGGATAAACAGGTACCTTGGACAGATGCATACTTCCCCTTCTACCCCTTCTCCTCCCTCTTCCTCCTCGCTCTCTCCTTCTGATTCTCCATCTGTATCAGACACTGAGACTGAAGTAGACACTAATTCGCACAGTCCTCAGACTCATGAACAGCATGGTAGAGTCGATACTCTCCTATCCTCCTAGCCCCTAGCATATCATTTATTTTTAGATCTAACCTTATATCTGATCCTAGACTATTTTATGATCTTATCAGATATCTTCTTGTAGCATTGGTAGCGGGGGGTGGATTTGAACCACCGCTCTGCGGGTATCTTAGTATAATAATCACTTATGAGCCCGCCGGGATAACCAGGCTTCCCCACCCTTGTAGGGCTTTATATAGCCTCGCTACTACCCCGTTACCACCAATACTTAATAATGGACTTTATATAATCTTTCATAGATGAGGTTAGGTGTTATAGCGGGTGTAGTGGCAGTAGCTATACTCTCCATAGTTATAGTACTGTATACACCATCGAGGAGCGAACTTATACCCGAGCCTACGAGGGGTGTAGAGTATGTAGCATCTAGACTCAATGTGCCATGGGGCATGGATGTAGATGGTAATGGGAGGTTATTCTTCACTGAGCGTATAGGTAATGTTAAGATGATAGATACCAACGGTATGATACATACACTATTCAGTAAAGATGTTGTAGATGTGGGTGAGGGCGGTATGCTAGGCATAGCATTAGACCCGGACTTCGATCTCAATGGTTATATATACATATACTATACTTATAGCGAAGGGGGTCTATTCAATAGAGTATCAAGGATGGAGAAGGATAGCGATGGTATCTACAGTATAGAGCATATACTTATAGATAGGATACCTGCGGCTGAGATACATAATGGAGGCAGGATCAAGTTCGGACCTGATGGAAGACTCTACGTTGCTACTGGAGATGCTAACCAACCCATGCTTGCTCAGGATATTAACTCGTTGGCAGGAAAGATACTTAGACTCAATAAAGATGGGTCTATACCAGAGGATAATCCGTTCCACAACTCCTATATATACTCATATGGGCATAGGAATGTACAAGGATTGGCATGGGATAGCAATGGTACCATGTATGCTACTGAGCATGGTCCAGTAGCAAACGATGAACTCAACATAATAAAGGCTGGTGCAAACTATGGATGGCCACATGAGAGATGCTCAGAGGCTAAATTATATGAGCAGTCACTGCTCTGCTACGCAGTGAGTATAGCCCCATCTGGTGCAACATTCATAACTGAGGGTAACTATAAGGATAGATTACTCTTTGCTACTCTAAGGGGGGAGCGTGTTGAGATGGTAACGTTCGAATCTGGTAGGGTAGTGAAGATGGAGAACTTCCTATCGGGTTTGGGGAGGGTAAGAGATGTACTCTACAACGATGGTTATATATACATAGCAACCAGTAACAGGGACGGTAGAGGTATACCATCGGTAGAGGATGATAGGATAGTAAGGATAAGGATAGGATAGTACAAGTGATAATGTAATATAATGAATTTATTCCACATACCATATAAGAGTGGTATGGAGAAGAGGTTCTACGAACTCACTAGGGATGGTAGGATAAATGTACTTAGAGAGAGATCCATGCTTACAGATGATGACGTTAAGGCTCTCATAGACGGTTCAGGGATTGATTTTGATCTTGCAGATGGTATGGTAGAGAATGCAGTAAGCTTCATATCATTACCACTGGGCATAGCAACTCACTTCCTGATAAATGGCAGAGACTATCTTGTGCCCATGGCTATAGAGGAGCCATCTGTCATAGCAGCTGCAAGTAAAGGGGCCAAGGTAGCAAGGGTGAAGGGAGGGTTCCATGCCACTGCTGATCCATCTATTATGATAGGTCAGGTTCAAGTTACTGCTGTAGATGATATACGTAAGGCAATAAGTAATGTGATGGAGCATAAGGAAGAGATACTCACTATAGCAGATAGCAGGAGCAATCTAAAGGCAAGGGGTGGGGGTGCAAGAGATCTTATCTGCAGGGTTATAGATACAGTTAGAGGCAGTATGCTTATAGTTGAGCTAATGGTTGATGTCAAGGATGCCATGGGTGCCAATATCATCAATACTATGTGTGAGTCTATAGCACCTACTATAGAGGGGTTAACCAATGGGAGAGTCCTACTACGGATACTCTCCAACTATGCAACATCCAGGCTGGTAAGGAGCAGGGCAGTATTCTCAAAGGAGGAGTTGGGTGATGATACCATAGATGCCATACTCGATGCTTATGCATTCGCATGCGCAGATGTGTATAGATGTGTTACACATAACAAAGGTGTGATGAATGGTATAATAGCTGTAGCTAATGCAACTATGCAGGATACGAGGGCTATAGAGGCAGCTGCACACGCATATGCAGCACGTAACGGTAGATACATGCCATTGACGGAATGGAGTAAGGATGAAGATGGTAACCTCATAGGGTACATAGAGTTGCCTTTGGCAGTAGGCATAGTAGGGGGGTTGACTAGTATGCATCCTTTGGCAAAGGTATGTTTCAAGATATTAGGTGTCAAGAGCGCACAGGAACTAGCATCTGTTATGGCGTCCGTAGGCTTAGCACAGAACTTCTCTGCACTACATGCATTAGTAAGAGAAGGAATACAGCATGGTCACATGCGCCTACATGCAAGGAGGGTAGCTATGATGGCAGGTGCAGAGGGTAGACTGGTAG
>Ga0308415_1000722_pt1 | contig 14608 bp, 11 predicted proteins | sample HotsprSampleOS55_FD_203465 | JGI IMG/M metagenome (GOLD analysis project Ga0308415, IMG submission 203465) | Hot spring phototrophic mat microbial communities from Octopus Spring, Yellowstone National Park, Wyoming, United States - 20090730_OS55 ... | reverse complement strand
TATCCTGCGATTGGAATTCAGCCGAACTATGTCGCGCAAGCACAACCGGAAGATTGGCAGCAGATAGAAAGACTTGCGGAAAATTCCCAGGTGGTGGCGATCGGGGAGACTGGCCTGGACCGCCACTGGGATTTCTCCCCGTTTGATCTTCAGGAAGAGTATTTCGACCGGCATCTGTGGTTGGCATCCCGACTGGATCTTCCGGTGATCATTCACTGCCGGGAAGCGGAGGGGGAAGTTTTAGAACATCTCCGAGAACATGCAAGGCGGGCAAAAATCCGCGGGGTGATTCACGCCTTTAGCAGCGCGCCCGATGCAGCAAAAGAACTCCTCTCGCTCGGCTTTCACCTAAGCTTCGCAGGGTCCGTCACCTATCGGAATAAAAAATTCGACTGTCTCCGTGAAGCTGCTCGGATCACCCCCTTGGAGCGGCTGCTGGTGGAAACCGACAGTCCCTACCTCGTTCCAGAACCCTACCGGGGAAAGGTCAAAAGGAACCATCCCGCCCTTCTTGGGCAGATTCTCGAATTTCTCGCTTCGCTGAGGAAAATGAGTGTGGCCCAATTGGCCGGCATTACATCCGCCAACGCACGAGCCCTGTTTTGCCTTCCAAAAGCTTGAGAAGCAACTACTTCCAATCCGGAATTTCCAATTCTGCATCTTCCACAAGATCTCCGTCTTGCCCTCCCTGCCAATCCTAACTGAATCGCCAAATCTCGCAATACTACCTCGTTTGATCGGACAGCCGAAGGCATCCGGACCGGGCACCGTGCCTGATTACCTTTGATCATCACGACGGCTTCGGGGCATTCCGGAACTCCTTTGATCATATTTTGCCATTCCCTATCTTTTAAAGAACCTTTAAAAGAATTGCTTTCTAGGAGTACAGACGCGAAGACTACACTGTTGGCAGTCATAAAGCCGCGGTAGCCTCGTTACAGCATATCTCCTGAAAGAAAGTTGGCCGCCAACTGCAACCACCTATGAAGAAAAAGCTCCCGAAGAACCTCCGATCGCTACCATGCCAAATACCTGAGCGGAACAGCGATTTTTTCATTTTCCTTTCCGTTGGATAGGAAACAGCCTGGGATGTGTGAGTAAAAAATCGCCTATATTGTCTTTCTTATGCGACACCCAATGAATATCACGACTTTCTGACAAGACCTGAATCTGGATCGGTAACTTACTCTTTCCAAGCAACCGGGATTGTCAGACCACAACGCGCCTTAGGGCTTCAGGTTGGCGCCACAAGATTGCCCCATTGCGATGTGCACCTTTTAGCGAACTAGCTTCAATGCCCCCCGGGTCGGGCCCTCCAGTTCCGCAGGCCCCACGGCGACTTGTGCTTGCGCAAGCTTGTTTTGTTCTTCGTGCAAGAAATTGGTGATTGGGATTGTCGGAGGCCCGCCCACTTCTGTAACTTCATGCTCGGCAAGCAAAAGTCTTATTACGTGCTGAGCCCCAGACTTACGCCAAAAACTCAGGAGACCAAACTGCCGACGGCGCAGAGGTATGCGTAAAAAAGTGAAACCAAAAACCCTTCTCTTCTCCCATAATTAACCCTGACCGTGAACGAGCCAACATGGGGATAACGGGATCTCGAACCATCTGGCGCAAAAGCCGTACCTTTGTACTTGGGTTGATAGCAGCCCACAGCCCGAAAGAGACTAGCAGGGCACGAAACCGACGAGAGCTCTTCGGAGGAGAACTCCTCCGATTCGGAGACAACTCTTTCCGCAAAACGCTGCCTCGGAGGGCTCAAGTCAGTGTAAATCTCCGGAACGAGGACTCCGTTGTTGTCGAGATCGTCTCCCCCCATACTTATCAGTTTCGCAACTCGTCGGGTGCCTAACTCCTATGGCAACCGTTTCGCAACTAAGATCTAACAATATCCGCCCCGGATCAATCAACAAGCCCCTCACCAACTTGGCGGCCTGGGAACCGCTCGCAACGAGTAAAGCCCTGCCAAGCTGCCACAGCGAAAGCGTGCCCCGATTTACTTTCTTACCACTCCTATGGGGCTTGCACATCATCCTTTCGCCAATCTACGTCTTCGAGTCGGGACTTCCCCAGCCCGCTGATTTCCTCTTAATCTTGATAGGCTGCCTTGCCGCGCTTTTTCTCGGAATCATTATTCCCACACAGACTCTTCGACCGTTATCGGCCTCGCTGCTGTTTGCCTGCTACGCTTTGGTCGTCAACTTTTGGTGGTTCTTAAAACTTGGACTACCCCACTTTCTAATGGTGCCCCTGTACTACTTCTATAACTGCTTCGTACTACTCACATTCTGGAGTTTGTACTACTGGTATAGACGTTCATTCCTTTACCTGACAATTTGGGCGGTTTTTCTCTCTGTCGGTATGCAGGTCTTTATCTCTTTCCAAGTACTCGACAACTCTCTTAACCGTGCGTTGCGTACCTCTCTTTTGTTCCGAAATCCCAACCAGACAGCCTACTATGCGGTATTAGTAGGAAGCCTACTCCTCACAGCAAGCCGCGGAAATTTGCTCCCCTCTTCCGCGAAGCTTTTAACGCCTTTCTTTTTCGCGTCCTTGGTTTACCTCGTCATCCTAACTCAATCGAGAGGCGGTTTAGCTGCGGTGGGGGTCCTCATCGCGCTTTTCGCGATTCGTCGCGTGGGCACTGCCCTTATTCTTGGCGGAGTTCTGTTCATCGCTGCCCATTCCCCCCTCGCGGAGCAGCTTATCCAATCGGTCGCAGAAAGAATGGAAAACAAGCGAACCAACCTTCAAGAAGAATTAGCATACCGTGGCTATGCGCGACTTTGGGAAACACCTCAATACCTTGTCTTTGGGGCAGGAGAAGGAGGCTACGAACGATTCGAAACCCTCTGGGGAAAAGAGTTCCACTCTACCTTCGGCAACATCTTGATGTCATACGGAGTGATAGGTCTTGCTCTCCTATTTCGGTTTTATTGGGTTTTGGTACGCTTTGCCGGTTTCTCTTCATTACTTAATTTTCTCCCCGCCTTTGTTTACGGTTTAACTCATAACGGAATACGACAGAGTGAATTTTGGATGATTGCCGCGCTCTCGGTTTGTTGCGCATTAGAATCCGACCAGAGGATCCAAGGCCGCCGCACAGGTTGACCACGTGCGGTAGGATCCCCGCATGTCGTTTTATCCCTAAGGTATACACGCACACCACAAAACGTTTGGAGGCTAGTGTAAGTTGGCTCCTGCCACTGAGGTGCAAACACGTAGCCAACACTATCAGGAGGAATCCTTCTATGATTCCGGAAACCAACGGCAATTTATTGCCACGAATCCGCTGGAAATTTCTCCTAGGTCCCCTGCCGCGCCTCTCCGAAAGAATCTTTTCTACGTTGCGTCAGGCCAGGCTTTTTACACGTTGTGCCAATTGGGGATCGTTGCGTCTCTGGCTAAACTGGGGGAACCCTCTGTAGTGGGATACTTTGCCTTATGTATCGCTTTGACGACTCCGATTGTGGAGTTGACTGGCTGCCAGCTTCATGTCGTGCAAGCCACCGACACCCGAGGGAGGTTTGAGCTAGCGGATTATTTATTTCTGAGGTTATTGACGGGAATCCTTGCCGGCCTCATCCTGGCAGGTTTCCTCGCAATCTCCGCGTTGCCATACTCGGTCCAATTGTCCGCCGTGATAATGGCTTACGCCAAGCTCGTAGAGGGTTGCTCTTTGATCTGCCATGGGCGCTTCCAGCGCGACGAACAGATGGGATGGGTAGCGCGGTCGCAAATTGCTCGCGGAGCCCTTGCTCTGGCGGCCACCGCCATGACGTACTACGTTACCAAATCCTTGCCTGCCAGCATGCTTGCCCTGGCCTCGGTCTGGACCCTGGTATTCCTCCTTCACGATTTCGCGCTTGCTTGGACCGGCCAACAAGACTGCCCCAACTCGCGCGATGAACCCCGGGGCCCGCGAATCGTCCGGCTTGCCCGGGAGAGTTTTCCCCTGGGACTCGGCGTCGGCCTTAATGCCCTCTCAGCCAATCTTCCTCGGTATTTTGTCGGTGGTCTTTTAGGCTCTTATCCTCTCGGTATTTTCGCGGCCCTGGGTTATGTCGGAATCGGCGCCAGGTTGCTATATCTCCCTGTCATCTATACAGTGATGCCAAGACTTGCCCGCTTCTATCACGCGGGGGATCGGCCAAAGTTCATAAAACTGATGACCAAGGGGATTCTGATAGGATCAGCGATTTCGATAGTGACGTTACTATTTGCGACACATCTGGGACGACCTTTCCTGAGGATTCTCTATACCCCGGAGTATAGCAACTACCATCGCGTTTTCGTTATCCTCACTGGCTCAGTCATCCTGCACTTTCTCGCGGCTTTGTGCATAGCCGCCCTGCAGGCCGCCCAGAAATTTGGATGGGTTTTCCTTTGTTATGCTATATCAAGCGCCGTCCTCGCGATCTGCCTGCCCCTTTTTACCTTATGGGCAGAATTAAACGGAGCCGCATATGCGATGCTGTTCGCGTCAATCGCAGAGTTATCTGCCAGTGTTTTGCTTGTGGCGATTCTCCTTCGCGCGCTTCTACCAAAGCAATATTAACTAAAGAACCTACGGCCAAGCTGCAGACGGGACTGCATCAGCAGTTAAAGGTTCAGATTCACGCGTACCCTGGAGACTCCGCTTGAAACCCTAAATGTTTCAAAAAACGCAACTGCCAAGGATCCATGAACCTATACATCACCACTTCAGGCGATCAAACATCGACATTTCAGGCCGATGATAACCTCATCCGCGAGGTCCAGGCTATTCGTGCGCGATATGCCCGGCGTCGCGACGGCCATCCTCATGCAGCACGAGCGATTCTTGCCCCCGAAAAAGTATTACGATTTCAAGAGCGCGAGCGCGCGATTCTGAAGCTTATCCGCAGCTACACCCAAAAACCCCTCTGGGAGCTCAAGGTGCTCGAAATTGGCTGTGGCTACGGCGGTAACCTTCTACAATTTCTACGCTGGGGGTGCTCTCCCTGGAACTTAGCCGCTAACGAACTGCTAGAGGCTCGTCTGGACATCGCCCGGCAATTGCTACCGGCCGGCGTGGCAATCTTCCCGGGGGATGCCTCTGCCCTCGACATCCCTCCGGAGAGCTATGACCTTGTGGTCCAAAGCACCGTCTTCTCTTCCATCCTTGATAAAGCGTTCCGAAAACAATTAGCACAAAAAATGTGGAGTTGGCTAGCCCCGGGGGGAGCGGTCTTATGGTACGATTTGCGATACAATAATCCTTATAACCGAGATGTGCGAAGGATCTCCTTGCGCGAAATCCGCGAGCTTTTTCCGGCAGCTCGTATTGTCTCTCGCAGTATCACGTTGGCACCACCTATTGCGCGAATTGCGGCCCGAGTCGGCACCGGGATTTATATGCTTCTGGCGAGCATACCCGTGCTTCGCACCCATTGGCTCTGCTGGCTTGAGAAAGTTACACTACCGCCATGAGCAGGACGAATTTGGCGCGAAAAAATCGCTCAACTTTATGGGGCCCGAAGCGGTCCACAAAATTAACCTTTGACCGTTAAGGAAGCACCTCGCATAACCGTATGCAAAGACCCGGTATTGCAACAGCGTACTCTACGAACTAACCGAAGTTCCGGACTTGGAGGAGCTATTTTTTCGTCCGGCGGAAATCCCACGTCGATCGCGGTTCTTCAAGGCCGGTTGAGTTCTTGAGGAGCAGGTCCCGACCGGCCATATCGGCACGCGTAATTACGGAGATCGTCACACGAAATCCATATCCCTTTGTTAGACTCTCACAGCAATGATTGTTACCAGAGAACAGCACTGCTTTCTGCACAGAATGATTCGCGCCACGCAATCGCGCTTTCATGGTATTCCCATTTGCATCGTAGGGGGGTATGACCTTGCTTTAAGAATCCCCTTTTTGAAGCGGCTCGAGGAAGCGGGGTTCGAGCCGATCGCCATTGGATCCGGACCCGAAGCCCCGTTCCGTGGGCATGGTATTCGCTTCGTCAACTACCCTATGTACCGTGGTATCAATCCTTGGCTAGATCTTGGAACCCTGAATCAACTAACGAGCATCCTCGCCCGCGAAAAGCCGACGATAGTACACGCCTTCGACACAAAGCCGAGTATCTACGCGATTTGGGCCGCACGTACGGCAGGGGTGCCGATTCGGATTCGGACCATCACCGGCCTAGGGGAGGTATATTCCAAGCGGTCACCTTTTTGGATGGCACTGGGGGTTGTGCTAACGCTGATGCACCGATATGCTTCAAGGCAATCGCAATTCAATGCCTTTTACAATCACTATGACTATGAATTTGCGATAACACACTGGAGCGTCAAACCTGAGCGCGCAGCCGTAGTACCTGGATCGGGAATCGACGTCGAGCAATTTCAAGCACAAATCCCATGTCGGGAGAAATTAGAAACGCTTCGCCGCCAGCTTGCACCTGATGGCGGCCCCATCATAGTGATGATTTCCCGAATTCTCCGGGAAAAGGGGGTCCTTGAATACTTAGCAGCAGCCAGGAAGGTCAGAGCAGCCTTTCCAAGAGCCCATTTTTATTTGGTGGGGCACATCGAACCAGCCGGTAGCCGAACGATTACGATCCAACAGCTCGGTCGGGCTTCCCCCGATGTCACCTGGTTGGGACCGCGGGAGGATGTGCCAGCTTTGCTTTCCGTCGCTGATCTTTTAGTACTGCCAACCTTTTACGGAGAGGGTATTCCTCGCGTGCTCTTAGAGGCGGGTTTAGCGCGAACGGCCGTCGTCGCCTCGGAGGTCGCGGGCTGCACCGAAGTTATTCGCCACACTGAAAACGGCTGGCTCGTCCCGCCGCGAAACTCGGAAATGCTGGCAGATGCCATTTCTTTTCTTCTCGGGCACCCAGAATTACGAAATCAGCTTGCGCAACAACTTGCAGCAGAGATCGACGCCAAATTTTCCCTTGCCCGCATCGTCGACATTTGGCTATCGATCTACGAAAAACTGCTCAGCGAAATTCCGGCGGGCCCCACGCCCGGATTTGGCCAACTTACCGCAAATTCGATTTGCAAATAGTTGCGCGGTTTTTTTAGCTCGAACCTGCCGGCCGGCAGACAATAACTGCCCCACATACCGGCAGCAGCTCATCCCGCAAAAATCGCACATTCCAGCCGATCCAAGGAGGTTCTGCGATCCAACATGAGTTTCCAGGAAAGTAGTCTAGGCGAAGCGGTTGCAAATGATGAACAAATTTCGGGAGAGGGTTTCCCGCTCATTATTCGCAGTTATCCTGGTAAGCGCGCTTTCGATATTCTCCTCTCCGTGATAGCGCTAATTCTCATGCTGCCGGTCCTCGGAATAACCGCAGCATTGATTTGGGCTTTCTCCCCGGGCCCTATTCTTTACCGGGGACTTCGCGCCGGTTTAAGAGGCAAGCCATTCTGGCAATTGAAATTTCGCACCATGACCATCCGGCACTCTGGCGACCCTTTCACCAGCCAGGCCGATCCGCGCGTTACCCCTATCGGCAAGATCCTAAGACTTTTCCGCATCGATGAGTTGCCTCAGATCATTAACATCCTGAAAGGCGAGATGTCGTGGGTTGGACCAAGACCCGAAGATTATGAGGTGGTTCTGCGGTGCTATTCTCCGGACCAACTTCGAGTTTTATCCGCGCGCCCAGGGCTCACCGGGAGTGTGCAGGTGAAATCCTTTCCTGGCCTCGAATACAAGATTCCCCCTGGCGTAGACCCACAACGCTACTACGAGGAAGTACTCCTCCCACAGCGGCTTGCAGAAGATATCCGCTATGTCGAGAACATGTCTTTTTGGCTCGACCTCAAAATTTTGTGTGCCACCCTTTATTGCGTCCTAATTAAAAGCTGGAGCGTATTGCTAAGAACGAGAAAATCTGCGACCACACACGAAACTATCGAGGGTGAACCATGTGCAGCTGATACCCTCAAAGGACCGATGCCTGACAAAGCCGAACATAAAAGTTCTCTGACAAGAGCCGCGGCCTAAACCTGAAATAGTCCGAATACTGAATGGCTCACGGGCTTTTCCTTTGGAACCACGTCAGGGAATATAAGCTTCGTCACGTAGAAAACTCGTATAGGACAAAAGCCCGTTTTCCTTCGGGTAGTTACCTTGGATAGCAGCACATAAAAACATCGACTGAGCCTCGCCGCCAGATCTTCTCAAGGCTCTTCTTGAAGACGTGAGTGGGGACATTTCCATCCGGATCTTAAATGGGGTATGCGCTTGAGCCTCTCAAAATCCGAGTGGTGAGTTCGCGAGAAATTCAAAGGACCGGAATACGGGGTCGTAGCCAGGAGCAAATTCATGCGGGTACCGTTTCACCGCCCCTCCATTACGGAAGCGGAAATTCAAGAAGTGGTCGCTTGCCTTCGATCTGGTTGGCTTACCACGGGTGCCCGGGTTCACCAATTCGAGGAAGCCTTCGCCCGAGCCGTGGGAGCGCGCTTTGCGGTCGCTGTCAACTCTTGCACAGCCGCGCTTCATCTGGCGGTAGAGGCCCTAGGACTACGGGCGGGGCAGATTGTTCTTGTTCCCACGCTTACCTTTGCTGCTACCGCCGAGGTCGTGCAGTATTTGGGGGCCACTCCGCTCCTGGTGGATTGTGAATATTCGACCCTGAATATGGACTTAAACGATGCTGAAGACAAAATCAAAAAGCTTCGACGTGGAAAGCTGCCTCTCAATCCACTAGCTGAGGTGGTTGGTATCATCCCTGTCCATGTCGGGGGGCTCATGATGGACATGGACGAGACGCAAGAGTTTGCCAAACGGCATGGGCTATGGGTGGTGGAAGATGCCGCACATGCATTCCCAGCAGCTTACTGGAGTAAAAATTCGCACTGCTGGCGTAGGGCAGGGGAAAACACGGCCGCAATCACATGCTTTTCGTTCTATGCAAATAAGACCATTACCACCGGTGAGGGTGGCATGGCTGTCACGGACAACTTCGATTTGGCGGCGCGCATGCGGCAAATGTCCTTGCACGGGCTTTCCCAAGATGCTTGGAGCCGATACCAAGGAAGTGGATCTTGGGACTATCAAATCCTCGCACCAGGTTATAAGTATAACATGCCCGACATTGCGGCGGCCCTGGGTATCCATCAACTGGCTCGAGCGGAAGAGCTTCGCCAAAAGCGTCAGCGGCTTGCGCGCAATTATTTCGAAAGCTTATGTGACCAGTCCGCAATAGAGCTGCCACCCGATCCGCCGGACCGCATCCATGCTTGGCATCTTTTTGTTATCCGCATCGCTTCTTCCCAGGGCCAAAATTTCCGGAACGAGCTGATTCAGAGACTCCGGGAAGCCGGTGTAGGATGCTCAGTCCACTGGCGACCCCTCCACCTCCACCCATACTATCGGGATCAATGGAGCTGGTCCCCGGATCTTTTCCCGGTCGCTAATTCGGTGTGGGAGCGATTATTGAGTCTGCCTCTGTTTCCGGAAATGACATCGGAGGAACAACATTACGTCGTGAGGCTTCTCAAGGACTTGTTGACCCAAAGCGCGCCGGTCCGAAAGGCGGCGTAATCAGAATCACGCGTATCGCCTCGCAGGAGTACCCGGAATCGCCGGTATTAGCGTGGAATAGCAACCGAATCGCAGGTCCGGCAAGCAACGCAAGATTACCTTACCGGCACCATGTCCAAGAAGACAGTCCTTCCCACGTTTTCGCATGGAAGCATCAAAGATAAGCGCGCCCCACACGAATAAACGGAACCTACCCTTTGAGCCCACCGAGAAATCGTAGATCCAAACTCCGAGTACAAAACGTAGCACCGGTCCCAACTAGGGGCAGTGTTACCCCGTGACTCCATTTACAGCTCCCGCGCGCAAACAGCTCCCCCACAATAGAGCGCGCTTTGCCAGCTCGCAAACTGCGATCCCTGAGCCTTTAAGGCAGAAGTTCACCCACTATTTACAGTTCCGAAAGCACTTAATATTCTCGCCGAGCTGATCTCCCTTGCAACACTTTTCGAAATAGGCGGTCCCGACGATCCAAACCCATAAATTACCCTCGCCATGCTGGAAGCCTTTGCGTGTATCCGTCACACCTCATGCAGGCTATGAGTTGATATTTGCAAAGAAACCCGGAGGAGCTCTTTGTGGTAAAACCGTGGCCGTCCCTATCCGGGCGGCCGTGAGCCTTTCCTTGGCCGACATCCCAGACGGTGAACTATGCGAGCTCTCATCGGTGTTCAGTCGGTAGATTCCAACTGCGGAATTCTGGGGGAGAACACTTACGGGAGAGGCAAATTTTTCCCGGGGCGAAAAACAAGGGGGGTAGTTAAGCAAAAACCCTGGGTTGACGCGTCCGGCCCATTTAACTTTCCGTGCCAAGCTGGGCTTGATCTTGCTCGCTAATGACCTCCGCTTCGTAAACTGCCAATTCCGCATCCTGCCACAACCAAGCATCCGGGGGGAGTCCTACCTTCTTGGCGAGCTTGGCCAAGAATTCCTCTTTGTCCGGAAAGTGTTCCCACACCTGGGGTAGAAAGGTAGCATGCTGCCCCCGCACCCGCAAAATGACCCCATGCCGGCCTGGTTGCAGTTGACTCAGAATTTCCTCCCGGTTGAGGCCCTGGAGAGAGTGAGACGGGCTAAGAACACTAATTTCCACCTGTAAATCGTTCAGTTCCTCAGGATCCACGGGTGGAAAGCGATGGTCCGCCAGGGCCGCACTCTCCGCCCGCCGCATCACTGCTTCAAACAGTGGCTCGCGAGCCATCAAAGTCCCAATGCATCCCCGCAATTGGCCGCTCCTTTTCAGGGTTACAAAGCAGGCCGCGGGCTGACGAAGCCGTTCCGGAAGTTTCGACGCATCTACCTGGGGTGGTGGTTGGCCCGTCACCGCATTGGAGATTGACGCCCGTGCAAGTTTTAAGAGTATCTGCCGCTCTTCCGGAGAAAAATTCCAATGTTTTGGGGATTCCGCCTCTTGATCCCCAAGGACACAAACCGCTGAAGACCTCGGTCCTGGCTGTTCAGAAGTTGTCCGAACTTGGTCCCCAGCTGTCGACAGATGGGATGCCTTTTCGGCGGCACAGAAGGCCACAGCCACATAGCCCACCACAGCCTCGTAGTCCCCTGAAGTATCGCCGCTAGTGCGGTAATCCAGAACTTGAGGTTGCCACCCAAGTTCCTTGGCTAAATAAGCCACGGTCGCAATAGGTAACCGCCCACAAGCATCGGCCTCCTTCAAGGCATCGATATCGAGCCGCCTAATAGCATCGACCGAGTGGCGATCAACTGAGACCGCCTCTCCATGGGGGAGGTAATGACTAAGGTCTGAAGAAGCGATCACCAATGTGGTGCTGTCCAGAAACCTCTTTAAAATCCAGGCCGCATCGCAGGGATCCACTTCTCCGAAGAGAGCGGGGACCAAAGTAAAGGTGCCCACCGTTTCTTGAAGGAACGGCAGCTGGACCTCTATCGAATGCTCCCATCTATGGGGCAGGCCCTGGGATACTCCTCTCCCAAATGGGGATGTTTGGGCCCAACTGGGCAGCTCCACCGGAACCGGTCTTTCGGGAAAAAATGGGGGCAAGCTGGCCAACGGCCGGGCCAGCGGATCAATCGGTACTTGACCCAGGGGAGTAACGAACGCACCTTCCGGTACCACTGCCACCCCCTGAAAATGCCCGTAGTGCGAAGGAGCCAAGATCACGACCCGAGAGATTTTCCGGCCTTCGATTTGTCGATAAGCTGTCGCAGCTACAGGGCCCGAATAGGCATAACCTGCATGAGGAACGATAAGAGCTCGAACATCCGGGAGGCAGAAATCCTCCGCCTGTGCGAGGAGGCGTCGCACGGTTTCCCTCAGTAAGGTTGAACCCGCAGGGTAGAATAAACCCGCTACCGCTGCCGGCCGGCTTATTCCTTCCGGGCTAGACACTTTCTCCCCCTTTTCTGCACCGGTAAAGCTGGCCTATTTAATCACTTCCTTTCTTCCGACGGGCTCATGGCGAAACTTTCGCCTAATTTTCACACCTTTTGGCTTAAGGGCAACGACACCAGGAATGCCCGCACATTCTACCAACCGGTCCGATTCTCTTCTCGCGTACAGCTTATTGGCGTTATTAGGATTTCTTTTGACATCAGCATTATGGACCGGGATTCAAGAAGAGCCAATCCGGGGGAAAAAATGATCGGGCACGAACCGGAAAGGATGCACAAACCCTGATTTCCTTTTTTTTGGGTCTCGGGCCTCTCCGGGCGAAAATCCCCCAATTCATAACGAATGTTAAATCGGCGGTGGGTAGCACCACTTTTCCGACAAAAATCTGACGACCAAAGCTTCGAAAACCGCAAAAACTTTTTCCCTGGTATGCGAAGGTAGGCAAAACCCCGCCTAGAAGATCACTAATGTCAGAGCACAAGATCATCCTTTCCCGGAATAAATCCGATCACCCAACTGACCCTTTTCAAACCAGGCTTAAAATTTTCGGGCAAATTGGTGGACTGCAGTTTCGCAAAGAACCCATTCTAACCCGAAGTGAGCCACCTCCCGGTGGGGAGCGGCTCCATTTGACTTGGGCTTCTGGCTTCAGCCGCTCAATAGTTTGGAGTTGGAGGACGGTACTGACTAATATCGATACTCCGGAACCACTCGATCGTCCGAGCCAATCCCTCCCGAAGGGGAACTTTAGGCTCCCACCCCAGCTTCTTGCGGGCTAAGGTGATGTCCGGGCAGCGGCGTGCGGGATCATCCGCCGGTCGGGGTTTAAACACGAGGGGAGACCGCGACCCTGTTAACTCCAATACCACTTGAGCAAGTTCATAGATGGTAAATTCTTCCGGATTCCCGAGATTGACCGGACCGACGAATCCTTCCTCATTCTCCATCATGCGGATCATTCCCTCCACGACGTCATCCCGGTAGCAGAAAGATCGGGTTTGGGTACCGTCACCGTAAACGGTTAAAGGCTCTTCCCGCAAAGCCTGCCGAATAAAGTTTGAAATCACTCGGCCATCGAAAGGATGCATCCTCGGACCGTAAGTGTTGAAGATTCTTACAATCCGAATATCCACTCCATTCATCCGGTGATAATCCATAAATAGGGTTTCTGCTGCCCGTTTGCCCTCGTCATAACAGGCCCGCGGGCCGATGGGGTTGACCGCTCCTCTATAGGTCTCAGGCTGGGGGTGTATTTCCGGATCTCCGTAAACCTCGCTTGTGGAGGCCTGCAACACACGAGCACGACACCGTTTGGCCATCCCCAGCACGTTGATAGCACCTAACACGGAGGTCTTCATGGTCTTGATCGGATTGTACTGGTAGTGTCCGGGAGCCGCCGGACAGGCCAGGTTGTAGATTTCGTCCACCTCTAAGTAAACGGGTAACGTGATATCATGCCGAATCAGTTCAAAGTTGGGTTTGTCCAGCAGGTGGGCGACGTTGGACTTTTGGCTGGTGAAGAAGTTGTCAAGGCAAATCACATCATGTCCCATCTCCACCAACCGCTCGCACAGATGGGAGCCAAGAAATCCTGCCCCGCCTGTTACCAAAATCCGCTTGACCATACCCATCGTTTAGGTCCTTTCCGTTCAGCTTTCTTGGGGAAAGTTCAGGTTTTTTTCCTGCCGTAAGGGAGTCCGCAAAGAATCTTCGCAACCTCCCGCAGAAGCCACCGGGAACACAGCTCCTCCCCGCTCAGCGTTCAAACGGAGGTTTGAGCAAGCGCGCACCCGATGGACCCAGCCCGAAAAATTCCGCCGACAGGCCAGTAAGCCAAACCAGCCAGTGAAATCCCAGTCCTCAATGAATTGATTCCGTTAAGCTTTTGTAGGTACATAACAACAAACACTGTGGCCCGAAAATCAAGTCCGCCTGACATTCCGCCTGAAACACCTTTTCCGATTTTGAGAACGAGTGCGAACTGATTCTGAGTTATTCCAGAAACTCCTGGCGGAGGTAACTCTCCTTGCAGCAAAATCGGTGGGCAGGAAATTCATCTTCGGTCTTCGGACATGTATTACCCCGACGCCTCCTTCACCGAGCTCCCCCGGGGCCAGGAGGAAAAAAAACGAGGAGCAAGCACATCCTCGATAGGAAGCCCTCACCGCAATAAAGTCTAGATTGCAGAACTGGCAACTTCTTGCAAAGGGGTTTTCACCCCGGCGACAAGATTTCGGTCATAGATGGCAGGGTGATATCCCTTCATGACTCTTTTGGCCCACGGAGCTTTTTCTTAAGGAAAGTCGCCAGCAATTCCGGAAGGTAGTCGAAGGAGAAGGGAAACAAAAGCCCGAGCGAATCAAGCCAGTCCCAATTCTCAGCACCTTGTAGGTACAGTTTGTAACACGCCTGCCCCGGCTTCTAAACTGTAGCCCCTAAAAGCCAAAAACGATCATCTTACTAGGCTCGGTTCCAAATGTGTGAAGGGCTCCTCGGCCTCTTCCCTTTTGGCTGGAACTATCTCGCAAGTGGCCTGCGACCCGGGCATATCGAACGAAGCAATGACGATCGGGACCTCATTCCGCTACCTTTGGCGGGCCAGCCCAACTATTTGGCACGGCCGTTCCTATCCGCAGAGAGCACCTGTCGCAAAAAAGCGGAATAATCGTCATAAGCGAACTCCGAGGGCGGCCCCGGAGCAAAGTGAAAGA